>ERZ651776.382-NODE-382-length-64398-cov-4.461265_pt1 | contig 64398 bp, 63 predicted proteins | sample MGYA00514761_ERZ651776 | MGnify/ENA metagenome assembly ERZ651776
CTCATGTGCTGAGAAACCCGCTTGGCTCTTTGCGCCTTCTGTCCGGCGGGGTCGTCTCCGATAGTTCGGACCTTGACCACTTCAGTACCGGATATGAGGCTCGGATATGCGCGGGCAGAGAACTGCAACGCGGCGATGGTCAGGAGAGGGAACTTGACGTTAGAGGCTCCGGGCCAAGGGAAGGTCTTGTCTTCCCATGTATTATGATCCCATCGCCCCCCTATGATCCATTCGCCAGCTGGCGTATTTTGAGCCGCTACACGAACTTTCTCTACGATGTCTTCGTAGCTTTTACTGTCACTGGTGTACAGTTGTGATAATTGATTGCCTAAACTCACCAGATGGGCATGGGCATCAATCAACCCAGGAAGCACTAGCATATCACTAGCGTCAATAAGCTGTGTACTTTCTCCTCTATATGCTTGGACTTCTTCTTGCGAGCCTACAAACACTATTTTTTTGTCTTTCACCGCTACGGCTTCTTGGATAGAAAACGTACTATCAACGGTAACTACTTTTCCGTTCAAAATAATCAAGTCAGCGGTGGTATGTGGTGGACTACAGGAGTGGAGTAGTAGCAATCCAAATCCTAGGAAACTATAGAAAAAGACTTTTATCATGGAGAAGTGGTTTTTTCAAAGATAGTGGCATCTAGTAAATAATACGAGTTCGATATAAATTTTCATTCTTTTTCTCTGGTATACGACAGAATGTAAGTTCTGGGCGAGACGAAGCGATGGAGAAGCTTCTTTGTGGTTTTTCGCTTTAAGCGAAAAAATACCTAAGAAATCAACTAATTATTTACGTCGAACTCACGTTATTTTAGGTCTCTCCTTAATTTTTTAGGATGCTGTCTTGTATCGAAAATTGTAATTAAGTAAACTGCTTCAGCATCGAATCTATAATATAATGTGATTTGTTTAGTAATGACACATTTATGTAATCCGACTTGTTTATCAGATTCAGGAAAAATCTCGGGAGTTACTTTAATCAGATCAACGGATCTGTCTAATTTTTCTATAAAATCAGTTTTTACTTTTTGCGACCAATTTTGGAGAAGGTAATCAAACAACTTTTCAAGTTTTTTTTCGGTTGTTTTAGAAATTTTAACCTTTCTGTTCATTTCTATCTATGGTTAACCATAAATGAATTGTAGTCCGTTACTTTTCCTTCTTGGATTTCTGTTATTCCTTGAATGATCTCAGCTTGTTGCTCTGAAGACAAATCATCCCAAAAATCAGTTGATTTTTCTTTTTTAAAAATTTGCTTAATTGATTGAATAATTTTAGGGTTGTTAGTGCTTAACAACAGTTTTGCCAATTCTATTTTTTCTGCTTGAATATCCATTACATATCTGGTTACTTACAAAAATAGCGAATCTTTTCCATTAGTGAAACGCTGTTTTGAAAAGGTAGGGGTATCTGTTAAATAAACTTGTGTCTCATTGTCAATGAATAGCAAATGCGTACGTTCAAGAGATACTAGGTATGACTTTACTGTTGAAAAGATGTCGGTTTTTCTTATATACGTTTCATAGTTGCTCCTCTAAAATCCAAACTAGGTTACTTTTGTATCTAAGAGCGTAGCCAATTCTTTGCCATAGTCTATAAATGCAATGGTTTCATCGGTACGTGCCAATTTAATTTTATCGAAAATAATGAGTGCTTCCCCATTACTTTCTATATGATAAATCTGATGATTTTCGAAAAAACGAATGATTTCATCTGTGAAAAATGATCGAATCTCAGATTCATTATTCCCCATAAGTAAGAATTTTTTAGAAAAATCGGGATACATCTCAAAATCAATGTCTTTATAGCCTGTAAATGCCATCACTCGATCAAATATTTTTTCTAATACAGCCTCTTTTTCCATGGTAAAAACAGGTATTTTTTTATTCAATGTTAAGACCATGAGTGTGGTGTTAAACGTTTCAGCTGTAAAAGCCTGGCCTTCATTGAATGTGATATCTGCAATTTCCCAAGACACATCCAAATCTTTAAATGTTCCTTTTAGACAATTGTATTTGCGCTCTATAGGTCTAATTTCAAAAAAGTGAAACTTCTTTAGATACGTCGTATCCCAATCTACTTGACTTGTGTATTGATAGTTTTTCTCGGTGGCTAAATTTCGCAATCGTTTCTGCCTTTGCGATAGTTTAGCACCAGCAGATCCAGTGAGGCTAATTTTTAAAGCCTTATTATAGGTAGATGATGAAACATGCGAATCTAATCCTGTGATAAAGACCTTACCACCTGTAGCCCTTTGTATTTTTAAGTATTCCACCAGGTAGTCCATATAGGTAATGCCGACCAATCGTGTTTCTGATAAATCAATATTGACATTCGCTCCAGAAGGAATTTGAGCCACTAATTTATCGATTTTTATAATGCCTAAAAAATTCGCAATCCCTCTAATCTTTAAATCAAAACTGTCATCTGATCGCTGTATCAATTTTGTCCGCGACCTATAAATCATTTTAAAAAATTCAGGGATGGACACCTTCGCTAATAGCATGTGTACGACCAGTGCCAATAATAACCCACCAAGTAAGCCAATTAATAGATTGGTGTAGAGGGTTAAAATCATGGTACCAATAAAGAACACTAACTGTTCCGTTCCTTGATTATACATTTGTTTAAAGACCGCTGGCGATGCTAATTTAAATCCAGTGTACACCAGTAATATAGCAAAAGCACATAGCGGTACTTGTCTCATTACTGGACTCAATACCACGATAAAAAGTAACAACAAAAGTCCTTGATACATATTAGACCACTTAGTCTTCGCACCATTATGGATATTGACTGTACTTCGAATAATCACCGCAATGATGGGCAAACCTCCTATGAAACCAGCAACCATGGTACTAAATCCAATCCCTGTCAAATCTTTATTCAAATCTGTCTTTCGTTTATAAGGGTCAATTTTGTCCACGGCTTTAGCAATGGCTAAGGATTCAATACTTGTGATAATCAACATGGAAAATACGGTCGTCCAGAATTCAATGGTATTGATTTTACCAAAGTTGGGGTGCATGATGGAATCCGCAATCGAATCGGGAATATCCAACAATAAATCAGGCCCTACTTCATAGGCTTTTCCAAAAACTGAAAGCGTATGCGGATCAAAGAAATTGAACCCATAGACAAATGGAATAGAAAGCGCGATGACCCACATAGGGGCCGGTAACCAATGGAAAAACCGATTACTAATTTTGGATTGAAACAGTAATAAAAGCAATCCTGTTAACGCAATAATCACCACAAAAGGATTGGCTTGTGGTAGGTATAGAACGGCATCAATAAGATTTTGTACGATGTTTGGACTATCAGAATGCGTGCCCATAGCAACATGGATCTGTTTGGCGAAGATGATAATGCCGATGGCAGCCAAAATACCATGTATCACTGAGCTATGGAAAATATCTGCTAACCGACCCAATTTTAAGATCCCTAATAGCATTTGAAGTGCCCCCGAAACCACCACAGCCGCCAATACATAATTAAACGCTTGGCCTGTACCATCATCCATTAATACAATCCCCAAAAGGATCACCCCAATAACTCCCTTTGCAGGCCCGTTGACAGATATATGTCCCCCTCGATAAAAGGTGGTCACCACCCCGCCAATAATGGCAGAAAAGATCCCAGCCATGGCAGGTGCTCCCGCAGCTAGCGCAATCCCTAAGGAAAGCGGTAACGCAATAAGTGCCACACTCACCGCTGCTATGACATCACTTTGCCAATTTTCAATTAATCCCTGAAACCCTTTTTTTGGTGTACTTTCCATTCACGTAACGATCCAATAATTTATAAATAGGAGCCTAATTGACTAAAATAGTAAATATTTGGAAGTATTCAGGGTGTCGCGGGATGGTTGTTTGGTAGATTGAAAATAAAACTGTTTTTTTTTGTAAATGAAGGATGGTTTTTTTGAGTGGTTTATAGTGTTTTTTTGTTTTGCTTTCGCGAAAGCTTGTAAAGGAGGAGTTCTGGATGTGGGAGGTGTCTATTGGGAATGGTGCTAGTTGGAAAGTGGTGGGAGAAGGAATTTCTTTTATTTTGGAACGCGATGCAATCGCGCACGAGCGGTTTTTTTTAATTTTGGTATGAAGTCAATTTACCATTTTCAAAATAAAGATAAATGTCATCATAAACCCATTGCTCATGAACTCCCCAAGAGCCAACAGTTCTGTTAATATCATTTGGACTACCTAAAGAAATAGTCGCCATTTCTCTACTCATTCCAGTCCAGTAGTATCCTTCTTTTAATTTTTCATAAGTCTTTTGTCCATACTTTTTAATGTAATCTTTTTCCAATTTTACAAACTCTGCTTTTTTGAGTTTAAGCTTGTTTTCGTTTTCTAACCTTTTTAATTCTTTTTGCTCTTGCTTTTTGACTTTAATAAATTCATAAATTTTTTCGTTTTTTTCAATCCATAATTCGCTCATATACCCACAAATCGAATCAGTACAAATGCCAAAATATCCATCAAAGTAATCTAATAGCAGTACTTGTTTTTTTTCTGTCAACATTGTGATTACTTCGCCCAATACGTTTGATGAATTTAATATATATGCTCCTTTTCTTGCAGTAGAAACTAAAGTTGAGTCTGAAACCATTTTTTTGATTTCTTTTGATTTTAAAACTGCTATTTGGATGTCAATTTTTTTTACAGAATCATTTAAAATATTTATTTCTGTAACTAATACCTGTTTTATCTTCTCCAAATCTGAAATTTCCTTTTTTTGAGAAAAGACATTTAAGGAAACTAGAAGTATAATTAGTATAAAGAATTTCATTAAAGCTCGATTTTTTTGATGTTTGCCAAGGTCTTGTGTATGAAACCTCGGCTACCGCACGATGTTATCGTGTGGTTTTTTAAAATTAGGTTTTATTTTCTATTAGTGTTTATGGTAAATGACTTAATGATTTCTCTTTTTTTGGAACGCGATACAATCGCGTACCAGCGTGGGTTGTAATTAGTAGTTTTAGCTTCCAAATCATTTTTTTTCAACAATTTCAAAGCTATTTACTTTAGTGTTCAGAATTTTTCTTACTTTTTTTACTGCTTTTTTGAAGTTTGGAAAAACATCAGGATATTTATCTAATAACTCTTCCTGATATTGAAACATTTCGACTGTGTTAATTTCAGCTATATTTTTATTGAGATTTTTTTGACTTAATCGAATTAATTTAGCTAATTCATCTCTTCTCTTTTTTATTTCGTATCTATTTCTAATTCTATTTTTTTTAGAAATATCTGATGTGCCACTAACATTATTCCATTTAAGATAATAATCTATAAATTCTGAAAAAATTCTATTTAGTTCAACACCTCCGTGATATGATTTTGGAAGTTTTGAAATCTCATTTTGTAAAGAATTTAAATCCTTTCGTACTGCATTGCATATATCATCGCCATACCCCATTTCTTTATAAGATTTTAAATCTTTAACAAGCATTGGTATGAGACTTGATCTTAGTCTGTTTAGGGTCCATAAAGGAGAGCCTTTTTTTGCATTTAGGATATATTTGTTATTTTCTGATTCTATGATTTCTTTACTGTAAGTGAAAATTTTTTGCTCACTAAATACATAGCGCTCGCTCAAAACATGAAAAACGAGTGACATAGCAGAGTTTGCTGCTCTTGGTTGTGCTTTTTTGTTTTTTCCCCCATCTGCCCAATCACAAATCCCCTTTATTATTATCCATTCGTGAACATCTTTGTTGATGCAAGCAGACGAGAGCCCAGTGCCTTCCATTTCCCCACCTATTGCTTTTGGAAACATTTTCTTGAGTTTTTCACAAAACTCATAGTTGTCAATTAACTTTTCGCCGGATAGTAGATCCCCAAAGATGATTTTTACCTTTTGTCTTTTACTTATAAAATGATTCCAATCAATAACAGAAGAAAAAACATTATACAAAAGCTTTCCACTGTATGGTTTTGAGTCTCTTGGCGTATCTGAATTTTCTCCTGAATTCACTCTAGATATTTCATAATTTATTATTCTTTTAGCTACTAATACATCACCTATTCTTTGCTTCTTTTTGTCAATGCCGAATGCAACACCTACCATAATCACAAGTTTTGGTTTTATAGTTTGAATGGCATCTGACACTGTTGTCAAGGACCCTCTTTGGTTTGCAGAACCCATACCAGATTCAACGTGTGCAATAAGATGATAACCTAGACGACCAATTCTGTAATTTATTTTTTCGTGAACAAAATTTATTATAGCACCTTTAGATGGAATAGGAAGTAAGTATTTTAGAACGCCCTCTCTTTCGGCTTCATTTACTGAAACTAGTAAAATATCTGTTTTATTAATTAAGTCAGACTCATTTGCATAAGTACTAGTTTCTATCTTCAGATTAAATTCGTATTTCATAAATTTTAAGCGGTTAATTAATTTGGTTAGTCAATTCAAAGAATAAGTCTAAAAAAAAATAACTTATAAGTTTTTTACTCTATTGATTCTAACGTTTGGCTATGCAAAGTATACCGAAAGGCGTTTCGTACAGGTTGTTGTTGAGTACTATTATTTATTTAACCAAATTATAAATTGTGTTTGCAAGGTTGTTAATAAAATCTACTGATTGTTGTGTGTCGGAATGAATAATAAGTTGAATATCTCCTGTAAATAATTCAAAATCAGATTCATGAACTATTTGATTTCTGCGAATAACTATATTTTTAAGTTCTGTTTTTAAGTCATTTTGATTCATTCCCATTTTTGTTGCTATTTTCTGCCACTTATGATTTTCATGCCATATTAAACTCAGTGCTTCAACTACTTTATCTGGGTCCTGAAACGATAAATGTTTATGACTTGAAGTTATTGTTTGTTCGAACACAAATTCTGCAGGAGGCACTGATGCGCTATTAATTGCATCAAATTGATTTAAAGAAATACTAAAATTTTTATACGCATTTGTTGGTGTTCGGTGACCTTTAAACGAATCAACCATGCCTGTCTTTACCAAATCGTGTATTAATCTATCAAAACTGGAAAGCGAGTATACTATTTCACTTCTTAGTAAATCCGAAACTTCTGAAGGATTGAAACCAAGTTGAGTTGTTAAATGAACAAATAAACTATCAATATTGCGAACTCTATTTATTCCGATATCAAATATTTGCTTAGCTCTCAGCATTTTCTTTTATTTCTTCAATCTTTAAGGCAAACTCAACAAACATTTGGTTGAACTCATCTCTTTTATTAATCATCTGTTCTAAAACAGTTCCAGCACGTTCAATTTGAACATCCGAAAGAGCATATACTGGTACACCAAATTTATGCGATTGAGGTAGAAGGCTTTGAAAGTCTGGGATTTCTGCTAAACAATAATTTGCAGGTATTCCTGTGTGAGTGTACAAGTCTGCCTGAAAAAGCATTGAATGTTGACCTAATTTAGGAACCAAATCAGTAGTGACAGAAGCTAATATTTCATCCATATTATTTCTGTACGGAGTTGAGGGTCTTCCACTTCTTATGTTAAATCTTTGGATTACAACACCTGCAAATTTTGGGTTATGATTTGGAAACGGGTATGATGAATTGACAAACGTAGTACGCATTTGTTGAGCAGCACTATACCATCGTGGCAAAACATCAGCTAAAGTTCGAACAGCCATTAAAGAGAAAGGATCTGGGTTTGTGGGTACTATAAATATATCAGAGATTGAAAAGAAATTTTGGTTGATCGCACTTAATCCTGGATTCAAATCAATTAGGACATATTCAATATCATGATGATCAAAACATTTATCAATCAGCGCGTTAAATGACCCTGGTAAGTTTTGCATAGTAGCAAATGCATTATTTGAGGTTTGTGCAAAACTTAATGCAGGCTCAAGTTCAGTTAAATTTGGATGCCCCGGTAAAAGGAATAAGTTTTCGTTATTTGGAACATTATAACAATCAAATGCACTGATTGGTTCAGGTCTTCCTTGAAAAGCTGAATTTACGCCATCCATTAAATTCTTTTTCCTAGTATTTTCTTCAGTATAATATTGTTCAAAGTTATCCTGCATAATTATTCCAGATAGATTACACTGTGGGTCGGCATCAACTAATAGAACTCTATGACCTCTTTGTGAAAGTTTCCATCCTAAATGAAATGTTGTTGTGGTTTTACTTACCCCTCCTTTATGATTGAAGAAAACTATTCTCATTTTATTTTAATTTTAGTTTCTAATCGTTTTGCAAATTGCATATAATTCATTCAAAACACAACCCCTAAAATAGTGTAATAATTCATAAACCATACATTCATAGGTGTTTAAATAGATAAAACCCCCTTTATACTCGTTAAACTACTCAAATACTAGTTTAAAATAATCCCCCAATCTCCAACATCCCCTCCAATAATCGTTACGGTTTCCCGTAATCCTCCAAAATAAATTTTGAAGAACAACCCACACAAAACCAATCCAACTCCATAAATTTGGAATATTTCCAAATAATATCAAAATTTCCATTTGAAATCTAAAAAAACTCTCCTATCTTTACGCAGTTCATTTAAAACGTACCAAAGACAGTGCTTACATCCTTATCCATAAAAAATTATGCCCTCATCGAAGAAGCCCAGCTTCATCTCAATGAAGGTTTTACCGTGATTACAGGAGAAACCGGGGCAGGAAAATCCATTCTTCTCGGTGCGCTCGGACTCATTACGGGCAAGCGAGCGGATAGCTCGAGTGCGGGGGATATGACGGCCAAATGTATCATAGAAGGCATTTTTGAAGTGTCGGGCTATCAGTTGCAATCGTTTTTTAAGAAGCAAGACCTAGATTATGAAGATGCGACGATCATTCGTCGGGAGATTTTACCGTCGGGGAAAAGTCGGGCGTTTATCAATGATACACCCGTTACCTTGGCACAACTCGCTGCGCTCGGAGAGCGATTGGTCGATATTCATAGTCAGCATAAAACATTGGATGTGTTAGAAAATGAGTATCAGTTTGAAGTCCTTGATACCTTTGCCAATGCGTTGCCACTGAAACAAAAATACAGCGAACAATACACGCTTTGGAAAGACAAATTAGTGCAATTGCAGCAGATTCAAGAGAAGAAGCAACGCGCCCAATTAGAATTTGACTACCAATCCTTTTTATTTACAGAACTCGACGAAGCTAAACTGATAGAAGGCGAATTTGAGCAACTCGAAACACAACTCAAAACCCTAAGTCACGCTGAGGAAATTCAGGAGAACCTCACGATTGCACAACAAAAGTTAGCACAAGACGAATTGGGAATCATGGATCAGTTGTCAGAAGCACGATCCGCTTTGTCTCGAATTAGTGGGTTTGGAGCTGAGTATGAGGGATTATATAACAGAGTTCACAGCGTATTTATTGAGGTGGATGATTTGACAGAGGAACTTTCTGACCTAGCGAGTAACGTAGACGTAGACCCATTAGCCCTAGAAAAAACCAATACGAGAATTCAGTTACTATACAACCTGATGAAAAAACATCAAGTGGATTCGGTAACAGAACTCATTGCCATCCGAGAACGCCTAGATGCCGAGTTATACGAAGTACAAAACGTCGATGAACAGATTGCTAGGATGGAGAAAGAGATTGCTTTCGCGAAAGCGGAATCCCAAAAAATCGCTGTCCAATTACACGAAAAACGTGCTAAAGCTCTTCCTAAATTGAAAGCGTCTATCGAGAAAATATTGGTGGAATTGGGAATGCCAAACGCACAACTACCAATTACTTTAACGAGTTTAAAAGAATTGGTGGTCAACGGACAAGACGGATTGGAGTTTTTGTTTTCCGCCAATAAAGGAATGGACGCAAAACCGCTCGGTAAAGGCGCTTCTGGAGGAGAACTCTCCAGAGTCATGTTGGCCATCAAAGCCGTTTTGAGCCGTCATAAAAAACTACCCACGCTTATTTTTGATGAAATTGATACCGGAGTGAGCGGGGAAGTGGCTGTGAAGATGGGCGCGATTTTGAAAGATATGGGGAATACCATGCAACTGATCAGCATTACGCACTTACTACAAATCGCAGGACAAGGCGCTTCGCATTTTAAAGTCTTCAAAACCGATGAAGCCGAAAAAACCAAAACCAAGATTGTGAGCCTTTCTCACGATGATCGTATTGTAGAAATTGCTGCTATGTTAGGGGGTAATAATCAGACGACTGCGGCATTGGAACACGCACGAAATTTGTTGAATTAAAAATAGTTCTATTATTGCTATTTGAATAGTATCGATGAATAACTCAAAAACCCCGTAAAACTACCTGTTTTTTTGGCTACGTATATGTCTGGGGTTGCTTATAGATAATCTCATGTATTTTTACACTATAATTATGGTTTGAGGTTGGTTGCTTGCTAATTTAGTTAGAATGGGGATTTTAATAAAATATATAGCTTGTGCTATCCTGATATAACAGACAGTGGGTGTTTTGAAGTATCAAAAAAATAGATAATATATTCAAGTTGGGAAACCTATAGCTCGTAAGAACTATAGGTTTTTTTAGTGAAACTCAATCTTGAGAAGTCTGCAAGACGCACTCAAGATTGTAAGTTGAACTAATCCCGCTTTTTCAGCGGGATCTTTACACTATGAACGTAAACTCAATCTTGCGAAGTCTGCAAGACGCACTCAAGATTGTAAGTTGAACTAATCCCGCTTTTTCAGCGGGATCTTTACATTATGAGCATAAGCGCTGTTTTAAAAAGTTGCGATGTAACACATTTAAAATGACTAGTTGAACCTGCCTTTGCATCAGGTAGGCTACTCCCGCTTTTTCATTGGAAGTTATGATTTGAATTTCATTTTAGATTAGAATACATCAATGCGCGCTTGAGAAATCAAAATAATATTCTGTTGAATACCTCCTGAGCTTGTTCCTTAGGATTATGTGTCATAGGCTCATATTCTCCAATTACTCGCTTATATATTAAAAAATAAACGCCGATATTTGTCCTTCAAAACGAAAATCAACTTTTAACCGATATTTAGACATGGGGTATAATTTACTGAAAGGAAAAAAAGGAATCATTTTTGGCGCATTAGACGAAAACTCAATTGCATGGAAAACCGCAGAGCGTGTCCACGAAGAAGGTGGAACGTTTGTATTGACCAATGCACCGATCGCGATGCGTATGGGAACATTAAACAACCTAGCTGAAAAAACAGGTTCTGAAATCATTCCTGCCGATGCAACTTCTATAGAAGACCTTGAAAATTTAGTAGACAAAGCACAGGAAATTCTAGGCGGAAAACTAGATTTTGTATTACACTCTATCGGGATGTCTGTTAACGTGCGTAAAGGACGTCACTACACCGATCAAAATTATGCGTGGACTGAAAAAGGATGGGATGTCAGTGCGGTTTCTTTTCATAAAACCATGCAGACGTTATATAAGAAAGATGCCATGAATGAATGGGGAAGTATTGTTGGCTTGACCTATATGGCAGCACAACGTGTATTCCCTGACTATAACGATATGGCGGATAATAAAGCCTTTTTAGAATCGATTGCGCGTAGTTTTGGCTACCACTTTGGGAAAGAGAAAAATGTACGTGTGAATACGATTTCTCAATCACCTACACCGACTACGGCTGGACAAGGTGTCAAAGGATTTGATGGCTTTATTGCTTTTGCCGAAAAGATGAGTCCGTTAGGAAATGCCACTGCAGATGACTGTGCCAATTATACGGTGACATTATTCTCAGACTTGACCAAGCGTGTAACGATGCAAAACCTGTATAATGACGGAGGTTTCAGCAATACTGGCGTGAGCAACGAGGTGATGGATGCTTTTGTGAGGGATCAGGAGGAAAAATAAAAGCCCCCTAACCCCCGAAGGGGGAATGCTTACTCATTCTTTAAATAAAAACTATAATCTTGGCTTCCCTCCTAGGAAGGAGGGATTGAGGGAGGTGTGAAAAGTCTTTAACTTCAAAAGGGTAATAAGGAATATAAAACAAAAATAGAGTAGTGTTCTAAAATAGAGTACTACTCTATTTTTATTCCCCTAACTCCAAAGGGGGTTTCTAAATTTAGTGTATACGCTTTCGCGAAAGCGTACATGCTATATATAAATTCCTTTTTTGAGGCTAGGAGCTTTCTCTCCCTTCCGTCTATATCTCGTGCCTCAATATATCCACCTTCCCTCGCTGAGGGAAGGAGCTTTTTGATTTTGTTTTTATAACATATTTAATTTCCTGTTTCGGGGGTTAGAGAGCTTTTTTACGCTTTCGCGAAAGCGTACACACATCTAAGAGAATTCCCCCTTTGGGGGTTAGGGGGCTTTAAGGGATTACTTATCTTTGCGCTATGCAATTATCCTATTCTTTTATCATTCCTGTGTATAATCGTCCCGACGAAATTAAGGAATTGTTGGACAGTTTTGTGAGTCAGGATACGACACTGCCGTTTGAAATTGTGATTATAGAAGATGGATCGTCATTGCCTAGTGATACAGTGATTGCCGAGTATACAGATCGGTTACAGATTACATATCTCTCAAAAGCCAACTCAGGACCTGGTGCTTCCCGAAATTATGGAATGGCGAGAGCCGCAGGGAACTATTTTATCATTTTAGATTCTGATTGCATTTTGCCGCCACAGTATGTACGTGTGATGAATGAAGCATTACAGGTTGAATATGTAGATTGTTTTGGCGGACCCGATGCGGCACATCCTTCGTTTTCTACCTTACAGAAAGCGATTAATTATAGCATGACTTCTTTTTTAACGACAGGCGGTATCCGGGGTGGTAAAAAACAAGTCAACGCTTTTCAGCCGCGAAGTTTTAATATGGGCTTATCAAAAAAAGGCTTTGAAGCCACTGAGGGGTTTGGAAAAATTCATCCAGGGGAAGATCCAGATTTGGTCTTACGATTATGGGAAAAAGGGTTTGAAACACGACTTCTTGAAGATGCGTATGTGTATCACAAACGTCGGATCTCTTGGTCCAAATTTTATAAGCAGGTCAATAAGTTTGGGATGGTACGTCCAATTCTTAATGATTGGCATCCGGGATCAGCAAAAATCACCTATTGGTTTCCTAGTGTATTTTTGATAGGTGTTCTTTTTAGCGTGCTGATGGCTGTCTTGGGCTGGTACTTTTTTATGTATCTAGTTATAGGGTATTTTGTTTTGATAGGCGTACACGCAACACTAACCACAAAAAGTATTTCTATTGGAGTGATGAGTATCGTAGCTACTGCCATACAATTTTATGGTTATGGAATCGGTTTTTTAAAATCGACGATAGCGATACAATGGCTAGGAAAGAAACCTCAAAAACGGTTTCCTCATTTATTTTTTAAGTAACTTCGAGATATGTCTATTTTTAAGAAAATCACATTAAGACGATCCCATGTAAGAGAATTTTTATTTTTTCTCTTGCTCACGACCATCTTAGCCATTCTTAGTAAACTGTCTAAGGACTATACCAAAATATATAATCTTCCCGTCACCGTTGTTAACGTTCCTATAGATAGGGTAGTTAGTAACCTAGCGCCTGGAGAATTGGAAGTAACCACACGACTTTCCGGCTTTGCATTACTTTCTAATCAATTTTCAGATCTTGAGCTTGCGATCAATTTTAATCAATTGGAAAAAACGGGTAATACACAATATCAATACATTCCAGAAGGGCATCCATTAGAAATTGCCAAAACCATTTCTGGTGTTTCTGAAGTCACAGCTATAAGCCCAAAGCAAGTGAGTATACAAATAGACTCCTTAGCAAGCAAGGAGGTGCCTGTAAAGGCAACGGTTACCACAGACTATAAAACGGGATATGGCCCTAAAGGGATTCCAGTACTTGATCCCTCTATGGTTCGAATTGTTGGTCCTAAAGCGTATATTGATACGATTACAGCGGTAAAAGCAGTACCCAAAGACCTGACAGAAATTTACGAAAACATAGCGTTACAATTAGCTATAGATTCTTTAGCACTTCATAAAGAAGTCAAGGTATCTTCGTATGTAATTACGTATTCTCAGGAAGTTGTAAAATTTACAGAAGGATCTTTTAGTATCCCTGTAAAACTGATCAACACGAAGGATACAGATGTCAAAATATTTCCTAAAACCGTTGATGTCTATTTTACCGTGCCTATAGATCTTTATGAGTCTATTACTGCAAATGACTTTGAAGTGGTATGCGATTTTAATAAGCATAACGCACAAGATGATTTTATTGCATTGGATATTACGAAATCTCCCGAAGACGTAAAGAGTATTCGACTCGCCACTAAACAAATTAAATACATCGTAATTAACTAGATTTGTTTAATCATAAAGTTGGTTTATAAGAGTATAAAGGGATTTTAGATGATAAAAGTTAAACAAAATGAGTTTTTATTACTAATTTTAACAACTGAGAACATAAGTACATCATATAGATAATAGTGTGTACTAAGATTAATTTGTTATAAAATGATTGTAGGCCTAACGGGAGGTATAGGAAGCGGAAAAACAACAGTAGCAGGCTTTTTTAAAAAGCTGGGTATTCCTGTATATATAGCAGATGATGAAGCAAAACGTCTTATGGAGATTTCTCCAGAGATACGTGTAGAAATTATCCAGCTACTGGGTGAAAATGCATATATCAAAGAAATTCCCAATAAGAAATATATTGCAGATAAGGTATTTAAAGATCAACTATTATTAGAACAATTAAATGCTATTATACATCCTAGAGTAGCAGCGCATTTTAAAAACTGGTATAAGCAACAAGAGAGTCCTTATGTGATAAAAGAAGCCGCCATTCTTTTTGAAAATGGAGGGTATAAGCAATGTGATTTTATGATTTTAGTGATGGCTCCATTAAAGATACGTATTGAAAGAGTAAAAAAGCGAGATCAAAGTTCTGAAGAAGAAATTTACAAGCGCATGAATGCACAATGGAGCGATTCAAAAAAAATAGCATTGTCAGATGTTATTATAGAAAATACGTTTCTAGACCAAACAAAAGAAAAAGTAGCACGCATTCATAATCACTTACTTCACAGAATTAGCCGTAATTGGTAAAAGCTGTTAACATTTGGTTAAATGGAAAGCCAGCTAAATGTTAAAATATTACTTTTGAGTAGTGAATAAAAAACTGTTTTACGCTTTAATTATCCTTATGAGCCTGTCTTTGATAGGGATTATATTTGTACAGGGATATTGGATATTGGAGAGTGTACGTGCAAAAAGAGATCAATTTTCTTTTAGTGCAAAAAGAGCGGTTATTAAAGTAGCCGAAAAAATACAAGAAAGAGAGTTTGAAGAATATTATCATACTGTCGATAAATTAATAGATAGTATCGGAATCCCTGATGATCTTACCTTTGATGAATATTTCTTAATAAACGAAGATCCTATTACAAAAGATCTTTTTCTATACAGGAATGGTATTTTACAACAAGATTTTAAATTATCTGCACCTGCATTTGATAGAGACTTAGATAGCTTAGAATTTAAACGCTATTTCAATCTGAGTTCAAGACAGGTTATAAGTAGAGGTGGTGCACTAGATGGTACCATATCTAGCGGAGATAAAATTCAAGAGTTTTCTAAAATTGATGATTTTAGAAAGATGAGTTACAAAAATCTAATCAGTGATGTGTTGGAAAAGAATCCAATCCATAAACGTGTTTCTGTAGAGGAAATACAACGGGTAATGACACTAGAGCTTGTAGAAAGAGACTTAGAGACAGATTTTGAATTTGGGATATTTGATAATGACTTATTAACCAAAGTTCGTTCAGAAAATTTTGAATTTGAAGGTTCGTCTCAATTTTATCAAGCACCTATTTTTATAGATGAAAATGGTAAAACTGATTATTATCTGTATGCGGAATTTCCAGGAGAGAAGAAAATAGTCATTTCTTCTATCATAGGAATGATTGTGTTATCAGTGATATTTACATTGATTATTGTGGTTGCCTATTCAAGTGCGTTACATCAATTAAATAAACAACGTCAAATCTCACAGATCAAGACGGATTTTATTAATAACATGACGCACGAGTTTAAAACCCCTATTGCTACGATTAACCTAGCATTAGATTCGGTTAAAAATCCTAAGATATCAGGCGATCCAGAGAAGGTGGCTTATTATCATAAGATGATACGAGAAGAAAATAAACGGATGCATGCACAGGTAGAAAATGTGTTGCGTATCTCAAAACTAGAAAAAAACGAACTTGATATTCGTAAAGAGCGATACAAGTTACACGATATTATAGAAGACGCAGTGGAACATGTAGCACTAATAGTCGAAGACCGTAAGGGGGCTATAACCATGCATCTCGATGCACCAAAATCATCAATTTTGGCAAATGAATCACATTTTACCAATGTGATCGTTAATATGTTAGAGAATGCTGTGAAGTATTCTTCAGAGCCACCTAAAATAGATGTCTATACAGAGAATATAAAGAATTTTATTTTTGTTAAGATTCAAGATCAAGGGGATGGGATGTCTAAGACCGCACAACGTAAAGTTTTTGAAAAATTCTATCGGGAGCAGTCAGGAAATATTCATAACGTAAAAGGACACGGTTTAGGTTTGGCCTATGCCAGACAGATTGTAGAAGATCATCAAGGAGAAATCTTTGTAGAAAGTGAAAAGGGGAAAGGAAGCACATTCATCATTAAATTACCACTAATATCATAATTATGGAAACAGAAAACAAAAAGATTTTACTCGTAGAAGATGATCCAAATTTTGGAACAGTCCTAAAGGATTATCTATCTATGAACGATTACAATGTCACACATGCCAAAAATGGGATGGAAGGCTTCGAAAAATTTAAAAAAGACGATTTTGATCTTTGTATACTAGATGTCATGATGCCCTATAAAGATGGGTTTACACTAGCAAAAGAAATCCGTGAGAAAAATGCCGATGTGCCTATTATTTTCTTAACAGCAAAAGCACTTAAAGAAGATGTTCTTAAAGGATACAAAGTAGGAGCAGACGACTATCTCAACAAGCCTTTTGATAGTGAAGTGCTCTTAATGAAAATCAAGGCAATTATCCAGCGTAAGAGTGTTGACTCTGTAGCAGATAGTAAACAATTTGAATTTGTGATCGGGAACTTTCACCTTAATTCAAAACTTCGTTTTTTAACCTACAAACAAGAAGAGCCTATCAAGCTTTCGCCAAAAGAAAACGAATTATTACGTATGCTAGCTTTACACGAGAATGATTTAATGCCTCGTGAATTGGCACTTACAAAAATATGGAGAGACGATAATTATTTTACATCACGTAGCATGGATGTATATATCGCAAAGCTTCGTAAATATCTTAAGAAAGACGATACCGTGGAGATTTTAAATATTCACGGAGAAGGATTTAGATTGGTTGTGAAAACCATGTAAACGTACGACGGTATTAGTGAAGAAAGTAAAAAACGTCCTGTATCAGCGGGACGTTTTTTTATGTATAAAATCAGCGATTTCTTCAAAAGGCGTTTGATAATCAAACCACGTAATAGTCGGGTCTTTTCGGTACCAGGTTAATTGTCTTTTGGCAAAACGTCGGGTATTCGTTTTTATATTTTCGATGGCTTGTTCTAGCGTAATAGTTCCTTCAAAATATTCAAAAAGTTCTCGATAGCCTACCGTTTGTAAAGCGTTTAACCGCTTTCGCGAAAGCAAACCCTGCACCTCTTCCACCAGTCCATTTTCAATCATTAAATCCACCCGTTTATTAATCCGATCATAGATCACTTGCCGATCTGCCGAAAGTCCGATTTTAATAGTTTCAAATGGGCGTTTAGGTTTAGGCTTATCCAGAAATGAAGAAAAAGGTTTTCCCGATGAGAGGCAAACTTCCAAGGCACGCGTCACCCGTTGCTGATTTTGAATATCTACCCGTTTGTAATGCACAGGATCTTTTTCTTTGAGAAGTTCTTGTAATGCTTCAATGCCTTCTGTAGCGTAGAGCGTGTTAAGTTGTTCTCTAATCCCAGGAAGTACTTCAGGAAAATGGTCTAGTCCGTTTACCACAGCATCTACATACATGCCAGAGCCGCCTACCATAGTCACATAAGGATGCTTTTCATTTAGCGTTTCGAGTAGGTGTATAGCTTCTCTTTCAAAATGTCCTACACTATAGGTGTCTTCTATAGAGATATGTTGAATACAGTGATGCGGGGCAGCTGCAAGCTCTTTTGGATCAGGAACAGCAGTACCAATGGTCATTTCTTTATAGAATTGGCGTGAGTCTGCAGAAATAATTTCCGTTTGAAAATGTTGGGCTATTTTTATAGATGTAGCCGTTTTCCCTATGGCTGTGGGACCTACAATAGCAAAGAGGTATTTAGTCATCGTGCAAAGCGTATCCACAATTCTTACAGAATGTAGCATTGTCATCATGCTTATCTTGATTACAATTTGAGCAAGACTGCGTATTGGTGTGTATGTGTTTATTTGGGTTTTCTAAAGCTCCTTTGGTATACTCAGCACTTACAATACCTGTTGGCACCGCGATAATGCCATATCCCATAATCATGATAATAGAAGCTAGAAATTGTCCAAAAGGAGTAATAGGAGCAATATCTCCATAGCCTACAGTTGTTAGGGTAACAATACACCAATAGATGCTAACAGGGATATTTCTAAAACCACTTTCTTCGCCTTCTACCAAGTACATAATCGTACCAGAAATGATAGAAATAATAAGCACAGCAAATAAGAAAACACTTATTTTGGTTTTACTGTCTTTAAGTGCTTTGGTTAATTTATTGGACTCTCCTATATATCGTGTTACTTTTAAGATTCTAAAAATACGTAACAATCGAAGCGCTCTTACCGTAAGCAAGGCGTTTGAACCGATTATAAAGAAGGATAGATATAAAGGAATAGTAGATAAAAAATCAATAATTCCATAAAAGCTAAAAATATACTTACTAGGTTTGTTTACACTGATGATTCTTGCAAAATATTCTAATGTAAAAAAGATGGTAATGATCCATTCACCTGCATAGAAGATATCATGGTATTTGGCATCTAGATTTTCGACACTTTCCAACATGACAAGTACAATACTAGCGAGAATTAATACGAGAAGAATCACATCAAAGAGTTTTCCGTGAGGAGTATCTGCCTCATAGATAATCTCGTGCATTTTACGCTTCCAGCTTTTCTTTCTTTGGGTTTCCAATAGTGTATTTTAAAAATATAAAAGTACTAAATCCTTAGGGATTGGTCATTGTAGACAAAGGAATGATCTTATGTGTCTTTTTAGTGCGTAAGTAACTTTGTATAATATGCTGAGCATCTCTATTATTATCCATTTTTGTAATGATGGATTTTAAGATGTCTATATTGTTTAATTGAAAGTTTAAATTATAAAAACCAATACCTTGAAAGGTTCCATCTTCTATAAGAACCACAGATCGTTCGTCTACATCACGACCTTTGTCAACCACCAGCATACTTTTATTTTCATAACTATAGGTATTGATAAAGTTTTGTGCTCTTTTGTTATATACCTCAGGAGTTTCTTCTTGAATACAAGCACCTTCACATTTTTTAATCGTATATCCAAAACAGTTGCCATTCGAATTTGTCAGCCCTGTTTTGTTATGACAAAGTGTATAGGTCTCAGTAATACGATCTAAATGTGCTTTTGCAGAAGCTATAGAACTATAGGTCGTGATACTCCTTTTACGATCATCTGCCTTTTCTGTTTTAAAATTGATGTACCCTTCGTCATCTGTAAAATGGCTGAGTTGAATTTTATATTTTGTTCTACGCAATGCTCTATTAAAGACAGGCTTATTGCGTTTGATTTCTTCATTTTCCTTTAATAAGGCAATGAGTTCGCTTCCAGTCTCTTCGTAGGTAACAGCTGCCACATCTTCTTGAATTTTCTTACTTTTACGATTGTCACTTGTAAAGTGTTGTGTGAGTCGTTTTTTTATGTTCTTACTCTTTCCTATGTAGATGATCGTGCCGTTGACATTATGCATATAATACACGCCACAAACAGAAGGAACTTCGTGTATAATATCCTTCAATTTTTTGTCCATGTTTTTTCTAGGAAAAGCACGTACAGATTCTTGTATTATTTTTTTCTCTGTGTCTTTTGAGAGTAACATTTTAAAGAGCTTTACCGTAGCAATAGCATCGCCACTAGCTCTATGTCTATCTGTGATAGGAATTCCAAGTGCTCTGGTGAGTTTTCCTAAGCTATAACTTTTATGACCTGGCAATAATTCTTGTGAAAGCGCTACAGTACATAATGTCTTTCGCTCATAAGGATAGCCTAATCTATCAAACTCCAAGCTGAGAATGCGGTAGTCAAATTGTGCATTATGAGCCACAATAATACATCCCTCCGTAATTTCTATAATGCGTTTTGCTACTTCATAAAACTTAGGTGCATTATGTAGCATTTGATTATTGATACCTGTAAGATTGACAACAAATGCTTGTATGGGTCTTTCAGGGTTGACAAGACTTATAAACTGGTCTACTACTTTATGTCCATCAAATCTGTATATGGCAATCTCGGTAATACCTTCTTCGTTGTATTTGCCTCCTGTCGTCTCTATGTCTAAAATCGCGTACATTCTTAATTCCCAGAAATAAGGGAATTTATCATTATTTTAAAATTAATAATTCAAACATCATTGGGTAAGTAGATGTTGCATATAAAAGAGTATAAGATACTACTATTTTATAGATTTTGTTTATTTGGTAGTTATTTCTACCGATAATTCCGTACTCAAAAATAGCACTTCCTACACGTATCATCGTGCTTCCGTTTTCTATAGCGAGTTCATAATCGGCCTTTATTTTACGGAACTATTTTTAGGAATAGTTTTTTAAAAAGATACTATTCCTAAAAATAGACCACCATATTCTCCATGACTTCATTTTATTTTCTACTTCCAAAAATAGCACTTCCTACACGTATCATCGTGCTTCCGTTTTCTATAGCGAGTTCATAATCACCACTCATTCCCATGGAGAGGATTTTGAGGTTTTTGCTTTCGCGAAAGCGTATAAACAAACTTTCCAACATCTTAAATTCAGTATCGACCTGATTCGTGTCATCTGTAAACGATGCCATTCCCATCAATCCTACGACACGTACATTGGGATAGTTGTCTAGTTGATTGCCGTCTAATAAAGCAGTTGCTTCTTGGATAGGCATTCCGTATTTAGACTCTTCTTGGGCGATCTTTACTTGCAATAGCACATCTATGGTACGATCAACTTGTGCAGCTTGTTTGTTGATTTCTTTAAATAATTTCAGTCTGTCAGCACTGTGAATAAGACTTACATACTCAACCATTTGCTTTACCTTATTGGTTTGTACGTGACCAATCATGTGCCATTGAATGTCCTTAGGAAGTTGTTCCCATTTTTCTGACATCTCTTGCACTTTGTTTTCACCAAAAATACGTTGCCCACTATCATACGCTTCTTGTAGGTCTGAAATAGGTTTAGTTTTAGAAACCGCAACAAGCGTAACCTTGTCGGGAATTTCCTTTTGAAATTGTATAATATTTTCTTTAATGCTCATAGCTCATGTTGTTGCGTCTGTACGACATTAAAACTCATAAATGGTAATGCCACTCCGTAGTTTAGGTTCGATATAGGTACTCTTGGGTGGCATGGTATAGCCGTCATCTGCAATGGTTTTAAGTTCATCCATTGTGAGGGGTAACATTCCAAACCCTACGGTATATTCCCCTTTGTCAATAGCACTTTTTACATAAATCATATCTTTTTTTCCGCCTGCGTAGGATATACGCGCATCGTTACGCAAATCGGAGATTCCTAAAATAGGTTCAAGAATGGTTTTGTATAGAATCTGAGTATCTAATGCTTCGAGGGTGTTTTCAAAATTATAATTGCTCTTACGCAAATAGAGCGAATAAAACTCTCCGTCTAGGTACATAGAGAAGTGATGTTTCTTACTAGGATTGTAAGCAGCAACCCCTCTATTTTCGATTCTAAAATAGGTGTCTAATGCAATCAAAAATTCCTCTTTAGAGAGACCGTTAAGATCTTTGATAAGTCTATTAAATTCATAAATCTGAACATGCGACTCAGGAATAAAGTAGCTCATAAAATAATTATACGAAGCTTCTTGATGGTATTCAGGGTCATTTTTTTGATGTTCTTTCGCTAACAAATAAGAAGATGATGAGCGATGATGACCATCTGCAATGTACAGTTGTGGCATTTGTGCAAATTCTTCTTGAATAGCAGTGATATGCTTAGCATCACTTAACACCCATAAATAATGTGTATCTCTGGTGGTAGATGTAAATTCATACTCGGCACGTTCTTTTGTGACTTGAGAAATAATAGATGTTATTTTTTTATTATCAGGGTAGGTAAGGAGTACTGCTTCTGCATTAAATCCTACGGTATCTAAATATTCTTTAAATAACACCTCTCTGTGTTCAAGGGTGTCTTCGTGCTTTTTGATGAGGTTATTCTCATAATCAAATATACTTGCACCTCCTATGAGTCCACAAAACACCTTCCCATTACGATCTACGATTTTATAAATATAAAAGGCAGGTTGTTCTTCTTGTATAAAGATTTCATCTTCTTTAAATTCTTGATATCGGTTACGTACAAGAGCAAATACTTTTTTTCCTGTGATTTCTTTATGGTACTTATAGCCAGGATTTACAATATGCAAAAAAGAATACGGATTTCTATCCATTCTAAATTTACGTCCTTTTTTGGAGTATGATTCGTACGATCTTGCTGCGACAAGACTTACTTTATCTCTGGTAGGACGTACGGCACGAAATGGAATGATTTTAGGCATTTTTTAGTAGCAATTAAGTAGTAATATTCTCTTTTATAACAAGTTCAAAATAAGCTCGATCTTCATCTGTTTTAAATGCAGACTTTGGAATATAACTAAAATTATTCTGTGATAAATATAAAAGATACTCGTGTTCTGTTTGTGTCATTTTAACAAAGGTAGCAACGCTTATTTTTGTTTCATTTTCTGCAATGTCTTTAAAATACAAAAATGAATTATCTACTGTCAACGTACTTTCAATAAAGTAATTGGCGTTACTTTTGGCGTATACCCACCTATAAATACGATAGATATTTAATGGGATGTAGAGCATTCCAAAAATAACAAAAAAGCGAGCAAAGGTATCTTCAGAAAACTTAGGGATATTATAAATAACAATAGCTGCAATCAAAACGATGAGATACCATTTTTTCTTAAAATATAGTTTTACCAATAAATTAAAATATCGTTCTTTATCTAATCGATAGGGATGAGTTGTGATTTGTCGCATTTTCTTTTTTATAGACAGTACGATCTCAGTTTACGAGATACTTCTTTAATTTTTAAACTATTATTCAACACCTCAACACCTCAACACCTCAACACCTCAACACCTCAACACCTCAACACCTCAACACCTCAACTTCAATTTAAGCAAACATCTTTGCTACCGTTTCTGCTTTACGACTTTCTGAATAATCATAAAAACCTTCTCCAGACTTAATCCCTAATTTTCCAGCACGTACCATATTGACTAATAATGGACAAGGCGCATATTTAGGATTTTTAAAACCGTCGTGCATCACTTCCAAAATAGAAAGGCATACATCCAGTCCTATAAAATCAGCCAATTGTAAAGGCCCCATTGGATGTGCCATTCCAAGTTTCATCACAGTATCGATTTCATAGACACCTGCGACACCATTATATAAGGTCTCAATCGCTTCATTGATCATCGGCATTAAAATACGATTCGCTACAAAGCCAGGATAATCATTTACCTCTACAGGTACTTTTCCTAAGTTTTTAGACATCGCCATGATGGTAGTTGTAACCGCATCACTTGTATTATATCCACGTATGATTTCTACCAATTTCATAATCGGTACGGGATTCATAAAGTGCATTCCTATGACCAGCTCAGGACGATTGGTGACCGCTGCAATTTGAGTGATGGATATCGATGAGGTATTGGTTGCTAGAATGGTGTCCTCTCCAGTAGCAGCGTCTAAGTCTCTAAATATTTTAAGTTTCAGATCTACATTTTCTGTAGCAGCTTCTACCACAAGACTAGCATACTCAACGCCTTCACTCATATCTGTGAAGGTTGTAATGTTGGCAAGTGTCTCTTGCTTCTGAGCTTGAGTAATCTGTTCTTTGGCAACTTGGCGATCTAAGTTTTTGGTAATCGTAGCAATCCCTTTGTCTAATGACGCTTGAGAGATGTCAACAAGTTGTACTTTGTATCCACTTTGTGCAAATGTATGTGCAATCCCATTTCCCATGGTTCCTGCACCGATAACGGCTATGTTTTTCATATTCTTCTTTTCATTTCCGCACTTCGGCTACGCTCAGCATAGACTTCGACGGAAATCTCAGGTTATTATTTGTTATAAACTCCAATCCTTAGGCTATACTCGGCATAAACTCTGGCGGAAATCTTATTTTAATTATACGTTAGTTTTTATAAATCAATTCGACTCCATGCCAAGGACAATACTCCCAATTTCCATTGAGTTGTTCTTGATCTTCTGGACAGGTTTTTTTCCCAACCATAGCATCTATAGGTAAACGATAGATAAAATCTGTATCATTTACTTTTACAACCAGTTTTCCTTTATTGTAAGGAGAAATAGCAGTGGTGCCATCTTCCAGATTATTTTTAAAAACATAAAAGATCATCTGTTCTCCCAGTTGCCCAGCCATACTAGCGAGGGTGGGTCGAAGCAAATTAATGAGTTCTTTGATGTCTGCAGGGATTTCTTCCTGAGTTAATGGCGTAAGGATGGCATTATTGTTTACTATAGTTATTGTGGCATCTCTTATTTTAAAACCACCAAACGGACTTATATCCGAATTAACTACAGAAAATAGAGAATATCCTTTTAATTGATTTTCAATATCTAAAATAATTTCTTCTCCGACGTTGGGAGAGTCAGATAAGGCGATTCTCCAATATTCACTCGGCAACCACCACACTTGTTTGATGTTTGAATCTACCTTTTTTGTAAGGATTAAATCTCTCACCATATCAATGAGTTCTACTTTTTCAGCTTTCTGTTGTGCAGTAACTGTCGTGATAGTCACTAAAAAAAAGATGATGGTGATTAGCTGTTTTGACATCCTTCAGTTTTAGAAATTAGCGATGACCATTTTAGCGACACGTAAGGCTTCGGTACCAGCTTCTAAGGATACAATAGGAGTGGTGTTGGTTTTTATTGCTTTCGCGAAAGCGTCCAACTCATCAAGAATAGCATTATTTGAAGGAACATCAGGGTTATCAAAATAGATTTGTTTTTTAACGCCTTCTGCATTTTGTAAAATCATCGCAAAATCATCAGGAGTTTCGGGAGCGTCTTTCATCTTGACCACCTCTACTTTCTTCTCTAGGAAGTCAACAGAAATGTAGGCATCTTTCTGAAAGAAACGCGCTTTACGCATATTCTTAAGAGAGATCCGACTTGCGGTAAGATTTGCCACACAGCCATTTTCAAACTCAATACGTGCATTGGCAATATCGGGGGTTTCACTAATCACAGAAACACCACTTGCCGATACATTTTTGACAGGACTTTTCACCACACTCAAAATCGCATCGATATCATGGATCATCAAATCTAATACCACGGGAACATCTGTTCCTCTAGGATTAAACTCAGCGAGACGATGCGCCTCAATAAACATCGGTTTTTGTATAGACTCATGTACCGACATAAATGCAGGATTAAAACGCTCTACATGACCTACTTGACCTAGTACGTTATGTTTTTTGGCAAGTGCTAACAACTCCTCAGCTTCCTCAACCGTATTGGTAATCGGTTTTTCTATAAATAGATGCTTTCCAGCCGTAATTACCTTTTTGGCACATTCATAATGAAAGGTCGTTGGCGTCACCACATCTACCATATCACTAGCTTCTATAAGCGCTTCCATCGTATCAAAAGCGGTATATCTGAACTCCTCAGAGATAGCTTTGCGAACTTCTGGAGAAGCATCGTAAAAGCCTATAAGCTCATAATTTTCAGATTGTTGTAAGAGGCGTAAATGTATTTTTCCTAAGTGTCCAGCACCTAGCACTCCAGCTTTAAGCATAGGGTTGCGTTTTATACAAAAATAAGGTTATTTAGGGGATTTTTTTAAGAATGTTGTACAGAAAAAAGATGTTCATGAATCTGTTGTAGATTTTTTTGAAAGCTGTATTTTTATGCCAATGAAGGATACGACTCGCCATCAAGGAAAACGAAGACAATTGGTAGAGATTGTCAAGAAAAAAGGAATTACAGATACTGCTGTGCTAGCTGCTATAGGAAAAATACCAAGACATTTTTTTATGGATAGTGGTTTTGTGGATCATGCTTACCAAGACAAAGCCTTTCCTATTGCTGCAGATCAAACCATCTCACAACCGTATACCGTTGCTTTTCAAAGCGAATTACTACAGATCAAACGAGGAGATCAGGTATTAGAAATAGGCACAGGTAGTGGTTATCAAACAGCGGTTTTATGTGAGCTTGGCGCGAAAGTCTACTCTATAGAACGCCAACAAGAACTCTATAAAAAGACAAAACTCTTTTTATCTAAACTAGGCTACAGACCCAAATTTTTAAGCTTTGGCGATGGCTATAAAGGTTTACCAGAATATGCGCCTTTTGATAGTATTATCGTGACCGCTGGAGCTCCCTATGTCCCTAAACCCTTATTGAGTCAGCTTAAAATAGGAGGAAGGCTCGTGATCCCAGTAGGAGATGACTCGCAAGTAATGACACTGTATGTACGTGTAGAAGCGACTAAGTTTGAGAAAAAAGAATTTGGCGAGTTTCGATTTGTACCTTTGTTGGAAGATAAAAATTAAGAAATGCAAAAAAAGCTTTGTTTACTTTTAACGGTATTGACGTGTACGATGTTACAAGCACAGTCATATACCAGCTTTTTTACAGGAGATCCAGCAGATGTAAGTCCAACACCAGACTTTGGAATCTGTTTGATGGGCGGCGCTACAGAAAATGACAATGCCATGATTTGGTTTTTAGAAAAAGCAAATGGCGGTGATGTCTTAGTATTGAGAGCTTCTGGTAGTGATGGATATAATGACTACTTCTTTTCTGAACTTGGCGTCACGATCAATTCGGTAGAAACCATTGTGATTCATAATGCAGCTGGGGCAACAGATCCCTATGTAATCGAACAAATAGAAAATGCAGAAGCTATCTGGTTTGCTGGTGGCGATCAATATAATTATGTATCCTATTTTAAAGATACTCCTATAGCGCAATTACTCACAGATCATGTGATTGTAAAAGGCGGAGTAATAGGAGGTACAAGCGCAGGAATGGCAATACTAGGAGATCATTATTTTAGTGCTGAAAATGGCACGGTAACGTCACAGCAAGCCTTGCAAAACCCTTATGATACGAGGATGGCGATAGGAAGTCAAGATTTTTTACACCTTCCTTTTTTAGAACATACCATCACCGATACACATTTTGATAGCCCCGATCGTCGAGGGAGAAGTGCGACGTTTTTAGCACGCATCGCTACCGATTTTCAAATGCGAAGTTTCGGAATTGCCAGTGAAGAATTCACGGCTGTTTGTATCGAAGAAAATGGAGATGCCCGAGTCTTTGGGAGTTATCCTGATTTTGATGATTTCGCCTATTTTATGCAGGCCAATTGTACAGATACGTTTGTCCCTGAAAATTGTACCGAAGGGAATCCATTAGAGTGGAATCGAGACGGCCAAGCGATTAAAGTATATAAAGTACCTGGGACAGAAGACGGAGTAAACACGTTTAATCTTGCCGATTGGGAAACAGGTACTGGAGGTGATTGGGAAAATTGGTCTGTTGTCAATGGAGTATTTCAAACCACATCGGGGTCAAATCCTGAATGTAGTAGTTTAGGACTTCAAGAAGAAACAGCGATCACAGCCGTTGCCTATCCAAATCCCTTTCAGGATCAGATTCAAGTAGATATAACCACCGATGCTTATTATGAAGTGTACAATATCAACGGACAGCGTGTTTTATCAGGAATCGTCAGTAGATCAAAAACAATTAAAACACATAATTTAGTTTCTGGAATGTATTTCTTACAGCTTATTACGTCAGCTACCGAAACACACGTCCTTAAACTCGTAAAAAAATAAACCTAACGTTCGTTACTTAGTAGTATGGAATTCTCTTCAAAATTGCTGGAAAGTGCTGTGTATGAGATGTCACAATTGCCTGGTGTGGGAAAGCGCACAGCCTTGCGACTCGTATTGCATTTATTACGACAACCAGAAACCCAAACACATCACTTGGCAGAAGCCTTGCTCACGATGCGGGATACCATTAAGTTTTGTAAGAAATGTCATAATATTTCAGACGTAGATTTATGCGAGATTTGTGCAAACCCTAACCGAGATACGACCTTAGTCTGTGTGGTCGAAGATATCCGAGACGTGATGGCGATAGAAAGCACGAGTCAGTATAAAGGACTTTATCATGTATTAGGCGGAAAGATCAGTCCGCTGGATGGCATAGGACCTCAAGAGCTGAATATCTATTCCCTCATAGAAAAAGTGAAAGAAGGTGAAGTAAAAGAAGTCATCTTTGCCTTAAGTTCTACGATGGAAGGTGACACCACCAATTTTTATATCTATAAACAAATAGAAACCTATACTATACAAACGTCTACCATTGCTCGTGGGATCTCTGTAGGAGATGAATTGGAATATGCAGATGAGGTGACGTTGGGAAGGAGTATCTTACACCGTATTCCGTTTGAATCCTCATTAAAAAATTAACCAATACCTAAGGTAGTTGAAACAACTTTCAGTCGTCATTGTAAACTATAACGTACGTCACTTTTTGGAGCTTTGCTTACAAAGTGTACGAGTCGCTACAACGATGATGGATGCAGAAATTATTGTGGTAGATAATGCTTCTGTAGATGATAGTTGTGAGATCGTCAAGACACTCTTTCCAGAGGTGATCTTAATCGCAAACAAAGACAATGTCGGCTTTTCAACCGCAAATAATCAAGGAGTTGCTATTGCGCAAGGAGATTATGTATGTATTCTTAATCCCGATACCTGTGTTACCGAAGAGACGTTTACAAAGCTCTTAGACTTTGCAGAGAAGACTTCCAAAATGGGGGTCGTGGGTACCCGACTCATTGATGGTACTGGACGGTTTCTACCAGAAAGCAAGCGTAATTTGCCTACCCCAAAAGTGGCATTTCAAAAAATATTTGGAAGCGGAACTTCCTATTATGCGCATCATATTGACCAAACGGCAATAGAGCCTGTGACGGTTCTTGTCGGCGCTTTTATGTTTTTAAAACGTAGCGTGTACCAAGAAGTAGGCGGCTTTGATGAGCAGTATTTTATGTATGGAGAAGACATCGATTTGTCCTACACCATCACAAAAGCGGGATACCAAAACTATTATTTCGGCGAGACCACGGTACTTCATTATAAAGGAGAAAGTACCGCCAAAGACACTACCTACCGCAAGCGCTTTTATGGCGCTATGCGTATCTTTTATCAAAAGCATTTTAAAAGTAATCCGGCAGAATCTTGCGGAGTAAGAATAGGGTTGTGGCTGGCTACGCTTTCGCGAAAGCGTACAATAGAAAACCAAATAACACCCCCAACAGCTTATGCTATTGCCACAGAAAATGACGCACTTGGACAACAGCTTTCTGAGGTTTTACAAGCAGATGTTGAAAAAGTAACACAGATAGAAATACTAAAAGAAGGCACTGAAATTTTTCTTGATGTAGCCCATTTGTCATATATAGGTTGTATGCGGTTGATTTCAGAATCGGGAGATAAACAATTTACATTTAAGATTATTCCTAAAAATACTACCTTTGCGATTGGAAGTAATAGCAAAGAAGGAAGAGGCGAAGTGCTCCACTTTTAATGATAGAATATTATGAATTTGATAATATAAGTTCGTTAAAAATGGTATTTTTGCACAAACAATAACAAAAACACCTTTTAAATAAGAAAATGGCAAAATTTGAACTTAAACTACCAAAGATGGGAGAGAGTGTTGCAGAAGCAACATTAACCTCTTGGCTTAAAGAAGTAGGCGATACTATAGAAGCAGACGAAGCGGTATTAGAAATCGCTACCGATAAGGTGGATAGTGAAGTCCCAAGTGAAGTAGATGGTGTTCTTGTAGAAAAACTTTTTGAAATAGACGATGTCATTCAAGTAGGACAAACCATTGCCATTATAGAAACAGACAGCGATGTGGCTTCTGATACTGCTCCTGCAGCCGTCGAAGAAACTCCTGCTGCCGAGAAAGCTGTAGCTGCTGTAGAAAAAACGGTAACTGTCGCAAAAGATACTGTGGCAACCCCAGTGATCAGTTCTGAAGATCGTTTTTATTCTCCACTCGTGAAGAATATGGCAAAAGAAGAAGGGATTGCACAAGAAGAATTGGATACCATTTCTGGAACAGGAAAAGATGGTCGTGTCACTAAAAATGATATGCTTGCTTATATCGAATCACGCGATACTCAAAAACAAGCACCAACAACTGTTGCACCACAAAAAGCGACAACACCTGCTCCAAAAGTAGCGACAAGTCCTGTAAGTGTCAATGGTGGTGATGAGATTATAGAAATGACCCGAATGGGTAAATTAATCGCGCATCACATGGTAGCATCTGTGCAAACAAGTGCACACGTACAGTCCTTTATAGAAGCCGATGTAACCAATATTTGGAACTGGCGTAAAAAAGTAAAAGATACTTTTGAAAAAAGAGAAGGAGAGAAGCTCACGTTTACGCCTATTTTTATGGAGGCGGTAGCAAAAGCCATACGTGATTTCCCAATGATCAATATCTCGGTAGATGGAGATCGTATCATTAAACGTAAAAATATTAACCTAGGAATGGCTGCGGCACTTCCAGATGGAAATTTAATTGTTCCTGTGATTAAGAATGCAGATCAGTTGAATCTTGTAGGCATGACCAAAGCAGTGAATGATTTGGCTGGACGTTCTCGCGAAGGAAAATTAAAACCAGATGATACACAAGGTGGAACCTATACGGTAACCAACGTAGGAACGTTTGGAAGTATTATGGGAACTCCTATCATAAACCAACCACAAGTCGCCATCCTTGCCTTAGGAGCGATACGTAAAGTACCTGCGGTGATCGAAACACCTGACGGCGACTTTATCGGAATCCGTATGAAGATGTTTTTATCACACTCGTATGACCACCGTGTGGTGAATGGCGCTTTGGGCGGACAGTTTGTAAAACGCGTAGCTGAGTATTTGGAAGCGTGGGATATGAATAGAGAGATCTAACAGATAGAATTTAGAATATATCAAAAACCTCATTTCATATAGAAATGAGGCTTTTTTTATGGCGTGTTATTCTTTCTTATTCAATCTCTTTCAGCTTTTCCATCAGTTGCTCATAAGTTTCTATATCTACAAAAATCTTACCTCCTAAATTTACAATAGGCGTGGTAAGTGAGACGAGTGGTGTCGTAGAGTTTGCAAATGTCTTTTCTAAGTATTCTTGCATTTTAGGTTGCTCGCTGAGTGGTTGTGTTTTAAAAAGATAGATGCTTTCTTCCAAGCTAGCAATAAGGCTATCACAGCTTGTACAGGTATCTGTGAGGTAAATAAGGATAGGACGTATTGCTTCTATCTTTACAAGCTCAAAAGGTCTTTTAAGCGCTCTTTTTGAAAGACTATCGTTGACCACAATCTCGTACGTATAATTAGGTGTTTTACCGCGCTCAATAATCAAGCTTTTGATATTCACTTTGGATGTCGCCGGAATACGAGTCAGTCTCGGTTTTGCTTTACTTTGTCTAAAACCAGAGCCCGTCACTGTGATCATCACGTCAAGGTCTTGTTCGTTTTCATTTACTGCATAGAGTAGCAAACGATTCGCTTTTTGCTCGTCTATAATTTTAATGGGTCTGTCTTGTGCTTTTGAGATAAAAGTCAACAGTAATAATACAATGAGTGGTAGTTTTTTAAGCATCAGATGTAGGATTGATAAAAAGTCATGCTAAGATAAGACTATTCTCTAAGAATTACTTATCTGTTTTTTACGTTTCCAGATTGCTTCCGCGAACCTGTTTGCTAGTAGGCAGGAGCATATAAAAGGTACTTAAAATGTAATTTCTGAAGTAGGATGAGAAAGATCATCAAAAGTTTTTGTCCACACGCCATCGATGCGTTTTTCTCCATATTCATTGAATAATCCTTCAGGTGTCCTTTGGAAAATAAGACGATAATCATCACCCAGCGTGCAGATGAATTTCCCATCTACGATTTGCCCTGTAAAAGGTCGAACACCTGTGCGTCTAAACGCGTAGTAGTAATATTGTTGCTCTACTACATGGTAATAAATAAGGGTATGCAGACTCAATACGGGCTTTCCATTTCTTATAGATCTGTGTTTTAAAACAAGAAGTTCGCCATCCAGATCATAACGAACTTTTGAAAGTACGTCGTAGGGTTTATTTTCGGCTACAGGATATAAAGTGCCAGAACCTCTCCAATCTCCAATCATAAAAGAGAGTTTTGCTAAAGCTTTTTGTTCTTCGCTTTGCGCGAAAGTCGTTTGCACTATACAAAAAAAGCTTAGGAATAAGAGGATGGTGAGGTGGTTTGCTATTTTCATTTTTTAGGTATATAAATAGTTTTTATTGCTTTCGCGAAAGCGTATAGAGGAATCATCATTCCACCTTCTCCCAATCAAAATTCTGTATAAAATGTTCCATACTTATAATATCAAAATACATCGTCTCTTTATGCATAATCACAGGGAGTTTAATGAGTTCATACCCAGAAACTGAATCCTTCAAATGCGACCACATCAGATCAAAAACTGCACTATTCTTTTTGATGTCTAATGCACGGTGTTTAATTCTTTCGCTGTTGAGGTACTCAGTAAGATAAATGCATTTCTCACAATCATCTTCTACAAAAAGCGTAAGCTGTTCAGGATCTACAGGAAGTAAATTAACGTGTTCCTTTTGACCTTCACCTTTACGTTTTTTGATCGCTTGTAGTTGCTCCTCAAAAGTAAAAACCTTAGTATAACTAGGGGTGGCGCCTTTTAGCGGTATCAAAATCATCATGACCACTTTGCTATGTGGCGGTATTTTTTTGATGATCGGGCGGTCTGCACTCCGTCTAAAACCTTCGCCCTTTACCATCAGGAAAGCTTCTTGCTCTACATCGGTGTTATTTTGTGCGTATAAGGTCCATCGTTTGGGTTGCTTATCTTCTATAAGCTCGACAGCGGGTGTTTGTGTAGCAAAATGTAAAGTGAATACAAGAAAAAATAAAAGTAAAGAGAACTTCATAGGATATGCACTTCAATAATAAGTACGCAAGATACATATTCTTATATTTTTAGCAATTACAAAAGGGGCAGATCGCTTTTCAAATTGTATTTTTGTGGCTCAATAAAAATGTATGAAGCTTAATATAAGTAGACCTATTTGCTTTTTTGACTTGGAAACTACCGGCATTAACGTCGCTAAAGACCGCATTGTAGAAATTTCCATTTTAAAAGTATTTCCAGACGGAAGAGAAGAAGAATATACCCAACGCATTAATCCAACGGTTCCTATTCCAGCAGAAACTACAGCCGTACATGGTATTACGGACGCCGATATTACAGATGCACCTACATTTGCTGAGAAAGCTAATGAAATCCATAATTTAATTAAAGATGCAGACTTGGCTGGCTTTAATTCGAATCGTTTTGATATTCCTTTATTAGCAGAAGAGTTATTGCGATGTGGTATTGATTTTGACATGAAAAATAGGAATGCAATAGATGTACAGAACATTTTTCACAAAATGGAACAGCGTACACTAGTTGCTGCCTATAAGTTTTATTGCGATGAAGACTTAACCAATGCGCACAGTGCTGCTGCCGATACAAAGGCAACGTATGAGATTTTAAAATCACAGCTAGACCGTTATTACGATTTAGATAATGATATGAAATCTCTAGCCGATTTTAGTACGCGCAAGAAACTGGCAGATTTTGCAGGATTTATTGGATACAATGACAATGGCTCTGAAATCTTTGCTTTTGGAAAACATAAAGGAAAACTAGTAGAGACTGTATTAGAACAAGAACCTGGGTATTATGGCTGGATTCAAAATGCAGATTTTCCACTATACACAAAAAAAGTACTGACGGCGATCAAACTCCGCAAACTCAATACAAAATTATAATCGATATGAAGCTACTCTGTATTGGACGTAATTATGCAAAGCATATTGAAGAACTAGCCAACGAAAAGCCAGTTCATCCCGTTGTCTTTTTAAAACCAGACTCCGCTATTCTCTTGAAAAAGCATCCTTTTGTGATTCCAGAATTTTCAAAAGATGTACACCATGAGGTAGAAATTCTCGTAAAAATTAAGAAAATAGGAAAGTATATAGACAAAAAATTTGCGCATACATACTATGACGAAATTGGTTTAGGTATTGACTTTACAGCGCGTGATTTACAATCAGATCTTAAAGCCAAAGGATTACCTTGGGAAAAGGCTAAAGCCTTTGACGGTGCTGCTGTTATAGGGGAATGGCTCCCAAAAAGTAATTTTGAAAATGTAGATAATATCTCATTTAGCTTACAAAAAAATAATACGCTTGTGCAAGAGGGGAATACTGCACAAATGCTATGGAAAATAGACGAATTGATAAGTTATGTCTCTCAATACTTTACTCTTAAGATCGGAGATGTTATATTTACAGGTACGCCAGCAGGTGTAGGTCCTGTTGCAGTAAATGATAAATTAAAAGGATTCATAGGAGATGTCGAGATGTTTTCTATCAACGTAAAATAGCTATGGCAAAGAATTATAACCTAGAAAAAGTACTGGAAATTGCTGGCGGTGATGAAAGTTTTGTAACTGTCATTGTAGAAACGTTCTTACAAGAAATTCCACCAGATATGGTCGCTATGCAAACGGCTATAGCAAACGATAACCACAAAATGGCGTATCAATTTGCGCATAAAATGAAACCAAATCTAGATATGTTTGGAATCGATTTATTAAAGCAAATTGCTGCGATGGAGAAGTGGTCAGACTCCAATAAACCTACCTCTGCGATACAAGAACAACTTGACCAGATTATCACGACACTTAATATCGTGATAGGCGAGTTGAAAGAAGATTTTAACTTCTAGCCTTTATGAAAGCACATATTATTACAATAGGTGATGAGATTCTTATCGGCCAAATTGTAGACACGAATTCTGCCTATATTTCTAAGGCATTGAATGCGATTGGAATTTCTGTATATCAAATTAGCTCTGTACAAGATGATAAAGCGCATATTCTGGAAAGTTTTGCTTTCGCGAAAGCGAACTCAGATATTATCATTATCACAGGAGGACTTGGACCTACCAAGGATGATATTACTAAAAGTACTTTTTGTGAGTTTTTTGAAGACCAACTTGTCTTTAATCAAGAGGTATTTGATCACGTCACCTATCTTTTTAAGAAGTATGTAAAACAGCCATTATTAGAAGCAAATAAAACGCAAGCCTTGGTCCCTTCTAAAGCTACCATATTGACAAATCGTTTTGGTACAGCACCTGGTATGTGGATGGAAAAGGACGGAAAAGTATTTGTATCGATGCCTGGCGTTCCTTATGAGATGAAAGCACTTATGGAAGAAGCGGTGTTGCCAAGGCTACAAGAAAAATTTCATCTTCCCTATATCCTCCACAAAACATTGCTTACTTACGGAATGGGAGAGAGCGCTATTGCGGAGCGTATAGAAATTTTTGAAAACGAACTCCCTAAGGAGATCAAACTCGCATACTTGCCCTCGTTAGGACGTGTACGCTTACGATTATCTACTATGGGGGCTTTCAAACAAGAAGTAGATACGGCTATGGCTGTACAATTACAGAAATTAGAAGTGCTGGTAGAAGATATTTTTGTAGGCTATGAAGAAAGCGGATCGCTAGAGATGTTAATCGGACAAGCCCTTGTAGATCGTAATAAAACACTTTCTATTGCAGAGAGTTGTACAGGTGGTAGTATAGTGCAACGATTTACCGCAAATGCAGGCGCCTCTAGGTATTTGGCAGGAAGTACGGTTACGTATGCTACACGATCAAAAACAGAAGTTTTAGGGGTAGATGAATCTCTTATAAAAAAGCATTCTGTGGTAAGTGCAGAAGTTGCAGAAGCGATGGCTGTACAAGTAAAAAAAATATACAATACGGATTATGCCATTTCAACTACAGGAAATGCAGGACCTACAAAAGGAGATTCTGATGCAGCTGTAGGAACGGTATATATTGGAATTGCAACCCCAGAAGGGAGTACAGCACATCTTTTTATGATGGGAAATCATAGAGAAAGAGTGATTGGAAAGACCGTAAACAAGGCATTAGAGCTATTACACGAAGAAATTTTAAAAAACTAGCAATTTGTTTTGGTGTAGCTATAGATTTTACGTAAATTTGCACCCTGTTTTGAAATAACAAGAAAAGTTTAGTAAGATGTCAAGAATTTGTGAGCTCACAGGAAAAAAAGCAATGGTAGGGAACAACGTTTCTCACGCCATGAATAAGACCAAGCGTAAATTTAACGTGAATCTTGTAAAAAAACGTTTTTATCTTCCTGAAGAAGATAAGTGGATTACACTAAAAGTGTCTACATCTGCTTTAAAAAATATTAATAAGAATGGAATCGCAGCGGTGCTTAAAGAAGCGCGTTCAAAAGGATTCTTAACTAAATAATCCCATAAAGAGTAACAGAAATGGCCAAGAGAGGGAACAGAGTACAGGTAATCTTAGAGTGCACAGAGCACAAAGCGACTGGAGAGCCAGGAACTTCAAGATACATCACAACAAAGAATAAAAAGAATACGCCAGATCGTATGGAGTTAAAGAAATTTAACGCTGTATTAAAGCGTATGACCGTTCATAAAGAAATTAAATAAGTTTAAGACATGGCAAAGAAATCAGTAGCATCGTTACAGACAGGATCTAAGCGTTTGACAAAAGCGATCAAAATGGTGAAATCTCCAAAATCAGGAGCTTACACTTTTGTTGAAGCCGTTATGGTACCAGAAAAAGTAAATGACTTCTTAGCTAAGAAATAAATTTTACTTGTATACAATATTAAAACCCATTTTCGCAAGAAGATGGGTTTTTTGTGTTTTTTTTTGAAAACAAAGTATATCATCTCTGACGTTAAAAAAGAAGATTTATATCTTATAGTTGTACCACATCTATATCTCTATTGTAAGTCAGTTAAATAAAACCTATGAGTAATAGAATTTTAGTACTACTTCTTATTAGTTTGTCAATCAATTCTTGTGGGATTTTCAAAACGCATCACAAGAGTGAACTGATTGATTTTGAAAATAATTCAATAACCAAGGAATCTTTAAAACTAGATGGGTATTATTATACAGAATTCGAAATTGAATATGGAAAAAATTCGCCGCCTTTTATTGACGATTACATAAGAAAAACAGGAATAAATAACATAAAATATCTTTCTGTGTTTTTTATTTATGAAGATGGTTTTGCAATTAACATAGGGGGAATCAATGGACTTTCACGCTATTATTGTGCTGAAAAAGAAAATTATGAAAACACTTATGAAAGTGCACATAAAACAATTGAATTAATGCTTCAAACTCAAAACTCTGAAGAAAAGAGAACCAAAAGAATTTGTGGCTTTAAACCAAATGACATAGGAAATAAAGGCTTAGTTAAAATTAACAGCGATAGTATTAAAATACAGTTTTACCGAATTGAAATGCAAAACCCAACTAAAGATTCTTTTAATTCAGCTTATTTATACGAAGCTAATGGAATTATAAAATCTGACTCAAGTTTTGTACTAAAAACTGAAACTGAATTTAGAACTAACATGACAATAACTAAAAATAAGCTATTTCAATTTAGGCAAACTGAACAGAAACCAACTATTGAAAATTATTTTATAAAGAATAAAAATCAATTTCAATAGTAGCTTATTACTGCATAGAATTATTAAAGGTTATTTGCTCATCAATCCCTGTTCCACTCCACAGCATCCCCTATTTCTATGACCCACTCCTCAGCGAGTCCGCCGTTGATTTCTAAGACATATTTGGCAGGGACTTGTGATGGTAGTAAAGAAAGATCCATAGGCTTTGCATTTTCAGCAAAAGAAACCACTTTCTTATTAGCATCTATAAAAATAAGGTCCAACGGAATCAAGGTATTTTTCATATGAAAATTCTGTACACGTTCTTCCTCTAGTATAAATAACATTCCTTGTAAGACTTCCATACTTGATCTGTGCATCAATCCTGTCTCACGCTCATAATCGTCTTCAGCGAACTCGATAGCTATTTTTTTAATAAGAGTTCCATCTGCTTTGGTTAATGTAAGGGTGCCTTCTTTGGTGAAGGCAAAGTCAGTAGGAGTAATGGTTTTCTCTTCTTTTGTTTCCTTACAGCTATACACGCTCATAGAGATGAGGAGGGCAAGTACTATTTTTAATACAATCTTCATGGCTTAAGCTTCTTTTTTTGTCAAAGAAGCATAGACGAGATAGGCACCGATAAGAATAAAAGGAATACTTAAAATTTGACCTGTATTCAAACCTAGAATCCAATCTTCACGTCCTTCTACTTGTTCTCGCTTAAAGTTTTCTACAATCAAACGTACACCCATTAATAGAAGTAAGAACGTACCAAATAGCAATCCTATTTTTTCTGATGCTTTTGTTTTCCAATAAAGATATAAGATAATTAAAAAGATAATCCCATAGCCAACAGCTTCCATAAGTTGTCCAGGATAGCGATACGGAATCTCTGCTATTTTTTCTGCAAATTGCGAATCTTCTGTGAGTGCTTGGTATGCTTTTCTAGGATTACGTATATTGGTAAGAGACATCGCACGTCCTTCACTAATTCCGTCTTGTATAAATTGAACTCCTATAGCACTATCTGTTACTTTTCCTACCATTTCTGAATTAAAAAAGTTTCCTACTCTTACAAACATAGCGCCTAGTGATACGGGGATAGCGACACGATCTAATACCCAAAAGAATGGTTTCTTCACTACTTTTTTACTGTAGCGATACATTGCATACATTCCTACAATAAAAGCTCCGTGGCTAGCTAATCCTCTAAATCCTGTAAACTCAAATTCAGGAACAAATTTAAAGGGTAAAAATACTGATAGCGGATCTTCCCATAATAATTCTGTTTGATAGAACAAGACATGTCCTAATCGTGCTCCTAAGAGAATAGAAACCACGGCGTATATAAAAATAGAATCTAATTTTTCTAAAGGAATCTTTTCGTTGATGTACACTTTTTTCATCAGGTAATATCCTAATGAAAAAGCAACAACAAACATCAGGCTGTAAAAATGAATGGTAATAAAACCAAGGTCTATTCCCGTAAGTGGATTCCAAGTAAATTTAAGTGCAATCATAATGGTTGTTAGCGTTCAGTTTATGAAATATAGCGTATAAAAAGATACTACATTTAGAGTTTGGTACTGAACTATTTTTTTGATTTATTTTTTTCAATTCTTAAGGCTAAATTAAAAATTTGGCGGTCATAGAAAATGAACATGAACCTTTCGATTTAGCACTGATTAGCTATATTTTACACACCGTGTTATACCATAGTTATTTAAAAGTCATTTAATATTCTTTCGTATGATAATATTCTAGTTGTTAATCTATCTATTTCATGCATTGTGTAATTCTTTCCTTTTACATGTCTAATATGCGCTATAATATTATCAATTTCGCTTTCTTTCTTTACAATTATATATAGAATTTGATTTGCATTAAAATACAATCTTTCATTTTTCAATTTTGAATTACAACTTCTTTTTTTTGCGGGAGTATCATATTGGTTTAAATTATGCCATGCAAAAAAATCTTCATTAAAAGGAGGTACATATCTCCATTCTCTTTCATCTGCAAATCGGTATTTTTCTATTGTCTTTCCCTTACGAAATAAAGGGCCCTCATAAACCTTAGAATATCTAATAATATTGGTTTTATTCACTCGCTCTTCTCTTGGAATATCCATATCCCAAGAAACTTCCCTCATATTGTCAATCAAGTCAGCTGCAAATTTTGAAGAACTATTTAAGTAAACAACTGGGTTTAATCCTTTTTCCACTGCCCATTCTTTGCTAAGCCCTATTCCATAATGACCGTATTTTTCAATATGTTCTGTTATTTCAGATATTTTTATATCACAAAATGAAACCATAGGAATTGCAACTTCTACTGGCCTAGTGCTATGATTAAGCTTTTCTACACAATATTTCAATTTAAAATTATCGCTTAATATTCCTTCAAGTCCTTTTTTTGAAGTAAAGTGAAAAACAGTTGATGGAGAAATACTCATGTTCTTGCTTTAATTTATCTTAAAAATCAACCTACTTTGCAGGTGGTTATGTTCTTTTGGCTTTGCCTGTACTGCACAATTTTTTGAATCCGATTATATACTTGAGACAGTTAATTCAGTAAATAAAAGTTGCCAAGGTTGCCTTTATAGAGGCTTTCCAAAGCCACCTTCTAAGAAGGTGTGATTTTTACTTACGTATAACACATAAGTAAAGATAACAAAGTCAGTTTTTCCTAACCGTATTCTGACCTTATTTTTTAGCATCTTCTTTTGGAGGTACAGGGTCATAGCCTTGCCTGCCCCATGGATGACAAGAAAAAATACGTTTTATAGATAAGCCACCACCTTTGATGAGTCCGTGGGTTTGTAACGCCTCTTGGGTATAATGCGAACAGGTAGGTGTAAATCTACAGGTAGAGGGTGTCCAAGAGGAGATCAACTTTTGGTATAACCAAATAATACCTAAAAAAGGTGCAATAGCTATTTTTTTAAAGGAAGCCATTAGTTCACAGTAAAGGTGGTGCCTTCACGACCATCTTTCAGCTGAATTCCTAAGGCTAATAACTCATCACGAATCTTGTCGCTAGTGGCAAAGTCTTTATTCTCACGTGCTTCTTTACGTAATTTGATCAATAACTCAACAGCGCCAGAGAGTTTGGAATCGTCCGCTTTCGCGAAAGCGTCCCCATCTTCAAGACCCAACACATCAAAAACAAAGGCATTCATCGTCTGTGTAAGCAGTTTCAGATCGTCTGCTGTGATGGTTGCTTTCTCGTCTTTAATTAGGTGTATTTGCTTTACAGCTTCAAAAAGTTGCGCAATTAGAATAGGACTGTTAAAGTCATCATTCATTGCATCATAACAAGATTGTTTCCAAGCAGGAACATCCATCGTACTCGTTGTATCAGTCGGTAATGACTTCATCACTTTCAACGCATCCATCAATCTACCGAAGCCTTTTTCACTAGCGATCAAAGCATCATTACTAAAGTCAAGAATACTTCTGTAATTGGCTTGTAGCACAAAGAAACGAGCAGCACTCGGTGCAAACCCTTTACTTAAATGCGGACTATCGCCAGTAAAGATTTCGCCTGGGTTAATACTATTGCCTGTACTTTTTGACATCTTTTGTCCATTAAGCGTAAGCATATTGGCATGCATCCAATAGCGTACGGGAACAGTGCCTATAGCGGCTTCGTTTTGTGCAATCTCACACTCGTGATGTGGGAATTTTAAATCCATACCACCACCGTGGATATCAAATTGATCTCCTAGATATTTGGTACTCATCGCTGTACATTCTAGATGCCAACCTGGAAAACCATCTCCCCAAGGGCTAGGCCAGCGCATAATATGTTCTGGTCCTGCTTTTTTCCAAAGCGCAAAATCCTGAGGGTTTTCTTTTTCATCTTGTGCGTTGAGCGCACGAGTATTGGCGATCATATCTTCCAGCTTACGACCACTTAATTTGCCGTACTCGTGATCTTTATTGAAGGTAACGACATCAAAATAGACAGAGCCGTTTTTTTCATAAGCATAGCCGTTTTCTAGAATTTTTTTAATAATCTCAATTTGCTCTATGATATGTCCCGTTGCTGTCGGCTCAATACTAGGCGGCAGAAAATTAAAAGTATTTAAGATATTATGGAAGTCAACAGTATATTGTTGAACCACTTCCATAGGTTCTATTTTTTCAAGACGTGCTTTTTTGGCAATCTTATCTTCACCTTGATCGCCATCATCGGTAAGGTGACCAGCATCGGTGATATTACGGACATAACGTACTTTATATCCTAAATGCTTTAGGTATCTAAAAATCATATCAAAGCTCATAAACGTACGTACATTCCCTAAGTGTACATTACTATATACAGTAGGACCACAAACATACATTCCAATATGTCCTTCGAGGAGGGGAATAAAATCTTCTTTCTTTCCTGTAAGAGAGTTGTATATTTTTAAGGATTGCTCTTTATATAATGCCATTCGTTGGTCTTTTAAATGATAGTGAATTTTATTAGTGAAACTCGATTTTGAGAAGTCTGTAAGACGACCTCAAAATTGTAAGTTGAACTAATCCCGCTTTTTGGCGGGACTTTGGTTTAATATTTTTTTATTGTTAACGAAGATAGTACGCTTTGTGTCAAAATCAAAAGCGATAACAGAGAGTTATCGCTTTTTTGAAGAATATCTATTCTTTTTATACTATAAAGTTTCTGTAGGGTACTATAAGACTATGTATTTATGAATTTCTTTTTGACGATAAAAGTGATGTTCAAGTATCAGAATGGCAGTATTTTACGGTTTTTCCGCACATTTTATTTTTTTTGGGTAATGAAATAAAACACCTGTTACTATGAAGTAGAGGCGGAATCCGAAAAGCCTAAGATAGAGTAGGAAACAAGTAACCATTAAGTCATGAAAAAACTATTAACACTACTACTCATGAGTGCACTATTGTTTGCATGTAGTAAAGAAGATGCTGTTGAAGAACTTCAACAAGAAACCGATTCATTAAACCTAACCCAAGAAAGAAATACGGATGCTGAATCGTCTGCTGAAATGTTAGAATTTGGATCTTTTGACGAACTAGAAGCTTTTATAAGTCAACTCCAAGAGTCTGATGCAGATTTATTAGACGAGGCAATGAGTATGTCTGCCGAGAGTGGACATCATTCGTTATTGTATATCTATGATGCAGATTTAGCTACATTAGATGAATTAGGAATTCGTATGGAAGATGTTGCCGTGGTGCACTCCTATGATGATATGCTACATCTTTTATTAAACCAAAATGGAGAGGTAAAAGTCGCTAATCAAATTTATAGAATAGATGGAGAGTTTGTGTATCAATATGCAGAGGGATCTAGTAATCAGATTTCAACGTTCCTAGCAAATTATAATGCAGGTGAGATTCGTTTAGAGAAAGGCGATTCAGAGCAAATCAGTGAAGAATTGTTAGTGTATCGTCATAATAACGATGAAGATATTACTGGAGATTTAGATAGAGAAGCTACCGAAAATGAAAGAGGGGTAGCGGCTTATGATTATTTTTCTGGAGGACAATACCGTATGAGATCTAGACAATTTAATGGATACTGGTGGTTTTACAGTAACATAGGTTTCTCTACTAAAGTGCAACAAAGAAAACGGTATTGGTTTTTTGGATGGCGTTATTACTGGAGTACAGTACAGAGATATAACCGTTTAAACTATGAAGTTTCTTACACAGGAAATGGCGTAGGATATCCTTCGTATGTCAATAATGCGCAAGGCGCCAAAGATTGTTTTTGTAATATAGCTTCGAGGACTATAGATTGGTCTGTAGGATTCCCTGCGGCTCCTTTTTATTATACCATGAACTCAGGTCAAAGTAATCATTGGGCACATGAGTTTAGTGTCTCTCCAAATACTGTGAGTAGGACGTTTAATTATTAATACATTGTTTCTAGTATAAACAGAAAGATCGTCTAGTAATAGACGATCTTTTTTGTTAGTGAAACGTTGTTTTTCAAAGTCCAAAAGACGCATACAAAATGGGTAGTTGAACTAATCCCGCTGAAAAGCGGGATTTATGGTTTAATACCTCGACTCTTGGGTCGATTTTTAGTGTCCAGAGTTTCTATGGAGTTTAAGATCTTTATTATGCTGAGTATGCTACTTCCATTACGCTTTCGCGAAAGCGTACTAAAAATCAGTATCTAATTTTATATAATCCAGAAATTCCCTACGGGTTTCTATTTCTTTAAATTTCCCTCCAAACTCACTGGTGACCGTACTACTTTCTATATCGCGAATCCCACGGCTATTCACACACAAATGCTTTGCATCTATCACACAAGCGACGTCTTGAGTTCCTAGTACTTCTTGAAGCTCTTGTACGATTTGCATCGTAAGGCGTTCTTGTACTTGAGGACGTTTTGCATAATAATCTACAATACGATTCATTTTAGAAAGTCCTACTACAGAACCATTAGAGATATAGGCTACGTGTGCTCTGCCTACGATGGGTAAGAGGTGATGTTCACAAGTAGAGTACACCACAATATTTTTTTCTACAAGCATTTCTCCATACTTGTAATTATTGTCAAATGTAGATGCTTTGGGTTTGCGATCTGGATGTAAACCTCCAAAAATTTCATTCACAAACATCTTTGCTACACGAGTAGGTGTTCCTTTAAGGCTATCGTCAGTCATATCAAGACCTAGCGTTTCCATGATGTGTGCAACGTCTTTTTTGATACTCGCTATTTTTTCGATATCACTTAGTTCAAAAGCATCATCCCTTAGTGGAGTAATAGCACTTGAGCCTACGTGATCATTACCCATTGCTTCGATTTGCTCTTGGTAACGCTCTGTGTTTTTTTCTATTTCTGTTTTCATTAGCATGTCATTTCTTACCAAAGGTCATACATATATAAACTCCGTTAGAAATATTTTAGTGTTATCCTGCTTTATGTCGAAACAAAGTAAACAGGCTTGCAAAGATAATTAATATAGTTATTATAGCTCATTATTTTATTGAAGTAAGACGTTGAGCCACGGGATCTCTGTAACTCCTACTTATAGGAATGGCAGTACGTCCTATAGTAATCTGTTCATTTGTAAAGCTATCAATTTTTGAAATGTTTACAATAAACGAACGATGTGTGCGTATAAATTGCTGCTCAGGAAGTTTATCTATAACCGTAGTTGTTGTTTCTCTGGTGATACATGTTTCTTGTGATGTATGTAGCTTTATATAGTCACCGTAACTTTCTGTATATAATAGTTCATCAAAGGCGATTTTGACCATTTTACGATCACATCTAAAAAAAGTAAAATCATACGTTTCCTGTTGTTGTACAGACACTGACTGTTCTTCTATAAATTTATGAACCGCTTTCATAAGACGTTCTAAAGAGATCGGTTTTAACAAATAATCTACCGCTTGAAGCTCGAAACCATCTACAGCATATTCTCTGTATGCAGTAGTAAAGATTACTTTACTATTCCCTTGAATTGCTTTGGCAAACATAAGTCCTGTTATTTCAGGCATATTAATGTCTAAGAACACAAGATCTATCTGTTGCTTACTTACTACAGAAAAAGCTTCGGAAGCATTTTTACAACAAGCCACGACAGTTATCATCTCTATTTTACTAAGATGTGTTGCAAGAATATCTCGTGCTGTAGGTTCATCATCTACAAGTATGGCAGTATAGGTTTTGGTCATAATTGTATCTCTAGTTGCACGGTATAGGAGTGCTCGTTTTCTGTATGTGAGAGTGTATATTGACCTGGATACAGTGTTTCTAATCGTTTTTTGGTATTCTCAAGCCCAATCCCATGACTCTCTGAAGGACTGTTATTTTTGCTGTTCGTATTTTGAATGGTAAAAAGCAAGTGGGTAGGTGTTGTTTCTAAATGAATCTCAATATCTAAAAATCCGTTGATAGGTGTTCCATGTTTAAATGCATTTTCTACAAAAGCTATAAACAACATAGGCGGGATCTGAATTTCTTTTTGAACGTCTTTTGTAAAACGCACACGCAATGTATCTCTAAAGCGTACCTGTTCCAATCCAATATAGGCATCTATATGTTTAATTTCTTCGGTTAATGGGACTAAGGGCTTTTCTATTTGATTCAGAATATAATCTAACAGGTTAGAGAGTTTAAGAATCAGATCTGGAGTTTCTTTAGACCCTTTAAGCGCAAAACCATATACAGTATTCAAGGTGTTGAATAAGAAATGTGGATGTATTTGCTGTTTTAAATAGTGGAGTTCTTTTTGTTTCAGCAAGAGTTTTCCTTCTAACAATTTATTCTCCAACTCTTTATTTCTATTGGAAGTCTTGTGATTATATCTCAATAATTGAACAAAACAAACCATGCAAACAACGAGATAAACGAGAATCAAAACAAAGACGACATTGCGAGTAAGCAACGGCATTTTCCGAATAGAAAAGTCAGAAAGAAAAATGAGATTGACAAACGTAATAATGAGTATGAGATATATGGAGCAAACCACCGTATACAACAAATACAGACTAAACTGAACGTACTTTTTGGGGATCAGGTATTTAGGAATCAGCAGATATGATATAAAATAGGTAATGGCAGCCGTCACAGGTAATAAACTTGTAGAAAACCAAAAAACAAAATCCTCATTATTAGATCCGTAACTAAAAAAATAACTGTAAAACAACCATACGCCTACCCATAATAAAAGATGTAGTGGTGTGAATTTTAATTCCTTTAAAAGTGGTTTTAACATCGTGCAAAGGTGTACAAAATCTTTCAACTATATAGGTTTTTGAGATAGATTACACATTTTCCGCTTTGAATGACATTTTTGCATATAGATTTGTACATTGGATGCTATATTTGGTTATAACGGGTTTTAAAAAAGGGATTGGTCGTAATTACGCTTTCGCGAAAGCGTATACAGCTACTTTTACGACATAATAACTTTTAAAAATAAAAATTATGTCGCAATTAGTAGATCGCATTCAGGAAGGTGGACCTGTATTTATGGTGCCTTTGGTTATTCTTATCATTACCATCATTGTTTTATTTGTCATTGCTTTATTAGGGAAGAAGAACATACTTCATACCAATCAGCTGATAGGTCACTTGAGTCTTTTTGCGATGATGTGGGGATTTTTAGGATCTACGATAGGACTTATAGCAGCCTTTGACGCAATTGAATCTGTAGATAGTATATCGCAACCTATGTTTGCAGGTGGTCTTAAAGTCGCTTTATTAACGACTGTATTTGGGTTTGTGACTTTTTTAATAGGAAGATTAGCAATGCTAATATTGACGATAAAATCTCAAAAGTCAACCACAGTAGCGGAAGCTTAGTACCTATCGCATAGAATTTCAAAAGCCCTTTTCTGTGTGGAAAAGGGCTTTTGAAGTTTATCAATGTTATTGATCTAATATTTTTTTCTTTCGAAGTTCAAAATTCTGTCCGAGATATACTTTACGTACCATTTCATCGGCAGCTAGTTCTTCGGGGACTCCGTGTTTTAAGATACTTCCTTCAAACATCAAGTAGGTACGATCTGTAATGGCAAGGGTTTCTTGAACGTTGTGATCGGTAATAAGGATCCCAATGTTTTTGTCTTTAAGTTGTGCTACAATACGCTGGATGTCTTCTACAGCCACAGGATCTACCCCTGCAAAAGGTTCATCCAAAAGTATAAAATTAGGAGAGGTGGCAAGCGCACGTGCAATCTCTGTACGACGACGTTCTCCTCCAGATAATAAATCGCCTCTGCTTTTACGGATATGACCAAGGCTAAACTCTTCTATGAGTTCTTCCATCTTATGGAGTTGTTCTTTTTTTGAAAGTTTGGTCAGTTGTAATACGCTTAAAATATTATCTTCAATGCTCAATTTTCTAAATACCGAAGCTTCTTGCGCGAGATATCCAATCCCGTTTTGAGCACGTTTGTACATTGGATATTTGGTAATCTCTTGATTTTCTAAATAGATATTTCCTCCGTTAGGTTTGACCAACCCTACGATCATATAAAAAGAAGTTGTCTTTCCAGCTCCATTAGGTCCTAGCAATCCAACAATTTCTCCTTGATTTACTTCTACAGAAATCCCTTTGACCACTTTTCGGCCTTTATAGGATTTCATAAGATTTTCTGCGCGTAGTTTCATCTATTTTAAATTTTTATTTCATTAGAAATGAAACAAATAAAAATGTATTTCTTGGGTTCAATGCTACGCTTTCGCGAAAAAAGCTACTTCATTTACAAGATAAACAATACATTAAATTTGTTTATGCTCATTTCATAGATGCTAAAGATACAAGTTTCAAAAGATTCGTAATAGGCTACGGATTACTTTAGGAATGTATTAACGCTAGTTGTCTAGGCGTTTTGTGTTTCTAATTCGTGCCAAAACTCTCTTGCTCTACGTAGATGAGGTATTACAATTGTCCCTCCCACAAGGGTAGCAATACTCATGGTTTCCATCATTTCTTCGGTAGTGACGCCTTCTTTATAAGCAGTTTCAAGATGGTATTTGATACAATCATCACAGCGTAACACTGCAGAGGCGACTAAGCCTAAAAGTTCTTTGGTTTTTACATCCAGTGCTCCAGGAGTATAGGAATTGGTATCTAAATTGTAAATACGCTTAATCACTTTATTATTATCACCAAGTATCATCTCGTTCATACGCGTACGATACTCATTAAATTCTTCTATTTTCTTACTCATGATTATTTACTTTCATCCCCGTGAAGACGAGGATCATATTTATTGACCGTAATTTTATTTTTTCAACGTATAGATCAGCATAAACTCCAATAAGAACCTTACTATATTAAATCTATATTTTAATTAAATTTAGGAATCTTATTTTTATTCTAACCGTGGTTTCAGCACACTGTTCGTATTTCTTTTTTCAAGGTTCGCATTTTGTTTACGCCATTTGTCTCTTGGCTCTTTTTTCTTCCCGTTTTAAAACAATACGACTTATGATAATACTTACTTCATATAAAATCAAGATAGGCACTGCTACTATGACTTGCGTCGAAATATCTGGAGGTGTGATAATCGCAGAGAGAATCAGTACAATCACAAGTGCATACTTACGGTTTTTTCTAAGAAACTCAGGTGTCACTAATCCAATTTTTGTTAAGAAATAAATAATAATTGGAAGCTCAAATATGATCCCTGCCGCTAGGACAGATGATCTAACCAAGCTAATGAAAGAGTCAATATCGAATTCATTTTGTATAATTTCAGAAATCTTAAATCCAGCTAAAAAGTTGACTGATAATGGGGTGATGACATAGTATCCAAAAAAGGCTCCCATAAAAAATAATAGGGAGGCAATGAATATAAATCCTCTAGATGTTTTCCGTTCATTGTCGTATAATCCAGGAGAAATAAACTTCCAAAATTCATAGAGTATATATGGAAAACCGACAACGACTCCCGCCGTAATAGACGTCCATATCGCCGCATTAAACTGCCCTGCTACCTTACGACTTTGAACAATAAAATCTAAATCTCCTTCTCCTATACATCCTTTTTCCATTCCCACTAAATTAGATATCCTACAAAGAATATCATAGGATATAAAATCAGCATCTTTTGGACCAAAAATAATAACATCAAATAAAAATTTTCTAAATACAAAAGCAACGGTAGCAATAACAAGAACAGCTATAGTAGATCGTATTAAATGCCAACGTAATTCTTCTAAATGGTCTAGAAAAGACATTTCAGATTGTGGAGTCTTGGTTTTTTTTGCAGCCATTAAATGATTCCTTCTTTTATTAAATCGTGTATGTGTACTACACCACTATAATTTCCTTGATCTGTTGCTAGTAATTGACTAATCCCGTGCTCTTCCAAAATGCGTTTTGCAGTAATTGCCATCTCATTATTATCTACTGTTTTTGGAGCCGCACTCATAATATCTCGTGCCGTCAGTCCTTCAAGCGTATCATTTTTAGAGAGCATTCTACGTAAATCACCATCGGTGATGATCCCTATTATTTTTTTGTCTTCAATCACTGCAGTAACACCTAAGCGTTTGGCAGAAATTTCTATGATGACTTCTTTAATACTAGCTTCTGGAGCAACGACTGGTTTTTCATGTATTTGAGTAATATCACTTACACGTAAATATAATTTTTTCCCTAAAGCACCTCCTGGGTGATATTTTGCAAAATCTTTTTCAGAAAAACCTCTCAAATCTAATAATGCAATTGCAACCGCATCACCAATCACTAATTGTGCGGTTGTACTTGTGGTAGGCGCTAGGTTATTAGGACAGGCTTCTACTTCTACATACGCATGCAACACATAGTCGGCTTGCGTCCCTAAAAAAGAATCTCTATTGGAAGTAATCGCGATTAATGGATTATTTGTCTTCTTTATCAGCGGTACTAAGACTTTAATTTCTGGTGTATTACCACTTTTAGAAATACAGATGACCGTATCATCTTGTTGAATGGTTCCTAAATCTCCGTGTATAGCATCGGCAGCATGCATAAAGATAGCGGGTGTTCCTGTGCTATTCAATGTGGCTACAATTTTTTGTGCAATAATGGCGCTTTTGCCTATACCTGTTATGATGACGCGTCCTAAAGACTTGTAAATCACAGACACTGCTTGTGCAAATTCTTCGTCTATTAATGTTTGAAGATGGGCAATAGCTTTCTGTTCTATAGCTATGGTTTTCTGGGCGCTAGCAATTATCTGCTGTGAAATATTCAAAATTTAGTTTTTATAGGGTTTGTATACCGTAAGGAATTCACTATATTTATGTAATACAAAGGTATGCAAAAATGCAGAAGAATACATGAATACGGAGCAATTAGACTTACACGCAGCACTTAAAAAATATTTTGGTTTTTCCCAGTTTAAAGGACTTCAAGAAGAAGTTATAAAAAGCATTGTTGGAGGAGAGCACACATTTGTGATTATGCCTACAGGAGGCGGGAAATCACTGTGTTACCAACTACCAGCGTTACTACATGAGGGTACGGCAATTGTGGTTTCGCCATTAATTGCGTTAATGAAGAACCAAGTGGATGCATTGCGCGGAATCTCTCAAGAAAATGGGATTGCGCACGTTTTAAACTCTTCACTGACCAAAGGGGAGATTAAAACGGTAAAAGAAGATATTTCCCGCGGGGTTACAAAACTTTTATATGTAGCTCCAGAATCCTTAACCAAAGAAGAAAACGTAGAATTTTTACGATCAGTTCCTATTTCATTTCTAGCAATAGATGAGGCACACTGTATTTCTGAATGGGGTCATGATTTTAGACCAGAATATCGCAACTTGCGTAGTATTCTTAAAAGAATTGGAGACAATATTCCTATTATAGCAGTCACCGCAACAGCAACGCCTAAAGTACAAGAAGATATTCTCAAGAATTTAGGAATTACGGATGCCAATACTTTTAAAGCATCTTTTAATAGACCTAATTTATATTATGAAATACGTCCTAAAACCAAGGATGTAGATGCAGATATCATTCGGTTTGTAAAACAAAATGAAGGAAAGAGTGGAATTATTTATTGTCTTTCGCGAAAGCGAGTAGAAGAATTAGCTCAAACCCTACAAGTAAATGGATTGAAAGCAGTTCCCTATCACGCGGGACTCGATGCAAAAACAAGGGTTAGACATCAGGATATGTTCTTGATGGAAGATACAGACGTTGTGGTTGCTACCATTGCTTTTGGAATGGGAATCGATAAACCTGATGTGCGTTTTGTAATTCATCACGATATTCCCAAAAGTATAGAAAGTTATTACCAGGAGACTGGACGCGCGGGACGTGATGGTGGAGAAGGACACTGTCTGGCATTTTATGCATATAAAGATATAGAAAAGCTCGAAAAATTTATGAGCGGAAAACCTGTCGCAGAGCAGGAGATAGGTCAGGCATTATTACAAGAAGTCGTTGCCTACGCAGAGACGAGTATGTCAAGACGTAAGTTTATCTTGCATTACTTTGGAGAAGAGTTTGACAATGAAACTGGAGAAGGGGGAATGCTAGATGATAATATGCGCTACCCAAAGAAAAAACATGAAGCAAAAGATGAGTTGGTAAAGTTGCTTAAAGTTGTACGCGATACCAATCAAATATACAAGAGTAAAGAGTTAGTCTTTACCATGCTAGGTAAAGAAAATGCTATTATTACATCTCATAAAACCCATTTGCAACCATTTTTTGGTTGTGGTAAAGAGCGAGAAAAAACCTATTGGCATGCCTTAATACGCCAAGCACTTGTAGCAGGTTATATCTCCAAGGATATAGAAACGTATGGTGTCATTAAAATCAAAGAAAAAGGACTAGAATATATAGAAGCCCCTTCTTCATTTATGATGACCGATGATCATACCTATGATGATAGTACCAATAATCAGATTGTCTCTGGAGCGAAAGCGGGTGGTGCTGATAAGAAGCTGGTTGAGATGCTTAAAGACCTTCGTAAAAAGGTATCAAAGAAGCTGAATATACCTCCCTACATTGTTTTTCAAGATCCATCTATAGAAGACATGGCGATCAAATATCCTCTCACGATTGACGAGCTTTCATCGGTACACGGTGTTGGTGATGGAAAAGCCAAAAAATATGGAAAAGAGTTTATAGCACTTATTAGTCAATATGTAAAAGACAATGACATTTTACGTCCAGATGACCTCATTGTAAAAAGTACAGGCGCCAATAGCGGACTCAAATTATACATTATTCAAAATGTAGATCGTAAGTTGCCTTTGGATGATATCGCAGCGGCTAAGGGGAAGCCCATGGTAGATTTTATCAAAGAGATGGAAGCCATTGTCTACAGTGGAACTAAGCTCGATATTTCTTATTGGATTGATGATCTTTTGGATGAAGAGCAACAAGAAGAACTTCACGAATACTTTATGGAGTCTGAAACCGATGGAATTGAAGCGGCACTCGAAGAATTTGATGGAGATTATGATGATGAAGAATTACGTCTGTATCGAATCAAATTTATCAACGAAGTCGCTAACTAAAAACAATTCTCTTTTTATAACATATTATTTCGCTTTCGCGAAAGCAAAAAAATCAGGTAAGCATATACTAATACTTGCCTGATCTTAAATGAAGTGTGTTATAAAACTACTTTACCAATTTACGTGTTAGGAAAAAACCTGTGAGTAAGCCCGTTCCTGCCATTAAAAAGATGACTCCTGGATATAGTGCATTCTTGTATCCTACCGCTTCTTCAAGCATCAATGCGAATAAAATTCCAAGACCAATTCCCATTAATAATAAAGCAAGATTTAAGATGAGTACTTTCCAGATAGGTGCTGTTTCCTTAGATTGTTTAAAGATGCCAGCATCCATCCCTTTTTCTATAAGTGCCAGCCGCTCTTTGTTACGTGTAGAATAATGTAAGTACGCAATCCCGAAGATAGCGACAAAAATACACACGAATACAATAATTTCTCCTCCCATAATTGTTGATTTTTTAATTGATTACTATTTATTGATTTGTCCATAAGACGGGAGATTCTTGAAAACGGTTACAGATTGGTAAAGTTTTTTTTTTGCGTGGTAGGTTTTTGATAGTTAGTTTAAGTAATCACAACGACCTATACAACAATAGGCACATATAGTTTACAATTCTTTTAGTTGAGTTTTGTAATATCATCTAAATATATATTTAAAGCATTCTTTGCATTATCTGATATACTTGGATAGATAAATGATTTAGTAATCATTTTCTTTTTTAATCTTCTTCTAATGTATTCTGCCATATGTTTATGAATATTAATACAGTAAATAGGTTTATTTTCAGAAGGGCTATTTCTAAAATAATCTTCAAAAGGAGTGTCTGGAAAAGGATTAAAAATAAGCAACCCTTCTTGAGGAATTATATTTTGATTGTAAATTGATGTAAATTGACTTATGATATTTTTCCTCGTAATCATTTTATCTTCAAAATCTGATAAAAAGTAAATAAGGTTTTCTTGATCAATATACCTATAATAATCATCTACTTTTGGAGTCTCATTTCTTGGTATTCCTTTTAGATTAATAAAATTATAATTTGAATTAAGCTCTTTGTCAATTTTGTAAATCGAAAAATAATCTTTAATGGAATTAGAAGTTCCAAAATAACTTATTTTTTCGGTGGCAAAGTACAAGGCAACGTCAAAATTATATGTCCAGTCTAAAAGTGGAGTTGGTGCACCATAGTGCTGAAGTATACTCATTAATGGAAAATCAATTTCCCAATTTTTTAATCTATAGAATTCGAATACTTTTTTGAAAAGGAAATCTTTCTTTGCCCTATTAAGCATAAATTTGAACATTTTAAGATATTCAATATTTTCTTTACCCTTCCATTTTGTAAGTGAGTTGAGTATCCAAAATCTTTGAGCAGAGTTGTATAGTTTATATTCTGCAGAATTCATTCCTCTATAGATGAATCTTTTTGTTTCAGTATTCAAATAAAGTTCACTATTATACCAATCATCAAATTGTTCAATCGTATCAATTGTATAATGATGACTATTGTATGATGTGCTAAAAGTATTTCTCTTATCATTTAGATTATTTTATATGTCTAAATTATCCATATGGTCTTTGATTTTAGTTAGCGATTACAAGGATGTAGTGACAACAATGCTTAGATAACTCATAGCGTGTTTACTTGTAAATATAATTGATTTATAATAGTTTATAGAGTTGTAAAGTTATTATGCTATGATTTAATTACTATGTTTAGTTCATAGTTAAAAAGCATTTTCCTTTTAACACATAAACAATATATCTTCTTTTCACTAACTTTTCTAACAAATTCTGTAACCAAATCTGATAGTAAGGAGTCTTACCCATATCATGACCCATCAAGATGATCAAATTTTTATAACCAAAACATTGGCAGGCGAGGTAAATGCCTTTGCGGTTCTCATCGATCGGTATAAACACATGGTCTATACGTTGAGTTTACGGATGATGAAAAGTACTGAAGATGCAGAAGAAATAGCTCAAGATGTGTTTCTAAAAGCGTTTCAGAAATTGGAAACGTATAAAGGAACCTCTAAGTTCAGTACGTGGTTATATAGTATTACGTATCATAGATGTCTGGATGCGCTTTCGCGAAAGCGAAGACAACCTATACATCATGCTACAGAGATATTAGAAGAAATTACTGGAGAAAAAACAGCGGGTATTCTCGAAGCCATCGAAGCAGATGAATTAAAAGAACAGCTAGAAGAATGTATCCAGCAATTACGAGAAGAGGATGCTTTTTTAGTTACTTTGTATTATCTTGAAGAGCAAACACTAGAAGAAATTGCAACGGTAACGGGAATGACAAAAAATAATGTAAAAGTGAAGATTTTTCGGAGTCGGAAGAAATTATATACGATCATGGCATCACAATTACCTAAAGATATAGTAGCGCGATATGAAAGGAACTGAAGAAAAACAACTAGACAACGTCATGTCTAAAGCGATACAAAAGGCAGCCGTACAATCACCATCAAATGATTTTACGCAAACGCTTATGCATAAAATTCAAGCAGCACAAACTTCTCAAACCACCATTGTTTATCAACCCCTTATTTCACGTCGTATATGGGGACTTTTGGGTATTATTTTTGGACTTTTAATCGGGTATGTCAACCTAAGTAATATAAGTTTTACCGCAGTGTCTGATTTGATAGAAGAGACATCAGATACGATGGGAACTTGGAATGTACCTGCGTGGGAGTTTCCTAGCATTGATTTTTCTTTAGCGACCACAAGTCCTTTTGTATACGGCGCATTGATCCTCGTTGGTTTCTTATTTGTAGAAATTGTAGTGTTAAAACGAAAGTATTCTTAACACCATACACTTTCTAATAATAAGAAATTTGTAGTCGAGTTGACTTATCTAATATTTTCTCACCATCAACAATAATATAAGAGGTGATGTCGGTAGGATTATGATGCTCATCATATACATATTCATACATAAGGTCTCTGTGAATTAGGACGTCGTTATATTGGTCATAATCATCTCTAGCTACTTGTATGACTTTATCGAAATAATTACTGTACGTTACATTATAGGATTCTCTGTTCTTATTAGAATCTGTTTTGACATAGGTTTGTATGTTGTCCTCTATATCATAGGAGACGTTGACTATTGTTTCTAGATACATCCCATCTACAGTATCATTATTTTTTAATTTCCATTTTTTAGGATGTTTCCTTAACTGTTTAAATGTTAGGAAATACCTGTTAGAAATGGCTTCTATACTTTCAAATCGCCCTTTGTCATCATAGTTGTAACTATACTGATACCCATCTACAAGATCATTTTCTACTGTAAATTCGTATTGTTTTAAGGAGCGTATTTGTCCTTTTTTGTTATATCTAGCTTTATCATACGCATAGATACTAAATTCTGGAAAGTACATAGTAGAGTCATCAATCTCTCCATTCTCTAAAAATACTACGTCAATAGCACCTTGCGATCGGTAGTGTGTACGTGTATGTAAATGATCTTTTTTATACGTGTAGACGATGCTGTCTCTGGTACCTCCATCAACGTCATACGCCATATATTTCATAAGTTTCCCATCAGTATACATATAAGTATAGAAATCTTCTTTGATGATGGTATCGTGTTGAACTGCTGGTCGTAATGCTTGATTCAAATACGGAATCGTAGTATCATCGTAACGATCATTGGTAATATATTCTGTGATTTCTTTATCTCTTTTAAGCCGATAAAAATAGTTAGTCATATATACCTCTTCATTATCTGGAGATATATGTAGTATATACGTGCGATTGACATCTCTAACAGGACCTTTTAAATATATTGGATTCAATACCTTTTTTTCATCCAGAAGTTTGTAAAAATCATTTTGAGGACTAGGAAATGTAGGAAAGTCTCTCGTTTGAGCGTTACTAGTGTAGATGCAGCAAAGAACAAATAGGGTAATATATAAGTAGTTATACATATAGCGTTTGATGGATTAGTATATTACTAGTACTAAACGCTAAAATAGTTAGATTATGATATTGTGAACTATCACAAAAAAAAAGCGCCTACCCTTCCCCGTGGCAAGCACTTTTGTCATATAATCGTAAAAATTAACTAACTCTTAATTTTCAACCCCCAAATATCTAAAAATGATTTGAAACATCTTTACGGGTTCCCGTAATCGAAGTAATTTTATGACAGTTTTTACAAAAAAAAAAGCAACTACCATTTTTCTGGTAAGTGCTTTTAGTATATATCAAGTAAAAATTAGCTAATGGAACTTATCACTTGTGTTGCGCTATGTAATGTCTTGTGTACAGGACATTTATCGGCTATTTGTAAAATACGTTCTTTTTGTTTGTCATCCAGCCCATCTGCCGTTAGTTTGATCACACGTATAAACGTATCAATTTTTGCGGTAGGATCATCTTCACAAGCTTCACAGTCTTTTGGATATGATTTTGAGTAACTCGTATGCACCTCTACATTATCTATTTTCCAACCTTTACGGCGCACATACATTTGGATGGTCATTGCTGTACAGGCAGAGAGTCCTGCGGCTACAAGTTCGTAAGGAGTAGGACCATAATCATTTCCGCCTACACTAGCGGGTTCATCTGCTTTTAGATAATGATTCCCGAGTTTAAGTTGTGTGGTATATCCATCTTCATCATCTAGGCTGGCAGCTACTTGGTGCGTGGTGTTTATCGTTTCTATTTCTGGTTCAGGAATGTAACGTGCAGCCCATCCTGCAACGATCTTACCCACATAAGAAGCGTTTTTCTTATCAATCAATAAATGCTCAGAGCCGTCTAGGGTTACAAAACTTTTTGGGTGATGTGCTGCAAGATAAATCTCCTCTGCGTTTTTTATAGATACCGTAGCATCTTGTGGTGAGTGTAAAATCAATAATGCTTTATGTAAGTGACGAGCTGCTTCTACACAAGAGCTTGCCTCCAGATCATCTATAAATTGTTTTTTAAACGTAAAATCACGTCCTGCAAGAATCACATTTGCTTGTCCTTGTTTAATGAGTTCTAGCTGACTCCCTAATTGTTTCTGAACATGTTTGGGATTACTAGGTGCTCCAATAGTCGCAACCGCTTTTATACTTTCAATCTGACCACCCGCAAAAATGGCAGCAGCACCACCTAAAGAATGTCCTATAATAAGTGTAGGGGCTTTAAAATCCTTTGTCAGAAAATCTGCAGCGCTGATGAGATCTGTGACATTACTAGAAAAATTAGTATCAGCAAAATCACCTTCACTGTCTCCCAATCCCATAAAATCAAATCGCAATACCCCAAAACCCTCGGATGCCAAGGCACGACTCACATTACGTACCGCGCTAAAATCCTTACTACACGTAAAACAGTGTGCGAAAATGGCAAAGTTATGTGGGTTCTGATTAGCAGGAAAATCTAAACGCGCTGATAAAGTTTTTCCTTCAGCGTTTGTGAATGTTAATTTACGAGATCTCATGAAATTATTTTTTTGATGGTACTTTAGGTCGGGATCATTTTAGAATCCTAACGGTTAGGAGCTGTTAAGTTACAAATATTCCTCTTTCTATCAGGACATTTTTTGTGAACACTAGACACCAAAAGGAGGAGGTATCATTTTTTAAAGAGCTATACTTTTTCGCTTTAAGCGAAAAAAATAAATCAAGAAGTCAGCGTATATTCTCCCTATTACAGCTTCTAATAGCGTATCTTTAGTAACGTATTATGTAGTTATTGATATTCATTATCCCTTCCCACCACTTCGGCGAATGGATAAGGCTCTCTTTCCTAAAGTCTTTATTTACACTCATAAAACACTAGCAATCATATTGATGCCTGATTTCTAGACTATAATTACACAGTAGTGATTTTAACATACGGTTTGCAGATGTCATTAGACTGTACTTCGTTTCAACATAAAAGTACATGATTTTATTGACAAGAAGCATTCACTTTATACCCAAAATAAAAGGATGCATTCGGTATGCACTTTTTTAATTTGGGCGTGACCTTCTTCCTGAACTTGATTCAGGAAGAAGGTCGGGCTTTCCGCTACAATTCCTCGCTCTTTCCCAATCGCGATTGGGAAAGAACTGTGGGATTTTCACTGCAATCCCTCACGCAACATCGTAACACATAAAAATATTGGGAGATTCAATTACCCAACCAAAACAAAACATGAGTACAGATCTACAAATACACAGGCCAGAACCTATTAGTAAGGCAAAACAAGTAACCCGGTTTGATAATGAAACAGACGTAAAGCAAGCCATCAAAACATTGGAAGCTGGTAAGTCTATCATGATAGAAGGCTTTTATAGCAATGGCTTAATACTGCTCAAAGCATTGAAAGTACACCTTGATAAAAAGCTCCCTAACGAATCTTTTCAGGAACAACGTGCTTATCGCGCAGCCTATCATAAATTGTCCAACGGTATTCTCATCGAAATCGAAGATCATAAAGTCGCTCTTAAAAAAGCACCTTTTATTGGTTGGTTAGAAAAGCTATATCCAGAAACGAGTGATTTTGTATTGTCCTTCCCACAAATACAAGGACTCAATAGTTCGTGGCAATGGTATACAAATGGAATTTCTGTTCCTGTATTACGTAATAAAGTCCACCCCTATTATGGGACGTATTTCCCAACACGTTTTGATCACGTCATCCTTTTTGATAATTGGTTAAAACGGTATGAAGGACTTAAAAAAACGGCGATAGATGTTGGGATAGGAAGTGGGGTACTTTCTTTTCAGCTTTTAAAATATGGATTTCAGACGGTATATGGTACAGATACCAATCCGAATGCCATTATTGGATTAACAGAGTTTATGGGAGACACGAAGTTGTCACGAAAAATAACCCTAGATCATGCGCCTCTTTTTGGAAAATTTGATGCTCCAACAGAGCTGATCGTTTTCAATCCACCGTGGTTGCCTAAAATTAATCAGTTAGAGAATTTGGATGAAGCCATGTACTATGATGAAAACTTATTCCCTGATTTTTTCGCGGAAGCAAAAAAACATTTATTACCCGACGGACAATTGGTAGTTTTATTCTCAAATTTAGCCCAAATCACACATTTCAAAACAGCACATCCTATAGAAAAAGAATTGTCTGAAGGCGGACGATTCCGATTAGAACGCTGTTTTAAGAAACGTGTCAAAGAAGCTTCTATACAAACAAAGCGTGATCAGCACTGGCGTGGCTCTGAAGAAGTAGAACTTTGGGTGTTGATGCATAAGTTGAGTCTATGAGTTGTGAGTCGTTGAGTTTAAATGTTTAAAAGGTCAAATGTTTAAAAGTTATAATTTGATGAGTCTATATTCTATGAGCGAAGCGGTCTATATTCTTTCAGCATAGCGTTCTTCCTAAAAAAAGTCGATGAGTCGAGGTGTCGATGAGTTTAAATATTTAAAAGTTATAATTTTAGGAGTCTATACTCTATGAGCGAAGCGGTCTATATTCTTTCAGCGTAGCGTTCTTCCTAAAAAAAGTCGATGAGTATAGAAGATTATATACTCCGCATCTATTCCTCTAGATCATGAACTGCAACGGCAATTTTGGAATCGGCAGTGCCGTAATAAAGAAACCAATTGCCTTTAAATTTGACCAATCCTTCTACAAAACAAACTTCATTAACCTCTCCGATTTTCTCGTAATCCTTATCAGGATATATAAAATAGGAGGGAGTTCTGTCAAGTAATTGATACGGATGGTTTTTGTCAAAAAGTGCTTGACCCGCAGCATAGGTGAATTTTGGTAAGTCGGAATCATTGAAATTAGCCGCATTACTCCCATTATAAATGAGTAAGATGCCTTCCTCTTTATAGATCGCAAAAGGACCTGGCTCTACCAATCGACTATCAAAATACCCACTTCTAGGATATAATACTGAGATCATTTTTTGATTCTCTTCGTTAATGGCAACGTCCCAATGAATCAAATCGTCTGAGGTAGCTATATACAAATTAGTATCTCCAAAATACATCCAGTATTTCCCATCGATCTTTTTAGCAATATTTTTATCTCCAACTACTTCTACGACAATCGCACCCGATTTTGACCAGAGATCCTTGTAAATATCTTGGCTGAGTACGAGTCCGTGCTTTGTCCAGTTGATTAAATCTTTAGAAGAGGCAATCGCTAGTCTTGCTGTTTTTCCGTCGTAAGCGGTGTAGGTCATGATATAAGTCCCATCTGCACTTTCGATAATTCTTGGATCTTCAACACCATCAAAATAACAACTTTTACAATCCTCTACAAGTGACTCACCATTCAGTTTTCTATAATTCCACTCGTAGGGTTTCATCGCATCTTCATCAGGATAAAATACAGGAGTTTCTTGTTTTGTAAAATGAAGCCCATCGTCACTGATCGCAAGACCAATACGAGAAGTTCCCATAGAATCCTGTGCTCTATAAAACAAATACACCTGATCGTCTTTGACAATCGCAGACGGGTTGAGTACATTGCGTTCTTCCCAATTGCGTTCTTCTTTTGTGATCGGGCATTCAAATTGTAAACTAGTGGTGGGTTTTAAAATAGGATTGATACTATCTATTTTTGTGAAATTGGTGAATGCCCAATGATCTATATCTTGATGTAATTCAGCTGTTTCTACAGATTCTTTTTGGCAGCTACAAAAGAAAATAGCTATTAAAATTATTGAATACATAGATTTTATGAAGGAAGTAGCTATACGCATCATGTTTGTTGAGGTTTAGGTGGATGTAGTGGAAAGATACAGGTTTTAAACGGAGGAGTTTTTATAATAAGACGGATTACTTTTTTGAAAGTTCTTTAGTTTTTGATATAAAGGGGTTTAAGTGAAAAGTGAAAAGTGAAAAGTGAAAATGGAAATCTTGGCTTCACTTTTTTAAATATGGTCTTTTGGAGTGGGTATGGTGGTGTGTTTTGTATGGGAAGATGTTGGGGATTAGGAGAAGGTGAATTCTAAACTACCAAGTTTTTGGAACGCGATGCAATCGCGCACCAGCGTCATAGGTTTTCGTACGTGTAGGCTTCCCTGTAAGCTTACAATAGCTTATGCATGGAGTCGCACACGAATGGGAGGTTGGGCAGTCGCCCAAAGCCCTATTTTAGGAACGACCATTACCATAAAACGGTTAAAGATGAGAGGGTATATTAGTTTAATCGATTATTACAAACGAGAAGTATAATTATCGAACCGCCGTATACGAGACCCGTATGTACGGTGGTGTGAGAGGCGCAGTGGCGGTTATCTGACCGTCACCCGTCTACTCGATTAGCAAACGTTTATTTTTCATATTCTTCTTTCCAAATGTCAAAATAAATTAGGTCACTTCTTCCTAGATTAGTGTAAAGTAAATATTCAGGGATAACTTCGGAAAAAAATAATCTTTTGGAACTATTTAAATTAGATATTCTATTGTTCATTTCCTTAAATAACTTTCTTCTTTTAGAGAAATACATAGACTCTATTAAATCATAAGAATTTGAAGAGATAAGCTTGTCTTCATCTATGTTGTCATCTTTATTAAATGCCATCATGTAAGCTTCGATCATTCCAGATGTTCTTAAGATATGAGAAACATAGCTTAACCAATTTTTATGTAAGCCATTTTGACTAGCCTCTCCTAACATATTCAAAAGTCTGAAGTAAAGGGTTGAAGCAGCATTGATGGAAATAGGTAAATATGTAGATGTTACTGATAAAGCTCCAGTCTCAAAAAACGCATTACCAATAGGATTTATTGTTCCATATGTTGGAGCTGTTCCACATGCAGATAAAAACACAATTGGAGCGGTGATATTATTTTTTATGATATCGTCACCAAATAATTTTTCATCTCCAATCCATAAATATGAAGACCTTGATTCCTCATCGTAATCACCATGGCAATCAAATATTAGTAAGTCTGGTTGTATTTCTGAAATAGCAAGTTTAACTTCATCAATAGAATTGCATTTTTTAATGATAAATTTTTTAATTTTTGATAATTCATAAACTTGCTCTTGCCATACTTTAAATTCATCTTCATCAGTACCCATTATTACTAATGTTTTTTCCAAAATATTTCTAGGAATTGAATAATTAAAGGTTTTGTTTGAAACAAAAATTGACATCAAACCATGAAGTGTCGTTTCAGGTAAGCGACATATATCATGTGTGAATGATAATGGTACATCATCGATTAAAAGCCATTCGATTGGAATGTCTGATACGCAAACTATTTGTCCATCTCTTGCTTTAATTAATTTCGATAAGTCTTCAGAAAGTATTTTGCTTTTTAATGTTTTACCAAATTTATATATTGATTTTTTTATGTTTCTCCAATTTTTTGAAGTGGTTAAATTTGGAAAAGCTTGGGTGCGGAAAAAGGATAGCTCTCTATAAATTGATTTTCCTCGAATAGGAAACCTGATAATTGGACTATAGGAAAAAGATGAATGTAAATAAGCAATATCATCTAAATATTTTAGTCTCATTTGTAATACCTTCATTCCTGCATTATATATTTCTATACCTATATTCTCTTTTTTTTCAACTTCATTAATATAATTTTCAGTTTGCTCAACTAATATTGTTTCAATTTTAGGATCTCCTCCATATATTTTTTTAACATCTGGATTATGAAAAGGTAAAATCATAATTAATGGCGCTAAATTTGAATCATTTTCATTAATAGGTCTTATTAGATTTTCTGCATAACAGATTTTTGTAAAAAAATCAATATTATTTATCTGTTCTATAAATAAATTTTGTCTATTGAAAGAGTGCCTATTTAAGTGAGCTTTTCTAGATTCTTCATCTGAATAGTCTTTATTGTTTTCAGATGAGAACTCTGATGTATTAATTCCGCAATTTCCAATTATTTGATTTAGTATATAATAATTTCCTCTGGAAGGTGAAAAGTAAGGAAATGGAACATATGATTTATAATCAATTAATGTTTTAGGTTTTAATTCGATCTTGGCTACGTTTAATGCGGTAAAAATTGAATTTTGATTTTTTATTAATTGGATTATGAATTCGTTGGGTGAGTTTATTGATTTATTATTTTTTAACTCATTTGGTAAGCTGTTGAACAAGTAAGTATAAATTAATTCACTTTTTAAGTCAATTAATTTATTATAAGCTATTACTTGATTTTCATTTTCTGAATCAAAAAAATAAAGTTGAACTTGTTTAATTTTTTTAATATTGTTAAAAAAAGTATCAAAATCTTTTATGTTAATGATATTTAAATCTAATGGAGAATTATCAATGACTTTTAATGATAGTTGAAAATAATCGTGTGACTCATTTAATTGAATTAAGTCAAAAGGACATCTTTTTATAAATTCAATAATATTGTTATTAAAAGCAACAGGTGGCAAAATAGGTGATTGTAAAGGAGAGTCACCTACAATTATATTGTATTGAATACTTGTTTGATTTTTTGCGCGTAGTTTTATCAAAATGTTTGCTAACGGCAGTCTGTCTCAAAACTGCCAATATTTTTCTAAATATAAGTTTTTCTAAGCTGCTCTAGGAATGAATTTGA
>ERZ651776.384-NODE-384-length-64153-cov-5.322976_pt1 | contig 64153 bp, 58 predicted proteins | sample MGYA00514761_ERZ651776 | MGnify/ENA metagenome assembly ERZ651776
CCACTAACTGCTTGGGTTATGGCGATTTATGTTACTTTAGAGGGGAAAATCCCTAGAACCCCTTATAGTGTTGTCATCTTAACCTACAATAAAAACACACTTGGCCAACACTAAACCCACACCGTTGTTTCCCACGTATACTGAGCTGGCAGAACTCAGTCTGTCTGACTATCCACAGCTATGTTCATTCTTAGATAAGCAACCAACATGGATGAGACAACATTGGGACTGGGCGAAAGAATATCTTTTATATATCGGTCGCAACAAATCACAACACACCTATGTGCGTTTTAGAAATGATATCGAAAAGTTTCTACTGTGGGTCTTCATGGTGGATAAGCAGCCAGTAGACGATTTACGCAAATCAGATATTTTGCGATACATTGATTTTTGTGTGGCGCCACCGGTTAAATGGATAAGTACCCAGCTCCATGACCGATTTAGCTTCAATAACGGTTACTTTGCTTCAAACCTTAAGTGGACGCCGTTCAGGCAAACGCCGCCTAAATACGACAAAGAAAGAGTGCTCGATCCGAAAAAGTACCAACCGTCATTGCAGACCCTCGAATCTACCTTTGTGGCATTAAGTTCTTTTTACCGTCATCTCATCGATGAGGAAATTTGTTTCGGCAATCCCATTCCATTGGCGAAACGTGACTGTAAATATTTGATAAAAGACAGTCAGGTGAAGACGATCAGTCGATTAACGGAACATCAATGGCAATATCTCATAGATATCGCAGTTGAAATGGCTGATAACGATCCGCTTGTGGAACGCAATTTATTCGTTATTGCTACCATGAAAACCCTATTTCTGAGACTTTCAGAGCTCTCAGAACGCCAAGACTGGACACCGTTGATGAGTCATTTTTGGACAGATGAGGACAACAACTGGTGGTTTAAGGCCTATGGAAAAGGCAAAAAGATTAGAGATATCACGGTACCACCGGGTTATCTTACGTTTTTGAAACGATATAGAGAATGGCGTGGACTGTCACCGTTGCCATCCAAAGGTGAACAAACCGTGTTGGTCGAAAAAATACGAGGTCGTGGAGGTTTAACAAGCCGTCAAATATCCAGGCTCGTGCAGCAAGTATTTGACGCAGCTTTCGATAAGATGAAGTCAGAACAAGGAGTAGAAGCCGCACAGAAATTAAATGAAGCAACGACACATTACTTGCGTCACACCGGTGCCAGCATGGAGATTGAACGTGACAGGCCTTTGAAAGATTTATCTGAGGATCTAGGTCATTCAAGTAGTGCGACCACTGACACAGTTTATGTGCAAGTGGAGCGAAAACGCCGAGCAGCATCAGGTAAAGATAGAAAAGTTCAATAGCTACATTTGACATTTAGTTAGGCAATATCTCGGCTTAAGCCCTTGATATAACTACTTGTGTCTTACAATTATATTGTAGAGGTGATTCGCTTATGTCAGGGACAATCGGAAAGATTGCAAAACTAATCGGTGTGAATAAAGAAACTATTCGCTTTTATGAGCGCAATGGCTTAATCAGTCAGCCACAAAAGCCCTCTGAGGGTTATCGATTATATCCTAAGGAAACGGTTGATAGGATCCGATTCATAAAACGCGCTCAAGAATTAGGATTTACGCTTAAAGAAATAGAATCTCTGCTGTCGTTAAATAGCGAGTGCTGTAGCAAGGTAGAAGCGCTAGCAAAACAGAGACTTGCATCTGTGCAATCTAAGCTGGAAGACCTAAAACAATTAGAGCATGCGCTATTGGAGAGCATCACTAAGTGTCAGACGAATGATGATGATAGCCATTGCCCCATTATTAATGCCTTGTCACCAAAGTAAATGTATCTAACTATCTAGAGCATCCCGCTAACAAATCACAATGAAATAACTAATCAAGCTTGACTCTGTACTAAGGTACATACTTTATACTCGGTGCTATCTTATCCAATATCGAGATTAAATATGATCAACGACGACTCTAAAATGCCGATGGTGGGAGGTATTATCGCGGCGATCGGGGCAGGCATTTGTTGTGTAGGTCCGTTAGTCCTATTGTTGCTTGGAATAAGTGGCTCATGGATTAGTAGCCTAACCGCTTTTGAACCATACCGTCCAGTTTTTGTAGTGACCGTCATGCTCTTCCTTGGCTATGCAGGTTATAAAATCCATCGGCCGATTGAAAAATGCCAACCAGGCAGTGTCTGCGCAATTCCGCAAACAAGGCGTCGTCGTCAAATTGCCTTTTGGATAACGTCATTAATAGCACTTGTTTTGATCACAAGTAACTATTGGCTAGTTTGGTTAATCTGATTTCGAGAACCTTACACAATCCCTAAAACATTTTAAAACAGGAAAATATTATGAAAAAACTATTACTTACGATGGCTTTACTTTCAAGCACCACCGCGTGGGCAGAGTTAAAAACAGTCACGCTAGAAGTACCTAGCATGAATTGTGTTACTTGTCCCGTTACGGTCAAATTAGCACTGAAAAAAGTGGAAGGTGTGAAAACAGTCGAAGCCACATATGAGCCAAATGAAGCTATTGTTACTTTCGACGATACGAAAACCAATACAAAAGAGTTAATGGCAGCCACCGAGAATGCAGGCTATTCGTCTAACGTAAAAAGTAGCGATTAATCTATGAACGCACAAGGCAGCTCTAATTGTTGTACAAGCAAGGCGAAGCAACTTCATGTTGCTATTATTGGCAGTGGATCTGCGGCATTCTCGTGCGCCATTAAAGCGGCAGAAAATGGTGCAAGGGTCACCATAATAGAAGGAGCCGACGTTATAGGCGGGTGTTGTGTTAATGTCGGCTGCGTTCCATCTAAAATTCTCATCCGCGCCGCTCAATTAGCACATCAACAACGAAGCAACCCTTTTACAGGCATTGAAGACCACGAACCTAAGATAGACCGCACGCTTTTATCGCATCAACAAATCAGTCGCGTTGACGAATTGAGAACTGCCAAATACCAAAATATACTGAAAAACAATCCGGCATTAACCTTGATTAAGGGGTATGCGCGGTTTAGTAGCAAAAATGCGCTGAACATTACCCATGCTGACGGTACAGAAGTAACACTACTTGCAGACAAATTTCTTATTGCAACAGGCTCAACACCCACTTTCCCTAAAATAGAAGGACTACAAAACACCCCATATTGGACTTCAACAGAAGCGTTGTTCGAAAAAGAGCTACCTAAGAGCCTTGCAGTAATTGGCTCATCGGTTGTCGCTGTAGAAATTGCTCAGGCATATGCTCGATTAGGTTGCCAAGTTACTATTTTAGCGCGCAGTACCTTGTTGAAAAGTGAGGATCCACTGTTGGGTGATAGATTAAGTCAGTGTTTTGAGAAAGAGGGCATTGAAATAATAAATAATACCCAAGTCACTCGAATCACTCATGATGACAATGGTTTTTTCATACAGACCGAAGATGAGCAAGTGCTCTGTGAGAAGTTATTGATATCTACAGGTCGTCACGCAAACACTGTAGGACTTGATTTAGATGTAGTAGGTGTCAGGACCGATGGATCTGGCGCTGTCCTTGTTAATGAAAAGCTTGAGACAAATGTTTCTCATATATACGCTGCAGGTGATTGCTCAACCATACCTCAATATGTGTATGTTGCGGCGGCTGCAGGCAGCCGTGCCGGTTCAAATATGACTGGTGATAACTTGAAGCTAGACTTATCAATCATGCCTGCTGTTATTTTTACCGATCCGCAAGTTGCTACCGTTGGGTTATCAGAAGGTGAAGCTGAAAATCAGGGAATAAGCGTTATTAGCCGCGTATTAGAAATGGAAAATGTGCCAAGAGCCTTAGCCAACTTTGAGACAGACGGTTTTATAAAGTTAGTGGCAGATAAACAGTCCAATAAGCTTATCGGTGCGCAAATCTTAGCACACGAAGGTGGTGAGCTAATACAAAGTGCAGCCCTTGCTATACACAATCAAATGACAATTGAAGATTTAGCAAACCAGCTTTTTCCTTATCTAACCATGGTTGAAGGTCTGAAACTGTGTGCGCAGACTTTTAATAAAGATGTGAGTGAGTTGTCTTGTTGCGCTGGATAATAAATATAATTCTATTCACGAATTAACGCTACTCGACGGAGTATTTTTATAAAGTCAGTAAGAATCCAACAATAAAATCAGTTGCTTACAAATATTCATCAAAATTTAGGGACCTAAACGGTAGTTCAGCCCACTAAGCCCTCGCTCTTTAGCAGACCATGCAGCATCAAGTAGCCGTAACGAGAATATTGTGTCGCGAGGGCCTTGAGCCGCGCTCGCACAACGCCATCAGCCTTTTGTTTCATAACATATCTAAATGCCGTTCTGCTTATTCCAGCAAGCCTACAGGCGCTGCGCTCACTCAGTTTGAACTGCTCAATTAAATGAGTAGCAATACGCTTCTTTCCCGCAGGCTTTACCACTTTTTTGAAACTACATCCTTCATAGCTTCAACCTCAAGCATCTTCTCAGCCAGCAAGCGTTTAAGCTTATTGTTCTCAGATTCCAGCTCTTTCAACCGCTTGGCTTCGTTCACTTCTAAGCCAGCGTATTTGCTCCGCCAATTGTAAAAAGTACCTGTAGATACGCCCATATCACGGCATATATCGTCGACTTTGGCTCCTGCTTCGTGCTGTTTAATCGCTCGAATGATTTGTTCTTCGGTGTAACGTTTTTTCATTTTGAGATCTCCACAATCTAAGAATAATTGGAAATCTCATCAATTTCATGGTTTTAATTTAGGGGGATAGGTCATGCTTATAGCACCTTAAAGTTCTGCATAAACAATAATATTGATTACACGGGGTGTAAAGTTGAAATGAAAAGGCGCTTTTCTGAACTAGGTTTAGAAATCCCTGTTGATGATATTTTACTTGAAATTAACTTGCTTTATGACAGTCTGAATCAAGAAAGGCAATCACTATTTACGGAAAACTCGAGCGCTGCAATGGCTTCTATTTTTTACAGGCTTTAACAGAGGAAGTAAGCAATGCTTAATCTTGAAATCTTACAAAGGCATGTAGAAGAGTTATCAAATTCTTCACTCCTTCATTATGTACCTGAAAACTCGGAGATGTATGCAGGCATAATGCTACTCACTATGCTAATGGGCCCACTCCTTACAATTGCCACGACTGTATTTATATATTGGTCTAAAAATTGGAAACAACGGTTACAAACACTACCAATATTTGCAATTGCATGCAGCCTACTTTTCTATGGTTATTTTGTTTTTAGTCCGGTCAGTCTTACAGTGAATGAACTAACCATGTTCAATCAGTTGAGGGTTGATAGTGGAAAGGAGCAGATAGGCAAAAGCGATTACGTTAGTCGCTCAACTTTGCGCGACCAGTTGAATATCTCATTTGAAAAGCAAGATGAGCTCTTCTTGTTGAAAGAACAACTTGCTGCGATAGGTATTCACCCTGAAGAAAATCAGTTGGTAATGATTGCTTCGTTGGATCGTCAATAATGAAATTTTTAGGTATTGTTCTTAAATCGCCCAGCGACAAAGAAAAATTATGGGGAGCAGGTTTCATAATTGCCTTTGGCACCTTTTGCTGCTTGCTTTCTTTGATGGGCGTGAATATAAGTTCTAACTTCCCTATTTTCTTTACGGCGGTTGTAGTTGGTGTAGTTACAAATATGTATAGCATCAAACCTTGGCTTGGATGGCAGCATGTAGTTGCCATATTAGTGATATCACTCGTTTCTTTTATGACTGCAGTAATGGTTTTAAAAACTTTTTAATAGTAGGGAATAAAACATTGCGCGATACTACTATTCGACTCACCATCTTAATTATTGGGAGCGTGGTCTCATTGCCTTTAACTACTTTGGCTATTTTTTTGTTGAAATTACAAACGGCATTATCACATTTAGTGTGAGCATATTTTTGTCAATCGCTACCGCTGTTGAATGCTTAAACGCATATCGTAATAAAAACAAGTCTGGAGTAAAGAAATAAAATCATGACGGAAATTGCAGGTGGGATATTAATAGCGGCAGGGCTTATTCTGATTGTATTGCCTCTTTCTTCTGTTGTATTAGGCTTGATTTTATCTCATGTTTTAAATGCTTTCACCCCAACAGATGTTATTTCTGATGCGGCCGTTAATTTTTGTATGTTTGTAGGATTTTGTATATCTGTAGCTCTACTCTATATATTTTGGCCTTAATATTTAACATCCTTCCGTATTAACGTGATAGAAATGAAGTAGTCTGAGACTATAGTAGTTCATGCGATAATATTTGAAAAAAGTAATATGATGAATAAGCTGCATTATTTTCTCAATGCGCCAAAATATATTATTATGGGGTTCTGGGGACATCCCCGCCTAATGTAACACTTATCGCTACAACCCACAGCTAACATGACATTCACAGGCCTCTTAATTTTCATTCTGTACTATTGATTGCATAATTTCATCTAAATCAAGTAAGTTTTGTTCAAAGCTAAAGCTGTAAGTTCCGTTCAAGTTTATATTATGCCATGCCACTGGTGAAACTTGCTTAATGATTTCCAATTTTTGATCGTCACCCTCTGCCTTAAAGTGCTCTAGTAATCGGCTCAAGATCAGCGAATTAAAATAGATAATGGCGTTCGTTAAAAGCCTTGCACATTCGTTCCATAAGACGATTTCATCGTCTGACTTTCCTTGAAAACGATTTCCATTTACATGAGCAATAGCGCGACGTAATTGATGATAGGCTTCCCCGCGATTCAAAGCTCGTTGGACATAAGTTCTTAGGCTGGCGTCATCAATATAGTCTAATAAATACATGGCCTTGAGCATTCGGTTGTACTCAGTTAACGCTTTCAGTAAAGGGTGGTTTTGACTGTAGCCAGAAAGCTTTCTCACAAGCATTGCCTGCGTTATCGTCTTTTGCTGTAACGATATTATGATCCGTTGAATACTATCCCACTCATCGACAATTAACGTGGTATTGATAGGCTTTTTCAACGAGAGTGTCGCCTTGTTTTCTTCCCCCTCACTCACATCAAAAAGATCTGATATTACTGTTCCAAACTGGGCATAACGGGGTGCAAATGTGTACCCAAACAAGTCCAGCAAGGCAAAGTTCACATGATTAACACCATGTGTATCGGTGGATAATATGTCCGGCTTAATTTCAGAGGTATTGTTATGAAGCAGGTCTAAAATAAAGTGTGATTCATGTTCGTTGGCACCGATAATTTGTGCATTCAAGGCTACATGGTTGGCTATCAGGTTCATCGATGTCAGCCCTTTGTTGGTACCAAAATATTTGGATGAATAACGGGTTTTAAACGTCTCTAACCGTGATTCAAATTTCTGCCCATCGGCGCTGGCATGGATGAGTCCTTCTTGAATATTGTAATGTTTGAAGATGGATAATTTCGCAGTCGCATCGTTAATTGCATCATTACCGAGGTTTAGCGTTTCAGGTCGCAGATAATTTGCTTGTACTGTGCGAAGATGATCATATGAGCGATCGGAGATACTGGCCATGCCATGCAAGCCGTAATAAGTGCCATTGCCAATAATGGCTGCCAGCAAATCATTTAAATGGCCGGTCTGTCCAGACTGTAATTGACGGACGTGTTCGAAGTACTGTAAAAACCCTGTTTCCTGATGAACGAAGCGCAGTACATCGGTAATATTAATTGGTTTCATGCGCGCAAAAAAGGGATTGTTTAAAGCCGATTTCGTGCCTGAATACGGCAATCTCCACTGCGTTTTGCCCGAGCGATTGCGCAGTATTACATTTCGATTGTCACCATCATCAATACGCTGACAAACCCGTTGCAACTTTTCGCTCATCTTCTGCTCCATCGACCTAACAAACTTGGCAGGCTCTGTATTCATGCTGTCTAGCATAGAATCTTTAAGGAGTTTGTTTTTCTGTGCCCATGAGAAATCGCAAACGAGATCATCGTGTAATGCTCGGAATTTGATGGCTGTGGGTATAAATAGTTGGCCATCAAGTTTATTCTGAGCTAACAAATACAGCATGATCTCGTAACGCTCCAGAAGTATGTTGTTATCCTCATCAATCACATACAAGTGTTGGTTGACCTTAATTAGCCGCCGATCTGTAGACGCTAACTTACCAGCCTCTAAGAACTCATTTTTCATGCTATTTAGCTGTTCAGCTAACACCTTGGTATTGTCGGCTCCCTCAAACGTCAGGCATAAAAAGAGGGGGCGTATTAGGTGCTCGACCAACTCTCGTTGTTTATCATAAAACTCCCATATGTAATCATTTTTTGTGCGCTTTTGCTTTTTCAGATACAAGCACAATGATTCTATTTCCCGCTCTCCAAGTAACCCTTGTACCTGTTGTTTTATTTCTCGAAATGACACTTGGTCATCAATGGTATCGTCAATAAAAAAGTATAATAATTCGCCAGCTTTGCTGATATTGGCTACCGCACCTTCCCAGTCTGCATAGGCCATCTCCTTAGCATACAATTTGGCTTTTTCACGTAATTTTCGAGCATGATAAATAAATCCATCAGCTAGGCGCTCAATATTAATTTGTGCACGCTGCTGAAGGTAACAGAGTAAATAAAGCTGCTGCGTGACACGGTCGAAGCGTTTAAGCTTAGTGATAGAGTAGTAATCAACCATCGCTGCATAATGCAGATGGTTTTGTTGTGATAGTGATAAAGCATATACCACTTGATCCACCTGAGTCATCCAAGGCTGGATCAGCTTATTAACGTTCAGCTCCTTTTCCAATTCAGACGCATTAAAGTTTTTCGCAGCCTGCTTCAGTTCTGTTACCGTTAGTGTGCTTTCTCCATCGACTAAAGATGCCAACGTAGTGGCCAAATCAGCAGGTATCGCTATTTTTAATGCGTTGGATATACGATTACGCTCCTGTTTTATTTCCTGACTGATAATTCGCTGAAGTACAGTATATTTGGGGATAGCAATATAATTTCGCGCTAGGAATTCAGTGCAAGCATCAAATAAAAACCGAGGCTCAATCCAAGATTTAGTAAGCTGCTGCAAATAGGTGGTCAGCGGCTTATGATGTTGTTCCACATCCCATGTTTTAAAGTCCAGTAGATGTAAAATCTTGTCGTAGATACGTGTTTTTTGCATACGACTAATACTGAAACGTGGGACTTTATATTTAGGGAAATACTCTTTGGCGATAAAGTCTAGATCTTCTTGTAATTCTTTGTAAGATGGATTGAGTTGAATCGGTTTGATTTTAAAATAACCGATAAGCGCTATAGCATAGCACTTATGTCTTCGATCCCTGATGGATTGAATAATGTCCTGCCCCATATCATTTAGCACAAAACTGACGCGCTTTTCTTCCAGAGACAGGCTAGGAACGCCATATAAATCTTTAACTTCCGCTTCGTTAAGTATCGTCAGGCGTTTTGAATTAGGCATAGGCTTCTCGCAAAACCCAAATTTTACTATAATTCAAATTTATTACAGAAAATATATATTGAGGTGCCCCGAGAGACATTGTGCTATATGGGATATAGCGAAAAGTGTTACATTAGGCGGGGATGTCCCCAGAACCCCTACTTGTTAGCCTAATACTAGCATTAATATTTCGGTCTAAAAAAAGTGGGAAATGAGTGTCAAACTTGTAACCGGTTCTCTGGTTATTACTAAAATATTCAAGCTCTGCATCAATGCCTAAACCCAGCAAATTGCGGTCTTTTATGCCAATGGCATATTTATTAATACCCCCCTTTCTTCCAAAGTCGACTGTTGGGTTTCCTTAAACATAAGTGCGATTTGGCTTGTAGCAAATGAGAATCATTTGCACCTTTCAATTAACACTGATAATTCATTTTTATGCACAATTATGCGATGTAACATAATTGACCATAATTTTGCAAAATCAGACTTTAAGTGTGTCGCGTAAATCTATAGGCTTGCCGTGTAAATAGGTAAAACATGCCAGTAATTTATCAAAGTTATCTATTTAACTATCAATGCTGTTGCATAAATAATAATGTAAACATGACTTTTATTTTTATCTTGCACTATATATCTGATAACAAGAATTTTGATTATTGTGGTATCAATACTCGTTTATTTACTTAGTTTTTATACTGCTATCTAGGCAGGCAACCTTCAAAAGTTGTTAACTAGTACCTTTGAATATTCTGGCTTTCCTATAATAACTTTACGATTTTTAGATGTTAAAGTTTGGTGTCTTTCTTTAAATTTGTCATTTTGATGTATAGCTGCAAAACGTACTAACCTGTACATCAAAATAGTCATTGTTATTTTAATGTGTAGCAAAGTCAGGCGCCGTATAACGTTTATAGTTGCATGGCTATTTTGACAACTGTTTCGAACCCACCTCCAATTCGTAATAATAAACATTATTACGAATTGACGAGATGTACTTGTCTGTGTACGCTACCCTCTATGAAATATCATCCCATCACAGACACTTTCAAGCTATTGCCTCAGCAACGAGCATTGTTGGACTCTCCCGAGTTTGCGCATGTTTACCCCTCTTTGGATGACTACCTAAACAAAATGGCAAGGGACGGCATTGCTGCGCGCAAAGACCTGGCCTTGTTGCTTCACTTTCTGGTTAGCGTGGTGGGTAATTCAAAAGGCACACAAATGCGCTTTCGAAATGAAGCTGAACGCTTTGTGTTGTTTTGTTGGAACGAAAAGCATAAGTCAATTCTCGAGCTAGATACCGAAGACATCCGGGATTACATTGATTGGATTTGGTCACCGCCCAAAGCGCTGATTTCGGATACCACGATTGCCAGTCGCTTTAAAGCTAAGGCGGGTTCTGATATACGCACAGTGAATAAAACCTGGCGACCATTCGTCCTTCGACAGTCCAAAGCAAACCGTAAAACTAATGAGTTCATTTCACCAGAGCGCTCTTCTTTAGACAAGCCTAAAAGCCGCTACAGTCTTAATCAAACCTCATTGCAAAATTCTTATGCCTCCTTGAATGTGTTTTTAAAGGAGCTATGGGGATCAGAGCACATTGCGCGAAATCCCATTAGTTTGGTGAAGAAAAGCTGCAAATACATGGTGAAAGGCAATATCTATAAGCCACCGCATACATTAGACGATGAAACCTGGCAGCTGTTTGTGGATACGCTGACGTTGGCAGCCGATGAAAACCCGGCTTATGAGATGCATCGATTTCTTGTTCTTACGTTAAAAGTTCTATTCTTGAGGATTTCAGAACTGTCGCATCGTGATTATTATACGCCCATATTTGGGCATTTCAGACAGGACTCCAGTGGTGAAGGCTGGGTTTTAAACATTATTGGCAAGGGCAAAAAAGAACGCCTGGTAACGGTGCCTGACGAGTTTATTGATAATGTCCTTATTCGCTATAGAGAGTCGTTAGGCCTGTCTCCCCTGCCCCATATTGACGAAAACACACCCATTATGCCGTCACAAAAAACCGGTCAACCGCTTCATCAAGATAGCCTCAATAATATGGTAGAAGAAGCATTTAATTTGGTGATCAAGTCGTTGGTTAAGAAAGAAAAAAAGGAACAGGCTCACGCCATTGCTGGCTCCTCTTCCCATTGGTTAAGACATACTGGCGCCACGCAGGCATTAGGTGAAATCAGCGAAACCATGCTAGCCGAAGAGCTTGGCCATGCGAGTGTCAAAACTACGGTTGAGGTCTATGTAGCACCGGCACACAGGGATCGTATTAAAAAAGGCGTGTCAAGAAAGCTCTAACGAACCGACAAAAATTGCCTCAGGCTGTGTAAAAACGAATATCCATGACTCAAGTTTATTCCTTTGGATTTATTACCCAGATTTAAACCTATTGGGAACTTTAATTTTTATGGACAACAACATTTGTGCAAATGTTTTTGCTTGAGAATCTAATTTAACAGAGGCTGTACCACCACCACCAAGTGCTTGTGTTATAAAGAAATTAAGCCCATTAATGCCGGGAATTTCATAGCGAGTTACATTACCTTTAATTGTATGAGCAAAATAGCTAGCAATAACCTCAGCGGTAAGTTGTTGAGATAAAACAGCCATGTATTCTGGCTTTCTGGCAATAACACCAATATTAGCGTTATCTCCTTTATCACCACTACGAGCATAAGCAAGCTTCTCCAATATAACTTCTTGCCAATTCGCCTGGGGAGTTGACAATTCTAACTCTTCTGCTGAGAATTTAAATAATGCTGGCTTTTTACTCGTTGAGTCAGGTTCACTTAAGTACGTTTTATTTATTATTACATTTTCATTTAATTGCACCGTAACAGGTATTTGTGATTTATCTATTAAAGTAGAATGAACACGCATTAACGGCAAAGGCTTAACTCTTGATATGCCAAAAGCGGTCATACCAGGTGAGGCTGATGTTGCTAAATAGGCAAGTTCAGCTGAGGCGAATGTTAAAGCCTTACGGTTTTGATGATGCAAACCATATTTAGCCATTACTTCACGTGGTGAAACATCTTGTTTATGCGGTCCGTAAGTATCTTCTGCTCCAACAATTTCGATACTCACTTGCTCATACTTTCCTAAATTATTCTCGACAAAATAATTCTCTGTTCGTTTTACCCAAGCATTCAAGTTTGCTCTTGCTTTATCAACTGCTCTTAAACCAGCCATATAAAATGTACCCATTAAACGGTAACCGTCTATATAGGTAGCACATACTTTATATTTACTGCCGGGAGAACGCCCTTTTGCTCCCTGCACTTTTACCTGATTTTTACCAATTTGATTAAGTTGAACATTGCTCCAATCACAAGCAACATCAGGTAATAAATAGTTAGCAGGATCGCCTATTTCATAAACAATTTGTTCTGCTACTGTTGCCACCGACACCATCCCTCCTGTATCGGGGGGAATGGATACTATAAAGTCGCCATTTGAACTAACATCGGCAATAGGGTAACTCATATTAGAAAAATCAGGCACTAAATGCCAATCTGTGAAGTTCCCCCCAGTACATTGAGCACCACATTCAAGTACATGCCCAACTAATGCACCTTGTGACAATTTATCATAATCGGTGGCTTTCCAGTTAAACTCATGAATAAGTGGCGCCAACATAACAGCACTATCAACAACTCTACCCGTTACAACAACATCAGCACCCGCATTAAGTGCATCCACAATAGGTTGAGCACCTAAATATGCATTTATGCTTGATAATTTTTCCGGTAAGGGTTCGCCACTCTGGTTTTCTGTTAGTTTTTCAATGGGTAACTCAGATATTTCACTTGATAAGTCATCGCCATAAACCCCTGCAATATTTAATGAAAGATCTAATTCTTTACAAAGACTCTGTAATGCTAAAATACAACTAGGTACATTAACACCACCCGCATTGGCAATTACTTTAATACCTTTTTCAGCGCAATCCGCTAAAACATCTTTCATGGCGACAGTAACAAAATCAACGGCATAACCAAGGTTTTCATTTTTAGCTTTTGCTTGAGATAAAATAGCCATAGTCACTTCCGCTAAATAATCAAAAACTAAATATTGAATATCACCTGAATCAACTAATTGGCGTGCAGATAATTGACTATCACCATAGAATGCTGAAGCACAACCTATTCTAACTTGTTTATTTGTCATAATAACCTCTTGTTATTCAGCATGTTGTTCTACGGTTATGTTTAATAATATTTGTTTTGATTTAACTTGCTGACCCTTTTCAACATTTATCGCCTCAACAACACCATCAACCATTGATTTCAATTGATGTTCCATTTTCATCGCCTCTAAGATGCCTAAGGTTTGTCCTTTAGTTATTACTTGACCTACTTCAGCTAAAATATCAACAATAGCGCCATCCATTGGTGCCTTAATTTGTCCGCCACCTTCACTATGTTCTACATCAGCAGGCTTATTAGATACATTATCAAAAATAAAATGACCTAAACCATCATCTAAATATAATCGTTGTCCATCGAACGCATAGTGATACTTGTTTCGAATATTTTGTTCAAGAAAGACACATATGCCTTGCGTAAGGTTGAGTTGAGAGTCTACATCGATTATTTCAATTATTTCTTCATTTACGCTGACTTGAAATTTACCACTATCAAATTGCTCAGTTGCTAAATGTAGGTTATAAACATCACCATTAAATGATAACTTTAGCGCATAATTTAATGCTGCTGAACTAGTCCAGTCGAGTTTATAAGGCGATTGATTTACTAATGAATGCTGTTTATAAAATAACACCGCAGCTCTTGCTAAGGTTTTTTCACTAGGCTTATCTTGAGCCATGCTAAAGTCATCAGTAAAGTGTTGTTCAATAAAAGCTGTTGTTGCTTCGCCTTGAGCAAAAATAGCGTTACTTAATATATTTTTCAAAAACAGTTTGTTGTTATTGACCCCAAGTAAAGTTGTATCTTGAACAGCTGACTTTAAACGTCTTATCGCTATATCGCGGTTTTCTCCAAAAGAGATAATTTTAGCCAACATGGGATCATAAAACTGACTAACTACCTGTCCTTTTTGGATACCTTGATCAATGCGCACACCTTCTCTGTTTTCATTCGCGGGGGTATGCCAATCTACAACTGTACCGGTTTGAGGCATAAAATTATTTCGCGGATCTTCAGCATATAAACGAACTTCAACAGCATGCCCTGTTAGTTTGATTTGGTCTTGAGATAAAGGTAGCGTCTCTCCAGCAGCAACAAGAAATTGCCAGTGCACGAGATCTAAGCCTGTAATGAGCTCAGTAACGGGGTGCTCTACTTGCAAGCGAGTATTCATTTCTAAGAAATAAAAATTATTATTTTTATCCACTAAAAACTCAACCGTACCCGCCCCTTTGTATTCACATGATTTGGCTGCATCCACAGCAGCCTGCCCCATTTCCTGACGAAGCTCTTCGCTAACAAATGGAGACGGAGCCTCTTCAACCACCTTTTGATGGCGTCGTTGAATAGAGCAATCTCGCTCGCCTAAATAAACAACATTACCAAAATTATCAGCAAAAACCTGAATTTCAATATGTCTAGGCTCTATAATCGCTTGCTCTAAAATCAATTCACTACTACCAAAAGCAGTTTGCGCTTCAGATTTTGCTGTTTTAATGTTTTCTATTAAATCTTGTTCTTTTAAGACTAAGCGCATGCCTCGGCCGCCACCGCCTGCAGACGCTTTAACCATAAGCGGGAAGCCTATTTCTTTTGCTTTTTCAACTAAAACATCAATTGATTGATCGGCTCCTTGATAGCCCTTAATGCAAGGCACACCGGCTTCAATCATTGCGATTTTGGATAGCCGTTTACTTCCCATAAGCTCTATAGCACTAGCATCAGGGCCAATAAACGTAATTCCAGCCTTTGCACAAGCTTCAGAAAAACTAGCATTTTCAGACAGAAAACCATAGCCTGGGTGTATCGCTTGAGCGCCCGTTAATTTTGCTGCGTTAATTATTTTTTCTTGTGACAAATAAGATTCAGCCACATTTGAAGGTCCTATATAAACGGCTTGATCAGCTTCATGTACAAATAACGCATCAATGTCGGCATCGCTATAAACAGCAACGGTTCTATAGCCTAACTGACGAGCAGTACGAATCACCCTGACGGCAATTTCACCACGATTGGCAATTAAAATTGAATTAAATTTGTTCATTATTTTTTCAGCTTATTGTTATAAGGTAAAATTAATTTATCCAGCTTGCAGAACGTTTTTCTAAAAATGCAGCAGTGCCTTCTTTACCTTCATTTTTTAATGAGTTGCAGAAATAACTTGCGGCTTCATCTAGTAGTTGCTCATGTTCGACTAAACCAACTTGTAAAATTAACTTTTTAGTTAATGCATTAGCTTCAGGTGCACAAAGCATGATTTTAACGATAACATTTTTCAATTGAGTTTCGAGTTCATCTTGATTTTGAGTAACATAGTGAACAAAGCCTAAAGCTTTAGCTTCTTCACCATAAATAGACTCACCTAATAAAGTTAATCGCCTTGTTTGCATTAATCCTATTCTAGATACGACGAAAGGCGCTATTTGCGCTGGAACGATACCGAGACGAGTTTCAGGCATTGCAAATTTAGTATTAATATCAGCAATAGCTACATCAGAAATACACGCCAAGCCAATCCCTCCACCTAGTACAACGCCTTCTAATACAGTAACAACCACTTGAGGGGCACTATTGACAAGGGTTATCATTTTTCCAAAGGTTCGATTAAAGAGCCACATAGGATCATGTGTTTCTGATGCCCCATCAAAATTCATTCCTGAAATATCACCACCAGAGCAAAAATTATTTTCAGCTCCTCTGATAACAATAACCCGAATAGACCGTTTATCTTTGACGCAATCAACAACAGAAATTAATTCATTTACTAAGGCAAGGTTCATCGCATTTTTTTTATGTGGTCTATTCAAGGTGATATATAGAACACCTTTGCTTACTTTAGTGATTAATTCTTGGCAATGGGGCAACTTCATAATGTTTCACTTTTTATTTTATTAGAATCGAGCAATACCAAAACTGGTTGCATTAATAGAACGTTCTTGGGCTTCTCGGCAAAGACTCAGAACAAAGCCAACAATAGAGCGTGTATCTCTAGGGTCAATAATGCCGTCATCCCATAAACGTGCGGTATTAGCTAGGGCATGTGATTTGTCTTCCATTGCAGTCACTACATCTGTTTCTAGAAGATCTAGCTGCGCATTGTCAACTTGTCCTGAACGTGACATTTTAGCTTCGGCTATTGTTCGCATAACACTTCCAGCCTGAGCCGGTCCCATTACAGACACAACAGAGCGAGGCCAAGCAAACATAAAACGTGGAGAGATCCCGCGTCCACACATCGCATAATTACCGGCACCGTAAGAGCCGCCAACAACAATACTTATTTTGGGAACAGTCGCATTTGTAACAGCTTGAATTAGCTTAGCGCCATGTTTAATTATGCCAGCTTGCTCAGATTCGGTGCCCACCAAGAAGCCCGTGGTATTGTGTAAAAACAATAAAGGCACACCTGATTGTTCGCATAATTGAATAAACTGGCCTGCTTTTGCGGCTCCATTTGCGGTAATAGGACCGTTATTACCAATAACACCACAAGAATAGCCTTGAATATCAATATGTCCGCATATAGTCCCAATGTCATAATCTTTTTTAAAATCAACAAAATCAGAACCATCACAAAGCCGGGCAATAATTTCGCGCACATCATAAGGTGTTTTACTTTCAGTTGGTACAATGCCTAGAATTTCATCTTTGTCATAGTTTGGCTCTTTAAAATTAGGGGATATTATTGCTGATACTTTGTTAGACCAGCCTAACTTATCTACGACCTCTCTCGCTATTCTTATGCCATCGGCATCATTTTCGGCTAAATAATCAGCTGTTCCCGCAATTTCACTGTGCATTTGAGCGCCACCAATTTCTTCATCGGTAGCAATTTCACCTGTAGCCGCTTTTAATAATGGGGGTCCTGCTAAGTAAACGGTAGATTGTTTTCGGATCATGATTACGTAATCTGATAAACCCGGCTGGTAAGCCCCGCCAGCAGTAGCACTGCCATGAACAACGGTTATTTGTGGTACACCAGCGGCAGACAATTTAGCTTGAATAGCAAAGGCAGAACCAGAAAAAGCAAACCAATCACCTAATTGTTTTAAATTTCCACCGCCACTTTGCGCTAACGTTACAATAGGCAATTTGTTTTCTAATGCAATAGCCAACATACGTTGACGTTTTGCACTACCTAACTGGGTGACACTGCCACCCTTTGTTAAATAATCATCAATCATGATCATACAACGTACGCCTGAAATATAACCAATGCCTGTAATACAGCCACCACCTGCCGCTGAGCCATCTATATCGCCCTCTTGCATGTAACCGCATAGCGTTGATAATTCAAGGAAAGGTGTGGCTAAATCAAGTAGCGCGGTTAGTCGCTCACGTGGAGGTAATAATCCTCGTTTAATATAACGCGGGGCTTTAGCTTTAGCAGCTTCAATAACACTTAATTCTATTTTTTTAAACTCAAGCACAGCGTTGTGCATTTCTTGCCAGTTTTGCTTAAATTGTTCAGATTGAGTTTCTAATTGTGTTTCAATAATTGACATTTCTATACCTTTCGTGAAGGAAATATTCCCATGTTTTTAGCTATGATTGATAACATCACTTCATCTGCTCCACCACCAATTGACATTAAACGAGTATCTCGATAGGCACGAGAGACTGAGTTATCCCACATAAAGCCCATTCCTCCCCAATACTGTAAACATGAGTCGGTGACTTCCCTAGCCAAGCGCCCACCTTTCAATTTGGCCATAGAGGCCTTCATGGTGACATCACCGCCATTCACATAACTTTCAACAGCATCATAAGTTAATGCTCTTAGGGCTGAAATTTCAGTTTGCAGTTCAGCTAATCTAAAATAGACTACCTGATTATGTAAAATAGGCTTACCAAAAACGTGGCGTTCTTTCACATATTCAATGGTATCTTCAATGCAAAATTCTAAACATTTTAGGTTGGCTGCTGCGCTATATAAGCGTTCTTCTTGAAATTGTTCCATTTGGTAAATAAAGCCCATACCTTCTTCACCCACAAGATTTGCTTGCGGAACACGTACACTGTCAAAAAACACTTGTGCTGTATCAGAAGAACGCATTCCCAACTTGTCTAGTTTTTCAGAAAAAGATACTCCAGGTAAGTTTGTGGGAACAATAACCATGGATTTGTTTTTATGTGGGTTATCGCCTTCTGTATTAAGTAATACACACAAATAATCAGCTTGCGTTGCATTGGTGATCCACATTTTAGAGCCATTAATGATGTAATCATCACCGTCTTTCACCGCTTTAGTTTTGATGGCGGCAACATCAGAACCCGCATGTGGTTCACTTACTGCAATAGAAAAAACGGCTTCACCTGAAATAGCCTTACTAAGATATTTCTCACGCAAAAAATCACTACCATATTTTGCTAATGCAGGAGTTGCCATGTCTGTTTGCACGCCAATCGCCATAGACACACCACCAGAACGAATACGACCAAGCTCTTCAGTGAAAACAATTTGATAACTGTAATCAAGGCCTAAACCACCAAATTCCACAGGCTTATTGATACCTAGCAACCCTAAATCACCCATTTTCTTAAATAAGTCATGTGCTGGGAAAATACCGTCTTTTTCCCATTGATTACAATATGGGTTTATTTCTTTATCAATAAACTGGGATACAGTTTTTCTTATACTGTCGTGCTCTTGTGTGAAAATCATGGCTCACTCCTTTTAAAGCCTTTAAAGTTACTATTTTCTTCGCCAATAACGACAACTTTTTGAAACAAAGGTCTTGCTTTCATTCGTTGTAGATAAGCTATAACCTGAGGTTTATATTCATTATCAAAACCTAATAACTCTCCTAAATAGAGCGCGTAGGCAACAGCAATGTCGGCAACAGTAAATTTATTTGCACATAAAAACTCACGGTCAATCAAATGATTACTTAGTCGATTTAAACGTGCGATAAACCATTTACGGTAATCGTCTGCAATTTGTTTTGATCGTCGCTCTGGTTTTTCAAAAACACCATAACGTAAAGCAATTGTTTGGGGGAATGTCAGTGTGGCATCACTATGAAATTGCCAATTAAGGTAATCACCATATTCAGGGTGTGAGGCTTCTAAACCAAAATCATAACGTTGGTAACGCTCAACCAAATATAGACCGATTGCTGATGATTCAGTCATATGCGTTTGGTTATCAACAAAGTAAGGAATTGTGCCTAATGAGTTAATGCTTAGAAAATCTTTTTTAAATACACGGGGGGGGAAAGGTAATTCAATAAGTTCGTAATCGAACCCCATTTCCTCCAAGGCCCAGAGCGGTCTTAGTGAACGGGCATTATGACAATGCCACAATTTTATTTTTATTTTATTATCAGTTGTCATCCTCAAACCTCATACTGTCTACATGCTAAATCACGCATGATTTCTTCAGAGCCACCACCAATAGCGTTAACGCGAACTTCACGATAAAGACGCTCAACTTTAGAGCCGCGAATATATCCAATACCGCCTAATATTTGCATCGCTTCGCGAGCACAAAACTCCATCGTTTGACTCGCTTGTACTTTTAACATTGCAATATCACCCGCGTTAGGCTTGCCTTGTTCTAATTGGTAAGTACATGTTTGTAAATAGGCTTGTGTTGCGTTAATACGTTGTTTCATATCTGCAATTTTATGACGTATAACCTGATGTTCACTTAATGTTTTACCAAAGGTTTTCCTTTGTTGAGCCCATTCAACTGCTTCAGCCAAACAGACTCTGGAATAGGCCTCCATATTCACAACTAAACCTAATCGCTCTAGATTGAAGTTATTCATAATGACTTTAAAACCTTGGTTTTCTTCGCCTAAAAGGTTTGCTTTAGGTACTCGTACATTGTCAAAATAAATAGTCGCGGTGTCTGATGCCCACCATCCTTGTTTTTTATCTAATGCTGTTCTTGTAACGCCAGCTAAATCAGCAGGGATAAGTAAAACAGAGACACCCCTAGCGCCTTTTTCTCCCGTGCGTACCGCGGTAGAAAACCAACTAGAATACATACCACCGGTAATATACGTTTTAGAGCCATTAACAATATAATATTCACCATCACTTGTAGCGGTAGTGGTTAGCTGGGCTACATCTGAACCTGCGCCAGGTTCAGTAACCGCAAGTGAAATTCTTTTCTCGCCACTTAACACTGCAGGCCCAACTTCTTGCCTAATATCTTCATTCGCAAATTTTAATACGCTGGGTAAAGAAATGCCGTGAACAGACAGTGCAGCGGTAATTCCGCCAGCACCAATACGGGCTAATTCTTCTTGAACAATATGGCCGTACCAAACATCTAATCCTTCAGATAAACCGCCATAAGCTTCTGGATAACCTACTGCGAAGATGCCTACCTCAGCAGCTTTTGGCCAAAGTGCATCAGGTATCCAGCCTGCTTCATCCCACTCTTCTGCAAAAGGCATGATTTCTTTATCAATAAAGCGCCTCAGTTGCATTCGCCATACTTCATGTGAGGGGGTTAAATAAGGATTGGTTAAACGTGCACTATCAAAGTCTAAAGACATCAGTTTCTCCTGATTAATTAAAATTATTCGTGACGAAGAGCTATAAATAAATGGTCAGCACGAGGAAAAATATAAGTTAAACATACAACTAATAAGGCAACACAGTTATACACCACGCATATTTTTGATTTCAGACGAATAATTTATAAGGCGTTTAAGCGCCGTTCACTTTTTTGGGACGCTTCTATTAATCATTTATATGCTCGTTAATGCCTTACTTCCATTATGAGTTAATCCTGCCTTTGGTTTGAGCGGTAATTTAAGCCCCATACTTAACAGGGATATAATGAGGCACGTGCCAAGACTCTAAACTGGTCATTGGCATCGTTTCCTCTTGCTATACCCAAATATTAATACTAGGGCTTTAACATTACCCCATGAGGTAAGGACTATACATTAGCCCCCATCCGCCAATATCATTTCTGCTGCTTTTTCACCAATCATAATTGTTGGCGCATTAGTATTTGCAGAAATTAATTGGGGCATGATAGAGGCATCAGCCACCCGCAAAGATTCTATACCATAGACTTTCAAGCTTGCATCAACCACAGCCATGTCGTCATTGCCCATCTTACAGGTACCTACAGGATGGTATACATGCGAAACTTTATCGCGTATAGCCTGAGCGATATCTTCGTCGGTCTTACAATCTTTTCCAGGAAATAGTTCTTCGCCTTTATGCTCGCTATATGCGGGCATGTTATAAATTTCTCTCACTTTCTTGACCGCTTTGACTAAAATATCAAGATCATAAGGGTCATCTAACAAATTTAGCTTTATAAGAGGATCTGAGGCTGGATTAGCATTACGTAAAGTGACCTGCCCAACACTTTTAGGCCGACAAACATTCAGTTCCGCAGTAAAGCCATGTTGGAACAATAGATCAAGGTTACGTCCATGATCATCAAACAATATTGGCACATAATGAACTTGAACATCGGGCACTTCAACATCATTAGAAGATTTCAAGTAACCCCCAACGCGAGTAACAGAATGTTTTAGTGGGCCTTTTTTACCTAAAACAAATTGTATAAGTTCTTTGGTACGCGTCGCTTGTGCGCCTAGGGATAGTGAAAAACCATCTTTTTTCAAGCTACCACACACCACAGATACGGTAGGATGCTCTTGTAAATTTTCCCCCACGCCTTTTAAATCATGTACACATTCAATACCAAACTTTTCAAGTTCATCTTTATTACCAATACCGGAAAGCATTAATAATTGTGGTGAGTTATATGTCCCCCCACTAACAATCACTTCTTGGCTGGCAAAGGCTTCTTTCAATTCTCCTTGTTGCTGATATTGAACTCCCACCGCTTTTTTATTTTCAATTAAAACTTTAGTTGCGAGAGCTTCGGCTATAACCGTTAGGTTCTCGCGCTGCAAGGCAGGCTCTATATAGCACTTACGAACGCCCGCTCGTTGCCCGTTTTTGATGGTAAATTGGTAATTGCCAATGCCTTCTAGCTCATCACTATTAAACTCATTTCTAAAGGGTACACCCGCCTCTTGAGCCGCTGTAATAAACATATCTTCAAGTTTGTAATAGTTTCTATCTACACTTGAAACTGATAACAAACCTCCTTCTCCGTGATACTCATTGGCACCATTTTCATTATCTTCAGACTTTTTGAATAGTGGTAAAACGTCTTTAAAGCCCCACCCAGGGTTACCTAACGCCGCCCAATGATCATAATCACTACTATGCCCACGAGTGTAGACCATTGCATTAATTGAACTACTACCTCCTAGTCCTTTGCCACGAGGACAAAACTGCCCCCTGCTGTTTGTGCCATCGTCTGGCTGACTATTAAAGCCCCAGTTAAATTTTCTCATATACATATGAGCACCAAAGGCTCCCGGCGTAGAAACGAAAACAGAACTATCTGCGCTTCCTGCTTCTATTAAACAAACTTTATTATTAACGTTTTCACTTAAACGATTAGCAAGCACGCCACCAGCACTACCACCACCAACAATTATGTAATCAAACATATACACCTCATATAATTAATTTAAAAAATCATATAGTTATGACTTTAATGTTATATTTTGACACCTACTTCCCGTAAAGTGTTACGACAACTGCACCGCCTAAACCTACGTTATGCTGTAGTGCTAGTTTTGCTCCTTCAACTTGACGCTCACCCGCTTGTCCCCGTAAATGCCAGGTTAATTCCGTACATTGCGCTAAGCCAGTAGCACCGATAGGATGGCCTTTTGACATTAAACCGCCCGATGGACCAATAACAAACTTACCACCATAAGTATTATCGCCATTGGCAATAAACGCTTCAGCACCACCTTCAGGGCATAAACCTAATCCTTCATAGCTTATTACTTCATTGGTAGTGAAACAGTCGTGCAACTCAATTACATCAATATCTTCCGGGCTTATGCCTGCACTGTTATATACTTGTTGGGCCGCTATTTCGGTCATGCCTTTACCTGCGGCATAAATAGGGTCTTGCCAAGATTTTTCAGTATCTGTTGCCATCGCTTGCGCTAAAATTTTCACACCATTGCCAATACCATGTTTTTTAGCAAAAGCCTCGCTACAGACAATCGTTGCTGCTGCGCCACACGTTGGAGGACAAGCCATTAAACGAGTCATATACCCATCGTAAATAACTTTGTCATTTAACACTTCTTCAAATGTTAATGGCTTAGTAAACATTGAATAAGGGTTTTTAACTGCATGGCTACGAGACTTAGCTGATACTTTTGCAAATATGTCTGCTTCAACATTGTATTTATTCATATAATGTCTCCCCGCAGCGCCAAATGCTTGTAATGCCAAAGGTCCTTGTGGTGCATTAAATTTTTCTAATACAGGAACTGCGCGATCAAATGGACTTTCTCTATCATCCCAATGTGAGCCTAAGGCACCTGGTTGCATTTCTTCAAAACCAAACGCCAATGCACAATCAACCTCGCCAGAAAGTACAGCTAGACGCGCTAAAAACAAAGCGCTAGAGCCGCTCGAACAGTTATTGTTAACGTTAATAATTGGAATACCGCTTTGAATAACGTCATAAAAAGCATGCTGAGCACAGGTACTATCTCCATAGATGTATGCACCGTATGCTTGCTGAATTTGCTTTGCTTGAATACCGGCATCAGTTAAGGCTTCGTTAATTGCCTTAGCTGCCATTACGCGATACGGTTCTTGCTGACCTGGTTTACAAAATTTAGTCATGCCTACGCCGGCTACAATTACACTACTCATTGATTTATTCCTTTTCTTTTTTACCAAAAACGCCGTCAACAGTAAGTTGATCAAATTCGTCTTGGCTGAATGAAAATTCATTCATTAAAATATTATTATTTGCGCCCAATTCCACACCTTTAAAACGATAACAATGCTCACTTTCAGACATGTTAATTGCACAGCCAACTTGTGATATACCCTCAACATTGACAATCATATTGCGATCTTGAATTAGCTGGTGATTGCATGCTTCCGCTAGCGTTAATACAGGCTCAACACAAACGTCTAGCTCTCTAAAAAACGCTTGCCATGTTGTAAAGTCTCTCGTTTTAATAATGCCTTGAAGCAGAGTTTTAAATGCTGTTTGATCTTCGATTTTTGGAGACATGGCTAAATCTATTGATGCGGGAATTTCGAGCGCTTTACATAAACCTACTCTAAATTGAGGCTCTAAACCGCCAATAGAAAAATAACGTTGATCAAGCGTTTCATAATAATCATAAAACTGCTGACCATTTAATAGCTCTTGCTCTGGCCCCGTTTCTTTATTTGAGCCGAGATAACTAGCAGCAGACATAGCATTTAAGGTAAATACTGCATCAGTGATACTAATATCTATATATTGCCCTACACCTGTTTCTAAACGCTGAACAACCGCAGCAAGAACACCTGCCACTAAATGCATCGAGCCACCTGCAACATCCGCAATTTGGATGCCTGCAGGTACGGGCAATTGGTTTTTTCTTCGACTGTAATCTTGAATACCAGCAAGCGCTAAATAATTATTGTCATGCCCCGCCCTATTTTTATAAGAGCCTGTTTGACCATAGCCTGTTAATGAACAATAAATTAACTTAGGATTTATTGTTTTTAATACGTCATAACTTAAACCAAGTTTAGCCATAACACCTGGACGAAATTGCTCAATGACAACGTCATACTCACAGATGAGCTTTTTAACAACATCTATCGCTTTAGGTTTTTTTAAATCAAGCCCAATAGATTTTTTTGAACGATTTAAATAACGGTGCACATAAGATGAGCCATCATCCTTCTCACCTAACTCCCGAGTTAAATCAAGACGCCCTGGGGCTTCAACGCGCAAAACTTGCGCGCCTAGGTCTGCCAAAACTAATGTCCCAAAAGGGCCAGGAAGCAAGGTTGAAAAGTCTAATATCTTTAAGTTTGATAATGCTGCCATAAGCGGCCTTTATTTGAAAAATAGCTATTATTAATACTTGAATTCAAAGGCACTAATCTTTGATTAATTCACGACTAATTATTTCTTTCATTATTTCTGACGATCCGCCATAAATACGCTGAACTCTTGCATCGGCATATTCACGGGCAATACGGTATTCTGTCATGTAGCCATAACCTCCAAAAAACTGTAAACACTCATCTGCCACTTTTCCTTGTAATTCAGTAGAATGCAACTTGGCCATTGAGGCAGTAACAGCATCAAGCTTGTTGTCAGCTAAAAGTGTAATACATTGATCCATAAAAGCTTTTTGCACACGAACTTGCGTTGCCAAATCTGCCAATTTAAAACGAGTGTTTTGAAAATCAGCCACACGTTTGCCAAAAGCGTTACGCTCTTTGACATATTCCAAAGTAATATCAAGCATACCTTCTGAAGCGGCTTGTGCACCAACGGCTAACCCTAATCTTTCACGAGGCAGCTCTTTCATCATCGTGATAAAGCCAAGGTTTTTTTCACCTAACAATGCATTATCAGGAACAAACATATCGTTAAAAAACAATTCAGAGGTGTCTTGTTGATGAATACCTAATTTGCTTAATTTTTTACCTTTAACAAAGCCTTCGGTTTTTGTTTCAACAATAAATAATGAAACACCTTTAGCACCCGCTTTAGGGTCTGTTTTACAGGCCATAACAACAATATCGCAATGCTGACCATTTGAAATAAAGGTCTTACTACCATTGATGATATAACCACCCTCGACTTTCTTAGCGGATGTTTTTATTTCTTTTAAATCACTACCCGCACCGGGCTCTGTCATACCAATAGCACCAACACACTCACCGCTTGCCATTTTAGGTAAATAAGTTTGCTTTTGCTCTTCTGTTCCCATATTTAATATATAATGAGCCACGATACCGGCATGAACACCAATACCACCCCCCGCTATGGCACCGACACCACGGCGATAAAAATTATCATAAATTAAAGCTGCGAACTTGAAGTCAACTCCAAAACCACCATACTCTTCGGGTATGTCAACACATAACAAGCCAGCTTCACCTAATTTATTCCAAACTTCCCTAGGCATCCATTTGTCTTCTTCCCATTTTTCATAAAATGGTTCAATTTCTTGATCTATAAACTTATTTATAGATTCTGAAAAAATACGTAAATCTTCATCAATCCAACTACAATAAAAAGGTAACATGTCACTCTCCTACATTCTTAAACCGCCACCAACAACCGTCATTTGGCCACTGATGTAATTTGATTCTGGCGTACAAAATAAATACACCCCGTCGGCTGCTTCGGCTGCTGTTCCACTGCGCCCTAATGGGATCATTCTTGCAAAACCTGCACTCACTTTTTCGGGGATGCCAACACCTACTTCATTACCATCAATAACGATGGTTTTCTTTTCATCTGTTGCTTCTGTTAACCGGGTTTCGATAACACCAAAAGCAACACCATTAACATTGATTTTATGACGACCAAGTTCTTTTGCTAAGGTTTTGGTCATTCCGGATAACGCAGATTTCATAGAAGAGTAATTAACTTGCCCTATGTTTCCATATTCACCAGCAATCGAAGATATATTGATTATTTTTCTGAAAACCTCTTTTCCTGCTTCAGCTTCAGATTTTGCAACAGGAATTACTGCTTGCACAAAAGCTCTGTTAAGTTGAAACGGTGCTTTGAGGTGAATTTCGTACATAGCATCGAACTGTTTATCTGATGCTTTATGAATCATTGCATCCCACGTATAACCAGCATTATTAATAAGGATATCGGGTACGCCAAAAGCGCTTACAGCCTCAGCTATAAATCTATCAGCAAAGCCTTCTTGGGTTACACTGCCGACAACCGCAATAGCCTCCCCCCCTTTAGCCTTAATTTCTGCAACTGTTTCGTTAGCTGGCACTTCATCTAAATCATTGATAACCACCTTTGCACCTTCACTTGAAAGCTTCAGTGCTAAGGCCTTACCTATACCTCTTCCAGATCCTGTAATCAGTGCTATTTTTCCTTCCAATTTTCTATTCATAATCATTTCTCATTAAAATATTCACTTTAAGTTCTAGTTAAATTGATAGTGGCAAGACCAGAGATTTTAATATCTCCCGTGTTTTCGTCTTTCGCCTCGACCAATATTTCAATTATTTTTTGTTTATCAACGATATCGATTTTTTGTATAATGCCGGTGCAAATTATTTGTGCGTAAACAGGCGTTATGGACATAAACCGCACATCTATACTTTGTATACAACGCTGATCAACCCAGTTGGTAATCAAACGTCCCAAATAAGCCATTGATAACATCCCGTGCGCAAAAACATCATCCAGCCCCGCCTTTTTGGCAAAATCGATATCAATATGAATAGGGTTAACATCGCCAGAAGCTCCGGCATATAAAGCTAATGTAGTCCGAGATATTTTGCTTGTATTCAAAACTGGTAAATGGTCGCCAACAATAATTTCATCAAAAAGAATCATTCTATTTCCCCTTCGTTTTCCACACGCTTAATTTCTTATTACCAATGTTGTTTCTAAATCAGCAACATGTTCACCACTTTGGTTTTCAACCTTGGTTTTTTCAATTAAAAACTCTAACGCACCACCTTTTTTTGCATATATATCTTCAACATTTGAATAAAAAGTAAGTTCGTCGCCAACTACTGCTGATTTAAAATAAGTAAAACTTTGATTTGCGTGTAATAACTTCTCTAAAGAAACACCAATATTTTGATAATTTTCAAACGGCTTTGGCACATCCATCTTTAAGCAAAACAAAAAAGTGGGTGGGACTGGCAATGAATCGTATCCAGCTTTTTTGGCCGCTAGCTCATCAGTGTAAATTGGGTTATCTTCTGCTATCGACTTAGCAAAATTAATCAGCCGTCCTTTTTCTACACTCGCAACGACAGGCTCGAACGACTTCCCTACATCCTTTAAGTCCAACATATAAACCTCTTATTTTACAATAAGTTAAATTGAGTTAAAAACATAAAAACACTTGGTACATCACTATAAAATAACGTGTTTTTGACTAGGCCTATAGGGTGGTAAGTGCCATTTTTTAAAATAAATTGGCGTATAAAAACAATGGGTATGCTCTCATTAGTTGCTGCTGAATTGTTAATAGCCCCCTTACCCGCCTCTTAAACACATATTTGCCTCCTGCTGAAGATGGTATGTCATTGTTTCCTTATTGACATAAGGGTAACCAAAACTTCAATTTCTCTCGTGGCCGGGCACACTGCGTTAAAAAATAAATAGCTGCACTCAAATTGCAGATTAATCACCCTTGGACGACTCCTTTTGGCGACCCAGGTTCGGGTGGAGGTATTTTGCTGACCATAGCGGGTAAACGATGGCATCAATACCATTTCGATCATCAAAGGCTATTCCCGCGACCGGCGGCCAGAGCTGAGCCCAAGTGATACTGGACCTTACCTCTGAAAAGCGCCCACGTACGCCAATATATGAAACCCGCCAGCAGCAGCAATGATATGGAAGGCTTTAAGAAATTTGTTTATTTGAATAAAATGCAGTGGTCAGAGAGATTTATTTAACCATACTATGGCAATAAGCAGTGCTAAAAAATAAGTGCTGTCGTTTATACGAATGTACATGCGGTAAAACGCAAACATCTTCGATGACAGGGGAGCTTTTCCTGATAGCCGCACCTCTTAGAGTCGATACTCTATTGGGCTTTTCGCTCCAAGTGATATCTTAATGCGTTTCAGATTATACCATTTTATATAATTGTCGATTTCCGCCATTAAATGCTCGAGTGTTGAATTACTCCAATCCCTCGGGTAAAAAAATTCAGTCTTAAGGCGACCAAAAAAACCTTCACAAGCAGCATTGTCAGGTGAATAGCCTTTGCGAGACATAGAGCGAGTCAAACTGGCGCTATCTGTGCGCTCCCACCGATAGTGTCCTCCTCTATCTGAGTGCACAATGGGTTGCTCCCTAGGGCCCAAATGTAACAATAGCGTCATCAAGCATGGTATTAACCAGTTCAGCATTAGGTCGTTTACCTGTTTTCCAACTCACTACCATGCCATCAAAGCAGTCTACAATTGGCGATAAGTATACTTTGCCAGCTGGAATTTGGAATTCGGAAATATCAGTGAGCCATTTTGTATTTGGCGCGTTCGAGTGAAAATCGCGATTAATCAGGTTACTCGCTGGCGGACTTATTTCGCCGTAATACGAGTTATATTGACGTCGTTTGCGACTTGAATGTGGAATAAGGTTTTCTTCTTGCATCAAACGACGAATTACTTTCTCTGCAATGCTTATTCCTAATTTCCGGACTTCTGCGTGAATGCGTCGATAGCCATAACACTGATAATTGGTATTAAAAATATCAGTTATCGACTCTCTAGCCTCTTTATATTTTTCTGGCAGTTTTCTCCGAGCCTTGTGGTAAAAATACGAACTTCGCGGCAATTTCACCGTTTTGAGAAGCTCTTTAAAACAATGCTTGTCGCGCAAGGCATCAATCAGAGTGGTCTTTTCTTGATTTGTTAGGCGCTCGTGACTGATGCCTTGCTCTTTTTTTAGTAGGTCATTTGCCTTCTTTAAAATATCATGCTCAAGTTGTAATTTGTGCATGTGAAGGTGTAAATCTTTCAGTTGTTCTTCAAGTTGCGGACTATTGGCATTCTTCAATGATAAATTCTTGTTAGCCATGGTATTTGTATATTCTGGCGGCAGTAATTGGTCTTTCCATATGTACAGTGATTCGCGCGAAACACCAATATTTTTTGCTAGTGCATCAGCAGAATCCGTTCGTGTGCAAAGTTCAATAACCGCCGCTTTTTTTTCTTCTTTCGAAAATAAACGTTGTTGAGACTTTCCTTTTTTCCGCCTATGTGACTTTTGAAATTTCAATTCATCATGCCATTTATTGAATGTATGTGCGCAGGGATATCCCATTACTTTCTGTGTGTGAGTAAAGCATTGACCATTGTTGAGATAATGGTCAATCACTGCTTGTTTTTGTGCGGTCGTGTACGTAGGTTTCCGCTTGAAATTTTTGGGCAGATCACCAGTTTCGTCGTAAATCAGAACCCATTGTCGTAAATATTTTTTTGATGGATACCCAAGCATACGAACCGCAACTGACGCTTTTCTGCCTAGTTTAATGTAAAGCTCAACTGCTTTGATGCGTTCTTTATATGAATACATAAGACTACCTCTAAAGTAGTCCAAGTTTTTAGCCGCACCCTCAGTGGATCAATTTTGGATGCAAATTAACAATATGGGTAATCAGGAAGTTTACAGTATCGATTTGTATTTTGACGGCGTACACCCCTGCCAACGAATGAAAGCACGGGTAAAGGAAGCAACCTCACTAAAACCACATCGTTCTGAAATACATTCAAGGCTCTTAGTTGTATGCTCAAGGTAAAACAAGGCTTTTTTGTGTCTAAAGTCATCTTTGATTACCATGTAATTAGAGTTTTCTAACTCTAATTTTCGTTGCATGGTTCGAATAGATATTCCAAGTTCCGATGCAAGTTCATTTTGAGTTGGAAATTGGTTTCTAGGGTATAAAGAAATGATGTTTTTAATCTGGCTTATAAGCCCCAAAGAGTCAAAAGAATGACTTGTTATAGATAATGGTACCCTTAATTGTTTTTCCACATCTTTATAGTTACATAAAACAGGTTTGTTTAGCCATGCTTTATCAAAAACGAGCTCGTTATAATTTTGATTGAATTTAACCGGACAGTTGTATAAGAAATGATAATCGCATAGGTTCACTGGTTCATCGTCTTTAAAGGATATATAGAGCAAAGGAACCTCTTTTTTCAATAACATACTTAACATTCTATTCGCAATACAAGTAAGCATAGTAATAGCGAATAAATAGTGGTTAGAATTTTTTGTTACAAAAGAAAATTGCCACCGCACTATATCCTTTTCAAGGATTAAATTTGCTACTATAGGGCTTTGGCATACACGATTAACATTATCAATGGCGCTTAAAGCCTTTGATAATGTTTTTTCTGCACATGCAGATTTGATCATTAAAGCAATAGCTCCTCTAGGGAGCGGTTTTTCTTGAGTACCTAATAATTCATCTTTTGTATAGCTTAAAAGCACTTTATAAGACTCTATAATGTAGTGTAAGGAGATAATTCCTTCGGGTTCATCAATGCACTCAAATGGCAAGCCTATTGCCTGTGAAAAATCTATTTTTGACATACCTACATAATCAGCAATTGAACAAAAGTCTTGAATAAACTTATTGGTAGAGAATAATTCATTTCTATTCATTTTTTTACATGCCTCTGCATTTGGTTTGACTCAGGGGTATTTCAAAGGAGCACGAATTATAGCTATGCTCATGGCCACAGCACTGGCAAATAAATCCGTTTGGCCACTTTATTTCCTTCAAATAAGCTAAAATTTTGGCTTCTGGCATGTTTATTTGTCTACGCTTTTTGTTAATGATTCACGGTAAACACTAGGGGTTTGTCCTGTCCATTTTTTAAATGCTCTATTAAAGTTTGCAGTGTATGAAAACCCAACAAGATAAGATATTTCATCATACCTCAAATGCAATTGCTTCAAATAGCCTAATGTTAACTCTTTACGTGTTTTCTCTAATAGACTCTGATAGTTTGTACCTTGCTCATTTAGCTTTCGTTGCATATTTCGAAGACTAAAACCTAAAGATTCAGCGATCACTTGCTGAGAAGGGCTACCAAAAGGTAAAAGATCAAATATCTTTGACTTTACAACATGTTTTAAATCATTTTTATCTATACGAGACATGAACTCTTCAAGAATTTTTTCATGCATTTGAGTTATTAATGAATTAGTCGTTATCAATTGCTTTTGAGTTTGTTCAAGATCAAAAACAATAGTTGTTTTTTCTGCATTAAATACAACATCACATTTAAAGTAGTCATTTAAATAATCAGTATCATGATTAGGCTCGGGAAAAGAAAACAACACTTTCAAAGGTACAATATTTGCTCCTGCTAACTCCCTAGAAAATTTAATTACAGTGAGAATAAAAAGTTCAACTCCAACATAAGATAATACAGGGCTCGCTGTACTTTTATGGCAAAACAAATTCATATGAACCAATAATTGACTATTCCTTTCTAACGCCGTGAGCTTACATGTATTTGATAGTACTCTTTTGTAGTTAGCTAAGCATTGGAGAGCAGCTTGTAGGCTTTCAGACGAGACCATGGCATAACCAAGAGCATGAAATATATTAGGATGAAACTGATTGGCAACAGAAATGGAGAAATCATGCCGATTCAACTTAGCGTTAGTATAATTAAGTATTTTAGTTATATTTTTTGCTGTAGTTCTTGATTCTGGGTTATTAAAAGCACGGCTATCAATCTTAAAATTTTGACATGCTTCATCAAAATCAAGATCAAATAACTCCATTGCACGCTTAATAGAGATCATCCAACCGCTCAGTACCGTATAACTTTCTTCCATATTTTACTTCCACAAATAAATGTAGACCCCAATAAAATGATTAAAAATGACAAAACAAATACATTTTGACGTAAAAAGCACTAGTTAAAACCAACGCCCTACGTCATCTTATGTAACAAGTTAAACATAAGATTAACAATATCCTCAAGATGGTATTAAATTTCTTCTTGCCGCTGGAAATGCAGGTGTTGAAGCATCAACCAATATCGTAATTGAAGAAGCACAAAAATGAGATGCTTATTTGGGTCTATTCCGTTGTTATTATTATTTGTTTAATTACCTTTAGATCGGTGCCTGTTGTTGTATGCATCATAGTTCCTTTGATTGTCACTTCGGTGTTAAGTCAAGCGTTAATGGCCTTTGTAGGTATAGGCGTTAAAGTTGCAACATTACCTGTAATTGCATTAGGTGTCGGGATTGGGGTTGATTATGGCATCTATATTTTCAGTAAAATAAAAGAAGGGCTTGCCATGAAAAAGTCACTCTATATGTCTTATTTATATACATTAAACCAAACAGGTAAAGCAGTAGGCTTTACTGGCGTAACTTTAGCAATATGTGTAGCGACATGGGCTTTCTCTCCAATCAAATTTCAATCCGATATGGGCTTATTATTAACCTTTATGTTTGTTTTTAATATGATCGGTGCGCTTACCTTAATTCCAAGTTTAGCTTGGTTATTACGTATCGGAAAAAGCCAGAGCGAATCTTAGATCGTAAACTACTAATAATACTTTAACGATGGCTACATCGTTAAAGTATTAAGCTTATCTTATAGATATGCGTTTAAGCAAATTCAAGGATATTAAGTGACTTTAATTAATCATACACATGTTCCAGGACATCATTGTTCTAGTACTGCAATAGCAGACTTGGTTCGTTTTCATCATTTCAATTGGAGTGAAGACTTCTGTTTTGGTATAGGCGGCGGCTTAGGCATTACTTATTTAAAAACACCGTCTTCATCCCCTACTCGCCTGCTTCATACACGCTCTTTAGGATATGAAAAACGCTTTTTCAATGCTATTGGTGTAGATGATTTTTCATGGTTAAGTGGCCGTACGGAAGAAGAAAGCGAGAAACAACTTCTTTGTGCCATAGACGAAAACCGGCCTGCCCTACTGCTTAGTGACATATTTTATTTACATTACTTTAATTCATCGAGTCATTTTCCGGGTCATGGAATTATGGTTTGGGGTTACGATAAAAACGATAAAATTTTTTATGTAACCGATACCGAAAGAGAAAACTTAGAAAGCGTGCCTTTTTCTGATATGAGAAAAGCGCGGGTATCACAAATCCCCCCCTTTATATGTAATGGTGATTTTTATGCTCCGCATCATCTATCCAAACCTACAGATTTACAAACACTATGCAAATTGGCTATTAAGGAAAATGCACATAGGTTGCTTAACTCAACTGACCATGCAAGCGGCTTTTCTGCTTTGCACTCCCTGACCGATGATCTCAGTAATTGGGCCGAATCTGATGACTGGCAATGGAACTGTCGATTTGCCTACCAAACCATTGAAAAAAGAGGTACAGGTGGCAGTGGTTTTAGAAAAATGTATGCTCGATTCTTAGCTGAAGCGGGTCAACATCTAGAATCTATTAAAACCTTAGAATTAGAAAATAAAATGCTTGAAAGTGCACAGAGTTGGCATGTGCTTTCAAACGCTTTTAAGCAAACCTCTGAGAACAATAAACCAGATTTTGAATTTATTAAAAAATGTATTAAACAAGTGATTGCAAAAGAAACCATCTATTGTGAGAGCGCTTTATTAGTTTAAGTTTATAACATAATTAAAAAATAGAGGAATACTGATGGATACTTCCAGAAATATAATTAACAGAGTTGCCATGGGTGATGTTTTTAGGCGTAAAGCAGCAACATCCCCGAACCTTGATGCCATTGTGGAATACAGAAACAATGAACGGCTTGCCTATACCCATTTAGCGTTAAATAAAGCGCTAAATAAAGTTGATCATATGTTAAGAGCGTTAAATATAAAACAAGGTGATAGAGTTGCATTAGCCAGTCCTAATTCAATTGAATTCGCTCTCGTTATTTATGGTTGCATGAAAGCAGGCGTTGTTGTTGTACCTGTAAATTATTTACAAGGTCCTTCTGATTTGGTTTTTACGCTTAATCACTGCGAAGCTAAAGCGATATTTATTGAAGATTCATTAGTTGAAAAATTTGAAGAATGCAAACACGAACTCAATGTTTTGAAACATTGGATTTCAATACCTGTTACAGGTTGCAACGTGCCAGATAGCTACCTTTGTTTTAATCAGTTACTTGAAAGTGCTGCTGATAAAGAAAATGAAGATCTAATTATTAGCGATCGCGATCCTCTACAAATTTTATACACCAGCGGCACAACATCTAAACCTAAAGGTGTAGAAACTTCTCATCTTGCCCTATTTATCAATAGCCTATCAGCAGCTATTGAGCTAGGCATAAAAAAAGAAGGTATAGGTACATCGGTTATGCCAATGTTTCATTGTGCACAACACCTAATTTCAACCTCAGTATTGCATATGAGTGGTACGGTTCTTATATTTAGAACGTTTGAACCAGAGGATTTTGTCAAAATTATTGAAAAAGAAAAAGTTAACTTTATTTTTCTTTTACCTTTAATGTGGAAAGCGCTTCTAGAGGTTCCTAACATAGAAAAATACGACTTCAGTGCATTAGATACTTGTATGTATGCAATGGCACCAATGGATAAACCAAGCTTACTCCGCTTGAAAGCTATTTTTAAATGTCCGTTTATCTTAGGCTCAGGACAAACAGAAATGACCCCCGTTACCACTGTCTTTCATGATAAATGGTCATATAAAGATGGTAATTACTGGGGAGAAGCGTTAACAACAACAGATCAAGCCGTAATGGACGATAATGGCGTAATATTACCCGATGGTGAAATAGGTGAAATCGTATGGCGTTCACCTTCAGCAATGAATAGCTATTATAAAGATCCTGAAGCTACCGCTGAAGTATCTACTTTTGGTTGGCATCACTCGGGGGATCTAGGTTATTTTGATGAAGATCACCAATTAATGTTTGTTGATAGAAAGAAGGACATGATTAAAACAGGCGGTGAAAACGTTGCTTCTGTTAAGGTAGAGAGAGTCATAATGTCACACCCAAGCGTAGCTGGTGTGACCGTTATAGGCTTACCACACCCTCATTGGACAGAAGCCGTAACCGCTATCGTCATCCCAAAACCTAATGTGAATATAACGGAAACTGATATAATAAAAATGTGTAAAAGCGAACTTGCTGGTTACGAGGTTCCTAAACGCATTCTATTTGTAGATGATATTACTAAAACAGCTACAGGAAAGTTTCTTAAAGCTCCTTTACGTGAAAAATATGCAAACCTATATTTATAATGCTGTTACTGAAGGCTTTTTTTTACAATTAAATATTGGATAATTAAAAATAAATCTATTGTGGTTAAGAAATATTGCCGACAGTCTTATAGCAAAGTCAGTTTTTTTCTGGCATATTTTGGCTTTAAACCGCTGTATTGTGATGTGGCAAATATTACTTTACTACTAGGTGGTATTTCTAAACTTAATGAAGTGAAACATTTTCTCTAATTAATCTATGCGCTCTAAAAATTTCAACATCCATCGAAATAGGCTCACCCTTATACAGTCCCAGCCTGGATTCGGAAAAACAGAGCTTTTAGATAAACTTTATCAAGAATCAAAAAATTTAAAAAAGTCTATACTTATATCTATATCTCAATCAGATAACAACCCCATAGCCCTTCTTAAAAAATAGTTATATCCCTTAAAGCTACTAACTTGGATACGAATACATCCTTTATAAATCAGCTTGATAATATCTCTTTGCCATCATTAGAGCCTATTATTAATTCAATGCTAGATTCATGTTTTATTAGTGAAATTAATTATATTTTTGTGGATGATGTTGATCTACTAATAGATAAGTCTTCTAATAAAATCATAAGTAGTTTATTACAGTCGCCGTAGATTTGGTTTATTTAAATTGGAATATAATCGAATTAAATCAAGTTTTTACGGCGACTTCTAAACTTGTTTAATCTAGCTTTCCATATTACGTGGAGACGATACTTTCCATGTGGCGTCTCATTTATTTCAGATTAATCGTGGATCAGCTTAAAATGGGAGCGCGCCACCGCGATGGCTTTATTTGGATCATCCTGCCAGGCAGTGATCTGCACATTAGCAATCCTCTTACCTAATTTGACGATATCACAACGCGCGTAGGTTTCTTGGGCGCGGCCCGAGAGCATGTAGTCGATATTAAAGTCAATCACTTTGGGCACGCTGGTGGACTCCATTGCCCACATTAAACTTACGATAGCTGCATTCTCCATAAAACCCGCAATCACACCACCATGAATAGCAGGCAGCGCAGTATTACCTACGTTTTTTTCATCAAATGGCATACGGAATACTAGAGAGCCATCTTCATTTTCAGAGAAGCGCACACCGAGAAAATTCGCATAAGGGATCATCTCAATGGCTTTATCAAACTCTTTGGTTTCACGTATTGATTTGAAGAAATCATTTTTCTCTGACATTACTTAACTACCCCTTGCATTTTACTACTGGACGCGCGCATAAAAGTTGCCACGCAGGACGCAACGGGGTCATTAATATCTGTTTGGTAAGCCACACCACGAATAAAGGCCACCGTATTGGTCAATTTATAACACTCCGCAGCCGCTTCAATGCCCTGCCCTGCCAACGCAGGTTTGAGAAAATCAACACGCAAATCCAAGGTGGCAATGGATTCCATCGCAGGCAAAGCACAAAACGTGGCCATACCACCAACACTGTCCATTAAAGACAGAATAACACCACCATGGATGATCCCGTTGGCGAGATCACCCACCAAGCTTTCTGCAAAGGGAATTCGAAATATGGCTCTGTTTCTTTCCAAAGAGACTGTTTCCATGCCTAGCTGCTTCGAGTGTGGGATATTCCCGAAAAACCCCTTTTTTGAAAGAACTGAAAATTGAGGGTCGTCAATTAGATAGGTACGCTCTTTTTTTTCTGACATACTATTTCCTCGTGCCATTTAATATTTAGGGGAGTAAAATTCTGTAATCATAGGCATTCCGTTAAACATAATCAACAACGTGACGACACCAAGGCGTGACTAAACTGTAAAATAAAAGTGGGCAGTAATCAATATAACCAAATTTGGGCATAAACATTGATTCTTAGCGCACATTTATTTACTTAGACATATATGGGGCTCTCGTGCTGTCAACGGCAAGGCCAAATATCCCCTCTCAGAGCAAAATTATCATTGTATTAACAAGTTCGAATATGACTGCCCAATGCCACTATCTAGTTGTATTGGTAGTTGAGTCTGAACGGCTGTGACTTATCGTATGTTGATGAGGTGATGTAAATCGCTGACAACCAGTAGTGAGACAATTTTGTTACGCCAAAATGCTTGTCTAGACGAAATGTTGAAGGATAGAGAACATAAACCTATTACCCCACAATATAAAGACAGTAAAGCCGCAGGGCATTAAAGCTACACTGTTATAAACGATAAGATATTGGCGCAAATTGCTAATGCAATGCAGTTGTTTAAATTGAATAATAAAAAAATGCTTATCTTGGAAAACTTATAATATGCACGTACTTCAAACCATAAATGACGTTAAAGAATGTTTCGAATTACAAAAATGTTATTTTTCATCCGAACCTTATCGGAGCTATGATGATCGTGTTAAAGATCTGAAAAAACTCAAGAGGCTCCTGCTTGATAATCAAGATGATTTCGTTGAGGCCTTAAATAAAGATTTTGGTAGTAGAAGTGCTGATGACACAAAGATAGGCGATATTATCACTACTATTTCAGGTATTAATTACACCATTAAAAACTTGAAATCATGGATGAAACCTAAAAAACGTAAAGTAGACTTGTTATTTCAACCCGCTAAAGCATCTATTTTGTTTCAACCTCTTGGTGTGGTTGGTGTAGTAGTACCATGGAATTACCCTGTATTTTTATCTTTAGGTCCTTTAGCTACGGCATTGGCAGCGGGTAATTGTGTTATGTTAAAAATGTCGGAGTTTACGCCTGTAACAGCAACGCTATTAGCCGGTTTACTTCATAAAGTCTTTAAGCAAAAACAAGTTGCTATTATTGGAGGTGAGGTTGAAATAGCTACGGCATTCACTTCGTTAGCATTTGATCATTTGTTTTTTACTGGCTCAACCAATGTCGGTAAAATTGTTATGCAAGCAGCCGCTAAAAACCTTGTACCGGTTACTTTAGAATTAGGCGGAAAATCTCCTGCAATTATTGATGGTATAATAGACATTAAACTTGCTGTTTCGCGTTTTATTTTAGGTAAAGTTCTTAACTCAGGTCAAACATGTGTAGCGCCTGATTATATTTTTTGTCCTGAAGATAAAGTCACAGTGTTAGTTGAAGAACTACAGAAAATTTATAGTAAAATGTATCCTAAAATCACTAATAATAAAGATTGTACCAGTATTATTAATGATGCCCAATTTGAACGATTAAATGGTTTGTTAGACGATGCGAGAAGTCATGGAGCAAATATAACTCCGCTCACTGCAGAACCTATCAACAAGACAGAAAGAAAAATGCCTTTAACCGTGCTAACTGATGTCAACGATGATATGAAAGTGATGCAACAAGAAATTTTTGGCCCTATCATCCCTATAATTACCTACAAAAATACCGCAGAAGCTATTCACTATATAAATAAAAATGACAGACCGTTAGCATTATATATTTATAGTTTTGATAAAGCATTCCAGCAAGAAATTTTATTGAACACTCATGCTGGTGGGGTCTGTATTAATGAAGCTACTTTTCATGTGGCCAATGATGATTTGCCTTTTGGCGGCATTGGAGCTTCGGGTATGGGCCAATACCATGGGGAAGAGGGTTTTAAAACATTCTCTCACGGCAAGTCAATTTTAAAGAAAGGGCGTATTAGTTTCGCCCACCTCTTGTTTCCTCCATTTGGCGGATTTATGCATAAATTGGTTTATAAATTATTTATTCGCTAGGCCGTGCATCTTAAATTGTTGTTGGATTCATTAAGTTAATCCTCAAGTCTATTTATTGTTCTGGCTTAACCCAAAAAAACATCATTCAATATGATGCTTTTGGGGATACTAATAATCAGTGATTAATGAACATAGCCCGCTTGGCAGGAACAAAATCAAAAAAATATCCTTTTTAAATAACAAACAGGAAAAAACATGAATCAAACCTTACTTGCGTTAACGGGCTTTGCTGGCTGGACATTAGTTCTTAGCTTCATACTCTTAAATATGAGAGCTTATTATACTTTTTTGAGTAGCAATAAAGTTGCCCTTAATAACTTTCATCCTGATGGCAGTAATACTCCTGGCTTTGGTCAAAGGCTTACAAGAGCCCAATTAAACTGTCTTGAGATGCTGCCAGTGTTCTGTGCTTTAGTCATTGTGGCGGCACTTTCTAAACAACTAGATATGATGAATTCAACTGTTATCTACCTACTTTATGCCCGTATAGCTCAATCAGTAATCCATATGATTTCAACTAATATTATCGCGGTTATCTTACGTGCTAGTTTTTGGAGTATACAATTAGCATTATTATTATTCTATTCCTATCAACTACTTGTAAATTTTTTTATAACGTAAATACAATATTTGGCTTTTATGCAAAATTTACTCATAAATAACTAGAATACTTAAACCTAAAAATAAGAGGTTGCTATGCACTTTTATCAAGCTTTACAACGAAATGCTACTATTTTACCTAACACTATTGGAACATCTTTCGCTGACAGGGAGCACACCTGGAATGAAGTTAACAACAGAGTAGCGAAATCAGCAAGTGGGCTAGCCGCCATCGGAGCAGGCAAAGGCATTCATATTGCAATTTTAGCTTTAAATTCAGATAAATATTTTGAGTGTTTAAATGCTATCCCTTGGTCTGGCAGCGTTATGGTGCCATTAAATATTCGGTGGTCTGTCAAAGAAAACCTTTATTCATTAAATGATTCGGAATGTAGCATTTTGTTTTTTGATGATGCTTTTATCGACACAGCTAAAGAGTTGAAGCTGAAATGTGACAATATCAAGCATATGATTTATATAGGTGAAAACTCGGCACCTGAAGGTACATTAGATTATGAAGAATTTATAGCTAATGCTACACCAATGCAACCAGTCAAATGTGATTATGATGATCTTGTCGGTATTTTTTATACTGGTGGTACAACTGGTTTTCCAAAAGGCGTAATGTTATCTCATAAAAACCTATGGACAAGTTCTGTTTGCTTAATTTCAGCAATGAAAATTAATACTGAAGGTGAGCGATATTTGCATGCAGCACCAATGTTTCATTTGGCCGATATAGGTATTGGTTATGGTACGGTTATCAGTGGACTTACCCAAGTATTCATTCCTGCTTTTACACCCAAAGCTGTTATTGAAACAATACAAGCTAAACAGGTGAACCATGTTCTATTAGTACCTACAATGATAACTCTGTTACTTTCAGAGCCTACGCTAGAAACCTCAGACTTGTCTTCATTGCAAAATATTGTATATGGAGCGTCTCCTATGCCAGAAGGAATTTTAATTTCAGCAATGGAAAAAATGCCTTCTGTACAATTCATTCAAGCATACGGGCAATCAGAACTATCACCTCTAATTACAATTTTGCCTGCTGAATATCATGTATTAGAAGGTGATAAATCGGGTAAGTTACGCTCTGCTGGCCGCCCTGGTTACTGTGTGAGCGTTGAAATTAGAGATGCAGATGGTCGCGTAGTTCCCACTGGAAAGGTAGGTGAAGTAGCCGCCTGTGGGCCTAATGTAATGCTAGGTTATTGGAAAAATGAAAAGCAGACTCAATCAACAATTGTTGATAATTGGGTTTTAACGGGTGATGCAGGTTATATGGACGAAGATGGATTTCTTTTTCTAGTTGATCGAGTAAAAGATATGATAATTACTGGCGGAGAGAATGTATTCTCTGCCGAAGTTGAAAATGCACTTTCTTTGCACCCCAAAATACTTGAATCAATTGTTATCGGTATCCCTAGTGAGGAATGGGGGGAAAGTGTCCATGCAATCATCCGGCTAAATGATAATGTAGAGATTACCGAAGAAGACGTTATCGCGCATTGTCGAGAGAATATAGCTAATTATAAAATCCCTCGAAGCATGGAGTTTCGTGAGAAACCTTTCCCGATGACAGGTGCGGGTAAATATAAAAAAAATGAGCTTAGAGACCCATTTTGGAAAGATAAAGTTCGAACCATAAATTAACTTTTACGCGCCTTGTGATAAAAACGTGCCGCGATAGAGCCGATAATCGGACACTTAAAACAAGATCACAGGTTATGCCGAAACTGGCTCAAAGGCAGTGAGAGTGACAGTATCAATCTGTTGATGACTGCCTGCGTCTGGAACCTGAGGAAGTGGTATATCGCTTTCGTTTTGTTTGAATTTAGAGGGTAACACTGGCTATATATTGGAGCGTATCGGCATCACAATGCTGATGAGGTATTCTCTAACGTATGCCTTTAAAAAATAGAGGTTGCTTAGACAAACCGTCCAATGTCCTGCCTGAGCAATACTGCATTTTTCAGCAAAGACTACTTAAACGGTCTGCTAAACCATAGAGAAAACGTTAGCTGAGCAAGGTAAACGCTTACCTAAATATGTAGAGCGTGAATTTGACGAGTTCCTGAGCGTATTGCCGGACATCTAGAGGTAATTGATGTAGTGTTCCGCTTAAGTTTATAACTGCCTTCGAAACTGATCTGGAGTTAGCTGAAACCAGCGTTTAAAAGCTCGACGGAAATTCGAGCTGTCATGGTAGTTAAGAATTGCAGCAATCGCATCTACAGACATTTCACTATTTGCCAGATAGCTGCAAGCTTGTTGCGAAAGTAGCTCATCTCTAATTTTCCTAAAACTACTACCTTCCTGTTTCAGCTTTCTTGAAAGGGTTCGTTTACTAATAAACAACATGGAGGCTGCGGTTTCTTCACTAATGTCTCCCACTGGATACGTTAGTATTATTTTCTTGAGTTGATGTATGTGACTTATTGTTTTAGTCGGTAGTTGATCCAGCATGGATTGACACTGACGCAATGCCAAAGAATAGTTTTCGTGGTTCCCCGATGCATTTTTTATTTTGCAAAGGTCGGCAGGTATTTTAATGACTAACTCATTAGCTGCAAACTCGATTGAACCGGGCAAGAATTCAGAATAACGTTGATAGTAACTAGGGGCGCTATGAGAAAAACAGATACGTATCTGTTTAACAATGTCTCCAATTATAAATTCGGCAACTTGCAGTATAACCGACGCTAGTACTTCAGATAAAATACGGTGCATATCTTCGTTTAGCTCAGCGTCAAACAACCAGGTACAATCCCAATAACATTTACTTCGCGTCAACTTTATTTTTAAGAAATCGATACGAGTGGGCAAATAATTTTTGAACGCTTTAAGTGCAACTAACAGATTAGGACTGCTACTGGCCATAAATCCCATAGCCCCATGAGTTGTCGGTGTTAAGATTTGACCTAAGTATAATCCAAACAGCTCTTCATCAGTCATTTCTAAAGCATTGTGTAAAATTTGAATCTGCTGCCTTGATGTCAGCAAGGTATCTTCCTGCAAAAACTGATCGATGGTCATTTCTGTTTGGCTGATCAACATGGGCAATTGGCGCACTTGCAAACCCAACACTCGCGCAATCACACGAGAATAGTTTGATGATATACAGGCTATTTCAGGCATATTATTCTGTACTTCCTGCCGATTTCGTTTATCGGATGCTTAACCAAAAGTGTTTGGTTGCTCAAACTTTAGAACTATTTAAGCATGTTAAAAGACCAGTGTCTTTAAATGACCCTGTAATGTCAAGTAATGACCTTCCTAAGCTTTCTGTCCTCACGTAATCTGCATCTAGTTAATTTGAGGTGCGTTTTTTTGTACCCTCTCCTTGCGGGCTATGAAGCTAGCGGGTCAATCAATATTTTCGGAGTAAGTTATGGGCAGTATTACCTTTTTAGAGCACGATGGTACAGAACACCTAGTTAACATTGAGACAGGCAAATCCCTGATGCAAATTGCTATAGATTCTGGCGTTCCTGGCATCGATGCTGATTGTGGTGGTGAATGTGCCTGTGGTACATGCCATGTCATCCTTGAAGGCACGCAGAGCGCTAGCATAGGAAAGGCAAGCGATGAAGAATTGCAAATGTTGGATTTAACCCCAGAGCGTGCAGAAACCTCACGATTGGCTTGCCAAATTATCATGACTGATACGATGGATGGCATGATTGCGCGTCTTCCTGAATTTCAAATGTAGCCGCCCTGTCCATTCAGTCCCTGTAAGTAATTATCTGAGGTAAAAATCGTTATGAATATTGTTGATGTGATTGTCGAAAAAAGTAGCGCAATGGTTCCTATGCCTTTGCAAATTAAAGCCGCCCATTTAATGTACAAGGTGAAAACCAAAGTAGGGATTTACCAAGGGTTTCCAAAAATTGTTGAAGCCTCGGTACCTGATGTATCAACGTTGGCGCTAGCAGATATTGACCTTAGTAATCCATTTTTGTTTAAACAAGGGCATTGGGAATCCTACTTCAAACGCTTACGTGATGAGTGTCCAGTTCACTTTCAGAAGAAAAGTCTGTTTGGCCCATTTTGGTCTATTACACGCTATGCCGATATCATGTTTGTGGATAAAAACCACGAACTGTTTTCTTCTGAGCCATTTGTAGTGATTGGCGCTCTACCTAAAGAGCTCGCCCTAGATATGTTCATTGCAATGGATCCACCCAAGCATGATTTACAGCGACAAGCGGTACAAGGGGCTGTCGCACCAAAGAATCTAAAAGAAATGGAAGCACTCATTCGTAGCCGTACTCAAGAAGTGCTAGACATGCTGCCATTAGATAAACCATTTGACTGGGTGAATGAGGTTTCAATAGAGCTCACTGCAAGAATGTTAGCGACACTACTCGACTTTCCTTTTGAGAAACGTAGGAAACTAGTTTACTGGTCAGATTTAGCTGGGGCTGGAGCTGAAATGACTGGAGGGATAAGTGATACTGATGAGGTATTTGAGGGCATGGCAGACATGGCCAAGGATTTCTCTCAGCTTTGGCGCGAAAAACAAGCTAGAACAGCGGCTGGAGAAGAGCTTGGTTTTGATTTGATTAGTCTTATGCAAGCCAGTGATGCCACAAAAGACTTAATCGATAAACCATTAGAATTTTTGGGCAATTTAGTGTTATTGATAGTCGGAGGAAATGACACCACGCGAAACTCTATGTCAGGAGGGGTGCTCGCTCTGAACCAATTCCCTGATGAATTTGCCAAACTCAAAAACGATCCTAGTCTGATCTCTAATATGGTGTCAGAAATTATTCGATGGCAAACTCCGCTGGCGCATATGAGACGTATTGCAACACAAGATGTTGAACTTAACGGCCAGACGATTAAAAAAGGTGACAAAGTTGTTATGTGGTATGCCTCTGGCAACCGAGACGAGCGTGCTATTGACCATCCCGATCAGTTTATTATTGAGCGAAAAGGGGCACGTAATCACTTGTCCTTTGGTTTTGGGGTGCACCGTTGTATGGGTAATCGTTTGGCAGAATTACAGCTACGTATTCTTTGGGAAGAATTACTAACACGTTTTGACAAAATTGAAGTGGTCGGTGAGCCTGAAGGGGTGCAATCGAACTTTGTCAAAGGTTACTCATCGATGATGGTTAAGCTCACCTCGAAGCAGTAGCATTTCATTTCTAAAGTTAAAACGAGAAAAAGGTAAGGTGATTTATGACACAAAAATGCATCATCATCGGCGCGAGCCATGCTGCCGCTCAATTAATCACTAGTCTTAAACAAGAAGGCTGGAAAGGTGATGTGTTAGTGATCAGTGATGAGCCTTATTTACCCTATCATCGACCTCCACTTTCTAAAGCATTTTTATCTGGCGAAAAATCCTCTGAAAGCCTAGTGATTCGGCCCACCGAATTCTACGAAAAACATGGTGTGAATTTTGTGCAGGGGCGCGTTACAGCAATCAATCGACAGCAAAAAATCTTAACCCTTGGCGATGGTAAAACATTTACATACGACAAGCTGGCATTGTGTACAGGTGCGAGGGCGAGAAAAATTGACCTTCCCGGTTGTCACTTGAAGGGTATACATTACCTTCGAGATATGGACGATGCAAAAGCAATAAAAGCGAATGTGGTGAAAGGCCAACACGCCGTTATTGTAGGTGGTGGTTATATTGGTTTAGAAACTGCGGCTTCGCTTATTAAGCTTGGAATGCAGGTCACCTTACTGGAGACGGCGTCTAGAATACTGCAGCGCGTAACCGCACCTGAAGTGTCTGATTTTTATCAGCGCGTACATAGTGAAAATGGAGTCAGTATTCACACCAACGTTACGGTGACAGGGTTTGATGGTCATGACTATATTGAAAAGGTTTTACTTGCCGACGGTACTGAACTTTCTGCACACTTGGTGGTGGTTGGGGTGGGTGTTGAGCCCAATGTCGAGTTGGCAGAGATGGCAAGTTTAGTAGTTGATAACGGTATACTAGTCGATGATTTTTGCCGTACAAACGACAGGAATATCGTTGCTGCGGGTGACGGCACAAATCAGTTCAACAAAATATACGGTCGCCGTATTCGACTGGAATCCGTACCAAACGCGAACGCACAAGCCAAAATTGCTGCAGCATCCATTTGTGATTTGGACAAAGGCAGCGTTACCTTGCCTTGGTTTTGGTCTGATCAGTACGATCTGAAATTACAAATCGCAGGTTTGAGTCAAGGTTATGATGAAATCATTTTTCGTGGTGACAGGTTGACAGGGTATAACTTTACAGCCTTTTATTTAAAAGAGGGGCAACTGATAGCTGCTGACTGTGTTAACCGCCCTCAAGACTTTATGTTGAGTAAAAAACTCATAACACAAAAGACCATTATTCCGTTAAACCAACTTTTAGATGACTCAATTCCATTAAAAACTCTTCTCTTGAATGTAAGCTAAATTCAAAAATTAGACTTAATTTAATCCGATACAATTCAAGCAAGTTGAAATTGCTTACTGTAGGGACTTGGTGTTAGATGAAAAATTGACAATATAATAATGAGCCTGATATGTCAGGTTCTGGCACAGACTGTGTAAAAACTCAGAATGCCGCTACCCAACTACGTCATATGTGATCCCCGATCTGTGAAACGACTTAGTCACCGATTATTAGCGTTAGCGCGGCATATTGGTTTTGTGGTGCTGAGGTGGGTCGATAATGACAAATATGATGTTTTAACGCGATTTTTGGCGTGAATGGAGGCTGAATTCGCCTTTATTTACTGATGGCTTCCATCAATACAGTTGTTCCCATTATGGTCATCATTCGTTTCAGGTTGTAAGCCAATACATTTAGGCTCATTTCGATACTCACATTCTTTTTACGTCTCATTAAGAAGTGTGTCGCACCCATGCACATTTTAATCGTTCCAAACGGATGCTCTACGGTTTGTTTTCTCAGAACGGGTGTGTCTGGATTATCGTCGAGCCGCTGCTGCATGGCGTCTATTACCTCTTGTAAACACCACTCCAAAAGCGCGGTTATTTGCCGATTTTTAAGATAAGCAGAACTTTCCACATTAAAAAATCATTATCTAATAATGATCCATTCACACTTTCAATTCTGAATTAAAAAATCAATAAACAGGCAAAGTTCACATTCAAGAACTATAAAAAGAAGTGTCGTTGAGAACGGTATGACGCCACCACCGATTGACCGTCTTAGCTAACGTCATACCCTATAAAACCGTGCAGGTGCACGACCCAATAAGTGTTGCATAATTTGGGATTAAATCCAGCCCTCATCGACTTTTTATGCCGATGCCAACGTCAAGTCGCCTTTATCAATGTCTTCGCTGTCATACGCTAGTTGTGATCTGTCACCGTTGTGATCGCGGCCAACGTTATTGCACTAAGGGTTGTAGTAAAAACGCAAGAATAGCCTCACAAAAACGCACCAGTAAAAAATACCAAACAACGCGTGCAGGACGTTTTAATAATGCCGCACGACAACAACGTTTTCGAGCCCGTCAAAAACAAAAAGTAACGCATGACTCTTCCCTTGAAATTCCCCGCCGTGCTGTACTGAGTCAGCAGTTAAATTCACCTAAATGCCCTGTAGAGCACCAAAAACAGACAACAACGATGTATTGCCACTTCTGTGGCGAGGTCTGTAGTCCCTTTTTGCGGCATGGGTTTTTACGTTATCGGGTCAGTAAGGCCAATTTACGGTGCGAGGCCTTAATTCTTTGATGAGGAAACAAATATGGCAATTGACAAAGAGGTCGAGGCAAAAATATTACGTTATCATTTTGTTGAACAATGGCGTACCGGCACGATTGCCCACCCAACTTGGCATTCATCATGGTGTCGTTGATCGGGTGTTAGCTCAGGCCGGCTTACCTAAAGTTGAGCGAACCCGCCTTGCATCCATTATCGACCCTTACCTGCCCTTTATTATTGAAACCCTCCATGAATTTCCGAGACTGACCGCAGCTAGGCTTTATGAAATGGCAAAGCAGCGAGGATTTAGAGGTGGATCCAGTCAGTTCCGCCAACGTATTAGTGAGTTAAGGCCCAGACAACTTCCCGAAGCGTATTTACGTTTAAAAACCTTGCCCGGTGAACAGGCACAAGTGGATTGGGGACATTTCAGTCATATCCAAATTGGCAACGCCAAGCGGCCATTGATGGCCTTTGTGATGGTGTTGAGTTGGTCGCGGCAAATATTTTTACAGTTTTATCTCAACCAGCAAATGGAAAACTTTTTACGCGGTCATGTTGGCGCATTCGAGGCATGGCAAGGTTTACCGAAAATACTTTTATACGACAATCTCAAGTCAGCGGTATTAGAGCGCCAGGGTCAAGCCATACGCTTTCATCCAACGTTGCTTGATTTAGCGAGCCATTACCGTTTTAACCCCAGAGCAGCCGCCCCGGCACGGGGGAATGAAAAGGGCCGGGTTGAACGTGCCATTCGTTATATCCGCGATAACTTCTTTGCCGGGCGTCATTATCAATCAGTTGAAGACTTAAATCGCCAGGCTAACGACTGGTGCCAGGGGGTAAGCATCGACAGGCGCTGCCCTGAAAATGCTGACTTAACCGTCAGAGAAGCCTTTTTTTTACAAGAGCAGCCAAGTCTATTGGCATTACCTGATACCCCATTTAATACCCGTGAACAAAAGCAGGTTAAAGCCTCAAAAACACCCTATGTTCGCTTTGATTTAAATGACTACTCCATTCCCCATCAACAGGTCCAAAAGCAGCTAACGGTGAACGCCTGTTTAAAGCGGGTACGCATTATTAATGGTGAAACATTAATAGCCGAGCATCCGCGCAGCTTTGGCAAAGGGGAGCAAATTGAAAACGAACAGCATATTAATGCGTTATGGCTAGCCAAAACCAATGCCAAAATACATCGGGGGCAAGACAGGCTGTCACAGGTATCCCCCTTAGCGAAGTCTTTTTACAACAGAGCCTTGAACGTGGTCACCCCTTTGGGAAAGAGCGCAACAAAGTACTGGCCTTTTTCATTGACCAAGACTTGTGCCTGGTATTCGGTCACCTTTCTATAAATATCAAATACCTGTCGGGTCTCAAAACCTGCCTCTCTATAGCGCCCTTTAGGCAAGGATTTTCAGTCAATATTAATGACTTCAGTTTCATCTGGCTTATCGACTTGCTGCAATGTAGTACCAACGTGACCGTTTTGCCCACCTGGTTTTTTATCTGACGCCTTTGATTATTTCTTTCTTCGATTTGGATCCGTCGACGGCGGCTTACTGGTATTTTGACTGTTTAATTCCAACCGCTTAGTTAGCAGCTGTACTACTAAAATTAGCACGCTGAACATGGCTTTTAAGGCGGGCGACAAATCCTTCTCTTGATTAAGAAGTAATTCGGCTTCCTTGAGTGTCTGCTCTATGTCAATGCCATCCAGCTTCACCCAGCGACCTAAACGATGTGATTCAATATCCCCATATTATCATGGCTTTTTTTAACTAATTTTTGCGCGCTGTAAAGCAATGTAACGGATTTTTATTTTTTGACTTCGACCGGCTATCAGGAAGTTGATTAAAACCGACAGTCGATCAGGCCGACCGACGTACCGGGTGAGTAGGTAGGTTGAAGAAATGTTTGGCGTTTCTGAAAAAACCAAGCAAAACCCCGTCAAGCGTTTTTTGAATTAAACTCGCTGAATAGTTACAAATAAGTTAACATTATTATAAATGACCGACTGTCGGTCATTTATAATTGACGGATACTTTGTGGAACAAAATGGCAATTAAAGTAGATAAACACAAGAAAAGACGAGACATTGCAGGTGCTTGTACTGAGCTGTTATTGGAAAAAGGCATAAAAAATCTAACCATTACCGAGATAGCCAAAACCGCAGGGATTGGTAAAGGAACGGTTTATGATTATTTTAGTAATAAAGAAGAAATAGTTTTTGAAATCATTCGAAAGTTCATTGAAGAGCACCACAATTATTTACTTAGTCAAAGTGACAAGCAGACATCGACTAAGCAAAAAGTATTATACCTCTTCGATTTTTTCCTCTCGGATTATAAGCCTTATGAAAAACACCTGGACGTTTATCGGGAATATTTAAGTGTCACCTTGTCGTCAAAATGCAGTCCCATGGCCGAATTCAATAGGGAGTGTTCCGGCTTTATAAGAAATATCCTGGAAGACATTATTAACGAGGGCATCGAAAAAGGCGAAATCAAGGACGTGGCCAGACACTTGATAGATGGCTTAATGAAAGCAGAAAGGGGCTATATGGTGATTGCCTGGGCAGAAGGCAGGGATTTAAAACAAGAATTCAAAGACTATATAGACACACTGTTCGATTTAATTGAGGTAAAATAGTGAAAATAATCATAACGTTAGCCCTAGCACTTTCCGCTGCAACGGTACAAGCCAAAGAAATATATGCAACCTTTACCGTACATGCGAAACAGGGTGCCAATTTAGCGTTCAATTACAGCGGTATTATTAAAGAATTACATGTCGACATTATGAGCGTGGTTAAAAAAGATCAGATCCTGGCAACATTAGCCAGCGACGACTTAATTGCCACCAACAATGCATCTAAAGTGACATTGAAATACGCCAAGTTAGACCATGAAAGACACAAAGATCTGTACAAAAAAAATCTCATTGATAAAGCCCTGCTTGATAAGTACGCCATGGCGTATGAGGCCATTAAGGCCAAAATTGAAGTAGAAAACGCCATCTACGATAAAACCATTTTAAGAGCGCCATTCGATGGTGTGATTAGCAAAAGAATGATTGAGCTAGGGGATGTAGTGAATGGGCAGATGATAAAAACCGCCTTCAATCTTCAAAGTGAACATGCTCGAATATTGGTCGTTGAATTTGATCAAAAATATAACAGCGATGTCAATATTGGCGATACCTTTCTATATAAAGTCGATGGTGATGACAGGCAATATGAGGGCCAAGTTTACCGGATATACCCGGAGGCCAATAGGGATAACAGAAAAATCGCCATACAGGTGATTGCCAAAGGTTTAAAAGTGGGTCTATTTGGCGAAGGTAAAATACTCACCTCGGATGATAGCAATAATTTAGTAAAAGTAAGTCAAGAATAGCCCTATGTATAAATTTGCAATCAATCGTCCGATCACCATCCTTATGGCCGTTATGGCGCTTATCATATTTGGTCTCAAGTCCTACACCTCAATGCCTTTGGCACTCTTCCCGAATGTGGATTTCCCCATAGTCACTATCAAAACGGTTTATCCCGGCGCGGATGCTAAAACCGTTGAATCTAAAATTACCGATAAAATTGAAGAAGCCGTTTCGGGTATTAATGGCATCGATAAATTGGACTCAACCAGCTATGAAGGATTGAGTTATGTCATCGTTAGATTTGATCTAAAAATAGACATCAACGAGGCCGCTAACGATGTGCGAGATAAGATTGGTGGTGTGATCTTACCGGAAAACGCACTGGCACCTCTGGTGCAAAAAATCAGCACGGCGGGCGAAGCTATCAGTGTATTTGTGGTCAGCAAAACAGGTGATATGTCTGCGCTAATGCAGCTGGTTGATGAAAAGATCAAACCCAAATTACAACGCATCCCCAATGTTGGTGATGTGGATATTGACGGCTATCAAGACCGGGAAATTCGTATATTGGTCGATCCCTATCTGCTCAATAAATACAAAATATCAGCGATTGAATTGCAAAATGTCATTGGCAATGAAAATTTTAAAGCCAGTTCCGGTAAGAGTATTAACGATAAACAAGAACTGATTATTAAATTCCATGGTGATGCCAAGGACATTGAATCATTGGCCAATATAGAAATAAAACCCGGTTTACGTTTGAAAGATGTGGCAAAGGTATTTGATGGCTTAAGCGATGTAGAAAGTTATTCGTCGTACAATGGACAAGTCGGCGTGATGCTGAATATTATGAAAATATCAGGCACCAATGTCATTGGTATCATTAAAGAAGCCAAGCAATTGTTACCCGAATTAAAAACGCTGGCCGGTGACGATTATCAGATAAACTTGATCAAAGACCAGTCCGATAAAATCATTCACAGTGTCGATCAGGTCAAGTTTGATTTAGTTTTTGGCGCTATTTTAGCGATAGTCATTGTTTTCATATTTTTACGTAATCTTACCGCAACCATCGTCTCTGCACTGGCCATCCCAACCTCTATCATCGGTACCTTTGCGATTATCGATTACATGGGTTACGACCTGAATAAATTAACCTTAATTGGACTCACCCTCGCCATAGGCATTTTCATAGACGATGCAATCGTAGTGATTGAAAATATCAGCAAAAAAATGGAATCTGGCATGGAAGCCTTTCAAGCAACTTATGAAGGTGTGCACGAAATTGCCTTTTCACTGCTGGCAATTTCGGCAATGTTACTGGCCGTTTTCATCCCTGTTGCGTTCATGAGTGGACTCGTCGGCAAATTTTTTAATGCGTTTGCCATGACGGTTGCCTCCGGTATTGTATTGTCTTATTTCGTGGCGATTATGTTTATTCCCACCATTGGCGCCCGAGTGTTAAGACACAAAGAAACTAAATTCCATGCCAAAACAGAACCCCTGTTCCAGGCATTAGATAATGGCTATGTGAGAATTCTAAAGCCCCTGATTCGATTTAAATACATTACCGTATTAGTGACCTTTGGCTTCCTTATTTTATCCAGCCAAATATTCACCAATGTCGGCATGGACTTTGTTCCGGCGGAAGATAATAGCGAGTTTCAAATCACCGCCAAAGCAGAAGTAGGTACATCCATTGGCGAAATGAAAAATAGAATGAAACCCATTATGGATGCCATCAAAGACGACGACATGATTGATTATTATACTCTGAGCATTGCTTATACCACCGCCAACGAGTCGCACAAAGCCTTAGTCTATGTAAAGTTAAAGTCCATTGAACAGCGCGGTTTAGGTCAGGCAGAGATAATAATCAAGTACCGTAAAGCGTTTAAGTCCATACAATCTATGGCCTTGGCCGTTGAAAAAATCCCACCCATAAACACTGGCGGCAGTAATGCACCAGTACAAATCGTTATTACTGGTGACAACCTGGAAAAGCTTAGCGAGATATCGCAACAAGTCTCCCAGATGTTAGGCACATTTGATGGGGCGGTGGATATTGACAGTGATTATCAAGATGGCAAACCTGAAATCACCATATCCGTCATCAGGCATAACACCGCCAAACTAGGCATTACCGCAACACAAATTGCCGCCTTGCTAAATGCAAATTATTCCAGTGAAAGTAAAATCAGTGATTTTTCACAAAAAGGTCGAGAATACGACATCACCCTAAGATTTAATGATAAGAGTCGCGCCAATATAGATAATATTAAAAAGCTACAAATCCGAGCAGCCAATGGTGAATATGTCTTTTTAGATGGTTTAATACGTTTTGAACAAAGTAGTTCGATCGCGACAATAAACAGGTTTGATCGCGAAAGAAAAGTGATGGTCAGTAGTAACGTATCCAATGTGCCACTTAATTCAATCGTCGACCAAGTTGATGCCAATATAAGCGACTTATTGCCCGAGGGTTACAACTATAGGTTTTCCGGTGATGTTGAAAAAATGCAAGAAACTGCCGTGTCATTTAGTACCGCTGTGGGCCTGGCGGTGATACTCATCTACCTAATACTGGCTGCACTTTATGAGTCATTGATCCAACCCATTATTATTATGGTCACGATGCCATTGGCCTTTACCGGAGTGATTACTGCTTTGGGGCTTAGTGGCAATAATTTCTCACTTTTTGTGATGATAGGCATCATTCTATTGTTAGGAATGGTGGGCAAAAATGCCATATTGGTGGTGGATTTTGCCAACAGAGCGATAAAAGAAGGCGCCTCTGTGGATGATGCCCTTATCCAAGCGGGTGAAAAACGCTTACGGCCAATCTTGATGACCACATTTGCCATGGTGGGTGCCATGATGCCACTAGCCTTTGGCAGTGGCGCCGGTCACGAAATGAATTCTCCTATGGCGTTATCTGTTATTGGGGGATTAATAAGCTCAACCATTTTAGCCTTATTGGTTGTGCCAGCCTTTTATAAAATTTTATATCCCGTAGATAGCTGGATCAGAAAATGGTATGAAGTTGGAAAGATCTAAGTCCTTTTTTCTTTACTATAAATAGGTTTGTGAGCCACTACAACTAACAAAATAGCGATGTCTCGAAGCTTTTTATTAGAATCCGGTAGCGTATGCAGATAACTGAGCATGGAAACTACGTGATCCAACCGTAAGGCCTTAGCTTTTTGCTTGGGTCGACCATGTTTACGTCTTATCCCTTCCATGGCTTTGGTTATAAGTGGTTTACGTGTGGGATAATGCCTTGTAATTGAGCCACTGGCTGACCGCAGTTACGTGTATATCTAGCGTTCGAGGGATTCAACTTCCCTGCCCGTTCAACAATATATCTGATCACCGTGTTGGTATCGGTAGGCAATCGTCCACCCCATTTCTCGAATTGCCGGATAGCGCTGCGATAGGTTTTACGTGTGTTTTTAGACGTGGCGGCAATCAAATAAAGCTGCAATGAGCCACTAGTTAAATTCGATGTTGGTGGCGCTTCATTATGTAAAAGCTCTGTAGGTATCGGTGTGATCTGTTTTCTACTCATTATGATCTTTCACTTGCACGAACACACAGCATTGCTGTTTTGTAACAGTGTTATTCATTCGTTACTAACGTGCATTTATATAACCTACGATAAGCGTGATTATCGTCGGTTATTTTGTATAGTTCAAATTTTATTCGTATTTCCTATAATGCTGTAATATTATGTAATACATAATACGTTACTAAATAAACAGGATGAAAGATGGCACGTGCAGGTGTGAATTACGCAGACATCTCAAAAGCAGCGGAATATATCCAACATGAGGGTCACCTCCCTACCGTTGATCGCGTGAGGGCCTATCTGGGCACCGGCAGCAAAAGCACCATTGCCCCGCTCTTGAAGCAGTGGCGGGAACAAAACATCACGAATACCAACGCGCTGGGATTGCCGCAGGACGTGTTAAACGCGGTGAAGTCGCTGTGTGAAATGGTTCAGCACCAGGCGGATAATAAAATTGAAACCATACAGAACACGTGTAATAGCATTACGGAAGAGTTGCAGGGCCAGTTAACGGCAGTCTTAGCCGAGCTGTCTGCGCTTAAAAAAGTCCACACCACCACCGAGCGTGCCTTAGTGGACGCGCAAACAGATCATCAATCCCTGACGAAAAAGTTTGACAGCGCGCAGCACAAACACGAAAAAACGGCCTTTCAATTGGCCGAAACGGTGTCTCGTGTCGCAGAGCTAAAGGCCGTGAACACCGAATTCAAACAAGAGTGTAAAGATATTCGCGGGCACTTTGAGCATTATCAGCAACACATAGCGAGCGATCGGCAGCGGGAACAAGATTTATTTCACACGACACAATTACGCGATCAGGCACAGCTTGACGCTTTTACGCATCAAATAAGGGGATTAACGTCACAGCTTTCAGATGAAATCAAAGCACGAGAGCAATACGAAGACAAGGTACACGGTTTGAGTAGTGAGGTGCAGACAAAAGATCATCAAATCACTCAGGTGAATGCCGTATTAACTGCACTGCAAAGCAGGTTTGATGAAGTAAACAAGAAAAATGCGGCGTTAGCGAAAAATAACGACAGCCAGCAAAAAGAGCTGAAGGACGCACTCCGTCATCAGGTTGAGACTAACCAGACGTTAGCGTTATTAAAACAATCTCATAAGGGCATATCGGCAGAGCTGGACAATATAAAAATCAATCACCACAATTTACAAAACGAATATCAACTTCCTCTACAAGAAAAAACGTTACTCCAGGGCCAATACAAACAATTGGCGATGTCTCTCCCCTAACCTTCTCTATTTAATGGCCAACGTGATACCCAAAATCATCCTAAAATCTAAAATCAGTTGACGAATTTGAATCATTGAAATCCGCCATGTTAAGGTGATTTTTTGGGGGCATTATTACGTATAGAGGCGACTAAAACCTTCAGTACTTCGTGAGGATCAACCTCCAGTACATCACAATATTCGACAAACGCTACAATTTCAATTTTTCGGCGTGCCTGCTTGACTTTATCCATTACGGGATGATGCCTACCGGTAAGTTTTGCAACGTCAAGTTACGCGACTCTCGTAGTTTGTCTTATTGTATGGATCAGGGGATGTTTTCAATCCCCCGCTTACGTGTTTGCTGCTACTTGTCTCAGGTCAAAACTGAGCTTTACTTTCGCCGGGGATTGGGGAGTGTTATGCGTGGCCACTTTACTACGAATAAAATAGACTATCTCTTTATGCCGGCACATAGCAAATTGGTTGAGTATGCGCATTTCGCTAGTATCAAACACAAAAGTATTGCATTAGTATTTTCTATTTTAACTTGTTTTGTTAGATACAAGATCGACGTAATAGGATCCACACTGTTATCTTGCAAATTGTAAAATGCCTTCCCTTTTATATTTCCATCAGTAATTTCCCTCCCAATGTGTATGCAACTTATTTCCCTGACAAATATCCAAACTTTATTTATTGCACGGCATATTGTTCCGGATCTCATTGTAAATAACGATAACTTCTAAGCTCCATTATGATTTGGTTCTAAGTATGGTATATTTATGTATGATGATAATTATTGCATCTGGTTAGACCAGATTGAATTCATTGATTTTAACTTAAGTCTTTGAATATAAACTACTATATTAGATTCAAAATAATTTTGGATTGTACAATCCAATATTTAGTTGAGGGGTTATGAGTGAAACGAAAAAGCATCCGACTCCAACGGATTCTTCCTACAGTTCATTAATATATGCATTTGATTATTTTAATCAAGCGCTTTTTGATGGCTCGCTCCCATCAGTTGTTATCACCTACCATCGCCAAACCCGTGTCATGGGATATGCGTCATTTGAACGGTGGGTTGACAGTGACGGTAAATTCATTGATGAGCTGGCTATCAACCCAGAGTATTTTGCTAAATATCCACTGATAGAAATTTGCCAAACGCTAGTACATGAGATGGTACATATTTGGCAAACACACTTTGGTCAACCCAGTCGCCGCAACTATCACAATAGTCAGTGGGCAAAAAAATGCAATCTGTAGGGTTAATGCCCTCTTCTACTGGTTTACCTAATGGTAAAACAACCGGAGAGGCAATGATGGACTATGTGATCGTTGATGGTCCATTCATCGCAAGTTGCAGGGCTCTAAAAAAGCAAGGGTTTCATATCCCTCTGGTTGACCGTTTCCCCGTATTTCGATTGGAGCGCCCTATACTAGCTTACGATAGGAATGGAGTAGAAACGCCGTTAACCAATAATTATGATGTTAGGCACGTGCCAGGTGCACTTAGCGCCTCACAAAAAGTCGACATGACCCTTTATAATATTGCCACTGACACGAGGATGGTGTCTACCGTTTCGCTGGGTAGTGAAACGAATCAGTTTACAGAACCCCCTATTACCGTCATACCTTCAACATCGAAGCCAAAACAAAAAGCAGGGAGGGTAAAATACAGTTGCCGCTCTTGCCAAACGTTGCTGTGGGCAAAACGCGGACTGAAGGTTGCCTGTTTGGATTGCAATATCAAATTTTCACAAATGGAATAACTGTACCTATACTTACCACCTTTTGTTCAATATTTAATCAAAAGGTCCAATATGCCCACCCCAACATCAACATCTCAGATTTATCACGACACACCCCCAGAGCTTAGCGCCATTATCCGTAAAAGATTATTTTACATTGATCAGCCTTTTAAAGAGCTTGTCTTATCCAAAGTGAGGAGCCATCGAAATAAAGTGTTTGTCTCGTTGATGTACGGATACTTTAAAAATACCTATCAGTTTTTTAACACCGCTCATCAACGAGATGTTAACTACGTTGCCAATCAACTTGGTTTTACAAAGGCACTTAAATGGGAAGACTATAAAAAGGATGCAAAGCGAGAGCATCAGAACTTGATATTATCGTTTCTTGGGTTCCAGGTATTTGATAAAACGAATTTGCCGAATTTTGTAACGGCTGAAATAACGATGCAGTCGAAGGTGCGCAAAGATAAAAAGAAGTGTTTCTCTGCAGTCGCTGCCCTACTCGCGCATGAAAAGGTAGAAATCCCAGAATACTCCGTCCTAAGGGACTTGATAGCTAGACAATATGAAACAGATCAAAATGCTCTAATCGACCAAGTAAGTCAGGGGATGAATCCTGATACGCAGAAGTTAATAGATAAGCTCTTTACCAAGTCAAAACATGATGGCATGAGTGAAACATACCGCATTGTAACATTGAAGCGTTTTACGCATAAACTTCGCCCTCACCAAATAAAGAAAAACACCGAAGCATTTGACACATTACATGAATTGTTTATGCAGGTGAAACCGATATTAGACTCTTTACATTTGTCTGTTGAAACCATTAAACACTATGCGACACAGGTTCAGCGCAGTCGAGTCTTTCAAATTACTCGAAAAACAGATGCAGACCGCTATTTAGTCACTATTTGTTTTATAGCGCATCAGTACTTTGTTTTACAAGATGTGTTTGTTGATACATTACTTGCGTCCGTAGTCGCAGCCTATAATTCTGCAGAACGCAATGCACGTTTAAGATACTACGAATCACGACATGAACAGACCAAAAATATCAATACGCTGTTAGATGACGGCAATTCGCTTCTCAGTAAATACAATCGGATCAAGGTTATTCTATCAGACAGTAAATTGAGTGATTCCGATAAGGTGACTTCTATTAACAATCTAGTCGCCGATGCAGTGAACAACCATGCCTTGAGTGCTTCGATTGAGGACGTGAAAGACGATCAAGAAAAACTCAGTGGAGAAGCATTGTTATTCCACTTTTTAGAATTAGGCTCTAAAGCCCTGCAAAATAGGTGCAACAGAATTGTTGAGAGATTGTCATTTAGTGATAAAAGCTTTAATAAGCCGCTGTTCGAAGTAATAACAATGTTCTCAAAGCGAAATTGTGCAGTAGATACAACCTTTCCCGTTGGATTCATGACAAAAAAAGAACAACGATATGTCGATACAAATGACAAATTTAAAAGCTCGCTATACAAAGTGATTCTATTTAACCATATGGTCACCGCCATAAAAGGAGATGGTTTACACCTCAAATACTCTTATAAATATCTGATGCTTGACGACTACATGATACCAACGAAGGAGTTCGATAGAGACTATGACAAACTCGTAGAGCACTCTAATACTGATTGGCTGACTGACTTCCCCACTGTGTACAAATATCTAGATAAGCAATTGCATGCTCAATATCAAGAAACAAATGAGCATATTTTAGCCAGCACTAATACATTTATTAGTGCTGACGGCGTTGGTGGCATCAGAACAACTCACCCTAGAAAAAACATGCTAGATATGCCGTCAACAGATTTTCAAGATATAGAACTGTATCCCTCTGATGAAACGATACCTTTATCTGAAGTGCTCAGTGTTGCAGATAATGCTTCTGGCTTTTTGAGTATGTTACAACACTATTCGGGTGAAGATATTGCAAACAGGCCTAGTCGAAAAACAATGATAGCCGCCATTGTGTGCAAAGGATTACATTTCACTAATCATAAATTCGGTAAATTATGCGAAGCGATTAACAACACATCATTAACGACTGCCGCGAACAATTATGTTTCGACGGTGAATGTGAGTCTTGCTTCTGACAAAGTCATTAATTTTGTTGATGGTATGGGTATATCTCAGATATATCTGGATGGCGATAAGCTTTATACATCCAGTGATGGGCAGAAATACCCAATGTCCGTAGACTCATTGACGGCCATGGCGTCATTCAAATATGGCGGGAAAGACAAGGTTATTGTGCCCTATAATTTTCTGGATAGCAGGCATCTTTCTATTCATTCCAATGTTATCACTGGGGCAACACGAGAAGCCCACTATATGATAGATGGCGTGCTTAACAACGAAGTTGTAAAAACAGATATGCACGTAACTGATACACATGGTTTCACTGAGGTCGTTACGGGGCTATCCCATTTGGTAGGGATAAATTATGCACCTAGAATAAAAAATCCTTTAAAACAGCAGATGTATAGTACTCGCGGGAAAAAGACCTATTCACATAAAAATTATCTCATATTGCCAAAAGAGCATATTAAAGAGGAAAAAATTCAAGAGCATTGGCGAGAAATACTGCGCATGGTTGTTTCACTAAAACTAGGTAGAACCACAGCGTCACAAATTTTTAGAAGGCTCAACTCCTACTCAAATTCTAATCATCCAATTTATGAAGCACTCAAAGCCTATGGCAGAATAATAAAGTCGTTACATTTGCTTAGATACATTGATGATTCAGAATTAAGAGTAGCAATGACAAAGCAACTTAACAAAGGTGAAAGTGCCAATAAACTAGACCGAGCGCTTGCTATCGGTAGAGCAGAATATCATTTAGCCACGCATGAAGAGCAAGAAACCATGGAGTCTTGCAAACGCCTCATTAAAAATGCAATCGTGTGTTGGAATTATATGTACTTGACTAAGCGTTATTATTCGTTGAAAACGCGAGAAGAAAGGATCGCGTTTATAAATAAAGTCCGCAGTTCATCTGCAATGGCATGGGAACACATCATGATTCACGGGGCGTTTGATTTTTCTGAAAGTAGACTGAAAGATTCGAAACATTTTGATTTAGATAAGATGTTAGACCCGGCTATCCTAAAAGACATTCTATAACGAGAACGATCAAGTCTAGCCGCGGCGTAGCGCTAAAAAGTTTTGAGTAAAAACTTCAACACGCTATGCAAAAAAGAATAGTTTATGACCCAATAACGGTAAATATCTGAAAATCAGTTATCGATATTGGGAATCGGATTGTCGATTAACATATTGAATAACAAAGTATTTAGTAATATGCCAAACGCGAAATTCAAGTTTTGTTCGCGGGAACCCACTGTTGGCATAAGTGACCAATTATCCCAGGTCTCAACATCAACTTTATTATCATCATTCACCGTGACTTTTGCTTCACGGATATATTTTTGCTTTCTTAGGTGGCGTTCCAGTTCATCAATATCAGCTTGTGCGATGTCGCACTTTTGGATAAAAAATGCGCTTTCATTTATTAGAGTGATGTCTTTTGTTTTTATGTGTAATAAATTTGCCCAGTGATGTAAAAATATGGTGTCTGGATCGGTTAAATCAAAAATGTCATTAGTCTTAAGATTTAGGTTAGTGGTTTGATCGCAATTAGGTTGTGCCTCTTCGCTTGCAGCAAGGACGAGGTTGGCTCCACATAAGTAAGCGACTAAGGAAATAATATAGGGGAGTTTTGGATTCATACGAACACCTTGTTAAGTGCCTGTATGATATTCAATTATTCTTAAGAACTGCTTACCGTGCGCTGATTGTTCACTTAATATTGACTTTGGTTTTGCCTAACGAGGAAAATTAAAATTAGGTTAATCAGTTTAGATTTTTGAAATCATTAGTATTCTAAAAAAGTGTATAAACTAAAACTATTATAGATAATACATGTGAGTCAAAAGTGCTGATGCCAGATGGTTTTTTAAAAAAACACACCCTGTGCCAGGATTGTTGTCGCCTTAATGATTATTATAATTAATCAAAGAGCGGTATGTAACATACAGTGCAATACAAAAGACATTCAATCCAATTTAAATAAGCAGTATTAAGTTTATCTGATCACAAATTTCCGGATTATTATTTGGGTATTTGATCGCTGGGTTAACCATCACTATTTTTAATAAGTGCTTGGTAATCTAGTTGTTCGATCGATGGTATTACGAGAAATATACCAGCTTTGCCATTATTGGGAGTCGGGGGGCGAATGCTATTGTAGGGGCCAAATTTGTTATTGCCTATCCATTTTATTGTTAGCCGCCTTTCAGAGACTTTGAATAGACAAAAATATGCAAAACGCCCATAACACCGTGTCCAATCATGTATGCTTGTACTAATCCCGTTAAGAGCTTATGCACATCTTCTATATCATGTGACCATGAGAGATTAGCATTCCAAGTAATAAACCATAACAAGCCAGTAAATAGGACTAAAAATAATGCTCCTAAACCTAGACCTTGAATACTGCCAGCAATACCATAATCACTTGCTTCAGGAAGTTTAAACTTCAATAAATGCTTGATGTCACCGCCTAGCTGAGTGAACTCCCCATAAAGATAGGGAAAAAAATGTTTAAGGCTATGCCGCCTTAATTCCACAATAAGAAACGTAATAGCTACGGGTATAAGAAAAAGTCCTGTGATGATATGCAGCCAAGTTCCGTAAAACTCGATTGTGTTAGAACTTAAATCTCCGGTGTCACTAAAAGCCATAAAATTACTAACAATGAGCTGGCTTGAAATTAGAACAATAATTGCTACATGAAGAATGCTAACTGATCTTGTTTGACGTTCTTGCAGGTACTGCTTTGTTGTATTAAATATATTCATTGAATATCTTATTTTGGGTTATTAAAATTAATTGTGGAATATTACTAGGTGGCGACGCCAAATAGCCTGCCCACTCCAGCCGTTAATGCCATTGCGAGTGCTCCCCAAAATGCAACTCTAGAAGCACCGACAGTAATGGAAGCACCTCCCGCACGGGCTGCTAGTCCACCAAGAAGCGCTAGAAAAACAAGTGAAAGGATTGCAACCGTATATATTAAAAGATTACCAGGGATAAACCAGGCGACTAGCAGTGGAAGTGCTGCACCGACTGTAAAGGTTCCTGCGGAGTAAAAAGCCGCTTGAATAGGTTGCGCATTTACATTTTCAGATATACCGATCTCATCTCTTGCATGTGCCCCCAAAGCATCATGAGCCATTAGCTGTTTTGCAACTTCTGCCGCTAAATCAGGCTCAAGTCCTCTGCCTTCATATATCTTCGATAGTTCATTTAACTCAAACGTAAAATCTTGCTCTAGAGACTTTTTTTCAAGCGCCAAATCGGCATTCTCTGTATCTGATTGGGAACTAACAGATACATACTCACCAGCAGCCATCGACATTGCGCCAGCAACTAACCCAGCGATCCCGGCAAGGAGGATGTTTTCTTGAGTGGCACTAGCAACAGCGAAACCAATAATGAGACTGGCAGTAGAAACAATGCCGTCATTGGCACCCAATACAGCTGCCCTTAGCCACCCTACTCGGTCTGAACGGTGTAATTCTTTGTTACTCATGCTTGCCTCTTTTATTTTAAAATTATCGATTTAATAGGTCATGTCAAAATGCAAATAAAAATTGATAAGTTCCATTTAATGAGTAACGTTTTTTAGACTTATCATTTCACAAGGTATACATAGTATTTATAGCGCTAAGGTCAAAACCAAATTCGAACACCTAACACAACTTCAGTAAACTCAGATGAGCTGTCTTGTTGTTGAGAATATTTGGCAGAGTCTCCGTATTTTTTCTGCCAAGTAATACCTATATACGGCGCAATCTCACTTTTAAACTCATATCTAAGACGCAG
>ERZ651776.387-NODE-387-length-63582-cov-8.366711_pt1 | contig 63582 bp, 61 predicted proteins | sample MGYA00514761_ERZ651776 | MGnify/ENA metagenome assembly ERZ651776
CTCCTCGGATTGGAATAACGAAATAGGAACTGGAAGCAATGGTTGGGGTAATAATGAGCTCCAGTATTATACAGAAGACAACGCATCAGTTAGTGATGGATATTTGACAATCGAGGCGAAGGAGCAATTTTTTAACGGCAACAACTACACTTCTTCTCGCATTACCACCTTGAATAAGCAATCGTTTAAATATGGACGAATCGACATCCGAGCTGCAATGACGTTTGGTCAAGGCATGTGGCCAGCACTGTGGATGTTGGGGCAAAGCTTTCCTTCAGCTGGGTGGCCATATTGTGGAGAAATCGATATTATGGAAATGGCGGGCGGAAATGCAGCAGGAAAGGGAGATAATGTTGTTTTAGGAACAATTCATTGGGATAATAATGGAACCTACGCAAACTACGGTGATAAAACTACACTAAGTACAGGAACGCTTGCGGATGAGTTCCATGTATATACCATCAAATGGGATGAAACCGCCATCAATTGGTATTTAGACGACCAATTGTTCAACTCCGTAGATATCACTCCAAGCGGGTTATCTGAGTTTCATGAAGAGTTCTTCTTCATTTTCAATGTAGCCGTTGGCGGTGATTTTTCGGGATCGCCCGATTCAAGTACAGAGTTTCCGCAAAAAATGTTCGTAGACTACGTCCGAGTCTTTCAAGAACAATAGCCAACTATTCCAAATCATCGTAAGTTTTAGTTTTTTGACCTAGAACGGATACCGAATTCTACGCAATGATGCGGCTGTTTAGGCTATTCTGGGAAATTCTTGATAATTTTTCACATACTTAAGGTTCTATTTACCATAAGTTTATTATCCTTGTTATCAAACAATTAAACGAAAGATGAAACACTTTACACTTTACGCGTTTTTCCTCATTTTCTCATTTGGGGTTAGCGCACAAAACAATGTCACCTTTCAGGTAGACATGAACCAATACTCAGGATCATTCACGACTCCAGAGGTAAATGGTGACTTCAATGGATGGTGCGGAAACTGTAACGTTATGTCAGATTCAAACGGCGATGACATTTGGGAAGTAACACTTCCATTAACAAACGACTCTATCGAGTACAAGTTCTCGTTCGACAACTGGGCAGGGCAAGAAACACTAGATTCAGGCATAGTTTGTACTAAGACAACTTCTGGTTTCACAAACCGATTCAAAGTATTAAACGGAGATGTGGTTCTACCTGCAGTATGCTGGGAAGACTGTGATGAGTGTTTTGTACCTGTAGACAGCTCGTTGGTTACATTCAGAGTAGACATGAGTGAGTATACAGGCTCTTACACTACTCCAGAATTGAACGGAACATTCAATGGATGGTGCGGTAACTGTAACGCAATGGACGATAGCGACGGTGACGACATTTGGGAGATCACTGTTGAATTGCCACAAGATACCGTCGAGTATAAATTCTCATTTGATAATTGGACCGGTCAGGAGACATTAACTGAAGGAGATTCATGTGTATTGACAACAGATGGTTTCACGAATAGATTGTTGGTAATCACAGGCGACACTACGCTTCCAGCTGTATGCTGGGAAAGCTGCTCCGTATGTCCAGAAGAGACCACTGGTGATACAACTACCAATGTTGTGAACATCGCCAGCAGTGCACAGTTTTCGTTATTTCCTAACCCTTCGTCAGAGTCATTCTTGATCAATGCCAAAGATTGGGGGTCTGACAATGTTGAGATAACGGTATTCAACGCCTTAGGAGCTGCTGTTTATAGGACAACCAACATGAACAAAAAGACCGAAGAAATCAAGGTAAGAGAAATGGAGAATGGCTTGTACATCATCTCTATTGAATCAAGCTACGGAAGGTCTGTTCATCGAATGATGGTGTCTCATTAAGTAATTTTATTGAATTGATTGAGAGAGCTAGGTTCAAGGACCTAGCTCTTTTTTTTGGTCAAATTTGTAACAAATCAATCATTAATCGTAATATTGCAATGAAGCAATAAACCAATGGGGATTACCAAGACAGATTTATTTACAGAAGTGCAAAATGAGTTGGCGCTTACGGCAAAGGCACTCGCCCACCCAGCGCGCATTGCCATTATCCAACATTTGGTTCGAGCCAACGCATGCATCAACGGAGAATTTGTTTTGGAACTAGGATTGGCCCAAGCTACAGTGAGCCAGCACCTAAGAGAGTTGAAGGATGTGGGTATTATACAAGGAACAATTGAAGGCAACAGCATCAGCTACTGCATCAACCCCAAACGCTGGAGTGAAATCAAAGGCCTCCTCAACACATTATTTGATCAATACGATAACAGCGGCGATGGAAACTGCTGCTAACACACAACATACTATGAAAACTACCGAAGAATTAAAACAGATTGTAAAAGACAAGTACGCTGAAATAGCCTTACAGGACAAAGATCAGAACGCCTCATCGTGCTGCGGTGCCACCACATCATCAAACAAGGTCTACAACATCATGATGGATGACTACACCAACGTTGATGGATACAACGACGATGCCGACCTAGGACTTGGATGCGGATTGCCAACCGCCTTCGCCAACATAAAAAAAGGCGACACCGTCATTGACTTAGGTTCTGGCGCAGGCAACGATTGTTTTGTGGCTCGACACGAATGCGGCGTCGAAGGCAAGGTGATTGGCATCGACTTTACCCCGGCCATGATTAACAAGGCACGCGAAAACGCGGAGAAACTCGGGCTGAACAACGTAGAATTTCGCGCAGGCGATATCGACGATATGCCCGTAGCCGATAATACTGCGGATGTAGTGGTCAGTAATTGTGTTCTGAACCTTGTTCCGAATAAGGAAAAGGTGATCAACGAAATTTACCGAGTATTAAAACCCGGTGGTCACTTTAGCATATCCGATGTGGTTTTGGTAGGCGAACTACCCGAAGCGTTGAGGCAGGATGCAGAAATGTATGCAGGGTGCGTAGCTGGCGCTATTCAAAAAGAGGCGTACTTGCAACACATAGCCGATGCTGGATTTGAATCAATCACCGTGCAAAAGGAGAAAGTCATTTCCATACCTGATGATATTCTAACGAACTACCTAGATGCCGAAGCCATGGCCTCCTTTCAGAATGGCGAAACGGGAATTTTTAGTGTAACCGTTTTTGCTTCAAAACCAGGCAACACCATCCTAAAGCAAAAAATAAGAATGGCAGATCTCAGCACAGCGGATTCAGGAAGCTGCAACCCAAATTCTGGCTGTTGTTAGAATGAAGAATACCAAACTCCTCTTCCCTGCCCTCCAGGATCAGCTATTCACAATCGAGTCGATCGATATTCCTGATGATCGAAAGGGTGCATTGGACGAGCTTGTGCAGTACGTAAGTGAAAAACGAGATCGTAAAGAGTCGATCCACCTAAACTTCATTTGCACACACAACTCCAGACGGAGTCAATTGGCGCAGATCTGGGCCCAGTGCATGGCGGCAATTTATGACGTGGCAGTACAATGTTACTCAGGCGGTGTAGAAGTTACAGAATTCAATTCACGAGCAGTTGAGGCCCTTCAATCCCAAGGCTTTGAGGTGATCCGAGAAGGAATAAACAATCCGCATTACTATGTATGTTTCTCTAACGACCACCCTTCAGTTAAATGCTACTCCAAGGTTTTTGATGACCAACCCGATGGAGCATTGCCGGCCTTTGCCGCAATCATGACCTGCGCGCATGCGGACGAAAACTGTCCTGTTATTGTCGGTGCAGAAAAACGTTTCCCTGTAAGATACAACGACCCAAAGCTGTTTGATGGCACGGATCAGGAGTCAGAAAAATACACGGAGCGCTCGCTGCAAATTGCCAGCGAAATGATGTACGTCTTTTCAAAAATCAAGAATGGATAATGAAGCTTCTGCTGTGCCTATTGATCTCATTTCCTATTCTCACGACAATCGGACAAGGATTTGATTACCAAGTACTAAATCAGCTAAATGTTCAACGCAACACCCAATTGGATGGTGCAATGATCTTTATGAGCGAATCTGCGAATCCACTTAGCCTGATTGCGCCGGTTACATCCTTTGGAATGGGAGTTCTAACAGGTTCGAAACCGAAAAAACTAAAGGGAATCTATATTGCACAAACGATGGCTGTAAATGGATTAGTAACCCTAGCCGCAAAGTATTCGATAGACCGACCTCGGCCCTTTACAACCTACTCTGCAATAAACAAAATATCAAGTGGAGGAAGCCCTTCCTTTCCAAGCGGACATACATCGAACGCCTTCGCAACCGCAACCGCCATTACACTATCATATCCAAAGTGGTATATCGCCGTTCCTACATACGCTTGGGCAACGGGGGTAGGTTATTCCAGAATGCATACAGGCGTGCATTATCCAAGTGATGTTTTGGTCGGAGCGGCCGTTGGGATTGCAAGCGCTTACCTCTGTCAATTCATGAATCAACAAGTGTTCAAGACATACAAGCGCCCACAGGAATATTAGAATAATTTCATTCCTATTGTCAGGAATGCATCTGTGGTTCGACTAAATGGAGAACTAAGAAAAACACACCATGAAATCAATAATAGCAACTGCAGCAATCGCGCTTATGGCATTTAGCATCAATGCGCAAACGGCCAAAGAGTGGAAACTTGATAAATCACACGCATCCGTTCGGTTTTCAATCGATCACTTCTTTACTGGAGTTACGGGAAAGTTCAAAAAGTTTGATGGGACGTTCAATTTCGATCCGGCCAACTTAAAAGGTAGCTCTGCTTCATTCACAATTGATGTAACAAGCGTTGATACAGACGAAGAAGATCGAGACGGCCACTTACAATCAGAGGATTTCTTCAACGCGGCCGCTCACCCGAACATCGTGTTCAAGTCAACCAGCATCGAGAAAAAAGGCGAAAATCAGTACATCGTAAATGGCGATCTCACAATGAGAGGCACTACAAAGAAAGTGGCTTTGCCAATGACGGTAAAGGGCGTTATCGACAATCCTTGGAAGGAAGGATCTTTGATCATGGGAATTGAAATGGAAACGACACTTGACCGAACTGATTATGGCGTTGGAACAGGAAGCTGGGCCGCGACCTCCGTAGTTGGAGACGAAGTTGAAATTGAGATCTCAATGGAGCTCGACGGTACAAAAGAGTAGTAGGTTTTGAATTGAAAAAAGGCTGTCATCCAAATTGGATGATGGCCTTTTTTTTTCACGCTTACCTTTGGCACATGAATTTTGCCAAAGAGGATCTACAATCGCTGGTTACAGCAAAAATGCCCTTTGGCAAATTTGAGGGCCGCATTCTGTCAGATCTTCCAGTGAGTTACCTGGAATGGTTTGCGCGCAAGGGCTTTCCAAAGGGAAAACTAGGCATCCAACTCGAGCTGCTCCTCACCATCAAATCCAACGGCCTTGAACACATCCTTCGAGGATTAAAGAAGTTATAATGATGGGGCAAAAACCACATTTTACTACACGATCTGGACTAAATCGCCAAACAATTGGGCTCTTCTATCTACCTCTCATCATGGCAGTTGTATTCATTGGTGCAAGCTATTGGAGCGCAGTTGGTTTAGTAGCCTCGGTTCTACTCTCTCTGTATATTGCGAGTTCAATTCCAAATAAAGTCGAGTTGTTTTCGGATCGAATCGATGTCCATTACATGTTCCAGATGAAGTCGTTTGAGCTGAAGGAGATTCAGGCCATTTATCTGTCGAAGACAAAAAAGGGCGCTCCAATAATCTCCTTAGCCGCAACACACCGAAAGGGTGTGAAAGTGATTCCTATTAATCCAAAAAAGGGAGACCACGATGCGATCATTCAGCATTTCGCAGACCTTCATATCAAAATCGTTCGTGACTGATGGATTACCAGCCACCATTCTTACATCGATTCGCACACTTCGGAACCATTATTCCAAGCCAGTTTCGAAATGTCTCCGACGTGCGCTATACACGCGAAACCATGGATACACTTGATGATGACTTCATCGACCTAGACTACTCAAAAGTAAATGGATCGACCGGCGTGCTTCTGATTCATGGATTGGAAGGAAGCAGCGATTCTGCATACATGAAGGGTTTGACTCGAGTATTAAACCAAAACGGCATGGACTCGATCGCCATGAATTTTAGAGGATGCAGCGGCAGACCCAACAATCAAATGACGAGCTATCACAGCGGCATTTCCGCCGATCTTGAAACCGTAGTTAATCATGTTGAGCAGCAATATGATCGGCTCTTCATTGTGGGCTTCAGTTTGGGAGGAAACGTGAGTCTCAAATGGTCTGGTGAGTATGCCAACAAACCGCACCCAAAGGTGAAAGGAGTTGTTGGAATAAGCGTGCCGTGTGACCTAAACGGCTCTGGAACTGAGTTATTCAAACCTCAAAATTTCATATACCTACGTCGATTTCTGAGGCAGTTGAAGGAGAAAGCCCTGGATAAAATCGATCGTTTTGATGACAGTTCCTTAGATCGTGAAGCGATATCAAACGCCTCAAATTTTATGCAATTTGATCAAGAGTTTACGGCGCCTGTGCATGGGTTTGATTCCGCGATGGATTATTATACCAAATCAAGCTGCGCTCAGTTTATACCTAGCATTAAGCGCCCCGCATTGATCATAAATGCAAAAAACGATTCTTTTCTAAACGAAGCGTGTTATCCCTATGAGGAGGTGGGCCGGAATGAACTTGTCACCCTACTGACTCCAAAGTACGGCGGCCACGTTGGGTTTGCTTCAAATTTCAGCATGAATTTGCCCTTCTGGCATGAGAAGAAAGTTTTAGATTTTATTCAGAAAGTAGGCTGACGGTGCCACGAAAGGAACCATCGGGCCCCGATAGCTGATAGAAGTACATTCCAGGACTCAGCTTCTCTCCCGCTTGATTGTACCCGTTCCATGCCTCGAAAAGTGGTCGTTGGGTAAAGAAGACCAATGTTCCCCAACGGTTGTACACACTCATTTCATCAAAATCATGACACTCAGGTGTTACCTGAATTCTGAAATAATCATTCACGCCGTCGCTGTTTGGCGTAAACACGTTCGGGATGACAAATTCAGTGCTGAAGAAAACCTGAATTGAATCCTCTGTCGTGCATCCGTCATTATTCACAAACAAGCGATACATGCCCTCTTCCGTCACAGTCAATTCATACCCTTTTTCAAGTTCTTCTCCGCCAAAAAACCATCTGTAATCGTAACCAAAGTCGTCGTTTTCCTGCGGACGTATCTGCACCACATCCGTACAGGCAAATGTATCCGCCCCAAGCTCCACGCTCGGAGTCTGCGTGATTTTCACCGTTTCACTAAATAGATCCGTGATGGAGTCTTGACCACATAAGTATGTGGCCTCCAACTCTACCGTATAATTCCCTCCTGACACATAACTGTGCTCGGAAACCTGCGCTGTATCGGTGTCTCCGTCTCCAAAACTCCACATCCAGTCTACTACGCTTCTGGAGGTAATCCCTGTGAATCGCATCGGCTCTCCATCGCAAACTGTGTCTGTCGAGTCTAGAACGCCAATTGCTAAACCGTTGAATGTTGGTCGAAATTCGACATGAATGGAATCAGAACCCGCACAGCGCGTGTTGAATACGGTAACGATATATGTATCGGTGGAATCAATGGTTATGAATCGACTTGTCTCGCCACCACCCCACAGATAGCTGATAGCGAGCGAATCTGCATCGAGTTGGAAGGTGTCTTGAAGGCAGATAACCGTGTCAATGCCCAAATCGACCGTTGGGTTTGGAATAACTGTGATGGTATCGTAAACCGTATCAATTCTACAAAGCGAGGTGATAATCACTTCGATAAAGTACGTCCCTCCAGAATCATAAGAATGAATCGGAGCCGCAGCACCGCTCAGCGCTCCGTCGCCTAGTTTCCATTCATATAGGTATGGATTCCCAATTGCGTTTACATTGAATTGAATGCTGTCGAACTGGCAAATGGTATCTGAGTTTGCCGAGATATTTGAAAAATCAACGCCTCCATTTAAATCTGTTAGACGCACCCCAGCGGCATAAGAATAAGACTCGGCATTTCCTAAACCAATGGAATAGGCAATAAATCCGCAGCCAGTTGAAAATAAGTTGTGGCTCCCTGTATCGATCAACACGGATGTAAATGCATAGCTCGAATCAGCCGATAACGGTTCAAATCCAATTACGGTTGACCCATCCAATTCCAATGTTGACGTATCCGTTGTTCGAGTCACAATCACTACATGGTTTAGGGATATGGCTACTTCGCTGACCGCAAAAAACGTGATACTGTCTAAAAACATTTGCTCGTTTGGGTTGATCATAACCATTGAAGGATCGCCTTGAGATATGTTGCTGCAGGATGATCCTCCATTGCTCACCATAAACTGTCCAACACTTATTCGATTGTTGGATGATATCAGTCGGGCCACCATGTGCGTATCTTGATAAAACTCCCCAGCGTCAATCGTAGTCATGAGCACACCGTCTTTATAAACCTCTGTATCATCCTCTTCCGCTAGTACTCGATACATATCCGTTCCAACATCAGGTGTTGGTATCAGGATGTACTCTCTACCCCACGATGCAACTGGAAACATGGCCTCATAAAGTGGATCGGCTGTAGCGCCGCAATAAATTTGAGACCACACATTTCCAGCGAAAACAGCCACTGTTTTAGTCGGATCTGTACATACAATTCGTGATCCGGTCAAGTCTTCAAGTGAATCGCCTTGCACCTGATAAAGCTCTCCAGAGTCAAGCGTAACTGTGAAAGGAACATTTGCCAAGTGCCCACCGCGTGTATTGCCGGTTGGGGTGATCTCAACGGTCACCGTTTCGCCTGGCGCCACGATTAAGAATTCAGACCTCCAAGGGCCCGGATAAACTTGCGCTTGGTAGTTTCGGTTAAACATAACGGGATATGCAGTCATGGCGTAGTATTCTGAACCTAATGCTCTATTTGGCAAAACAAGAGATGCCTCACTCCTGAAGGCGTGATATGTATTAGCATATACCACACAGTCCTTATTCGTATGCACGTGAATTGCTTTCGATTCTAAACTATCAGAGGTGAAAATCCAAGCTAAAGAATCCGGAATTACAATTTTGGTCACGCTGCCGGGTGTGACGCTAAATGTTTGAAGAAAACCTGAGCCAGGTACTTCTAGGAAACCTGAGGTTGCAAACCGAGAAGAAATATTGGTTTGAAAAACAATGCTTGGGTCAGGAGGCGATAAAATAGTTGTGAATCCATCTTCAGGCTCTGTGAAGCCAAACCAGAAGTCAGTTCCCGCATTGGTAATAGATTGGGCTTGGGTTTGAAAACAGGTGCCCATGGCCACGAACATGCAAAGTGCGACGCCAATTACTCGGGTCAATTTTTCTATTGCAAAACAGCGTGGATACATTCTGATGCTAAATTAAGCAAGCTTGGAAATCAATTATTCTGAATACACGGATTCTTTACACCAGATATGTCAACAACTACGAGCTGTGATTCGAGGATTCTATTCGCGTCACCATAATGGCGTATAACACAAAGATTATTAAGCCGATAGCGAGGGCAGCCCAGGCAACTTCATCATTCAGCCCTGAATCTGCGAACCATATGGCACACGCTCCCATGACCGCCATAAAAATCACAAGCATCGACACGATCTTTCGATGTCTCCAACCAATAATGTTAAGTCTCTGATAAAGGTGCGATCGATGTGGTTTCCATATTTTCTCTTTATTCAGGCCACGTCTGATAATTGTAAAAGCACCATCGGAGAGAAAAACCCAAAGCACAAGTACGACAATCAAGGTCATTGAATTGAGCGAAAACTCACCATTATAGAAAGGAATGATTGCAAACCAGAAACCAAGCAATGACGATCCGACATCTCCCATAAATACTTTGGAAGGATCCCAATTCCAAAAAAGGAAACCCATGGCAGCACCCGCCAAAACCAGGGTGAACATCGACATCGGTGAGCCAAATAATATTAGGGATAAAACGAGTGCCCCAATTAGTGTTTGTGCTCCCGCAAACCCATCGATGCCGTCAAGGAAATTGAAAATATTCATGATTCCGAGCACCCAAATAAATGCCACCGCATAGCCGGCCCAACCCAAACTGAAGTTTAAAGGTGCAGGTAAAGGGAACTCAGAAAAGGCACCACTGTGATTGATTACTAGGCCAATAGCAATTGCTTGAAAGATGAGCCTCGTCCAAACGGGCAACCCTATTTTATCATCGACAATTCCGAGGGCGGCGACAATGAAACTCGCGATCCAAAATATCCAAGGCAAGTGCACTCCTTCCATCATAAAGAACCAAAGCGATCCACACGCTACTCCCAGAATTACAGCGATTCCGCCTGCACGAGGCTTCGGCGTATCGTGGCTAGATCGCTCGTTTGGTATATCGATAAATCCAAGTTTTGAGAAAAGTGGCATTAGGGCATAAATTGCCACCCAACTTGCACCAGCCGCAATTACAAATCCTATGATGGCATTAACTATCACTCGATTATTTCATTTGGAACAGTTAACACACTTCTGGGATTCCACCCGGCCTTTTTGGCCTTTTCTGACGAGAAAGTCAGGTCCGTGGTAATCTTCGATAGCGTATTAAAATTGATTGGGAAATGTATCCCAAAAAACAATAAAAATTCTCCAAAAAGGGCCGCCAACCATGCAACAAAAAATGGAAGACTCCGCGGTGGGGTGCTCTTTAGAAGCTTGGACAAAAGCGTCTCAAGCTCTTTAAAAGTCACGTCTACACCGTCGCTGAGGTTGAATACTCCGCCAACATGACTAAGCTGAGGCAAGTACATTGCAACATCAGCGGCTAAAACAATACTGCGCTTTGCCTTGCTCTGCCCTATTCCAAAATAACGGCCATTTTTCATTCCCTTAATCATCGCTCCTAGGTTTCCAGGTGGGTTTTTACCCGCGATAAGAGGTAAACGCAAAATGCTCAAGCGAGCGCCAATTTTTTCAGCATAGTTCATCGCTATCTGCTCCGCATTCTTTTTGCTTTTCCCGTATGGGTCCATTGCGCCTAAAGGGTGCTGCTCGGTAATATTTGATCCGGAGGAGACACCGTAGACCGCAACTGTGCTGATTATCGAGACGCTTGTTGGTTTTATTGAATTTGCATCTAAGGCCCGAAAAAGGTTCTCAATACCTCGTTCGTTGACTCTAAAAAAATCTTCTTTCTCACCTATTGTTCGAGGAACAACATGCGCCTTTCCAGCAGAATGAATAATCCAATCGTATGATTGTCCGGCAAGGTTTGGCTCTTCATTTCCAAGATCGCACAAGAAGTGGTTCTTCGAATCGAAAGCTGAGCGTCCAATTGTGTGGACTTCATATCCCTTAGCAGTAAGCTCGTTAAAAATATACCGTCCCAAAAACCCGCTAGCGCCTGTAATCAGAACTTTTCTACTTGGGTTAATTTGCAGCACACCAGCCTCTATCTTATCTGGACCATCACTCTCCTTTTTTATCTGCACCTTGCAACATTACTGTAATTTGAAACATAAATTATAGAATGCAATTCATTGACAAAAGGGATCATCCTCACAAAGGCCAATAGTGTTGTACACAAAGCCCGTGAAGTCAAACACATTTTATAATTTTCACGAAAATTCTAACCCTTGAAAAAACGAGGCCTTCTCGTCGTAATTCTTTTCTCACTTAGCCTTGTTTTAGAGCTAAGGGCGCAATGCAATAACGTGCTGGTAAATGGCGACGCAAGTACAGGCGCATCAGGTTGGAATTTCAGCAGTGGAGCGGGTTCAAATTGGCTCCTCCAAAACTGGGGTTATGGCAATGCATTTGTAGCATCCTATAACTGGACGACAATGGAGCAGACCATTGATTTAGTGGCAGAGGGATATACCAGCCAATACCTTGACGAGGAACCCCTCGTTTCATTTAGCCAGATGTTTCGTGGTAAGCATAGTTATTACAATGACCTCTACTATTACAAGATCAAACTCTTGAATGGTTCTAGCCAAGTGATTGATAGTTATTCATACGGATCGCAAAGCGCTCCGATATCAACGACAATAAACTGGGACACCCTATCAGGCAACTTAACTTCATATGGCACTGGCTTGAGGTACATCCATGTAGAGTGCGGAGGAAAAAGCATAGAAAATTGGGCCGGGAACTTTGGTACCATCATCGACAATGGTGTTGTGAGCATTGCAGAAGTTATGGATACAACCATTTGCGGCGGGAGTTATTTTTTCAATAATCAATACCTAACCACTTCGGGCACCTATACTCAAAGCTTTTCAGGTGTTTATGGTTGCGATTCCATCATAGTACTAAACCTTCAAGTCGATTCTCTCATAGTCGAGTATGACAGCATTCAACCAACCTGCCATGGGGATGATGATGGAAGCCTAACGCTGCATGTTTCTGGCGGCACAACGCCTTACACTTTTGCTTGGGCTAACGGCGGCAACGATAGTACTGTTACAAACCTAGAAAGTGGCGCTCATGTATTTACAGTAACGGATGCGAATGGCTGCGCAGATACTTCATCCATAACATTGACCGAGCCAAATGAATTGGTCGTAACGGCTGTGCTAGATTCGAATGCCAGATGCTATAATTCAAATGATGGAGGGGCGAGCGTTACTTCCGTCGGCGGAACGGGCAGCCACACCTACAATTGGAGCAACTCAGCCACTGGCAATCACAACAGCGGAATTGTTTCAGGTGACTATTTCGTGACCGGAACCGATTCCAATGGGTGTGTGGACACCACTGCGGTCTTTGTTGGAATATTGGATGATGTCGATCCTATTGCCGTTGTCCAAAATATATCCGTGTATCTAAATCAAAGTGGTTTGGCCTATGCTGATATTCTTGATATCGACAACGGATCCTACGATAATTGCGGAATCGACACCATGTACATTAATATAGACAGTTTTGATTGTGACGATATTGGCGTGAATCAGATCGATTTCACACTCGTTGATAGCAATTCGAATTCTGTCACCACCTCTGTTCAGGTAACCGTCGTTGATACAATCAGGCCATTCTTTCTTTGTCCCTCAGATACGGCAATTTGTGAAAGCACGTTTTCCTATCCATTCCCTACAGCAACTGACAATTGCAGCGGAGTTAGTATTGTTCAGACAAGTGGCCTGCCAAGCGGGTCAACCTACCCTGTCGGGGGAACAACCAACACATTTCTGGCCACTGATAGCGCTGGAAATGAATCGACCTGTTCATTTTCTGTTTATCGAGGAGTAACTCCAAGCAAAGCTGACGCAGGATTGGACTTTGGATTGTGCGTCTCGCCTTCCTCTAACCTAAATGCCGTTAAACCATCGTCGGGTATGGGAACATGGACTAGCCTTGGGAATGCTATTGTAATCGATCCGAACCAATTTAACTCGCCGGTTAATAACTTAGTTTTTGGGGAAAACCTATTTGTTTGGACCGTATCAGATGGCTCCTGTCCCACAAATTCAGATACTGCAACGATTCTAGTAAGCGCCAAACCAACGGTGGCTGATGCTGGCACGGACGCAACTGTTTGTGACCAGAGTGCTTATATGCTGAGCGCAAACGATCCAAGCGTTGGAGTTGGATACTGGACCTCCCCGTATCCTGGGATATTTTCTGACTCGCTTTCTCCCAATTCAAGTTTGCTCAGTTTTAATGGGAAAAGGGGTGTTCACGTGGAATATTCAAAGTGGCGCATGTCCTGTTTCCTCGGATGAAGTTTTGATAGAAATTGGCTACGCACCAAACGTCGACGCTGGCCCCGACCTTTATACACAAGGCGTTGCCAGGGTTCGTGTGCAAGTTGAGGTAAATCAACCATCCATAATAAATTGGGAGCCCTCGATTATTTTGGACGAAATTGATCAGCTAGTGACCTACGCAAATATTGAGGAAACAACGGAACTCGTCGTTTCCGCCACCAGCGAGCCATTTTGTACTCGTCAGGACACCCTCAAGATTCGAGTATTAAGTCCAGTGGAAATAAACACTGTATTCACTCCAGACGGAGACGACATAAATGACGAATGGAATATTGAAGGGTCGGAGAGTTACCCGAAAATGAAAGTGGTCGTATTTAATCGTTAGGGAGCAAAGGTATACGAGTCAGACGATGGATACAAAACCAAGTTCGACGGCAAGCATAACGGAAATCTGCTCCCCGTGTCTTCCTACTATTACGTTATCGAGTTTAACGACGGCATCACCGATCCCAGAGATGGTAACCTCACAATTATATACTGAGAAAGGAGATGGAACCATGAAAAACTTAATCATCGTCTTATTCGTTCTGACATTCTCCGCGGTCAATGGACAGCAGTCTTGGCAATTGAGTCAATACCTGTCCAACGGATACCTAGTAAACCCAGCAAGCGCAGGTGAGCGCCAAATGCTAGACCTAAACATAACTTATAGACAACAATGGATGGGGTCTCAATATGCGCCTAGATCTTTCTATGTGAGCGGAACCTCTCGAATTTTCGCACCCCGCACCTTAACATCAGAAACATTGCCTACAAGCCAATCTGAATCACATTCAAATGATAAAGGAAAAAGGAAAAATAAAACATGCGGCCGGCGGCATTCTGTTTCAAGACGATTTTGGGGCATTTTCCTACACCGCATTTGGGGCTTCTTACAATGTGCATGTACCAATTAATTCATCGTGGACAATTTCTGCAGCACTTAAAGGAAGTATGAAAAACTGGGTTTTTGACCCAACCAAAACACAAATGGGCACTTCAAATGATCCCACGCTTCAAGCATTTGCCGCAAGCTCACAAGCATTTAATGATTGGATTCCGAGCATTGATTTTGGACTTTATGCCTACAGTAAGCACTTGTTTTTCTCTTATAACTCGGATCAATTAACCCAGGGGGAGTTGAGATTTGAAAACAGCCCAGTGTCTCCAGCGCTGCAAATGACCCATTATGGCATGATTGGCGGTCGCCTAATTTTAAACCAAAGTTTACACCTCGTCCCGAGTACACTTATAAAATACACTGCCTCCGCGCCCGCTTCTATAGACTTTAATTTAAAGCTTGATGTTAGGGATCGATATTTCGCGGCTGTTGGATATCGATGGAATTCCGACATCATTTTGACCGGGGCTGTTTTTGTAAGTAATTTAATCAAAGTCGGCTACAGCTTCGATTACCCTTTGACTGAAACCAAAAGTTTAGGATTCGGCTCACACGAGCTGTTCCTTGGCATTCAATTGTTTAAAAAGTAATCCAATAGAATGCACCGGTTAATATCATCCTCAATTTATTGGTTCTTTATCATTTCACTATTCCTACCGTGCCAGATTATTGCGCAAGTGAAACTGATAGAATCGGAGGCTGTGGATCCGCTGGGAGGCAAAAACACCGAATTTGGCAAAGCGCTCCTAAGTCATAACCGAGATCAGCTATACTATGTAAAAAGCTATGACTTAGAGCAAAAAAATAAAAACGTTTCCCAGTCTGTATGGCGGGCAAAATGGAGAGGAGAATCACTTTTTTCAAACCAAGAGTCTATACCTATTCTTAATTCTAGGTTTAACAATGCCGTAGTAGGCGTCTCAAACGACGGACAACACATTTACCTACTTGGCACCTACTCAAACAACAAACTCATGTGGCCCGGTTTGTCTATTGCCGATAATCTAGGAGACCCGTGGAGCAAACCAGAACAAGTTAAGGTTAAGAAGCTACGAATCCGTTCGCAGCAATTCGACTTTTATGTCACTCCCCAGGAAACGGAAATGTTCATCTCCATGGGAGGTTCAGTCTATGGCCAATTGGACATCTATATGAGCCAGAAATCTGAGGATGGCACATGGTCCGAAGCAATCTTGCTTGAAGGAATCAATACTGATTCCACAAACGAAATTTCACCCTTTTACAGCGCCGAATTCAAAACGTTGTTTCTTTCATCAGACAGAAAAGGTGGAATGGGTGGATATGATGTTTATATGAGTGCGCGAGGTGACACATGGTCCGATTGGTCCAAACCCAAAGCGCTTGACGCACCTGTTAATTCGGAAAAATTTGACGCTTATTTTTCTGCATATAGAAGGGAAGGATCATTCTTTGTCAGCAATAGAAACGATTCGTTAGGAAAGCTCTATTTCCTCGAAGGATACGACCCAACAATTCCCGTAGAGCTTGAAACCTACAAATTGACATCGATGGAAGAACCAGCGGACCCGGAGTTCGACTTCGATAAGTTCAACATCGTATCCGAGGAGGAAATCCCTGCAGATGCAAAGGCGTTCTTATTTGATAATGCGCACGTGGCCATGGACTCCTCCAACATTGAATCAAATGGTGATTTCAAGTTCAATAAAATGGACCGAAACAAGGAATACACCGTTGGATTTAGTGAGAACATTGACGGCTCTAAGATGAAGGTCTACAACATCTCAGACGATGAGAAGAAGGAGATTGCTGGCACCGATGGTTCGTACACCGTTAAGCCATTAACCCTGCTTGAAGTAGAAGACAAACCGATGCCGGCTTATTTTACAAGCTATCACATTCCTCACCCTTGGATGGGACCAAACAAAGACCGCTTGTTGCATACGGTATCCTTCAGTTTTGATGACATTTCAATTACAGAAACGGAGCGCAAAAAGCTTCAGCAAATAATAAAGCGCAAAGACGTCAAACTATCAATCTCTGGCCACACCGATAATATTGGTACGGTCGAAGCAAACAAGCTTACCTCACTTGAACGAGCGAATGCGGTGAAGTCTGTTCTTATTGAGATGGGATATCCGGCAGAACTTATCAAAACCACTGGTGACGGTGCTAGAACGCCTGTTGACGGTAATGACACTGCTGAAGGTCGCAGCAGAAACCGCAGAGTGGATATTTTTCAAGAATAAAGCCTTCAGGATTGGGTCTGACTGCAATCTAAGCCTTTGCAGATGCTCGTTTGTGTTTTATCCCTCAACCATTCTATGAATTTCGAAAAGAGGATGAACACTTCATGTAACTTGCTGGACCTGTTAGCAGCGCCCTACTCTTTCGGAGTGTCATCAATTTCGGATGACTCATCTAGCTCCTCGTAAATCGAATTTCGGCTTAGAAATTCCGGAACCATTTGTTTCATTTTAGCCACAATCTTGAAGTTATCCTGTTCATCGAACATTCCAATAAGTTCGCTAATGTGCGCTGAGACTACCTCAAAATCATATTCACGCACATTTGCAATCATGATTTTTTTGTGATGAGTGGGCAAGGTGTTTTCCTCATCATTCAATAGTTCTTCATATAGCTTCTCCCCTGGCCTTAGTCCCGTAAATGCAATTTGAATATCCTTTCCCAATTCTAGCCCAGACAACTTGATCATCTTTTTTGCCAAGTCGACAATCTTCACGGATTTACCCATGTCGAAAATGAAAATCTCGCCACCATTGCCCATAGACCCAGCCTCGAGCACCAACTGGCAGGCTTCAGGAATCGTCATAAAATAGCGTGTGACATCGGCGTGAGTAACCGTAAGAGGTCCTCCTGCCTGGATCTGCTTACGAAATAATGGAATCACCGATCCATTTGACCCTAGCACATTTCCAAACCGGGTTGTAACAAATTTGGTTGGAGTTTCTGGGTTATCCTTGATGCTATTATACAAAGACTGCACATACATTTCTGCGATACGCTTTGAAGCTCCCATAACATTCGTTGGATTCACGGCCTTATCCGTACTCACCATGACAAATTCGTTGACGCCGTACTGAACACTCAGGTCGGAGAGATTTTTTGTGCCCATCACATTATTATGAATGGCCTCGCTTGGATTCAACTCCATCATGGGCACATGTTTGTAGGCGGCAGCGTGATAGACAAAGTCAGGTTTGAATGTCTTGAATGCATTCTCCAATCGATCTCTATTTCGGATATCTCCAATCACTATCTCATAGTCTTGAAACCTAAAGCCCTCTCGAAGCTCCAATTCCAATTCAAACAAGGGGGTTTCGGCGTTGTCTATCAAGACAATCCTGAGTGGTTTAAACGGAATGATTTGACGCACCATTTCACTTCCGATAGACCCGGCGGCACCTGTGATCATCACGGTTTTACCAACAAGCTGATTTCGAATTTTCTTTTTGTCTAATTGGATAGAAGGCCGCTCCAGTAAGTCTTCGATTCGAATTTCCTTGAATTGATTGAAGCTTAATTCTCCATTGATCCATTTAGAAGCTGGTGGAACATCGAGCAGTTTGATATTGTACTTGAGACATAGATCAATTAAGTCTTGCTTCTTAGATAGAGCCAATTCACTATCTGCAAAAATGAGTTGATCCACTTCCTTATTCTGAAACAGTCCTTCAAGACTCTCAGCCGCATCATAGATGCTAATGCCTTCCATTTTTTTCCTTGCCAACTTGGGATTTGAATCCACAAATGCGATGACTTTATACTGAACACCTAGGTCGCGTTCAAGTGTCTTTTTAGCGATGCTTCCGGGTTCACCTGCTCCATAAATAATAACCTTTGTTTGCTCTCGATTGACCTTTCTGAGCTCGTAATACAGGATACGTATAAAGACACGCAGTCCTCCCATAAAAAACATCATGAAGAAATAATCGATAACGACAACGGAAAATGGTATTAGGAACTGTTGTGTGAAATAGAACTGAATAATATTGACCACAGTGAGCAGCAGGGTACCGACAGATACGGTGTAGAATATTCGCACACCATCTTCGGTACTCGTGAATTGAATTATTCCCGCATACGTCCGAAAAACGATGAAGCTTAATATTCGAACTGCAATGGCAAAGGGCAGTGATATCATCATCAAATCCAGATGCTTAGCCGGGATGTCGAAATTGAACCGAAGTAAGTACGCTAGAAAAATGGAGCACAGTGCTATACCAATGTCAAGTGAGAAGATCCCCCATCTTGGCAACCTGCGTCCTTCTCTGAAATATGTGATTAATCCGTTCACTTCTCTTTTGCAAATGCGAAAATGCAGCATTTATGAACGCGTTCGAATGTGTCACACACCAACTTATTAGCCAAATCATCTTCATTAGTCTGGGCGTTTCAGGGCTGCGGAATTTATCTAACTCATGATTAATCAATCAATTAGTGATCAAGGGGCTTTTCTTCCCGAAAAAATCATGACCTTCATCGCGTGAATTTTAAAGAACTCGGTCTATCAGACGACCTCATCGATTCCATAAGCTATATGGGATTTGAAAAAGCTACTCCGATTCAGGAGCAAGCTATACCAAAGATTATTGACGGAAAAGATCTCATCGCATGTGCTCAAACGGGTACCGGGAAAACTGCGGCGTTTATACTTCCCATAATTAATAAGCTGGCTGCCCGTGAAAACAGCGGCATCAGCACTATTGTAATTTGTCCAACACGTGAACTGGCGATTCAAATTGATCAAGCGATCAACGGATTCACGTATTTCACGTCGATATCATCAATCGCGATTTATGGCGGTGGCGATGGCGACGATTGGGAAGATCAAAAAAAGGCGCTTACTAGCGGTGTTGATATTGTTGTAGCCACACCAGGAAAGTTCATTGCCCACCTTAACATGGGATATATGGATTTGACAAAAATCGAACACGTGATATTAGACGAAGCCGATCGCATGTTAGATATCGGATTTCATGATGACATTCTGCGCATATTCAGCTATTTCCCAAAGAAGCGGCAAACGCTGATGTTTAGCGCTACCATGCCTAGAAAGATTCGCGATCTAGCTACAGAGATCCTAAAGTCTCCGGATGAAATCAGTATTGCTATATCTAAGCCAGCCGAAGGTGTTTTGCAAATGGTCTATCTGTGTTACGACACAATGAAGACTCAATTCATCAAGCGACTTATTGATGGCAAGGAATCGTGCAAGACCATTATCATCTTTAGTTCAACAAAGCGAGAGGTAACGCAGATTGTTCGTGGACTGAGAAATAACAAGTACTTGGTGGAGGGAATCTCTTCTGATTTGGATCAGAAGCAACGAGAGGCTGTTCTAATTAAGTTTCGAGCGAAGCAATGTCGCGTTCTTGTGGCAACAGATGTTATGAGCCGAGGAATTGATATTAAGGACATCAATCTTGTAATCAACTATAATGTTCCGAATGACGCTGAAGACTACGTGCATCGGATTGGAAGAACGGCACGTGCAGACACAACCGGAATTGCGGTTACATTAGTTAACCCAGAAGAGATGTACAAGTTTCTTCGGATTGAGCGATTGATCGAAAAGGAAGTCCTCAAATCCCCTATTCCACCAGAGATTGGCGAGAGCCCAACCTGGAACCCGAAGGCCGTTGCACGAAAAGGAAAAGGACCAGGAAAAGGTCATGGTGGCAAAGGCGGAGGTGGTCGAAATTTTAAAGGAAAACCAAGAAGGTAATCTTAGCGCTTAATAAAACGCTTCGCCTCAGTCTCGTATCCATCAACTTTTAGGAAGTAAATTCCATTGGTCAATGCGCTTAGATTTATCTCATTAGATGAAATCTTTTGCTCAATCATCAACGCGCCAAGTGCATTGTAAATGCGAGCCGTAGTATTTGCAGAAACCCCTCGAATAAAGAGTTTCTCTTCAACAACAGTGGGGAAAATGATTAGCCCGGTTTTATCGACATTCTCAGTTCCTAAACAATGGTTGACCTTGACAGTGTCTGAATAAGTACAGCCCTCATCAGATGTTACGGTCACGGAATACTTTCCTTTAGCGTTGACACTAATTGCGCTTCCAATGGCACCGGTGTTCCAGGTGTGATCACCCGATACGCCAGTAAAGAAAGTGATGGTTTGGTTTGCACATAGGAAAGTGTCGTTTCCAAGCGAAAAAACAGGAAGATCTGCAACGTATACAAATGCACTATCCTCGGACAAACATCCGTTTCCATCGAACGCAGTTACGGTGTATGCATCAGTAATGAACACTTCTATAGCCGCCGAATCGGAACCGTTAAACCATGAATCAACTGTATGTGATCCATCAACAAATATGGTTCGAGAACCACAGCTATCTTCATCTAGCTCAATCATAACTGGATCAACGACATGATGGGTAATTGTTAGCTCATCCATTCCATCACAAAACCCAGATTCACTAACTGTAACGCTTATCAATCCTGAACTCATGACAATCGTCGTCTGTGTCGTAGCGCCATTAGACCATACGTAAGAAGAACCAGAATTTCCAGCATCCAATTGAATTGGCTCATCAGGGCAAATGGTTTGGTCTGGACCGAGACTTACTGAGAGTCCTTGCAACTCGGCCAAAACAGAGGCCGTATCACTTTTCATACAGCCATTTTCATCGGTCACTGTAACCGAAAGGGAGCCAACTCCAATTATTGTGTTTGTGAATGAGGTGCTTCCATCCGACCACAAATAGTCATTTCCAACCGCCAAGGCCAACACAAGTGAATCGCCATCGCACACGGTGGTATCATTTCCTAAATCAACTGTTGGCAAGCCAAGTACCTCAAGAACCTGAACAATAGAATCTGAACATGAATCGCTCGTAACGGTCAATGTCACATTGTATGTTCCTGCTTCCGACACGGTAAAAGTTGGAGATTGCAAACTTGAAGTATCATCGGGCAATTCCCATGCATATGACAATGAAGAACCTAGGCTATTGTTTGTAACCGACACCTGCTCGCCCACACAAACCGTGTCTTCGCTTAAAGTAAACAGCGGAATGGCCGAGGGGCAACAAGCTCCAACTGTCAAAGAAGAAGAAGCGGAAGATTCCCACGTGTTATCTAAGTATCCATTCGCGACAACCACCCAGTTTCCATAAGGAACGTTTCCAAGTGAAACATTATGACTCCAGGGCGTAATTACCTGAATAAAAATTTGTGGAGCGATATAGCTCATCTCAACAAAAATGGTGTCGTTACTATAAGAGTAGGTCGGAGTTTGAAGCGTATACGCACCCGCATTGTTGACGCCTGAAATCGTAACCGTTGTACTTGTGCAGTTCAGTTGATTATTTGGAGTGATAACCGTGGTAACGTTTACCGGCGGTTGGGCTTGAAGTACACCAAAACAATACAGGGTAAAAACCAATAGAAATAATGTGCGCATCATGGTGCTAGTTGTATTGAAAAAAGGTGTTTTAAAGAAATTTAAGTCTACTTAGCGCTTAATAAAACGCTTCGCCTCAGTCTCGTATCCATCAACTTTTAGGAAGTAAATTCCATTGGTCAATGCGCTTAGATTTATCTCATTAGATGAAATCTTTTGCTCAATCATCAACGCGCCAAGTGCATTGTAAATGCGAGCCGTAGTATTTGCAGAAACCCCTCGAATAAAGAGTTTCTCTTCAACAACAGTGGGGAAAATGATTAGCCCGGTTTTATCGACATTCTCAGTTCCTAAACAATGGTTGACCTTGACAGTGTCTGAATAAGTACAGCCCTCATCAGATGTTACGGTCACGGAATACTTTCCTTTAGCGTTGACACTAATTGCGCTTCCAATGGCACCGGTGTTCCAGGTGTGATCACCCGATACGCCAGTAAAGAAAGTGATGGTTTGGTTTGCACATAGGAAGGTATCGCTGCCAAGTGAAAAAACAGGAAGGTCTGCAACGTATACAAATGCACTATCCTCGGACAAACATCCGTTTCCATCGACAGCAGTTACGGTGTATCCACCCGTTACTAAAACCTCGATGGCCATTGAGTCGGACCCATCAAACCAGCTTTGGACTGTGTGAGAGGCATCAACCCAAATGAGCCGTGTACCGCAGCTATCTTCAGCAAGTTCAATCTCAGTTGGAATTACCGTGTGATGCTGTAGATTGACTTCATCAACGCCATCGCAAAAACCAGCTTCGCTTACCGTGACACTTATAAGTCCAGAGTTTGTTGTTGTGGTCATTTGGGTAGTATCACCATTCGACCACTGGTAGGTAGTCCCAGCGTTTCCAGCGTTCAGTTGAACTTGATCTTCTGGACAATTTGTTTGATCAGGTCCCAGCGCAACGCTCAAGGTTTGAAGTTCTGCCAGAACCGCGACTGTGTCACTATTCATGCAGCCATTGTCATCTGTTACGGTTACCGAGAGCGAGCCTACGCCATGTAAAGCGTTCGAAAACGAAGTACTCCCATCAGACCATAAATAATCATTTCCAACCGCCAAATTTAGGGCTAGGGAATCTCCTTCGCAGATGGCAGTATCGACTCCTAAATCAACAGATGGCAATTCCAGAACCTCCAACACCTTCACCAACGAATCTGAACATGAGTCGCCCGTAACGGTGAGTGTTACGTCGTATGTTCCGGCCTCCGATACTGTAAACGTTGGCGATTGTGCGGTTGATGTTCCATCCGGCAAATCCCAAGCAAAGCTTAGGTTCGACCCAATGCTATTGTTTGTAACAGAAACTTGCTCGCCCACACAAACCGTGTCTTCAGTAAAGCTGTATTGAGGAATTGCTGTAGGACAACACGCCCCTACTGGCAGCCAACCATAAGCAACAGATTGATATACGTTGCCCAAATAACCACGTGCAGCTACAGTCCAATTTCCGTAAGGCACATTGCCCAATGTTACATTATGGCTCCAGGATGTAAGAACACCAATTACAATTTGAGGGGAAGTATAATTGATATTAACCCAAATTGTGTCGTTGCCGTATGAATGCGTAATCGATGTAAGTGTATAGTTACCTGCATCATTCCAGCCTGTAATGGTCAGGGATGTGCTTGTACAGTTCAAAGGGTTGGATGGTGCAATAACCTGCCAAACGTCGACAGGAGGTTGCGCTTGAAGCACGCCCAATCCAAATAACGACAGAAAAATAACGGATAATAACTGCTTCATGTGTCTCAATTTTTTTTTGCAAAAATAATTAGAAAAGGCCGGTAATTTCGCCCTCAGCGTTAATGTCGATATTCTCTGCTGCTGGGGTAGCTGGAAGTCCTGGCATTCGCATGATCTCGCCCGTAATTGGGATCAGAAATCCGGCGCCAGCCGCAATCTCAATTTCCCGAACGGTAACGACAAAATCTTTTGGCCGACCGATAAGCGCGGGGTTGTCGGACAATGACTTCTGTGTTTTCGCAATACAGATCGGCAACTTGGTCAGGCCAAGGTCTACTATCTTTTTTAGATCTGACTTTGCCTTCGCCGTATAATCCACGGCTTCTGCTCCGTATATGCGCTTGGCGATCATTTCAATTTTGTTCTCTACCGTTTCATCCAACGGATAGATCGGATTAAATGGTTCATCAAAACCATCGGCTAGTTCAGCCACATGACGTGCCAGTTCTTCTGCACCTTCGCCGCCCTTTCCCCAATGATCTGAAAGCACAGCTTTCACGCCCTTCGCGGCACATGCCTCAGCAATTATATCCAGCTCTTCCTGTGTATCGAGGGTGAATTTATTAATCGCCACTACCGCTGGAACTCCAAAGTGCGCTATGTTTTCTAGGTGTTTTTCCAGGTTAACAAGGCCCTTGCGCACCGCCTCTGGATCTGGCCCGTTCAATTCTTTCACAGGCTTTCCTCCGTGATACTTCAGCGCCCTGACCGTTGCAACCAATACCACTGCATTTGGATTTAACCCAGCTGCGCGGCATTTAATATCAAAGAATTTCTCCGCCCCAAGATCGAATCCGAAACCGGCCTCGGTAATAACATAATCTGAAACAGACATACCCATTTTTGTCGCAATAACTGAGTTTGTTCCCTGCGCAATGTTTGCAAATGGACCACCATGAATGATCGCTGGATTTCCCTCCAGTGTTTGAACGAGGTTAGGCTTGACTGCATCCTTCATTAACGCAGCCATGGCTCCATTCGCATTCAAGTCGCGCGCACAGATGGGCTTCTTATCGAATGTGTATCCAATGAAGATATTTCCCATTCGCTCTTTTAAGTCAGCAAGATCCTTGGAAAGGCAGAGAATGGCCATGATCTCAGATGCCGCTGTAATATCGAATCCCGTTTCGCGGGGAATCCCCATTCCAGCGCCGCCGAGACCAACCACCGTTTTGCGAAGTGCACGGTCATTCATATCCATTACGCGCTTCCAACTTACCGTTCGCGGGTCGATATTCAGACTTCGTTTCTTACTTTGAATATTGTTATCAATGAGCGCCGACAGCAGATTGTGGGCCCGTTCGATGGCTGAAAAATCTCCTGTAAAGTGAAGGTTGATGTCTTCCATGGGAATTACTTGGCTGTAGCCTCCACCCGTCGCTCCGCCTTTCATTCCAAATACCGGCCCCAGTGACGGTTCTCGCAATACTACTGTAGTTTGCTTTCCAATTCGATTCAAACCCTCTGTTAACCCAATAGATGTTGTGGTTTTTCCTTCGCCAGCGGGAGTTGGAGAAATAGCAGAAACGAGTACTAGCTTAGCATTTTGCAGCTTGCTTTCATCAATCAGATCGAGCGGCAGTTTGGCCTTGCCTTTTCCGTATAGCTCCAACAGATCCGATGGAATGTTGAGCTTCTTTGATATTTCTTGAATTGGTCGTAGAGTGGTCGCGTTGGCAATATCTAAATCTGTCATGCTGCAATGTTATTGCAAAAGCACGGTTCCAAACGAAAGTCCGAGCCGAAAATCTGGAATTAAAAATGCTCCAGCAGACCCTAAACACAAACCAAGACCAAGTCCAATGCTTTGATCAATAACCAATCTGTTCTTCACATATTGAAATCCGAGCATGCCTCCAAGAATGTGAGAATTGCTCACAACCCGACTTTGACCAAACTGACTGATGAGCCCTGGATCGAAGGTGTCGTCGTATTTGTACTTATAATAACCACCCAAATGAAAACCTTCGGCGTATCGTTTTTCATTGTTCTTATCAAAAAGATAAAATGTGGGATCTATACGCACCGAAAACATGTCCGTACGAGTTTGACTCGTTTGCCACGGACGGGCGTAAAAGTAGTTGAGCTCAATGCCTACTGAAACTCTGCGATGAAAGGCATAATCGAGCCGTGAATTGAAAGACCCTAACCTTCCCTGTGTAATCGGAAACAGTAGAATCGACATAGGACGAATCCGATATGTAAGTCTATAAGGGTCCGTGGGCACCACGTCAAAACCAGAAACGTCAATCGGACTTTCCTCCTTGGAACCAAGATCTTGAGCTTCTGCCTCATGGCAAATGCCTGCAAACAAAAGCGAACAAACTATGACTGAGAATATTCTTGGCCTCATGAGATTGCAAAACTACATTTTGATCATCTAAAACTTGACCTTGTTTCCGGTACGAATTGAAAGCTAGAACAGCTAATCCGTAACCTTGAAGATTTCTCCTTCCAGAATCATAGGGCTCAAATTAGCGGAGGTTTGCTGGATGTAAGAATTGTCCTTGGTTTCGATAATCTTGACTGTGAGGATCAGTTCCTCTAATCCATGCATGCCTTCATCGGCCTCTCTGCTCATAAGCTGCAACGTATATGTGCAATCATCCAACCACTCGACCTGTAGTTTTGAACGAGAGCCCATTTTTTCATTCTCCTCGATCTGAACGTTTCCTATTCGTTCAATATGCGTGATCCCAGAAACGGAATCCTCCAAGATGAACGTACCATCATGAAATTGGCTACAATTAGGTGTCTGAGCCTGAATCTTCACCAACGCCATAAATGTCATTGTACATATTAAAAGTGACTTCATCATCTTACTGTTGGGCTTCATATCTATCGAGGAGTGAATTGGTTTGTTTTATCAATTTCGATCTGAAAAACGATGTCCACCCGATCATCCTTCCCGAAAAACCCATGGCTTGAGTTGCCCAACGATGCACATTGAACTCATCGAGATGCGATATGATTTTTGAATCTTGGACCTTAAATTTTGCGTGGATGATGTTGTGCACTGGCCTGGCCGAAGAACCAAAGTTATAATGCGCCTCCCAAGTGGCTGAACCAGTTTGTCCGTCGCACACAATGTCCTTGGCGGTAACTGTGAATTTCTTTCCCTTTTGGGATTCGACAAGCATGCGCCACATATTGTGGGCGCGCTTTCCCTTTAGCGGACCAAATGCTGGATCGGCAAACCACACATCATCATGATAACATGCTACCATTCTTTCTGCATCTAATTCAGAAAATGCCTGATAAAACTCTTTTATAACATTGGACATTGGCTAAAAGTAATGGTTCACTCAAAAGCTGCGCGAAACCATGCTTCATTTTGATACTCGTTATATCGAGCAGCAGCCTCACGATTCCTTACTTCCAGGTACTCTTTATTCCATGTTTTGCTTCTGTATCCCATCAGATGGAACAGCTGTTTTGCGAAGACTCGAGCCACTCTTTTGTTTACTCTTAGGACATCTTTATCCTTCGACTTCCATGAAATCCCAGGAAGCAACGGCAGCAATTTATCTATGCGATGCTTTCTGCAAAATGCGGATACTAATAGAAAGGATTTTGGGATTTTTCGTACGGCAAAAAAACCGTCGTTTCCTTGATTTTGGTACAAGGGCATAAACAACCTAGAGGCATGGTCCGCGACGACATCTGCACCATTCGAATTTGCCAAAACGGTTCCCTTTTTTATATCTTGAAAGTTTAGGAAACCCGGTGTCATTACAAACTTCTCTTCCTTCGAAATCTCGTAGCGATAGTATATTTCAAAAATGTCTTTCAGGTGGGTGGTGCGCGACGAAAGTTGATTATAGTAAGGCTTAACATCAAAGTCTTTCTTTTCAATAATTCCGGCCTGGTGCATGCTCAAATAGGCAAATGCCATGTGATTCTCATACGATTCAACGTTGTTGTGCGAGCCAGCCTCGTATCCAAAAGCGACAAACCCGCGCTCGTTTATCAAACTCAATAAAGGTCCGTCTAAGTATTCCTCAATTCCGAGAATGATGGGAACGGGAAACTGCTCCGTGAACTTTCGGTTCAAGAGGCTATCGTTCACTGTAAGGAAAGGGACTGTTTCGCTTGAGGTTGTGTGTAAATCAATAAAGTAGAATGGCCCTTTTGAGGAAGACATTATTTGTTCGATGCAGGCATTCAGTTCACGCTGCTCTTGCATATCCTCATTTTCGTTCGGACTCGAGTCGAGCACCTCCATTCTTTCAGAGGTCCACATCCTATTCAAATCTTGTTTATGAAACCGTTCGCCTCGCTGGAGTGCCCAGAGGTTTCCACTTAGGGCATATACCTGCCCATGAATTGGTGTAGCTTTCAACCTCAAGTCTTCCATTACTTGATGCAGGGCATATACTCCCGAAGGTTCGTTTCCGTGTATGCCTGCAGTAAAAATCATCGTCGGTCCATCTGAATCGCCGTCCAAATGACCTATGACTCGATCGACCTCAATGGACTTCCCTAACGCCTCGCTTTTTAACTCAATCATGGTCAAATGCAGTCACGTCCTTTATGGTGATTATCCCGACTAGGTGTGCTCCTTGCACAACCGGTAGGCAGCCAAATTCCCGTTCTTTCATAACTCGAATCGCGTCCGAAATATTTGTCTTAGGTGAGGTCGTTTCAATTGATTTTGTCATGATGTCCTTTACTAGCTTATCGCTGTGATCATTGCCCTGAGCCTTAAATCGTTGTAGATGTGTCCAAGTAAGTAATCCGCACAAATTTCCATCTTCATCCTCCACCGGAACGTGATGAACTCCTTTCCATTCCATGATACTTGTCGCCAATTCTGCGAGATCTGTTTCGCGGACAGTTAATAAGAGTGTTGACATGATATGCTGGACTTGTGAGGCAGATTCATGTGTTTCCAAATTTGGATTTACAGGCCCCCAATCGTGCACAGGGGTTTCGCGAACCTGATTCTCGTGCATAGTCTTGGTTAAGGCCAGCAACGCATCGTCTCTAGTCAACGTTTTCCTCAGGTTTCGATAGTTCGTCGTGGTCCATTGTGCACCTGTATGACCTGCATTTCGTTTTTCAATTATCTGAAGAAGCCGATCGGCATCTCGTTGATCAATGTTGGATTTCAATAAACCATCGTAGGCCATTGGTAACAATTCCTTTGAAACCAAGTCTCGCACAGAAATAAACGAGCCGAGCCAACTCATCACGGAGGCCTTTCCTGTCCTAGCCGCCTTTATGAAATTATCCTTCGCTTCACGAAAGTCCATGACCGCCTCGATATCATCAAACTGCGACGGCCGGCCTTTCATAAGGCCTACCCAAAATGCGAAATTTGCCATCTCATCTATGACAGTTGGCCCAGATGGGATGTATCTATTCTCAATTCGAACATGAGGTCGCCCATTTCCGACCCCATAACAGGGTCGATTCCATCGGTAGATTGTGCCATTGTGCAAGCTCAGCGCAGGTAGCTTGGGTATTATCCCTTTGTCTAATTGCTCCAATGAGTTCAACTCAATTTCACGATCAAGAATGATCTTGTATCGCGCAATTTCATTCTTAAAGAGATCCACGATTGAGCCTGCTGCCCATTTGTCTCCAAATGTGACGCGTGCCTGTTGCTCCACCAGGGCATAAGACGATAGACGCGTATCGATACTCTGCTGAAACAAGGCTATTCTAGTCTCGCTCCATAACTCACGACCGAGTAACAACGGTGAATTTGAGCTTAGCGCGAGCACTGGACCTGCAATGGCTTGTGACCAATTATAGCTTTTAATGAAATCGTCTGGATCTATCTGAAGGTGCATTTGAAAGCTCGTATTGCATGCCTCGAACAATACAGAGTCATGCACAATGTTGAGCTCATCCACGCCACGTATGTTTAATTCGAAGTCATCGCCTCTTAATTCTCGCATGCGATCATTAAGCGCGGCGTAACGAGGGTTTGGAGTCATGTAGTCCATCTCCAACTCTACCTTGCTAATGGTCGGCAATATCCCAACTAAAATGGTTTTTATATCTCGCTCATCCCCACACCTACGTGCCTTTTCGAGCAGCTCCATCAATTGCGTTTCGAGCAATGTGAAGCAATCATCCTTCAGCTCAAAAGGATCAAGGTTGATTTCGATGTTGTATCGGGCGAGCTCAGTTGTAAAATGCGGATCGTTTACAGCATCGATGATAATTCCAGCATCTTTTGACGGCCGCCAATTGGAGTTCACGAGACAAAACTCCTGCTCTGCCCCTATTCTTGAAATGTTCTTTTCAACCAGGCCTTCATCGAGCATGCGCTCTAAGGCCTTTACGTCATCTAATAGATTTCGAATGAATTCGATTCGACTCTTTTCAGAAACGTCTAGTGCGATTTTCTTTTCACCCATTTGTTTGACTTTAGGCTTGTGTCTGCAATACGCGAACAACTGGACCAAAAATATATGGGTGATTGAATGAAAGGTATGACACGCATCATTGAATGGTACCAAACCGCTCAGGTTCTCCCTTTTGGCAATGTGACTATTTCCGCACCACTACTAAGTTTGTTCGAGGTCCGAAATCCACTTATGGCCTTGCATAGCATGATAGCCGGAGATTTGTCGCATAAGGTCAGTCACAGATGTAGCCACAAGAACCATGTCGTGCGCGTCTTGTTTCAGAAAACCATATTCTACCATGTTCTTCATCTGCGCCGCCAGGGCATCATAGTATCCGAGCACATTTAGAATTGCGATGGGTTTTTTATGCAATCCGAGCTGTCCCCACGTAATCATTTCAAACAATTCTTCGAAGGTCCCATATCCGCCGGGTAAGGCAACAAACGCATCACTGAGCTCGTGCATCATCGCTTTGCGCTCGTGCATGTTATCCACCATGTGCATTTCCGTCAATGCATCATGAGCCACCTCTTTTGCAGCCAGGAAGGTTGGTAGCACTCCTATGGCTTTTCCGTTGTGGATCAGTACTTCATTGGCAATATGCCCCATCAATCCAACTTTTGCTCCGCCATAAATCAATTGGATGTTGTTATCTGCGAAACGCTTTCCTAGTTCGCGCGCAGCCAATTCAAATTCGGGTTTGGTGCCTGAACTTGAACCGCAGTAGACAGCGACGGATTGGATTTTAGATGAAGCCATGCATTATGATTTTGGGTTGGCGAATGTATACAAGCGATCAACTATGGTCTAATTCTTACGGCCTTGGATGAGGTGAATTTCCTTTGGTCGATTGAAAATCGCATTTTTTCAAAAGCAAGATTAAGGGCCTGGCGTCGCGGCATTATTTCCTCCCAAAGCCTTATATGCCAACGAATGGGGATAAAATGACCAAGCATAATCAAACGTTTACAAATACTTGCTTTCGATATTAAACAGGTAATAACCGAATCGAGTTTGGAGCTCGCCATTCCTTTGTGCCATCGTTCTTTTCGAAGTGATTCAAGTTGTGAATTCATCATGTACAAGTCAACAGAAGTAATAGAAAGCCAGAGGCGTATGATCAAGGACTGCTGTACATCTATCTGACTCACATCATCACGAGAATCGAGCAAATTATTTAATAACCATTTAAAACGCACCATTATGAATGCATTAAGAAACAGAGTACAACTCATCGGACACCTAGGAATGGACCCAGAAGTAAAATCATTTGACAACGATCGTAAGCTCGCTAAATTCAGTGTAGCAACCAACGAAGTGTATTACACTGCCAAGGGCGATAAGAAAGAAGAAACGCAGTGGCACAACATTGTCATGTGGGGTAAGACGGCTGAAATAGCTGAGAAATACCTCAAGAAAGGTCAAGAGGTTTGTGTTGAGGGCAAGCTTGTAAACCGGATCTGGGAAACCAAAGAAGGTGAAAAGCGATACATCACTGAAGTTGTTGTAAACGAGCTCGTCATGTTAGGAAAGAAGGACGCGGCATAGTTTGCCTCCATTCTACTCAAAGAGCCTCTCTTGCTATTGCGATTGGGGCTTTTTTTATGCTGAAAATAATGCTCAATCAACTCAAAATCAGAAACCGATCCTTAGCTCCCATATCTTGACGCACCTGAATATTTCCATTCCAAATTTTCGCCAACTGCGAAACCAGATCACCCATATCCGTGGCATGTGTCTCAAAATATACCCGCTTCACTCCTGCCCTCACCGCCACTTCCGTGATGCGTCTAAAAAAATAGATTGGATCGTTCTTAGGACTGAATAGAGCTATATGCGGTTCATGCTCTAAGACATTTTTGTCAAGAGTGTCGCTCAACTCTTCAGGAATGTACGGTGGATTGCTCACGATTATGTCGATGCCTTCATACGGCCAATCCTGTGTGACATCAACCTGGTTAAACTCGACATTCAACGCAAGTGTCAACGCATTCTTTTCGGCTACCGAAAGTGCATCCACGCTTATATCGCACCCCATCACCATCCACTTGTTCCGTGCAGATTTCAATGCGAGAGGGATACATCCTGAACCCGTTCCGATATCAACAACCGATAGTTCCTTCTCCTTTTCAAGCTCCAATACCATGGTTACCAACTCCTCCGTTTCGGGCCGCGGAATGAGCACCGAACTATCAACCTCGAGTTCCAATCCCATAAAGCTGGCCTTGCCAAAGATGTACTGAATTGGCTCAGAAGTGTGCAATCGGTCCACGACCTCGCTCCATTGCTTTTCATCCTTAACCTGGGTTTCATGCTGCAAATACAACTGAGCTCTCGACCAACCTTCAATCTCTTCTGCGCACCAGTGATACATAGACTCCAACTCTCCCTGATCATACTTTTCGGTGAGTTGGGCATAAAACCATTGTCGAAGTTGGGCATGTGTCACTCGGCAAAGATGAGCGGATTTCGAGAACCCTGCTCGAATATTTCCTGAGCGCATTTCATCAACGAGACTGAATTACATTTACAGTCGATTGTGAATCACAAAGAATACATGAATCGCTGCCTTGACTTGGCGGCTCTTGGAACAGGCACCGTGGCTCCAAATCCACTAGTTGGGTGTGTGATCGTTCATGACAATAAAATCATCGGAGAAGGCTACCATCAGGCGTTTGGAGGCAATCACGCCGAAGTGAATGCCATTGAAAGTGTAACCGATAAAACGCTTCTTCCAAAGAGTACGGTCTATGTGAACCTAGAGCCATGCGCACACCACGGAAAAACCCCGCCCTGTGCCGATCTTTTGGTGAAGCACAAGGTGAAGGAAGTTGTAATCGCTAATGTGGATCCATTCAAAGAAGTTTCTGGAAAAGGAATTCAACGCCTGAAAGATGCAGGCATTATCGTGACCGAGGGCATACTCTCCGAGGAAGGAAAATGGCTCAATCGGCGGTTTTTCGGATTTCATGAGAAAAAGCGCCCATACATTATTTTAAAATGGGCACAAACAATCGATGGATTCATTGATATCGATCGATCGCCTGAGGACGGTAAACCGGCGTTAAAAATCACCGGACATAAGGCCAACAAAATGGTGCATCGGTGGCGAACCGAAGAGGCAAGTATCCTCGTTGGTCGGCAAACCGTGGCCAAAGACAATCCCAAGTTAACTGCGAGACATTGGCCTGGGGCGTCACCTCTGCGGTTGGTCATTGATCCACAATTGCAACTCGACTCCAACCTCCACGTTCTAAGTGATGGCATACCCACGTGGATATACAATGCAAAAAAGACAGGCACCGAAAATGCACTTGAATATCATCAAATCAGCGACCCCAGCTCTTTTCAAAATGAAATTGCCACCCACCTCTACGAAAAAGGTATACAGAGCGTGATTATTGAAGGAGGGCGCGAAACGATCAAACGATTCTATGAAAGCGGATTGTGGGATGAGGCGCGCATTTTCACAAATTCGATGCGGATAGGTAGCGGTCTCGCGGCACCTAAGTTTATCGGGAAGGAAATCTCCAAATCACACGTGGACGGCGACATGCTTCAAGTTTACATCCCAGCATGATTTACCTCGGGTTAAGCATTGTCGCTTCTACGATCATCCTGTTGCTCTTTAGATGGATGCGTGGAGCTGGGGTGAATTCGCGTATTGCGATTGCAATCAACTACTTTTTTGCCTCAGCAACGGGATTTATACTGTTCGACCACGCCCCTGAGCTTTGGAATGAACCCTGGTTTTGGCCAGCGGCAGCGGAAGGCATCTTCTTCTATGCCGTATTTAGGCTGATCGCAAAAACCACTCAAACGAGCGGTGTTGCCGCGGCCAGCATCGCTACCAAGATGAGTGTGGTAATCCCAATCGTCATCGGACTATTTTTTCTAGACGAATCATTTACCACACTCAAGCTATCGGGCATCGCACTCGGACTGGTGGCGGTCATTCTCAGCAGTTTTACCGAGGGCGTAAAAAATTGGAAATGGCCCCTTTTAGCATTTGTTTGCACCGGAATCATTGACTCAAGTCTCAAGCTATTTCAGGTTTGGACAGTTTCCGAACCAGAGTTTCCATCTCTAATCACGGTCATCTTCAGCTTTGCATTCCTGACAGGGATAGTACATCATTTCACCTTTACGGATAGAGCCATTAGCACAAAAAACTTTCTAAGTGGAATGGCATTGGGACTGGTGAACTTTGGATCACTCTTGTTTCTTCTTTGGGCATTAGATGAGCCAAATTGGGAAAGTTCAACGGTCTTCCCGATTAACAACGTAGGGGTGGTAACAATGAGCAGCATTCTAGCCATTGTACTATTCAAAGAGAAACCTCAATTAAGAACCGTTGCGGGTATTTTTTTAGCGATCGTGGCTATCCTTTTACTTTTTCTTTCGTCCTAGATTTAAAGCCATTTATCTAGGTTATTAATTGACTCATCGAAGAAATAGCGTCCTTCATTTCTTAAAATCATTTCAGGTTACCTCGTGTGTAATTCTAGGTCTGGCATTACAATCTTCTGCCCAGGTCTATAATTACAACCATTTAGGGTATACCAATCCAGAGGTATTCGCAGCAAGCCTCTCCAACACGGAATTGAGCAATTTCATTCGAGTTACACACCTTAACAATTTTCCAATTTCTAATTCAATGAGTGATGCGGATATAAGCATTGGCAAGTCTTTGGGAAGCGGTCTCTATGGGATTGGGGTTGGTTATCGACGTGTATCCTTCGGCAGTGATGACAAATACCAAAGCATTTCACTAAGCGGAGCTTATCGAACAGCCATTCTTGCAAAAATTATTGTTCGAATGGGCGCTTCATACAAACTAAACCGCGATCGATCAAAAAGCTCCAGGTTCGGGTACTACACTTCTACTGCCATGGGCACAGAAATATTAGCCAGAACATCGAACAATGCCAATCTCAATGTGAGCTTTTCGGACAGAGGACATAAGTACATCATCGCTGGTGGCATTATGAATTTGGCCTTGCCGACGTTTTCCAGTCCAGCAGACAGCATATTTCCCACGTACTCGTTTGCCCAAATCGGAAAGGGAGTTCGGAGAATGGGAGGCCGCGACGAATTGACGCTTACCTATCAACAAGAAAAGAGCGGAACCAACACAAAACCCTACCATAGCCTATACATCAACTATGATTGGGCAGGAAAACCCATCGATCGAAATCTCACCGTCAAAGTTGCCATTCGTGCCGGATATCTGATTAATCGTTGGGTACAGATTAGTCCACGATTAGCGTTGGTCGGACAGAAATACGCGATCTGGCTTAGCTCCGATCATGCCCTTCGTTCAAAATCAGATCCAAGACCATACAAAACCTCTATCACCATCGGCCTTCACTTTAAACTTCCAAAATGAAACGCACTCTTACCTATCTCCTACCTCCAATGATATTGCTCATCCCTTCATTGGCCATCGCCAACTCCAATCACACGGTCGACGTGCCCGTAAAAAGTGTGCTGGTATATCCTTCTGCCGCTCAACTCAACTATGAAGCAGAAGTCGATATAGAGGCTGGCGAAAGCGTAGTTGTTTTCACCAATCTCAGCCCGTTTATTATTGAAAACACGATAAACGTGAGCACGTCTGGCGCTGGCGTAGAAATTATCAGCGTATCAGAGCGCATAAATTTCCTCGATTCAGGACCAAGAAACAAAAATGGAATGCAGTCGCTCAGAGACAGCATTGGTGCAGTTGAAAATCGATTTGAGCGCATCTCGATCCGAATCACATCCTATGAAGCCGAACGCGCCATTCTCTTCAAAGGTGAGTCCATTGGAGGAGTTGGCAATGGCGTTTCCGTGGACGAGATCAAGCGTGCATCTGACTTCTTCCAAGAAAGGCACTTTGAGTTGAGTCAAAAGATCTACAACTTGGAAAAAAAGCGAGAAAGGCTAGCTGGGCGTTCGCTTGACTACAAGCGCCAAATGACTCAAGTGAACACAGTCAAAGGCAGAAAGACGTCGGAAGTGCGCATTACCGTTAAGTGCGACCGAAAGACCAGTTCACCGTTTGAATTGAGCTACCTAACCAATAAAGGAGGTTGGGCACCTATGTATGATTTGAAGTATAATGGTGTCGACGAGGACATGAATTTCATTTTCCGCGCCAACGTTTTCAACGCCACTGGATACGACTGGAATCAAGTTCGAATACAGCTTTCGACTGCCAACCCAACGATTGGATTTGGAATTCCAAGTTTCGATGGATCACAATCCCAAACAAGACCAAATCAGGATGGAGAAGTTGAATTTCAAACAGTGGAGGTTTTTAATGCCATCGTGGAATACAAAATCTCACATGTCTACAACATTGCCTCCAACTCAAAACCGCATTTGGTAGACGTGGAGCGCCACACCATGCCATCAAGCTTTCGTTATCTGGTTATTCCGAAGGTGGATCCTTTCGGCTTCCTCATGGCGAAAATTCCAAACTGGAACGGGTACAACCTTATTCCTGGTACCACCAATGTGTATAACAATGGAACGTATATGGGCCGGACATTTTTGGATACGTATGCTGAAAACGACACGCTCGAAGTGTTTTTAGGGAAGGACAAAACGGTGCAGGCAGTGCGAAACGAGGAAAACAAAGTGAAGAAATCACCGCTTGTAGGAAACTATTATAGCGACGCTAGCCGCGTATCCATTCAAGTGAAAAACAATGGTAGCGCAGCATTTGACATTACAGTAATGGATCAAGTTCCTATCATGGATGACTTAGATAAGACCAAGTTTAATTTGAATGGAATTTCTGATGCCCTCTACGACAAAGAGGAAGGACTATTGACATGGAACATCTCATTAGCTCCAGGTGCTCAATCAGATGTTGAATTCAAGTTTGACATTAAAGCCCCCATACATATGTATAACTCAGGAAGTCAATACAGACGTAAATTCAGAGTGATGCAGGCGCCGAAGTTTTAACTTTGATCGGTGCAAGAAACGGACAGCTACAAAACAATCAAAACGACTTCTGAAGGAGACTATCGCGAACGTGGTAGTAAGTTTCTCTCCGTTCTTTTTCCATGTACCGACGACGAATCATACAAAGAGCAATTAAAACGCATTAAGAAGGCACACCCCAGCGCACGCCACTTTTGTTTCGCTTCGGTTATCGGAGTTAAGGAACAAGAGCATCGATCTAGCGACGATGGTGAGCCAAGCGGTACAGCGGGCCTACCGATTTTGAACCAAATATTAAGCGCGGGAATAACGAACGCTGCCATTGTGGTTGTTCGGTATTTCGGTGGAACTAAACTTGGCAAACCAGGGTTGATCCATGCCTATAAGGAAAGCGCACGCCTCGCCCTCGAGGAATCAAAAACTGTGATAATACCAATAACAGCAAGATTGTCGGTGGAATTTGGATATGATGACACAGGAACCATAACACGTCTTGTTGAACAGTTTCCAGATTCTGAGATTATCGATCGCCTATTCGAAGTGCGATGCACAATTGTATTCACTGTACCAAAGTCGCAAGTTGATAATGGGCTACATTTGTTTGACCATCTCCCGAATGTTGAAATCAAGGCCATTTAAATCACTTTTCGTACTAGTTAGTTGCCTCTTATATGGGCAGCAAATGATCGCACAATCTCCAATTTCTATGCGGTCAACTTATGTGAATGAACAGGACTCTTCCTTGGAATCTCTTCGTCAATTTGTTGGCACATCGATGGGGCTATCCGTTGACCTAAAACGGAACCACAAAAAGCAAAGCCCAATAGGCATTCATGAGCAATTTGAGATTACACACAATGGTCTTCCCATTTCTCAATTAATGGTGAAACGCAACCGATATGCGAACGGAAAAACGTATATCTCTTACCCAACAATTCGCTTATCCACCGCGAATACATTGCCTTCAGGGACTAGAAATATATCGCCTGAAATAATTAACATTCATACTTTATTTGAAACGACATATATATCTGGTTATCAATATTATATTAATAACAATAAACTTGTTCATGCTTTCCGAATTTCGGGCCTGATCAGAGGCGAACACCTAATACAACATTATTCCTCATCCGGTGAATTACTAGAGTCCTATTCACCTCGCTTATTCAACAAACCAGATAGCCTCGTTTCCGTCTCCGTTTTCTCACCCGATCCACTTTCTATCTCGAACACAGAGTACGGAGAATTGGTTGAAGACATGGACGATTTGACCGGCGAAGCTTTAAACAATTTGATGCTAAATGATTCGATTCTTATACGCTGGGACAGCCTCAAGGAATACTGGATATTAGAGAGCGATTATGCGGCTGCCGCAGACCTGTATGATCCAGATGGTAATCCCCCAGTTTCTACAACGGGCAACTTTAACTTCACCCGAGACGAATGGGGCTTTGAATACGTCAACGCTTTCTACCATATCAATAGGCAGCACGATCGACTTCTGGAACTTGGATTTACTGATGTGGTGGACTACCCATTGGAGTTTGACGGACACGGCGACATAGACGATCAAAGCTTTTTCGATCCGATAACTCTAGAAGTGGGCCAACTAGGCTTTGGTGACGGAGGTGTAGATGACGCCGAAGATGCGGACGTGATTGTGCATGAATATGGGCACGCAATCATTTACAGCATTGCCCCAGGAACAGTTGTTGGCGCAGAACGAAACGCAATTGAGGAAGGTACGTGCGACTTTTTCGCCCTCTCCTATTCACGGGCAATCACGCCAAATCAGAGCGATCGCATTTTTAATTGGGATGGGCACAATGAATTCTGGACAGGAAGAGAACTTACCTATTCACGAACTTATCCGTCAGACCTTGAGGATGACCTCTACCTCGACGCTCCAATTTGGACCTCGGCCCTCGCTGACATACATGACTATTACGGACAGGACGTGAGCGAATCGCTTGTGCTTACAGCTATCTATAGCTTTTTCCCAAATATGAATATGGTTGATGCTAGTGTTTTTTTGCTTCAGGCCGACTCTCTTTTGTACAATGGCGAACACAGCGAAATAATTTCGATCATTCTCTGTAAACGTGGGTTGCTCGCCAATTGCGCTGATACGGATCTCGTGGATACGCCACTTAAAGACCCCTTCGTAGGTGGCCATGCAAACTTCGCCACTTCAGACAGCCCCTTGTATCTATACCCAAATGACCGCACCATACTTGAATACACCCTATACGACCTAAGTGGCAAACTACTTAGACATGTCTCCCTTTCAGATGAGACACGGCTGTTTCACGAATTAAACTTCCACGGTTTAAGCACCGGCTTCTATATTCTCAGCGTCCACACCACCGAGGGCGACTTCAGCTTTAAATTGTTGAAACAAATCAACTAAGCCTTCCGTTTAGATATTACAGGTCTTTACTTTCGGATATTACATTCCATGACGCGAATAATCGGCATCCTATTTTTACTCCTAATCGGTGCTGCGCCTGCTTTGTCTCAACGCGGTCGTTTGGCTTCGTTTGATTATGCCAAGGCAGACAGCACAGCGATAAATCATCCGAAGGGACGATATGACGATGCCGCTGGACTAGCGCGCACGCTTTGCACCGACCTTCATTCCGAACACGAAAAATTTCGTGTCATTTTCAGGTGGATTAGCCACAACATTGAGTACCGATATGGACGTTCTGGAACCGATGCCAATGAAATTCTCAAAAAGAAAAAAGCAGTTTGTGAAGGATATTCAAGCCTGTTAGAAGCCATGTGCAGCGGGGTTGATATTCGTTGCGAGACAGTTATTGGATATGCCAAATCCAACCCGTTAGTTGACATTCCGCAACGCATGAAGGTCACAAATCACAGTTGGAACGCCGTTTTCTTGGCCGGGGAATGGCACCTCGTTGATGCCACCTGGGCCGCAGGGTCTGTAGACCCAAAACGTAGGAAGTTCACACGTGAATTCAAGGAACATTGGTTCATTTCCGATCCCGATTTTTTTGTGCATACGCACTATCCCGAAGATGAGCGCTGGTTGTTGAATTCTAAAACAATGAAGAAAAAGGAGTTCAAAAAGGCGGGCATCTTACGAATCGATGGATATACTTTGGGTTTAACGCCAACGAGTAAACCAAAAGGTAGATACGGGAATAAATTCAAAATGTCTTTTACCACAGATACCGATATTGAATGGGCAATGATTCAGTTCCTAAATGAAAAAGAACCACAAGGTGTTTTGCTAATCCGAAAAGGAGCTGAATACCAACTGAGACAAGAGTTTGAGAAAAACTTGAAAGGGGCTTTTTACCTTTATTTGGACGGCAAACCTGTCATGAGTTTTGTGAAAAAGGACTAACGCATGCATCATTCAATTGAACCATATCGTTGTTCACCTTAAGCATCCTTGATTGTTTATGAAAACAGTACTAACACTTCTATCCGCATTATTGATTTCGACCCCGTGTCTTAGCCAGGAAATCGAAACCATTCTGGCCCTAACGCCAGTAAAACAAGAAAAGCGTTCCCCAATAAGCGAAAACCGGGAATTCTTCATTCAGACGCCGTTTGCAAAACCATTGATTATTGATCAAAGCGACCAAAGTCAAATCATCGAAGCCACTGTATTGAAGGTAGAACTGGTTTATACAGCCTATCGATCTGAAGCTTCATTTGATCAAAACGCTCTAAACGAGAAACGGCTGCTTTCGCTTCAGGCTCAGATACCAAGTCTCTTTTCTGACTACTCGATCGAGTGGAAGTTGGTGGAGCAGACCGGCTGTAACTCGCCAGCCACATGTAACAAGCTTTTTCACGGCTTTATCGTCACCACGCGTGCACCATACACTGAAGAAGACATGAAGGAAGAAATGGCTTTTCTGGATGAATTGTTTAAACCAGCACCGCCTGCACCCGAAGCGGACAAAGTCAAGGTTGCTCCTAGCGATTCAATCATGCCAGAAAAGGCAATCATCTACTCTGAATTGAACCCCGCTGATGTGAAGTTGGCTCCTGAACCTGCGCCTGACTCAAAGGGATTCACCCCAGCGTATTATCCAACAGGAAACATCGGCCTACTTTCCAGGTTGAACTATTACCTTGGAAGACCAAGCAAGGCAGATCCGGAAGAAGTGTATTATGCGCGCCTCACAATTGATCAGAAAGGACAAGTGCACTCAGTGGAACTGCGGCTTGAAGAAGGCAAGGGTAAAAGCGCTACCGCATTGCATAAAGAATTGGGAGCAGGAAAATGGAAACCAGCGCGTATGGGCACCACTCGGGTGGTAGACCAGGTTGAACTTAAGCTGATCGTAAGTCATCGCGGTGTGGGAATGGAGGTTGACGGCATGTTCGTGGAAACACCAAGAAAATCAGGCTCTGGCCTTCTTCGACAAGTCTTGCGCGACTCCACCTTGTTGGAGGTTTTTGCGCGTCATGACGACTGGAACGATATGTCTATAGTTGGTGATCTTACGGGAAGCATGTCTCCATATACAGCGCAAATCTTACTCTGGCATAAATTAAACGTAGAATCGAATACATCCCGCACGAAGCACTTCACCTTCTTCAACGACGGAGACAGTAAACCGAACAAGTCAAAAAAGGCAGGCAGCACTGGCGGCATCTATCATGACATTGGGGACTCTTTTGAGGACGTGCAGAAATTGGCGAAAAAATGCATGTCGGGCGGCAATGGTGGAGACACCGAAGAAAACAACATTGAGGCGCTTATATCGGCCATGAAGAACTGTCCAGAGTGCAAGGAGTTTGTACTCATAGCTGACAATTTCGCCACGCCGCGAGATATGAAATTGCTGGATCAAGTAACAAAACCCGTTCGCGTCATTGTCTGCGGTGGCGGGTCAAACATCAATCCGGCCTACCTCCAGATCGCATATAAAACAGGCGGATCCGTGCATACATTGAAATCAGATTTGGATGAATTGGTGGATAAGTCTGAAGGTTCCAAATTTGAATTTGAAGGCGTATCCTATCAGATCAAAGCGGGCGAAATTGTGCCGCTTAGTCGAATGTAATGGACAGTCGCGCATTCTTACCTCAAGTCTTAATAAAGGTTGATAGATTTGAATAATGAAAATCTGGCACCCTTCATTCCTAACACTCATTCTCTCAATAACGATCAACGCAAGTTTTGCGCAGCATTGGTCGCGTATTGGAACAGGTGCAAACGGCACCGTCTATTCCCTACAAGCTTTTGATGACGGGCTATCCGTAGCGGGTTCTTTCAAGCAAATCAATTCATTTAATCGGATAAACCATTGTTTGATCCGAGAGAATTTTCTCGACAACTACACCTACTTCTTCACCTACGCCGATGATTTTAACACCAATGCCTCGAGCACGGGAACGCTAAATTCCGTGATTCGATGTGTAGCAGCCGATGGCAGTAACTTGCATGTTGGCGGTCAATTCTTACACCCAAAATTTGAGGCGAACGTAGGTGTCGGACACCTCGAAATCGATAAGGTAGAAGACACAACAGATTTCATCGGATATGCCAACCAAGTAGCGGATAGTCAAACCGTTTATTGCATGAAGACCTTTGGAAGCGCACTCTTTTTTGGTGGCGATTTTCAATCCCTTAACGGACACGACTTTATTGCTCAGATTGATTTAGCCTCAACATCTCCGTTTCAAGTAGAATCCGCCGGAAACCAAATCACAGGATCGGTTTACTGCTTGGAGGAATTCAACAACACCTTGTATGCGGGAGGTAATTTTCACGCAAGCGACACTGATACAGTTTATCAAAGCTATTTGGCTCAATGGAACGGATCTGACTGGGAAATGATTGAGAAAGGACTTAATGGTCCTGTGTATTCGATGACGGTTTTTGACGAGACGCTGATCATTGGTGGATCATTCACGGAGGCAGATAGCGTGGCTCATGCCCGAATTGTTTCGTGGGATGGAACAGACTTCGAATCCATCGGAATGGGATTTACAGACTCCACCGACACCGTATTTTCTCTGTCCATTTATAGCGACACGCTATACGCTGGTGGCCGATTTACATCAAGTGGGGCCACAACACTAAAGAACATTGCCAAGCTGAATGGAACTGAATGGGCGTCCGTTGATGATGGTATCAACGGTCCTGTGTACGCTATGGAGCCATATCGTGGACGATTGTACATTGGAGGTAACTTCACCAAGGCCGACGCGCTTATCAGCCGCAACATCGTTTCCTATAACAATGGAAAGGAATCACTAGGCATTGCAAACCACCCTAACTCAGAAGTGCGCATTTGGCCTAACCCAAATCAAGGCACCATTCACATTGATGGATTAGATCAAGATTCGCAAATCCTACTAGTGGACGTACTTGGAAATGTGCGTAGGAGTTTCACCAACGCGAGCGAGTTAACAAACGGCATAGAATTAAACGTATCGGCTGGCACCTATTTCATTCACGTAATTTTGGATGATCAACCAACCCAAACCGATCGCATAATCGTCTACTGATATCTATGAATATTCTTCGCCTCAACTTTCTTGCTATCTCAATTCTATTCTTCGCTTCTTGCAACAAGTGCAAGGAATGCTTCCTGGTAGAAAAGACGGGAAGCAGCAAAGTTGAAAGCCCGGTTGGCGAACGGTGTGGACAAGAGATTGAAGATCTTGAGAAACACGATTTAGTTTGCTTAAGCGACGACTGCTATTATACCTGCAAATAAGACGCTAACCTCACCTCTACTCGATTATAAATTCCATTCGTCCGTAACGGTGAATCGATAACTTCGCAGTCGCGATTATGAATCCATACAAAACCGTTGCATTTCACACACTTGGTTGCAAGCTGAACTTCAGCGAAACAAGCACCATTGCCCGTCTATTTGAGGAAGGCGGCTATGCGAAAGTTGGCTTCAACGAGCGGCCAGATATCTTCATCATAAACACATGCTCTGTTACAGACCACGCGGACAAGAAATGCCGGAATTTGGTGCGCCGTGCAAAGAGCAAAAACCCCGACGCCTTTGTTGCCGTGGTGGGTTGCTACGCTCAGCTGAAACCAGATGAAATAGCGCATATCGAAGGAGTGAACGTGGTCTTGGGTGCAAATGAAAAGTTCAACATTCTTGAGTACCTCGAAAAGCACCCAACAGACGGTGTGGCGCACATTGAGAATGGACACATCAAGGAAGTGAAGGAGTTTATCCCATCCTACTCTGCTGGAGATCGAACCCGTACCTTTTTGAAGGTTCAAGATGGCTGCGACTATTTCTGCTCCTTCTGCACCATACCATTGGCGCGAGGCCGAAGCCGGAATCAGTCTATCGAAGAAACAATGAAAGTGGCGCATGAAGTAGCTGCCACTGGAGTAAAAGAAGTTGTACTCACAGGAGTCAACATTGGTGACTTTGGCCAGGGCGACGAAGAGAACTTCTTTGCGTTGATCAAGGAGCTGGATCAGATTGAAGGCATTGAGCGCTTTCGCATTTCGAGTATTGAACCAAACCTACTAAGTGACGACATTATCGATTTTGTTGCCGCAAGCGACAAGTTTGTACCTCATTTTCACGTGCCGTTGCAATCGGGTTCGGATGAAATGCTGGCCTCCATGCGACGCAGATATCTCACGCCACTCTACACAGAACGAATTAAGCGCATTAAGGATCGAATGCCCAATGCGTGTATTGGTGTTGACGTGATCGTCGGGTTTCCAGGCGAAACGGATGAAGAGTTCATGAAGACTGTGGACTTCATCAAAGGTTTGGATGTAAGCTACTTACATGTGTTTACGTACAGCGAACGGGCCAACACAACTGCGCTTCGAATTGAAGATGTGATCCCAATGCACGTGCGCCAAGAGCGCAATAAAATCTTGACGCAGCTCAGCCTCAAAAAGAAGCGTGCCTTCTACGAATCACAGATTGGCTCTACGCATGCCGTGCTTTGGGAAGCAAGTGAGAACGAAGGAATGATGCATGGGTTCACAGAAAACTACGTGAAGGTGGAGCAGCCCTTCGATGCTGAAAAAGTGAACCACGTCGAGAGCGTCTCGCTCACCGACATCAGCAAGACTGGACTAGTTTCTATCGGATTAGAGACAGACATGATGGTTGTTGAGTAGTCGATTAAGCTGGTGCACGATTGTGACGCTTGTTCCTTACTCCTTACACCACTTCCAAGTCGCTAACCTTGACCTTCGTTTTGAATATGCCAAACATGACGGTCGCTTCCGTGCCTTTCAGCTCAATCACTTCGCCCTTATTTGATCCGTTCAGCATCTTGACTTCTGCGCCAACCGCGACGGGCTTGGCGGGTTTCTGAACTTCCTTTTTCTTCTGCTTGGCCTTCACCTTCGGGCGTACTATCGGTTCGTCCTTTTTCGTCTTCGCCACTTCTTGTTTCTTCACCAACTTGCTCTTCTCAATCGCCAAGAATTTGCGCACTTCTTCCAGCAAGTTTTTGTTGTGGCCCTTCAATCGGTAGCTATGTATAAAGGCCGACATCCGCTTTCCGTTGCTCAGGTCCTTGTTGTTCTTTTCAATCAAGTCCTTTTGCTTGTGCAAGCGGTGTGCATAATGATCGCTCAACGCATCCGATTCTTCCTTCGCCAACAAGGCCTCCTCCTCTGCCCGCTTCGAAGCCTTGTTTAGCTCCTCGATCTCCGACTTCTCTTTCTGCAGCGTGGCAATCAAATTGTCCATCTCCAGTTTATTCGAATCCAACCGCGTTTTCGCCTCCTCGATGATCTCCTTATCTATCCCGTTTATCTGCGCCACTTCAAACGTGAACGAAGAACCAGGCTGCCCGACTGATAGCTCATACATCGGCTCCAACGACTCATGGTTAAACAGCATGCTTGCGTTGACTGCATTACGCAATCGTGCTGCCTTAAGCTTGATATTGGAATAATGCGTGGTGATGATTCCAAAGCTCTTACGGTTATACAGCGTCTCAAAGAAAACCTCTGCCAACGCCCCTCCAAGTTCTGGGTCTGAACCCGTTCCAAATTCATCCAATAACAGCAATGATCGCTTGTTAGCAACCTCTAAAAAGAACTTCATTCGCTTTAGTCGGTAGCTGTACGTACTCAGCTGATTCGCGATGCTCTGATTGTCTCCAATATCTGACAGCACGTGGTGAAACCACCCAAACTTGCTAGATGAATCTGCAGGCACAAGCAAACCGCACTGCACCATTATTTGCAAGAGACCAACCGTTTTCAACGTGATGGATTTACCACCAGCATTTGGCCCGGAAATGACCATCATCCGACAAAACTTATCTAAGTACAGGCTCTGCGAAATCGTATGGAGCCCAGCATCCTTGTTTGACAGAAGCAAAAGTGGATGATAGGCGTTGATTAATTCAATGGCCGTATTCAACTCGAGTGCTGGGCGCTGGGCATCCATGCGCTGCCCAATGCGCACCTTGGCATTGATAAAGTCAAACTCGCACAGAATTTCTTGGTACGATTCAATCAGCGGTAAAAACCCGCGAATCTTGTTCGTCAGTTGCAAGAAGATCTTTCGAATCTCGTTTCGCTCATCATCGAGCAACATTTCGTACTCGTTGTTGAGGCCCATGTTTTCATGAGGCTCAATGAAGGTGAAATTGCCCGTTTTTGAAGTGCCAACTACGTTTCCCGGTACTTGACGTTTGTGACTAGAAAGCACGCTGAGCACACGCCTATCATTGATGTATGCCTCCAGGGTATCAGCCAAATATCCTTCACGGGTCAGCTTGCGCATCACCTTTTCGAAGTTCTTGGCTATGTCTCTTCTTGTACTTCGAATAGATTGCCGAATGCGCTGCAACTCCGCTGAAGCCGAATCTTTGACTTGCATTCTATTGTCAAGCACCGACTCCACACTTTTAATAATCTCCTTGGTGTAATACGCCTGATTAATGAGTTGCGAGAGGTTTGGAAGTTCGGCTTCATTCCCTTTAAAGAATTCAATGAGATCATTTGTTAGCCTACTGGCATCCAGTAATCGAATGAACCCTTCTAGGTCGAGCACACCATTGGAAACGCCTAGTCGCTGAATGTCAATGGCCAAATCTTCAAACTCGAGTCGTGGAAAAGCGGCGCCTTCTTCTCTCACTTGAAGCAACTCGGATGCTAAATCCAATGCATGATTGGCCTCTTCAATTTTTGAGAACGGTTCTAACTCAAGCATGCGCTTACGTGCCATTTCAGTATTACACGCTTCACTAAGCATATATACCACGGAGCCGAATTCGAGGTCGTTGCTGGTTTGTTTATCAAACAGAGATTTCATCAGGAATGCAAAGAAATGAGCACAACTGATACAAGGCTCCATTCCGCACGATTAAATGCTGTAAAAGGTTCAAGCATCGTAAAAAGAAAATGAACACATTCGTGCCTCGAACACAAACAGAAATAGATATGGATAACCCAAAATGTTTTTTTGATGTAAGCGCTGACGGCGAGGCCCTTGGCAGAATAGTAATGGAATTGCGTGCTGACGTGGTGCCAAAAACCGCAGAGAACTTTCGAGCACTTTGCACTGGAGAGCACGGCTACGGATACAAAGGCAGCAGCTTTCATCGCGTGATACCACAGTTTATGCTTCAAGGGGGCGATTTTACAAACCACAACGGAACAGGCGGAAAATCCATTTACGGAGATCGATTTCCTGACGAGAACTTCACGTTGAAGCACGAAGGAGCTGGAACGTTGAGCATGGCCAACGCTGGACCAGGCACAAATGGATCTCAGTTCTTCATTTGCACGATTGCTACAGATTGGTTGGATGGCGCGCACGTAGTATTCGGATCTGTAACCGAAGGTATGGAAGTAGTTGAGGCTATTGAAACACTTGGGTCAAGAAGCGGACAGACTTCGAAGAAATTGGTGATCGAAGACTGCGGACAGCTCTAGATTCATACAAGGAATATGGAGGATTGATTCCCTCCATATTCCACTCAAAACTAAAGCCTTTGATAATTGAATGATTCTTCGCACCTATTTCGGAGCGAAGATGGCATCCAGTATATTCGTTCTATGCGACTACCCCTATGCGCGCTTATTCTTATTTCATCCCTTGTATCTGAGGCTCAGTCAGTATGCGATTGTGACTCTACGTTTACGTTTATCTATAGCAAGTGGGGCGCTGTAAACAACATGAGCTATCACAGCAATAAGAACGAGCGTAAAATGGATGTTTATGAGCGCGCTGAGTTTGATTTTGTTGTACAACGCAAGCCTTTCAAAGTGGCTGGCGTGATGACTGAAAAGCGCCATCGCTTGCTATACGACTCAGAATTAAACCCAATGGAAGCATTGTATATCCCGAGCGGATTTCCATATACAAATCTCTGGTTGGATGTGCATGGAAAGGTGTTTCGGGGCCTAAACCACTATACCATCTCCAACGCTGGGTGTGAATTCATATTTGGCATAATTCGCGACCAGTATCGAAAAATCCCTGAAGATTTTGTGTGCAAGAAAGTGACTCGAAATGGCAAACCAGAAATTGAAATTTCTGCACAAACCAAGAGCTTCACCTTTTCAAGCTACATGGCCAAACCAGGAGAAACGGCGCTGAGCATCGCAGACAAGTTCAAAGTAATGGCCTACGTGCTGATTGAGTATAACGACGGCGTAGACAATTACACAGACGATCTCGAAGGCACAAAACTCAAAATACCATCGCACTACGGTTCCAAAGTTAAGTTGGTTGTAAGCGCCGTGCACGGCATGCCAACAATCATTCATGTGGAAGATCCAAAAGGTTTGTTAGAGCATTATGACTACACGAACTATAAGTTCAATCTGACCCTTCCCGAAAACTATTTCACTGAATCGTATTTAGACGACCTCGATTAAGATGGCGCAGCGCACCGACATCACTACGAAGGCCGATATAAAGTTGCTTCTCGACACATTCTATAAAAAGGCGATGCCCGATCCCGAAATCGGAGTCTTCTTCACCGAAGTGGTTGAGCTCGATCTTCAAACGCATATGCCTAGGATGTACATATTTTGGGAGGCTGTCTTGTTCGGTAAAAGCGAGTATCGAGGCGATCCCATGAAGAAGCATGTTGACCTCAACAACAAAAAGACAATGGAGAAAGCACACTTTGACCGCTGGATCCAGATGTTTCACCAAACGGTAGATGAATTCTTTGTTGGCCAAACGGCGGAGCTTGCCAAAACGCGCGCCCTTTCCATCGCTACAGTGATGCAGATAAAAATCGCCCAGCAATAGGCCGAGCGATTCTTACTAAATCAAACTGTGCCCAGCTTTGTCTCGACCGCGAACATCGGCTTGGCTAGTAGATCTGCAAAGGCCTTTTCAAGGGCTGGAAACTCCCACTGAAAACCAGCTTGTTCCAAACGCTCCGGTTTCACCCATCTGCTTTTTAGCAGAAGTTCGGTTTCGGTTCCTATGATCATTGCCCCTATTTCCAGCAACCATTTTGGACTCGGTATTCCGAATGGAACATCAAGCGCACTGCGCAACATCCTCATCATGGTATGGTTCTGAACTTGCTCTGGTGCTGCAACATTGAAGACGCCCTCTAACTCATTGTTTTCCACAACAAATTGAACCGCACGGCAAAAATCGAAGGCATGTATCCAACTAAACATTTGCTCTCCATTTCCGTGTTTACCACCAGCCCCGAGGCGCGCCATGGTCTTTAGCGGAACAAATGCGCCCCCTTCGTTGCCCAAAACGATGGTTGTTCTAAGCGCCGTCTTTCGAACCAGCGGTAGCTCGAATCCGAAAAACATGCGCTCCCATTTCTGGCAAACATCTACGCTAAATCCTTCTCCTAACTCACCATCGGCCTCAGTCATGGGGCGGTCTTCTGCGTGTCTATAAATGGTTCCAGACGTGGCATTAATCCAAGTCTTTGGAGGTTTCTCCATCTTCAACATGGCCAGTCCAAGTGCTCTTGTAGAGTTAAGTCTAGAGTCGTAAATCCGCCGTCGATTCTTCGTGGTATATCTGCAATCAACAGACTTGCCACTCAGGTTTATCAAGGCATCGGCACCTTTGAGGTAATTCACCCAGTCTCCCAAACTTTGTCCGTCCCAGTGTACATATTCTACACCTTGTTTTGCTTTAGACTCGCCTCGAGTAAGGATTATTACCTGATGGTCTTGATCTCTAAAATGTCTGGTCAAGATTTCACCTAGGAAACCCGTCCCTCCTGCTATAATTATTCTTTGCGGTTTCATTGTGTTGTGGTTTTACGGAATTGACTAAAGAACTTCTTATGGTCAATTGGTCTGACTATAAGCGTGGTTCCTACTACAGCAAAGCCCCCAACGATGGCCATGTAAGTCCACGGATTCCCGTCTGTGACTCCTATGAAATAGGTGGCTATTAGGTATGCAGCAGTCAGTGCAAGGTGCAACCCGATGATAAAGTTTCTCGGGTCTTGCGTTTTCCCATCTTGCCCCCATCGAATGCCGCTCAGCATTATCAAGGTGTAGGGCAATGAAAGGACTATGGCAACGGCACAAACAAGTCCCGCGAACGCGAAGGGGAATCCCAACTCATCGAGCTTCATTTCACCGTCGAAAAGCAGATATAATGTAACTACCAAAGCTCCAAGCAGTCCTGCGAGTATAATAGTCGCGATCCAGTTAAAAAGAAACGTTTTAATTGTCATGATTTCTCACTTTTAGTGATGTACGATTAGATCGTGGGTTTTGTCTGTATCATTCGTTCAGTCAACACTTGATGCTCTTTGCTCTTGCGCTTGCCTCTAAAGAAAAGGAAGAGGTTCAAGAAAAGCATAATACCGAGGTAGATACTGAACCCACCAAGCTTCTTACTCAGAACTTCAATCATTTCCTGAGTTCCGAAAAGCTCGGCACCACCAAGGTCGATCCGCAAGATCAGGAGTGCAAAACCTAAGTTGAGCAAATAAAATCCCATTTCGAAGAGTCGGTTCGTTGCATTCGCAATTTCCTCTCTGCCTCGAAAGATATCGACCATAAACACACGGCCATTTTTAAATAGCACCCTGGCTACATAATATGTGAGCAAAAGGGCGATGGGTAAATAGATTAGATACGCCCTAATGATCATTTTAGGGTCAATTACTGTGGTTATTTCTAGCGTTTCCATGATAGTTGATTATTTAATTGTTTGTAAAAAATCGTTTTGCCAACGGCACCCAGATCATGTTCATGTAGTGCATTAATGCGAGTCCAAGCACAATGAAAGCGGTGCGTTCAGCTAATAATTCAATAAGTTGATGATGGGCGGTTATCGCTGGCCAATAGCTCAGGCTCACTGCTACGTATCCAAGGTTGATGAGGTAGTACCCAATGAGTAGGAACCGATTCACCATTTGAGCTAAGTCATTTTCGTTCTTGAATACATCCAATATGTAGTGGATGCCATTTACATAAAACACCCACCCCACTCTAAAGACAATGAATGCGGTTATGCCTCCGTAGACACTATAGGCCAATATGTTCAAGTTTTCATCCATTTCTATTCTTTCTATAGTTTCAATAATTTGTGAAACTTATAGTTCAAAAAAAACCTATTTCATTAAGGTTAAAAGCGTTTTGTAAAACCAGTTCTCATCGGATCGAATGAACTTATCCAAGGTGGTATCGGCCTTGCCGGTGAAGTCTTCCAATTCACCCATCATTCGATTAAATTCATCTACTTCTGCTCCTGTTCCTTTCACTTCCTTCACCTGATCCAATACTTCCAAAATTGGCTCCACCTCTCTTCTTTTTCGTTCTTTGGCTATTTGGCGAGCAACCTGCCAGATGTCCTTACCTGCTTGGAAATACTCCTTGCGCTCACCGGGAACGAGCTCTTTTGTGATCAAGCCCCAATCCATCAACGCACGCACATTCATATTGGCATTGCCTCTACTTATCTTGAGTTGATCCATGATCTCTTCTGTGGTCAATGGATCGACACTTACTATAAGCAACGCATGGATTTGGCTCATGGTCCGATTGATGCCCCAGCTACTGCCTAAGGTTCCCCATGCCTGAATAAATTTTGCTTTTGCTTCTTCCAATTCCATGTCACAAATATATACACGCTTATTAAACTTTCAAATATTTCTGAAAATAAATTTCCATTTGATTTTCGATCGTAGTTTTCATCTTTATCGCATGAGAATCACGACGCGAATTACCCTCGTTACTGAACAACGCTTTGTGGCACCAGTCAATCCAGATTGGTTCTACAAACAAGTAATCCATGAGGACGCGCTATTGGTTAATGCGTTAGAATCCCTAGGATTTGAAGTGAATCGCGTTGGATGGGATGATTCAACCTATGATTGGAATAAATCTCACTTCATAGTTTTCCGAGCCATTTGGGACTACTTCCATCGTTACGCTGAGTTTAAGCCTTGGTTGAGCTTGGTTCAGACAAAGACGAGCGTAATCAACCAGCCCGAAATCATTGAATGGAATATTGACAAGCACTATTTAATGGATCTAGAAAATGCAGGCCTCAATATTCCACCCACCACATACATCTCAACGGGAGATATGCGCACCCTAGAAGTCATTTGCGCAGAAAGTGGCTGGAACCATTTTGTATTAAAACCCGCCATTTCTGGCGGCGGTAGGCATACATATCAATTTGACTTGGAAGGTGTTTCGAAGTACAAGGACATTTACAACCAACTTGTTTCTCAAGAATCCATGATCCTCCAAGAGTTTCAAGACAATGTTCCCGTTAAAGGCGAAATATCACTAATGGTGTTTGGGGGAAAATTCAGTCATGCCATATTAAAGAAGGCTAAGGTGGGCGACTTCCGAGTTCAGGATGACTTTGGCGGAACCGTGCATCCATATCATGCATCGGCAGAAGAAATTAGGTATGCGGAAGAAGTAATCAAAGCATCGCCGTACAATCCGGTTTATGCTCGTGTGGACGCGCTTTGGGACAACAGCGGCGAGCTAGCTTTGGCTGAGCTTGAGCTTATTGAACCAGAACTTTGGTTTCGCGAGGATGAGCATTCGGCTTCCCGCTTTGCCTCTGCCCTTTCAGCATACATTGATTCCTCGGCTATGTCAGATGCACCCTAGGAATCATTCGAGCTTTTGATTTACCGTGGAAATAAAGGTGAAGTCTGCCTTTCGCACTCCACCTGTCTCGATCAACTTCACATGTTTTTGATCTCCCATTATGGCAACAATTTTCAATACGTCATCTATCTCTTGAAATGCGCGACAATCAACCCCAATCAATTCGCCTCCATCTTCCATGCGCCGCGAAATGAACTGGGCATTGCCGCCAGCGCTGTTAAACTCCATGGATACAAAGTTCATCTTGACCTTGGCAGAATCAACATAAAAGGAAATTCCCTTTTCTAAATACGATCGATACTTCGATTCAAGCCCCTGCTGCCCAAGCTCTTTCAGATTAAAATCAGAATACTTCGCCTTCAAAGTGTTCATAGCTTGAACATTGGATGCTTTAACGTCCATTACCCAATATCCATTCATGAAACTCGCTCGTACCATTGGCGTTTGAGAGAAAGCATTTACAGACATCAAAAGGCAAATAGCAAATAGCAACAAACGCCGAGAGACTCTGATTCTGTTTGAAGATGACCTAGTCTTGAAACGCTGCATTGTAATGGGTAAATTGAATTGGGTGTGGTTCCGGAATATCTTCTTCATCGAGTATTTGCCTTAGGTCAATTTCAATACTCTTACACAGGGTACTCATGGGGGTGTCAGACGCTCGATTTTCGAAAGGCTCTTCCGTAATAGCACCTGATTTATCTAAAATATGGAAGACAAAGGATATAGCAGCGCTAAGCGGAATTACCTCCCAGTACATCTGCTCTAACAACGAGAAAGGGAGAATCAATAAGAATAGTTGGAGAAACAGCCGGGTGAAATAGTTGTAGTAATAAGGAAACACTGTGTTCTTAATACGCTCGGCCTTTCCCTGCAATTCATAAAACTCCCGCAACTGGCTATTTAGCTCAATGCGCGAAAAGTCGTTGATGTATCCCTTCCGATAAATGAACTGCAGTTTTTTCGACTGCATATTTACGATCTGGGCGGGCACATTTTTGAAGGTTCTAACTTTCGCTCGCTCGTCCGGCGTCAGAAACACATCCAATACCTCGTAATCCATTTGTCGTCTCAGGCGCATACGCAATGCATTAATCCAAGCCAGGTGGCGATAGACGAATCGTTTACGTTCTTCCCTTAATTCGTCGTTGATCTGTTCTGAGTCAGCAAAACTTGTGACCTCCATTGCCCAGGTGCGACTCGCATTGACAATTCCGCCCCAAATCTTTCGTGCTTCCCACCACCGATCATACGCGGAACTGTTTCGAAAACCAAGAAAAATTGCGAGCGCTACACCTACGATACTTACTGGTGCCACTGGAATAGAAACTCCCTTAAATCCCATTATGTGATACAAAACAAACGCCCCTATGCTGATGACAAAAAACCAAACGATTGGCCTTAGGTTATTTCGGACGATTCCATATACCTGCGTTTTAAAATCCTTAGAAAAGTATAGTAGCATCGATAAATTTTATGACTGACAATAGTGGAAATTTCTATCAAGTAAGACCAATAAATGGGACGAAAGTTTACTCAGACTCAATTTTATTCATAATTATACCCTAAGCCTCACGCCTGATTGTCCCGCATGGCATGTTAGTGATCGCCTCAACCCGATGGAATCTCGCCTAAATCATTTTTGAAGCATGAATCAGTTAACGCTAGAAGTGCATTTCACACACTTATCCTTGAGTCAAAGTCACAGTATCATTTTAGCGCCTCAACTTAAAATGGAGGTCTACTACCTGTGGTATAACAGCCGCTTCACCATTGTTATTTATCTGTAGCGTGGCCTTAGCCAACCGTTGCTCATCAGTCCATTGATTCGCAATTCTCTTCTTTACCGTGTCTCTTGAAACGCCATCACGCTGCATAGTACGTTTAACCCTTACTTCAAGATCTGCTTCTACTACAATAACTTCATCGCAATCTCCATGCGTATTTGACTCAAATAGAATGGCAGATTCGCGAATGCAATAGGCTTTGCCTGATGCAAGCTGATTGCCATACCAAGCGATAAAGGACCGAGATACCGCTGGGTGAATTATGGCGTTGAGCTTTTCCAGTTTTTCTGGGTCACCAAATACAATTCCAGCAATCAAAGAGCGATTGGCCCTACCAGAATTGTAGGCATCACTGCCAAACAACTCGGAAACCGCTGCCCGTACGCTTTCATCGTGATCGAGTATGCTCCTGCCCGCTTCGTCGGCTGAAAAGACCGGTACGCCTAGTTGCACAAAAATGGACGCCACTAAAGACTTCCCACTTCCTATTCCACCCGTAAGCCCGATGGTTTTCATGAATCCTTTTCTGAAATTACAATTTCGACCTGGGTAGGCACTACTTTGGTTTGCCTAGCGGCAGTAGGCCATTTTTCAATGGTCACAGGAAGCACCAGGTAATCTTTCTGCAAATCGAGATAGTCTACAGAAACTGAAAATTCACTTTTTGAAATGTCGTTAAACTTTGAGATCGGAATTTGAGATATCACCTCAACATTGGTAGGAAATGTCAATAACCGAAGTGAATCCGGAACGTTGAGTTGTTCAGGGGTAATCATAAATCGCTTTTCCGTTAATCGATCTACATCGATCTGGACTTTCACGCTATCTGGATATACCCTCGCATCGTTACCAAAACGGTCAATATCTAACATTCCCACAAACGCCTTTTTGGCATTGAGTTCACCGGTATTGATGACTTTGGTTTTGATATACTGTAGTGTATCTAACAAAGTAAGCGGACCAAAAATTTCAACCTCACTAGGGAAAGCAGCTATTGAATCTAGCAAGACATGCCCCGCCTCTAATGAGTATTGGACAACGGGCTTTACCTTCACCACACGCGACACTTTCAGGTCGAAAAGGAATTCGATGCTATCAGAAAGCACCCGATTGATGCCAATGGCTCCATTTATTCGTTTCTGAAGAGATTGACTCAAGATTGCCGGATCCAAATACCCGCGTTCGTAATCCCCGAAGCTGCTCATTTTCAGGTTATCCAAATTAATGACGAGCGTATCTAGCATGAGCTTGTCGTCATATTGAAGCAAATCATATCCCGAACCATTCACGTTTACTGCGAGTTGATTCGGGATATTATTTAGAAGTACTTTATTCTGTGGAAAGTTGACGTATGAAACGGGTACAAGAACCGTAGAGCTATATTCCTGCCCTAGGTTTATCATCAACCATGATAAAAGAGAAACCGCGACACATACAAGAAACACCATTAGTTTCCTGCGGTCGCGGATTATATCTGAAATATTAAAAAAGGACTCTCGAGCCATTAGAGTCAAAAGTAAGTTTTAGGCCTTCTGTTGCAACTCACTCTCTCCTGTGCCTTGGCTCAATTCTGGAGATACAGCTGATTTTTGAACTCGAACCTCAACGCCATTGGCGATTGTAATGACCAGGTATTGGTCCTTCACTTCAGCAACTTTGCCATGAATTCCTCCGATGGTAATCACTTTATCACCCTTCGAAATTGATTCTCTAAACTTCTTTGACTCCTTCGCCTTCTTTTGCTGAGGACGAATCATGAAGAAATAGAACACAATTACGATCAAAACGATGGGCAAGAATTGCATCAATCCTTCTCCGTCTCCAAACTGCAGTAATATTGATAAGTTCTGCATTATTCGGCTGTTTCTTCAGTAGCTTCTTCGGCAGCCTCAGGTACAATAACGTTTCCTCTAATGACAACAACTGAAGTAGCCGGTTCTGTATTTGCAATAACCGATACTTTCTTGTTTTGTCTTCCGCTTTTTCCATCGCTATTGAAGATCACATACATCTCTGCCTCAGCACCTGGAGCGATTGGCTCTTTTGGCCATTTTGGAATGGTACACCCACAGCTTCCTTTGGCTGAAACAATCACTAGATCATTTTCGCCTGTGTTTTTAAACATAAACGTGTGCTCTACCTTTTCGCCTTGTGTGATTTCACCAAAATCGAATGCTTCTTCTGCAAACTCGATGTTCGTTAATGCTTCTACATTATCCGCTGTTATAGCCGATGCAGTTGCTTCAGACGAGTTTTCACTGCTACCACCCTCATCTGTAGCTGCTTGTTCGCTGCAGCTTATCAAACCAAATACAGCTATTACCGCTGCGCTGAATAAAAATTTGTTCATTTTTCTCTAATTAGGCCGCAAAAATAGAATCCCTACGACTGAAAAGTCAAGATTGATTTGATTTAGTTAACAATCGAACTAAAAAACGATGTTTTTATTCGACCAGACCGCGACCTTCTTTGGAAATTCGGTCAATTTTCTTCAGATCCACTAACAATTTGTCGAGAATGCCATTGATAAACAGCTTGCTTTTTGGTGTGCTATAGATTTTCGCCAACTCAATATACTCGTTGAGCGAAACCTTTACAGGAATGGAGTCGAAATGCTCCAATTCGCACAGAGCCATTTTCATAAGGAGCATATCAAGAGGTGCAATCCTTTCTGTTTCCCAGTTCACAGCTTTTTCTGCGATAAGCGCTCCATAGTCATCTCCAAAATCGACTGTTTTGCGCAGTAATTCTTTCACGAATTTCTGATCCTCAAGCTTGTTCTTATATAAGTCGGCGATGATGCTCGACTCCGGGATCATTGAGGCGTCAAGAGACTGGATCGTTTTGATCAGCGCTACTGCAGCATATGGAAGATCGTCTCTCCAATATATGTTCATCTCCTCGAGTTTGGTGAGCACAAACTCACTCACACCCAAGTTTTCCTTAAACAAGGTGACAATAATGTCAATATCTACTTCTAGGTTATCGTCTTCACGCGCTAGGTATAAGTTGAACGCATCTTCAGTTTTAAACTGTTTAAATGCTTTTCGCAACTCATCGTGTTCCTCATTCCAAGAGACCTTCGCACGTTCCATGATTATTTGAAGTGACTTGTTCTCCTTCAAGATTTTGAAAACGCGGTTATTTACGAATCGCATGTTCGGATTCAAGTCATCGTGAGTAGGAAGCTTTTTGTTTTTGTTGGCTTCTAAGATTTCTCTAGCTGCCACCTCAACATGCATTATCAACGCAAGCAAATGCAAATACAGCTGATTCAATTGAGTGACACTCTCGAACAATTCACGCTCTGATTTCTGAAGATCAGCGCCCTCAGTTCGGTAGAATGCATAGAGTGCTTGGAAAATTTTGACCCGAAGGAACCTTCGGTTCACGAGCGAGACTTGCTGTTTGTTTCCTTTCACAGACTTCGATGAATTTCGGCCATTTTGTTGATTCGATCTTCGGCCATTTGAGTCGCGATCAATTGCGAAGGCATCGATTTCTCAGAGCTCGTATTCAGTACGGTCATTGTTGTATCATATATTCCTTGAGACTGCTGCATTGCTCGGTCTCTGTTATACCCTTCAAGTTCACTATAACAATTGATCAATCCGCCAGCATTAATCAGAAAATCTGGAGCGTATACGATACCTCGATCCATGAGCATTTTTCCATGTACATCTTCCTTCGCCAATTGATTATTTGCAGCACCTGCTACAATTTGACACTTCAACTTTGGAATGGTGTTATCGTTTAAGGTAGCTCCTAAGGCACATGGAGCATAAATGTCCATATCGATATCTTCAATGTTATTTGGATCTACCACTTGCACCGTTGGATGATTGTCAGTGACGGCCTTCAGCTTATCTTCAAAGATGTCTGCGATCATGACCTTTGCGCCCTCTTCGCGCAAATAATCTACAAGATATCCTCCAACATTTCCAGCTCCTTGAACCAGCACTTTTTTGTTACTCAAATCATCCGAACCGTAGGCTTTTTTTGCTGAGGCTTTCATCCCCATATAGACTCCATATGCGGTAACAGGCGAAGGATCACCACCACCACCTAGTGTTTCCGGAATACCGACCACATGATCGGTTTCCATATGAATGTACTCCATGTCTTTGGTTGTCATTCCAACATCTTCAGCTGTAATGTATTTACCATCTAGACTGTCCACGAACGCACCAAACCTGCGCATTAATGCTTCAGACTTCAGCGTGCGCGCATCTCCAATTATTACGGCCTTTCCACCTCCAAGATTCAATCCCGAGATAGCGGCTTTATATGTCATACCACGGCTCAACCGCAGCACATCGGTCAAGGCAGCAGACTCATCTGCATAAGACCACATGCGCGTTCCACCCAGTGCCGGACCGAGAACGGTGTTATGAACGCCAATAATTGCTTTGAGACCAGTATATGGATCCTGGCAAAATACTATCTGCTCATGGCCCATTCTCTCCATCTGGCTTAGAGGTAATGCTGTTTGAGATTCCACTTTCATCTAATTTTAAAAGACCAAACTTTATCTGTTGAACCGCGATCATGCTACATTTGACACATAGAATTCGCGCGGCAAATGTATTGGAAATAGGACAGGTTGCAAGCGATTAGATTAGAGCACACAGCATGAAGGAGTTATCCTATTTGAATCGTCATTTCCTCCATTATAAATGGCACCTTTTCGGTGGAATTCTGTTTGTGGCGATATCAAACTTATTTGCCATCTTCCCTGCTCAAATTATTCGGTATGCCATAGATTTCGTTCAGGATTCTTTATTGGTTTTCCCACTATTTGACACCCCCGACTTTATTGGTTTTTACCAATCCATGCTAACCAAGGCAATCTTGCTGTTCTCTTCGTTGGTGTTGATCTTGGCTCTATTCAAAGGCTTCTTTATGTACTTGATGCGCCAAACAATCATCGTTATGAGCCGTCATATCGAATACGACTTGAAGAACGATATTTTTCAAAAGTATGAAGGCCTTCACATGGCATTCTACAAGCAAAACAACACGGGAGATTTGATGAATCGCATAAGCGAAGACGTCAGTCGGGTTCGAATGTATTTAGGGCCGGCCATCATGTACACCATCAACCTTATTGTCCTTTTCGTAATGGTCGTTTTCACTATGTGGAGTGTTAACCCAACCTTGACGGCATATGTATTGACACCGCTCCCTGTACTTTCCATCCTAATATACTGGGTAAGCAAAATGATCAACCAAAAAAGCGAGCGTGTTCAAGCTAAACTCAGCGACCTAAGCACTTTTGCACAGGAAGCCTTTAGTGGAATACGTGTAATTAAAGCTTACGATCGATCTGCAGAGCGTTCATCGCAGTTTAGTGCGCATTGCAACGACTATAAGACTACCTCACTTGACCTTGTTAAGGTCAACGCCCTCTTCATGCCGGCCATGATTCTTCTTATTGGCCTTTCCACCATTTTGACCATCTATATCGGCGGATTACTTACCATGGACGGCAGTGTTTCGCCGGGCAATATTGCCGAATTTGTCATCTATGTCAATATGCTCACTTGGCCTGTGGCCTCCTTGGGATGGGTTACGTCATTAGTGCAACGTGCAGCGGCGAGTCAAAAAAGAATTAATGAGTTTCTAGAGATTGATCCCGACATCCAAAACCCAAGCGACGAGGCTTTTGAAACTCAAGGACACATAGTATTTGACGACGTTTCGTTTACCTATCTCGACAGCGGAGTCAAAGCTCTGGATCATGTTTCGTTTGAAGTACAAAAAGGAAAAAGTCTTGCGATAATCGGAACTACAGGTTCTGGCAAATCGACCATCGCGAATTTACTTTGTCGACTTTACGATGTGCATGGCGGGGAGATTCAAATTGATGGGCAATCTCTGCCCACACTTAACCTGAATGATTACAGAGACAGCATTGGCTATGTTCCTCAAGAGGTTTACTTGTTCTCAGACACGATCAGCAACAACATTTCATTTAGTAAGTCTATTTCGGACAACGATGAAGATGCAGTGAAATTCGCTGCCAAGGCGGCGCAAGTCTACAGCAATATCGTTGAATTTCCCGAAGGATTTGAAACGAGAGTTGGCGAACGCGGTATCACATTAAGTGGTGGACAAAAACAGCGAATTTCCATTGCAAGAGCAATAATAAAAAGCCCGAAGATTTTGATTTTCGACGACTGTCTTTCTGCCGTTGATACGGAAACCGAAGAGAAGATCCTCCAGAATTTAAAATCCATCATGGAGGATCGAACGACCATCATCATCAGCCATCGCGTGTCTTCCGTTAAGCATTGCGACGAAATCCTTGTACTGGATGACGGAAAGATTTTGGAACGAGGAACACACGACCAACTCACAAAGTCGAAAGGAAGCTATTATGAGATCCATGAGCAGCAGCAACTTGAATCTCTGAAAGCAGTTTAACCCTGAGGTTCACGGTTTTGCTAATTCAAAAATTGACGTAGGTTTGTTTGGAACCGATTAGCAGGTGGATTAAACGCAGAGGTATGGAAGAATCTGATGGAAAGACTGAAGGGGCAGAACACAACTCAAACAGAGGACGTGATGAAATTTATGCCAACGCAGTGCGAGCAGGAAAACGCACCTATTTCTTCGATGTACGTGCTACCAGAAACAAGGACTATTACTTAACAATAACGGAGAGCAAAAAGCGCTTTCACGAGGATGGATCCTCTTCATACGAGAAGCACAAGATTTTTCTCTACAAGGAAGACTTTAAGAAATTTTCAGACGCTATGGGCGATGCCTTCAAAAAGGTAATTGAACTTAAAAATGCCCAAGGCGAAGAAATGGTCTCCGATATTGACAACCAATTTACCGACATAAGCTTCGACGAGCTGGAAGATTCGAGTTCTAAGGAATAATCACAAGTCCAGAATTCCATCTGGTAAGTCAAGGATTAACACCTTCTTCGACTCATCTACTTCAACTATGAAGTCGGATACCAAGGGAATGTAGATCTCACCCCCGTTTCTCAAGACCTCTAAGAGCGTTTGAACACCCGAGTCATTGACATACTGAATCTCGCCTAGGACTTCACCCAGCTTGTCGTGAATTGCAAACCCAACCAAATCCAGCTGATTTTCAATGTTCAATTGTGCTGTTAACTGCATAACAGAGCGTCCGCGCAGTGGATCAACCTCAGCGGCGCTGTTTATACCCGCAAACTTCACTTTCACCAATCCCTTATTGAGTCTCGCTGTTGATTCTAGAATGAACGGAACCATTGATCCATTATGGTTAACGAATAATACATCCGACGTGTCAATCACATCACTAAAATTCGCCTCAATTTTAAGCACGATCTCTCCTTTCAAACCATGAGGTTTGACCACAACACCAATTTCCGTATGCTCGTTTTTTGACATAAAAAAACCCCACCAATGGTGGGGTTCGGGGTAGGTTATAAATTCTTACGCTTCCTTCGGAGCATCGTCTCCTTTGGGAGCATCTTCTGCTGGCGCTTCTGCCTTGGCTTCTTCTGCAGGTGCTTCAGGAGCGGCTTCTTCCGCTGGTGCAGCTTCCGCAACTGGAGCTGCTTCTTCAGCAGCAACTTCCGCCGGTGCAGCTTCTGCCTCCGCAGCTGGAGCTTCGGTAGCATCCTCTACTGGAGCTTCTTCAACTTCCTCTACTGGAGGCGTATTCGCCGCTGCAATAGCAGCTGCTCGTGCTTCTTTCACCTCCGTTTCAATAGCCATACGTGCTTTTTCAGCCTCGGCCTTGACCTTCGCTAATCCAGATACCTTAGAATCGATGATTCCAGTTTTGTGCTCTTTCCAAGCGCTGAACTTGGCTTCCATTTGCTCTTCCGTCAAAGCGCCTTTGGTAACACCTCTCATTAAGTGCTCCTTCATAAGAACACCTGTATAGGATAGAATGTTTTTTGTTGTGTCTGACGGCGAAGCGCCTACAGAAACCCAATGCACGCTGCGATCAAAATCTAGATCGATGGTTGCAGGATCTGTGTTAGGATTGTACGTTCCGAGCTTCTCAATAAAACGACCGTCTCTCTTGGATCGGCTGTCTGCTACTACAATGTGATAAAATGGTTTGCCTTTTTTACCGTGGCGTTGAAGTCTAATTCGTGTTGACATATTGTGTTTTTAGTTAATCTATTCGTTGCTAAAACTGGTTGATTAAAGCGGCTGCAAATATCCTTTTTTATTTAAATGTGACAAGAAAAAATGGACACGAATAATTCATCCGCTGCGTTCCGTGCTCAGGATTACTTATATAGCTGAATTGTAGTGCATTAACAATCGATAATATTTCGATCAAATCACCCCTTATACTATAGGTATTACGATGATCGGTAAACTCAATCAAAAATCAGGTTTGAAAACAACCATTTTGAAATCATTAATCTACAGTTCGTTTTATCCCATTAAAAAAAGGATAGATTTCGATCTTGAAATAGGAAAAGGACGTGTGTACCGACGTTCTAATAATCTTGTCTTCAAAAAACACAGATTCGTCTAGTATTTGAGTGTTTAGAACCAACCCTAACACTACCACATGCGTTCTAAACAATATCTTCGGTCGTTTTCTTTAAACACCGATGTGTTAACTTATACCTAACCCGCTCTATATGAGAATCTTACGATACCTGATCGCACTTATTGCGATATCTACTTTTTCCTCAAGTCAGATA
>ERZ651776.388-NODE-388-length-63430-cov-7.837877_pt1 | contig 63430 bp, 47 predicted proteins | sample MGYA00514761_ERZ651776 | MGnify/ENA metagenome assembly ERZ651776
GGTCTGGGCAAGACACGCCTTGTCGAAACGCTCAGCACCGTGATGGGGCTGCATGGCAACCGCGTCCAGTTCACGCCCGATCTGATGCCCGCCGACATTCTAGGATCAGAGGTGTTGGACACCGCCGCCGACGGCAGCCGCGCGTTCCGCTTTGTCGAAGGACCGATCTTTTGCCAGTTGCTGATGGCCGATGAAATCAACCGCGCCTCGCCACGCACCCAGTCCGCCCTGTTGCAAGCGATGCAGGAAAAGACAGTGACTGTCGCAGGGCAGGACCGCCCTCTTGGCAAGCCGTTTCATGTGTTGGCCACGCAAAACCCGATTGAACAAGAAGGCACCTACCCCCTGCCGGAAGCGCAGCTTGACCGTTTTCTGGTTCAGATCGACGTCGCCTATCCCGACCGCAAAACCGAACGCGATATTTTGATGGCCACCACAGGCGACAGCGACGCGCAGGCGACGCAGGTCTTCACCGCCAACGAACTGTTGGCCGCGCAAACCCTGCTGCGGCGGATGCCCGTCGGGGATTCTGTGGTCGAAATGATCCTTGATCTGGTCCGCGCCTTCCGCCCGAACGAGGCCGACGCCAGCCAGCAAGTTCGCGATACCGTTGCTTGGGGCCCCGGCCCCCGCGCCGCCCAAGCGTTGATGCTGACCGTGCGTGCCCGCGCCCTGCTGCAAGGCCGCCTGGCACCGTCTGCCGAAGACGTAATCGACATGGCGCGCCCGGTGCTAAGCCACCGCATGGCGCTGAACTTTGCAGCGCGGGCACGCGGCGATAACCTGCATGATCTGATCGACGCAACAGCGGCCAGCCTGACCGGGAAAAAGGCCGCAGCGTGAACAATCCCGCCACCCTGCGCGCCACTGCCGAAGATCAGGCAGCACGCTTTCCGGCGCTGCTGGCGCGTGCAGAACATCTGGCGGGCGCTGTCCTGCTGGGTGCGCATGGTCGTCGCCGCGCAGGTGTGGGGGATGATTTCTGGCAATACCGCCCCGCACAGCAAGGTGACAGCCGCCGCCGCATAGATCACCGAAGATCGGCGATGGGCGATCAGGAATTTGTGCGTGAACGCGAATGGCAGATTGCGCAATCAGTGATGTTGTGGGTCGATCAGGGGGCGTCGATGCGCTTTCGCTCTGACCCAAAGCTACCCGAAAAAGCCGACCGCGCGCGTTTGCTAGGTCTAGCCGTGGCGATCTTGTTGCAACGCGGCGGCGAACGCGTCGGGCTGACCGGTACTGCCCTTCCGCCACGCTCGGGCACGCCGCAAATCCTGCGGCTGGCCGAAGCTTTTTGTCTGGACGATGCCACCGATTATGCACCACCGGAACATCGCGCGATGATCCCCCATGCGCGGGCTGTTTTCATCTCGGACTTTATGGGCGATCTGGACGGCGTGACGCTGGCCCTGACCAAAGCAGCCGACCGCGGTGTGCGCGGGGTTCTGTGCCATGTTCTTGATCCCTCGGAAGAGGCGTTTCCGTTCACAGGGCGCACCATATTCGAGAGCATGGGCGGCACGATCAGCCACGAGACATTGAAGGCAAACGACCTGAAATCGCGCTATCTGGAACGGCTGGCCGAGCGCAAGGCAGAGCTGCAAAGGCTCTGTGCCTTGACCGGGTGGCACTATGGTTTGCACCATACAAATGCCTCGGCGCAATCGGCACTTTTGTGGTTATATTCAGCGCTTGATACGCGCACGGGGGCGGCGGCATGACGGTTTTAGGCGGCATCGGTTTTTCGGCCCCGTGGCTTTTGCTGGGGCTTTTGGCGCTGCCGATCCTCTGGCTGATCCTGCGCGCCGTCCCCCCTGCACCGATCCGCCGCCGCTTTCCCGGTGTTGCGCTTTTGCTGGGCCTCAAGGATTCCGAAACGGTGTCTGACCGCACGCCGTGGTGGTTGTTGCTGTTGCGCATGCTGGCGGTGGCTGCGATCATCATCGGCCTTGCCGGACCGATCCTGAACCCCGAAGAACAGCAGGCCGACGGGTCCGGCCCCTTGCTAATCGTGCTGGACGGATCATGGGCTGGGGCCACCCGTTGGGCGCAACAAGCGCAGGTGATTGACGCGCAACTGACCCGTGCCGCCCGCGCCAACCGCACTGTTGGTTTCTTGACGCTGACCCGCCCCGAAGAACCGGCCTTTCAATCGGCGGATGTGTGGCGGACCCGGCTTGCCGGATTGCGCCCTGCACCGTGGCAACCCTCGGTCGGGAACATAACGCGCGCCGCTGAGATTGCGGGTACCTTGGAGCCGTTCGATACCCTTTGGTTTAGCGATGGGCTGGGGTTTGACGGGCGTCAGGATATGCTGGCCGCGCTGCAGGATCGCGGGTCGGTCGAGGTATATCAAACCGGTGCTAACGTCATCGCCATGGCCCCCGCCACCTATCAGGATGGTGCGATCACCCTGACCGCCAAGCGCGCCGTTGCAGGCACCGCCCGCGAGGTTACGCTGAACGCCCAAGGCCGCGATCCGGCAGGGAACGCCCGCATTCTGGCGACCGTCCCCGCCACCTTTGATGAAAGCGCGCTTGAGGCGACCGCCCAGCTCGCCCTGCCCGCAGAACTGCGTGCGCGGATTACGCGGTTCGACATCGCGGGGCAGCGGTCAGCAGGGGCGACAACGCTGGTCGATGACGGACTGCGCCGCCGCGAGGTCGCGCTGATTGCAGGGCGCGATGGCCGCGAAGGGTTGGAGCTGTTGTCGCCATTGCATTACATTGAACAGGCCTTGGCCCCGACCGCTGATCTGATTGACGGATCACTCGGGGATATCCTGCCAGCTAACCCCGATGTGATCGTGCTGGCCGATGTGGCGACCCTGTCAGATGCCGAACAAGCCCCGCTGATCGAGTGGATTGAAAACGGCGGCATGCTGGTGCGTTTTGCTGGCCCCCGCATCGCCGCCAGCGATATTTCACGCGACACCGAAGACCCGCTGATGCCAGTGCGCCTGCGTGCCGGTGGCCGCAGTGTCGGTGGCGCGATGAGCTGGGGAGAGCCGAAATCCCTTGATGCATTCCGCGACAGTTCCCCGTTTTTCGGGCTTGAAATTCCGGATGATGTGGTCGTGTCCGCCCAAGTCGTGGCCCAGCCTGATCCCACGCTGGCCAACCGCGTGATCGCATCGCTTAGCGACGGCACGCCGCTGGTCACGCGCAAGGCGCTTGGCCAAGGGCAAATCGTGTTGTTTCACGTTACTGCAACCGCTGAATGGTCCACCTTGCCGCTGTCGGGCCTGTTCGTTCAAATGATGGAACGGCTGGCCATATCGTCGTCCTCGGCCAGTATTAATGCGCAGGATTTGCAAGGCACTACATGGACGCCGCTGCGTGTGATGGACGGGTTCGGATTGCTTGAAGACGCCGGAAACCTGCCCGGCGTTGACGGGGCCGATCTGGCAAGCGCCGCCACAGGGCCCGACCTGCAACCCGGCATCTATGCCTCTGGCGACCGGCGCATTGCGCGCAATGTGGTCACGGCGCAAACTGTGCTGTCACCTGCGACTTGGCCTAGTGATGTTCCCGTGCGCGGCCTGTTTGTTGCGCCGGAAAAACCCTTGGCCGGATGGCTGCTGAGCCTGTCGATCCTGTTGTTGCTTGCTGATGTTGTGGCGTCCTTGGCACTGTCGGGTCGCTTGCTGAAACGCAGCAATGCAGCGGCGGTTATTCTGTTGGGTCTGCTCTACATGCCTGCCCCGGCGGACGCCCAAGACGCCGATGCCTTTGCCCTGAACGCCACCGCCGAGATGACGCTGGCCTATGTCGTCACTGGCAACAGCCCTGTCGATGAGATGTCAGAGGCAGGGCTGCGCGGCCTGTCCGACACGCTGTTTTTCCGGACATCGGTTGAACCTGCCGATCCTATCGGGGTTGATCTGGAACGGGATGAACTGGCGTTTTTTCCGATGCTCTATTGGCCGATCACCCCCGATCAACCGCGCCCCTCGGGCGATGCCTATGCCAAGCTGAATGACTATCTTCGTTCTGGCGGGCTGATCCTGTTTGACACCCGTGATGCAAATATCGCAGGGTTCGGCGCGGCCAGCCCGAACGGGCGCAAGCTGCAAGATCTGGCAGCGCCGCTTGATATTCCACCGCTGGAACCGTTGCCAAGCGATCACGTTCTGACGCGCACATTCTATCTGCTTCAGGATTTCCCCGGTCGCCACATTGGCCGCGATGTCTGGGTCGAAGCAGCCCCGCCTGATGCTGAACAGATTGAAGGCATGCCGTTTCGCAACCTTAACGACGGGGTCACGCCCGTGGTGATTGGCGGCAATGATTGGGCTGCCGCGTGGGCAGTGGCGCGGGGCGGGGCTCCTATGGTCCCTATCGGGCGCGGTTTTGCAGGGGAACGGCAGCGCGAACTTGCCTACCGCTTTGGGGTCAACCTGGTCATGCATGTGCTGACCGGCAATTATAAATCCGATCAGGTTCATGTGCCTGCGCTTTTGGACAGGTTGGGCCAATGACCTCTACAATCGTCTTTGATCCGCTTATCCCTCTGGTGCTTTTGGCTGTCGTGGCACTGGTTGCCTTGGCCGCTGTCGTGCTGGCCGTGATCCGTGGCTTGCAAGGCTGGGCGCTGCGCGGACTGGCCATGCTGGTGGTGATCGCGGCGCTTTCAGGCCCGTCCTTCCAGCAAGAAGACCGCGCGCCGCTGACCGACATCGTCATCATGCTTGAGGACAGCAGCGCCAGCCAGAAACTGTCAGACCGCGCGACCCAAAGCACGGATGCAGCAGATGCACTGGCTGCGCAAATCCAAGGGCGCGCCAATACCGAATTGCGCCGCGTCACGGTGCCCGATGGTGCGGGCGATACCGGCACACTGCTGATGACCGCCCTAGGCGATGCCTTGGCCGAGGAGCCCCGCGCGCGCATTGCAGGCATACTGGCAATCAGCGACGGGCGGATTCATGATGCTGACCTGCCTGTCGATCTGCCCGCGCCGATGCATTTGCTGATGACAGGCAAAGAAACCGATTGGGATCGCCGCCTGTCCGTGCGCAACGCCCCTGCCTTTGCGATCATCGGTGAACCGGTCACGCTGACCCTGCGGATCGACGATATGGGGGCCGCGCCCACGGATGGCGGGTTGGCGCAGCTTGATATCTCGGTTGATGGTGAGGAACCGCAATCGTTTCGTGTGCCTGTCGGTCAGGACCTTGATCTGCCCGTGACCCTGCCCCATGGCGGGCGCAACGTCATCCGCTTTTCCTTGCCCGAAGCGCCCGGCGAACTGACCGATCGCAACAACGCCGCCCTGATCCAGATGAACGGCGTGCGTGACCGCCTGCGGGTGCTGCTGGTCAGCGGTGAACCGCATCAGGGCGGGCGTACATGGCGCAATCTTTTGAAATCCGACAGCTCTGTTGATCTGGTGCATTTCACCATCCTGCGCCCCCCTGAAAAACAAGATGGCGTGCCTGTGGATGAACTGTCTTTGATCGCATTCCCCACCCGCGAATTGTTCATGGAAAAGATTGAGGATTTCGATCTGATCATCTTTGACCGCTACAAACGTCGCGGTATTCTGCCCTCGCTTTATCTTGAGAATGTCGCCAATTATGTACGGCAAGGTGGTGCCGTGCTGGTCGCTGCGGGTGCGGATTTTGCCAGCGCCGACAGCATCTTTCGATCGCCCCTGGGCGAGGTCTTGCCCGCCACGCCGTCTGCACGGGTGATCGAAGAACCCTATCTGCCAATCGTGTCCGATTTGGGCCAGCGACATCCGGTGACCACAGACCTGCCCGGTCGCGGCGATTGGGGCCGCTGGCTGCGCCAGATCGACGTGACAGCCCCCCAAGGTACGGTGGTCATGACCGGTCAGGACGACCGCCCGCTGCTGGTCCTGAACCGCGTTGACGAAGGCCGCGTCGCGTTGCTGGCGTCGGATCATGCGTGGCTATGGAACCGTGGCTACGAAGGCGGCGGCCCGCAGTTGGAGCTGCTGCGCCGTTTGGCCCATTGGATGATGAAAGAACCCGAGCTTGAGGAAGAGGCGCTGACCGCCACCGCCGAAGGCCAGACCATGCGTATCATCCGCCGCACCCTTGGCGAAACAGTGCCGCCCGTCACGGTGACCACGCCTGATGGCAGCACCGTCACGATCCCCTTGACACAATCCGCCCCCGGCGTGTTCGAAGGCACGTACGAGGGGCCCGAAATCGGCCTCTATCGACTGGAAAACGCCGATCAGGTCACCGTCATCGGCCTTGGCCCCGCTGCGCCCAAAGAATTCGTCGAAACAATTGCAAGCGGCGATACGATGGCCCCCATTCTTGCCGCGATGCGCGGCGGTGTCGCACGAATAGAAGACGGACTGCCCCGCATTCGCGAGGTCCGTTCAGGCCGCCCTGCTGCAGGACGCGGCTGGATCGGTCTGACCCCGCGCAATGCCTATGAAACCCGCGATGTGCGGCAAACGCCAATCCTGCCGGGCTGGCTGGTTCTGTTGCTCAGTGCGGCCCTGATCGTCGCTGCATGGCTGCGCGAAGGACGGCGCAGCTAGGCGCTTTATTGCAGTCTGATTTCCACCTCGGCGCTGCGCCCGCGCGCGTCTATGACCAAGATCCGCGAAAACCCGATCCCCTCAAGCGGGAGCCATGTTTCGCGGTCCCGCAGCCCCGTCAGCACAGGGGCCCCGTTGACCAGAACCGTCAACGGCAGCGCGCCTGAACGCAGCTTCAGCGGGATGCCCGCCCCCGCGTGCCGCAGCACTGCGCCGTGAGGCGGAAAGCTGACCATCGGGCTGTCTGTCGCAAGGTCGAAGATCGCCCCGCGGCTGCGGAACCGCTGCAGGGGCGCGGGCAGGTTGGCGGTGCTGACCATCAGCGTTTCATCCGGGGGCAGCGGTCCGGGTTCGCGTTTTTCAGAGACACGGCCAAAGGCCTCAAACAAGATCGGGGCCGCCAGATCGCCGCCAAAGACACCGGGCACAGGCGTACCATCAGGCCGCCCCAACCAGACGCCAATCACATGTTGCCCGTCGAAACCGATGCTCCATGCGTCGCGGTGCCCATAGGACGTCCCCGTTTTATAGGCAATCTGGCGGCGCGGCCCGCCGATCTGGGGCGGCGGGGCTAGATCGGCAAGGATGTCCCACAAGTGCCATGCCGCCACGTCCGACATAATCCGCTTGGGCGGACCAGCGATCACGCCCTTGCGCCAAACAAGCGGCTGCACCCGTCCGCCTTGCGCAATCCCGCCGTAAAGCTGGACAAGGTCCTGCAATGTCATGCCCACGCCCCCCAAGGCGACCGCCAGCCCCGGCTTGCCCCCCGGTACAACAGGCGCAGCCCCCCCGCGCCGCAAGAGGGCCATCAAACGAGACGGGCCAAGTTCGTTCAACAACACAACAGGCGGGATATTAAGCGACTGAAGCAAGGCCGACCGCACGGTCAGTTCGCCGCGATACCGACCGTCAAAGTTTTGCGGCGCATAGCGGCCAAAAGCGGTTGGCGCGTCATTGATCAAGGTTTCGGGATGCACCAGCCCTTGATCAAATGCGAGCCCGTAGATGAACGGCTTGAGCGTTGATCCCGGCGACCGCAACGCACGCGTCATATCCACGAACCCCAACGCACCATCCGCGCCCGAATAGGCGGGCGACCCGACCGAAGCGAGGATTTCACCGCTGTGATGATCCGCCACGATAATGGCCGCAGACAAGCGGGCGTCGCGGCCTTGCACGGCGCGGGCGGCAAGGTCCTCGATCTGTTCTTGCAAGCCAGCGTCCAGCGTCAGGTCAACCCGTTGCGCCGTTGGCGTCTGGCGCTGCGCAACATCGGTTAAATGCGGCGCAAGGCGCGGGAACGGGATCATGCGGCGCGGCACGGGTGCAATGCGGGCTTGTTCGGGCGCATTGACCCGCTGCAATACGCGGGCGCGCGCCTGCAGTGCCGACCGGGGATGCCTGTCAGGCCGGCGGGTTTCCGGCGCTTGGGGCAAGGCGATCAACAAGGCGGCTTCGGCCAGGGTAAGGCGGCCAGGTTCTTTGTCAAACCACGCAAGCGTCCCTGCCCGCAGCCCTTCCACAGCGCCGCCGTAAGGCGCATGGGCAAGGTAGAGCGTCAGAATTTCATCCTTGGTCAAGACCCTCTCAAGCGCGAGGGCAAGCCGGATCTGGCGCAGCTTTCCCTGCCAACGCCCCGTGCCGGAATTTTCCAGCAGACGGGCGACCTGCATCGTCAGGGTCGACCCGCCCGATACAACCCCGCCATGTTTCAGCGCTTGAACTGCAGCGCGCAGCCCCGCCCGCAGATCGACGCCGCTGTGGTCATAGAACCGTTTGTCCTCGTAGGCGATCAACATGCGTATGAACGCGGGATCGACATCACCAACGCGCAGCGCCATGCGCGTACGCCCGTTTTCAACCGGATAGACACGCAGCAACGCCCCGTTGCGGTCGTGCATCTCGACCGAGGTTTCGACCAGAACCGACGGAAGTTCGGTCGAGGTGATCCAACGGTCGGTCGCATCACGCAGGCCCGCCGCAAGGGCCAAAAGCATGACCAATCCAAACAGGCCATAGCGCCGGATCATGGGGCGATCTTCACCTGCCCCGTGCCGGTGTTCGCGCGGTATTCGGGGCGGTACATATCGCTGACAACAGCCGCCGGATGGTGATAGCTGCCCGGCGTCACGGCGCGCACCACATAAGCCAGTTGGAACGGCTGGGCCCCGCGGTGATCGACGGCGGCCAAAAAGCGGTCACTGCGAAATTCGGCATGTTCTGCCTCGACTGTTTTCAACCACTCAAGCGCAGCAAGATCGCCACTGCGGATCAGGTTGGGGTTGTCGATCTCGAACCCTGCAGGCAGGGGGGCATCGACCATCAGCCGCGCGCCGACTTCTTCGAAGGGGGTGACCTTGAGGACCACAACCATCCTGTCGCCCGACGCGAAGCTGTCGCCGACAGGCGCGCCGTCCATCGTGTAATAGCTGCGGGTCAAGCCGTAGCCATAGCCGCCCGCCTCTGGTGCGACATCCGGAACGCCAAAGGTTGTCATCGTCACGTCGATCGCGCGTTGACCTGTGTTTCGAATGACGGAGGCCTGCGGGTCCGCATCAGTCAACCGTTTGACCACGGGCCCGGCACTTGGGATGCCATCGACAGATACCTCTGCCCCGGCCGCAGAATTTGTCAAGGCATGGGCTGCCAGCACGACCTGCGCTGCTTCTTGGGTGGAAAATTCCCGCGAGGTTGATCCGATGGTGGACACGAGGGTGTCCAGATTGACCGCCGTGCTGCCAGCCTCGGCGGCGAGGGTCACAAGACCGGCAGTATCGCGCAAGGTGCTGCCATAATCATCACGCCACCCCAGCGGATCACCTGATCGACCAAGACGCGATGCTGCCTTGGCAAACATGCTGTCCGCGCGCTTTTGATCACCATATGCCGCCAGCGCCGCGCCAAGCTGCGCAAGGCTGAGCGGGGTGGCGAAATTGTCGGCCTTGGTGTCTGCATAATACCGCAGGTCGCCCATTGACGCCGCACCCTCGCGGGCCAGTACCAGCAAGGCATAGGCGATATCTTCGCCACCCAGATCAAAGTCAGGCGCATAGCCGATCCGGTTGCGCAGATTGTCCATCGCCGTGGCAAAGCCGACATCAGGCACAGCATATCCGGCCCGGCGCGCACGCGATAGGAAATCGGTCACATAGGCATCAAGCCAGAAGTTGCTGTTCTGCGCGCCCCACATCCCGAAACCACCGGTGCGGGTTTGCCGGGTCAAGACCTGCGTAATGGCCCCCTGCACCTTTTCCGCCAGCTTATCGGGCGCGCCGATGCCTGCGTCATCTGCCATACTGCTAAGATACAGCAACGGCAGCGCCCCCGACGTCACCTGTTCGGTACAGCCATATGGGTATCGGTCCAACTGTCGCAACAAGCCCGGCACGTCGAGCCGCGCCAGCGGCCCTGCGGTCAGCGTCGCACTGGCAGAGCCTGTGCGAAGCCCCGCAAAGACATTGCCATCAAAGGTAAAGCTTTCTCCTGCTCCAAGGCTGAATTGTCGCGTTGCGGAAATTTCGGGGTCATTATCCCGCACCGGCATGGTCAACACTTTTCGCAAGAGTTTGCCGTCGGGTGTGGTCAGCGTGACTGTGATTAGCGGATCGCCAATTTCGCGCGCGGTCAGGGGAATGGAAAGGGTTTGCGACCCGTCTTGCACCAGCGTTACGGTTGCAGGCATGTCCCCCAGACCGACGGCAGCATCTGCCACCACGTTCAACTGCATATCGCCAGCGGGCCCTTCAGCATGAACCAGTTCAAGCAGCAGTCGGCTGGTATCACCGGGTGAAACAAAGCGCGGCAAAGAAGCGGTTACCACAACCGGATCGCGCGCCAGAACCTCTGTGCTTGCATCCCCCACGGCCCCTTCGGACCATGCAACCGCCATCAGGTTGATCGTGCCGTTGAAAGCAGGGCGCATGATGTCGATTTCGGCACGACCGTTTGCATCCACCAGAACGGGGCCCGAGAAAAACGACATCAATTCTTCGGTCGGCGGCGGGGATTGCAGTTGCGCGTTGCTTGCAGCATCGCCGCCAGACCGGACAGCGCCCATTGCGCCGTTCATTCCATCAATCAGACGGCCATAGATATCGCGGATTTCAACGCCCAAACGCCGTTGGCCAAAGTAATGCCCCGTCACATCGGGGGCTTTGAACCCGGTCAGGTTCAAAATGCCCTGATCAACAGCGGCAAGAGTAACATAAGCCGTTTGCCCCTCGGCCACGCCATCTACGGTCACCGCTGTGCGTAAAATTCCGGGTTGTCCGTCCACTGTTTCTGGCGCGTCAAAACCAACGGTCAGTTGCTTTGCGCCGGCACGCACCGCCGCATGGACCAGCCCCAACGCCCGTGTCGGGTTCAGATCGTTCGCGACATCCATCGGGCGCAGCACAGAGGCGCTGACATAGGCCCCTGTGCCCCACTCTGCCGTCACGGGCAAAGGCACCAGATTTTCGCCTGCCGTGACTTGGACAACCTGCCGCGTGATCACCTTGTTCGACAGGACCGAGATCAACGCAGTTCCGTCCGCATCAGGCACCAGCCGCAGCACCGCAGTATCGCCAACGCCGTATTCGGGCGCATCCAGAGATACCGAAAGGCGATCCGGCGTATCCTTACTGCCATCGCCGCCATACCAGCCGGACGCGAAATCAACAGAGGTCACCGCTGTGCTGCCGTCCGCCGCCTCGACGACCAGTTCATATTGGCCCCACACTGTGGGCAGGGTCAACGCAGCGGGGGTCGCCCCAAGGGAAAGCACACCGGTATCGACGCGGATACGGCGGGTCACCGGTTCCCATTCCCAGTTCCCATAAAGTTGGTACCACTGATATCGCGTCTCGACTTGGTTCAGCGTCCAGCGGACGGGCATTTCAGTGGCACTGCCGTCAGGACTGACAGCTGTGATCTGGAACGTCGCTTCTGCCCCTTCGCTCAGCACATCGTCAAAGCCAGGCTTGATTCCGATCAACGCGCCTGATGGCGCGATCGCCTTGGACAATCGCCGCTCTACCGGGCGGCCTGACCCTTCGGAAACGCGCAGGATCGCTTCGGCAATCAAGGGCTGGGCTGGTGTTTCCTCAAGCTTGGGCAGGGTCAAGGCAATGATGGCAGTACCTGCGGCATCGGTCGTCGCATTGGCCAGATACGAAGTGCGCGCATCAAAGCGCGTATCGTAGCGGCCAAACTGATATCCGTCCCACCCCTCAAGGCTGGGCGTGCTGCGCAAGGTTACTTCGCCTTCGACGCCAAGACCTGCACCCGGCGCGCCAAACAGATACCGCACATCGACGGTCAAGGGGGGCGTGTCACCCAACCGCAGCGGGGCATTCGGCAGACCAAGTTCAAAGTCGATCCGTTCAGGCAGGAAATCTTCGACCAGCAGGGTTTGGCTGGCCAGCGCGGGTCCGTCCACATCTGACAGGATATCCAAACGCCACGCGCCGCGCGGCACATCGTGACCCAGAGGCAAAGCAAAGACATACCCGCCTGCGACGTTGTCCTGGCTTAGGGTCCGGCTGTATTCGACCCCGTCGGGGCGTTTCAGAATGGCGGTCACCGGCAGGTCATCCAGCGCTTTGGCCTGATCGTCGCGGGTCAACGCAGTGGCAAAGATCGTGTCGCCAGCCCGATAGGCCCCACGATCTGTCGTTAGAAACGTATCAATTGGCGGGCTTGGATTGCGGCCTTCGACGCCACGGTCCGACAGATCGAATGCAGGGTCAGTCAAAGGCAGGAACGCCACATCTTGGCGACCGTCCTCGGCCATCAGCAACGCAGGGCTGGCCGCCCCTGTCCCGCGCGTCAGGCCTGCGGGAAATTGCGCAAATCCGTTCTGATCAACGGTCGCCTTCCCCAAAACCTCGTTTGCTGCGGAAATCAGCGTCAGCGTGACCCCGTCTTTGGCAGACGCATCGCCCAGGCCGCGCACCGCGACGGCCAGACCATCAGTGCCACCCCATGTGGTCAGGCCCAAATCCGACAGCACGAACCACTGCATCGCCGCGGGGTGTTCATAGGCGTCTTGGCCCGGTACCGCAGCGCTTAGGGTGTAGATGCCTGCGGGTTGATCTGCCAACGCGGTTCCAAGTGGCAAGCGGGTCGTCATATCGGCGTTCAGCGTGTTCTGGATATCGCCGGTCCCGCGCCAGATTTCCTGCGCAATTGTATCGGCAAAGGTTTCGCCCTCATATTGGTTCAGCGGGCGGCCAAAATAATTTTCTTTAATCGCCGCAACCAGATTTCGGTCACTGACCTTGCGCAAAACCAAATCGACGCGGTCGACATTCACGCTTTCGATCGGCAGCGCAGCATCGGCACTGCGCGGCAAGACATAGGCACGGCCCGCAAATCGGACAAGCGGTGTACGGTCGCGTACATAAAGGGTCAGGAGAATGTCCTTGCTCAATACCTCTCCGCTTGCGGCAGGAAGGCCCGCGCGAAACGTCACGCGGTAGCGTGCCCCGTGATCCACACCATCAATGCAAATCTGCTGGCCGTCCGCCTCGATCGCGAGGCCGGGCCCGTCGATGCGGATGAATGGCGTATAATCGACACCGGCCTGCAAAAGCGGTTCAGAAAATTCAGCACAAATGCGCGGTGCGGCTGCGTCGCTGTCTACGCGATGTTCAATAATGCGAAACCCGTATTTGCCGATGGCATCGTCTAGTGCAGCGTCAAGATCGGCACTTGGCGAAAGGGTGTTTGCCAAGCGCAAGACAGGGATCATGTCGCGCCCGCGATTGTTGCGCTCTAGTGCTTGGGCCAGCGTCATCAGCGCCGTGGTTTGCATGCGGGTGTCGGTGGCACGCAGATACGCGTTGAGTGCGGCGGACACTGCCTCGCGGCGCAATTGCATACGGTCCTGATACGCCATCTGCTCGTTTTCTCGCAGGCCAATACGGGAAAGCTGAACCCAGTACTCTGGCGCATCGGTGCCCGCGATCAATTGCCCGGTGGCCCAAAGCGACGCCGCCGACGCGGGCAGGTCAGGGCCATCAAGGGGATACCGCCGCGCTATATCGCCAACCAGATCACGCGCGGCACTTAGATCGGCGGGATCTAGAAACGCCAGATCGGACGCACGGGATTCAGCGCCGCCGAGCAACGCAAAATCAGCCCGCACCCGCCTTGCGGACATTGCACCCTCATAAAACTGCTGGTCGGTTATCGCTGATTTCGGGAAACAGGCGTTGGACCGTGTGTTAAAGGTAAAGGCCACACAGGTGCTTTGGGCCGCGCAGGCACGTTCGCAGGCTGCCAAAGTCGTATCGAAAAGCTTGCCCAGATCCGCGCCGTAGAAATCAATATTCCGTGTAAATACAAATCGTTCTTCCGGCACCGCCTGTTGCGCTATTGCCTGTTGCCCAAGCCCTAAAAGCCCAAGCGTCACGCTGAGACACAGGATTAATTTGCGCAAAGTGGTCATGGGCCAAGTCCTTTTCACGATCTAGCCAGAGTACGGTCGCATGCGCACACTATATCTGGCAACCATCCTATAAGGCTTAAACACTTGTTCACCTCGTTCGCGGAATGTCGACATCGCAAACAACCATCTGGGATTCGGAGCAGCGCATGAGTTTGGCAGACAAGCTGACGCAAGAACGTCGCGGGCGTCTCGCGGCTGAGCGGATGCTTGAGCTGAAGCAGGCAGAGCTATTTGCCGCCAATCGCAAGCTTGGCCAACACGCGCAACGTCTTACCAATGAAATCGTCGAAACCCGGGCACAAGTCGAAACGATCCGCGACGAAAACCAGCGCGTAAAATCAGACCTTACCGCCGCGCGCGAAAAGATCGAATTGACTGAACGCCGGCTTTGGCAATCGATTGAAACCATCAAAGACGGCTTTGCGTTCTTTAACGCGAACAACGAAATGATCATGGCAAACCGGGCCTATCTGGCCATTTTCGACGGGCTTGATATCATTTGCCCCGGTGTGAACTATGTTACTATCTTACAGGTTCTGACCGACGAAGGCATTGTAAACACAGGAAATCTGAACCCCAAAAGCTGGCGACGGCTGATGACAGAAAGGCTTCAGGACGCGGCACCGGAACCGACGGTCATCAACCTTTGGAACGGGCAACATATCAAGCTGATCGACCAACGCAGCCCCAGCGGGGACATGGTCTCGCTTGGGCTCGATATCACGGCCACTGTCGAATACGAACGCCAACTGCAAGAGGCGCACAGCATCGCAGAAAGCGCCAACCGCGCAAAATCTGCATTCCTGGCCAATATGAGCCACGAAATCAGAACCCCCATGAATGGAGTCGTCGGGATGGCAGATGTTCTGCGCGATACTGTTCTGACCGAAGATCAACGGCTTTACGTCGATACGATCAAAAATTCGGGAGAGGCGCTGTTGGTGATCATCAACGACGTTCTCGATTACTCTAAGATCGAAGCGAAAAAGCTGGACCTGCATCCCGAACCTTTTGATCTTGAGCGTGCGATCCAAGAGGTCATTATGTTGTTGCAGCCGCTGGCCCGGGAAAAAAGCCTTGAGATGGCGCTGGATTACGATCTGTTCATGCCCACAAGTCTGGTCGGCGATCCCGGTCGAATCCGTCAGGTGTTAACCAACTTGCTGGGCAACGCCGTCAAGTTTACCAGTGATGGCCATGTGCTGGTGCGCGTCACCGGCGTTCCCGACAAAGCGACGGGCAATGTACAAGTCAATATCGCGATCGAAGATACAGGCATCGGCATTGCCCCAGATATGGTTGGCCATATTTTTGGCGAATTCAATCAAGTGGAGAACGAACGAAATCGAAAGTTCGATGGCACTGGGCTTGGACTCGCGATCAGCCAACGGCTGATCCAGATGATGGACGGGGACATTTGGGTCACTTCCGAAGAACAGGTCGGGTCTTGTTTCGGCTTTCAATTACCTCTCGAAGCACATGGAGAGATCACAACACCGCACCCCCCCCTGCCCCGCAACCTACGGCACATCATGGTTGTTGAAGGAGAAACGGTTAACCGTTCTATCGTCTTGAAACAACTCGAACAATTAGGGCTGAAAGTCACCTGTTGTGACACAGCACAAGACGCGCTTGCGCATATAGACGACAGCGTAGACCTTGTACTGACCGATCATATCATGCCCGAAATGGACGGGTTCGACCTGGCCAGCGCCTTGCGTGCGGCACATAATGAGGTGGCCATAATTATCGTCAGTTCGAACACCAGTCTGGCTGACAACGACCCCGCACGGGCTTTGGTCAGCGCCATTTTGAAAAAACCGATCCCCCGTAGCGACTTGTTCTCTCAACTTAGCGATATCAAAATCATAGCTTCAAAGAAATCAAGCGCGCCCCTGCGCAAAATGCGCATCTTGGCAGCAGAAGATAACAAGACCAATCAACTGGTCTTCTCAAAAATGATCCAACATCTCGACGTCGATTTGAGGATCGCAAACAACGGCGAAGAAGCCGTTGATTTGTATCAGTCCTTCATCCCGGACATGATTTTTATGGATATCTCAATGCCCAAGATGGACGGCAAAGAGGCAAGTATGGCCATTCGGCAAATCGAAGAAACAAAGGGCCTCCGCTGTCCAATTGTCGCGTTGACCGCACACGCGATGAGCGGAGATGACAAAAGCATTTTGGCCGCCGGGTTGGATCACTATCTAACGAAGCCATTAAGAAAGACAGATATCGTAGCCCAGATCGAGCAGAACCAACCAGACGGCACGCGGCCGCTTGAACCAGATGCACCCCAGCAAGCCACCGGATAAGGGAGAATGAAAGCTGTCGGCTAGCAGATACCCTGATCCCGATGCCAGTCCCTTACCATATTGGGAAAATCATGAGCCTTAACCGCAATACCATATGGTGCATGATACAATGCGACTTCAGCACCATAACGTGTGCTTGCAAAGGTTAATCCCTTTCGCAGGCAGGATCGTCCATCGGTCAGGAATACGATGTCATGATACACGCACAAAAACAGGCTGATTGGCATTTGAGGATTCGGCGTCGAAAGCGTATCCGCCGACATCAAATGCCTCAAGATCACGGGCGTCAAGTATGCCGTCCTGCAATACCCATCTTGCCATCGCGCCGCGCGCCCGTTTTGCCGCGATCCCGACCACTTTACGCTTGCCGCCCTTGTCTTCCTCAAAGCGCGGACTGACCACAGTCAAATCCCCCAAGGCAGTCCGTTCAACACCCTTACCATATTCCTCTGAAGCGAGATTTAAAATGGTCTCCGTCCCAAGCTCCGCCGCATCTTGCGCCACGGCCTCGGCAATCTTGCTCCCCCAGAATTTATAAAGGGTGCCCGCAGGATGTCCCGGGCATTTACGCCCCATTTCCATCCGGTATGCGCGGACAGCATCGGTTGGGCGAAGCAGGCCATACAACCCCGAAAGCAAGCGCAAACGATTTGACGCTGCCGAAAGTCCCCTTTCATCAAGGGTACCAAAGTCGAGTTCCTTGTAAACGTCACCGTTGAACAAAAGAGCTGCCGCACAGTCCCCCTCCCGGGTCCAATTGGCGAATCTTTCCACATTTAGCTTGGCGATTGCAGGGGATACTTTCATGATCTGACTAATGTCGTCTTCTGACCACCCACGCGCAACCGATACGATTTCTTCGGCTTCAGCAAGAAATCTGGGGGACGTGACGGCGTGCCCCGCCGCCCTTTTCTCATCTACATTCTTCGCGGGGGATAACAAAATAAGCACCAAGCGGCCTCCGTCATAACTGTATATTGGATGAGATAGATCAGGTTGCAGACCGCGCAAGTCGGTTTGCACTTTCTGTCATGATGCCGCGCAAAGAACAACCAGTGCCAATTTGTACACGGCTACCCGTGCATACCGAATGCCAGAAAACATCGCCGGCTTCGGATATGTTCAAACTTAAGTATCGCGCAAACCGCTTACGATCGAACTGCCTGACGGCATGCTCCAAATTTAGGCGAAAGCGGTCATCCAGCCTCTCGCAAAGCGTCCAGAAACGCAGGGCCAAAACGCTCAGCGCGCTTGTCCCCCAACAGCTTCTCAAGCGCGATATTATCCGGATTGCGCATCTGCGCGACCTTGGCAAGCAAGGACGCAGAACAGCTGAGCGGTTTGCCAGTACCGCCTTCGCCGCGCGCCAGATCTGCCTGAATTTCAAGCAACCGATCATACACGGTACCAGCGTCACGCCCCGCCAATTTGCGCCGCGTCGGGTGCATTTCAGCAGAGGCACCATTGATCACATCAAGAAAGGCGCGGCCGTAGCTTTCCAGCTTTTTCGACCCCACGCCGCCAATCCGCGCCATAGCGTCAAGGTTTTCCGGCCGCTTTTCCGCCATCTCTATCAATGTGCGATCGTTGAAAATGATATAAGCGGGCACTTTGGCGGCCTCGGCAAGCCCGCGCCGCTTCGCCTTGAGAGCAGAAAGCAAGGGCGCGTCTTCTTCGCTGACCATTGATTTGACAGCAGGACGGCGCAGCGCGCCCGCGGCCCGAATACTGTCACGCCGCAAAGAAATTTTCGCCTCATCGCGCAAGATCGGCAGGGCCGCATCCGTCATCCGCAAGGCACCGTGACGCTCGGCATCGGGGCGGACCAAATCATGCCCCATCATCTGCCGAAACACCGCCTGCCATTGACGTTTGTCGTATTCTTTTCCGACCCCATAGGTCGGCAAGGCAGTGTGGCCGCGTTCGCGTATTTTGTCCGTTTCATTACCCAGCAAAATGTCGATCAAATGGCCTGCGCCAAACCATTCTTCAGTCCGCAACATTGCAGAAAGGGCTTTGCGCACAGCCGTCGTGCCATCAAATACCTCAACCGGAGAGTCACACAAATCGCAACGCCCGCAGGTGATGTCCGTTTCGTCAAAATACCCTAACAACGACTTGCGACGGCATTCCAGCGCTTCGGCCAACCCCAACAATGCGTTCAACCGCGCATGGTCTGCCGCGCGACGCTCTGGCGGGGCAAGACCTTCGTCGATCTGACTGCGGCGCAGACGTATGTCATCGGGTCCAAACAGGGTCAGTGTCTCGGCAGCTGCGCCGTCGCGCCCGGCGCGCCCGATCTCCTGGTAATATGCTTCAATTGACTTGGGCAAATCAGCATGGGCAACCCACCTGATATCCGGCTTGTCGATGCCCATCCCAAAGGCAACCGTAGCGACCACGATCAGCCCGTCCTCTTGCTGGAAACGACGTTCTGCGATCCGGCGATCATCGGCCTCCATCCCGCCGTGATAATGCAGCGCGACATGCCCATCATCCCGCAAGGCCTTGGCAAGCCCTTCGGTCTTGGCCCGCGTCCCGCAATAGACGATGCCAGATTGCCCCTTACGGGCCCCGGCGAAATTCAGGATCTGCGCCCGTGGCGAATTCTTGGCCGCAAAGGCCAGATGAATGTTTGGCCTGTCAAACCCCCGCAGAAACGACCGCGGTGCCACCCCGTCAAACAATTTCTGAACAATCTCGACCTGCGTTTCCGCATCTGCAGTGGCGGTAAAGGCTGCCAACGGCACATCCAACGCCCGTCGCAATTCGCCGATGCGCAAATAATCCGGCCTGAAATCATGGCCCCACTGGCTTACGCAATGGGCCTCATCAACAGCGATCATCGACACACCAACCCGCCTGAGCATCCCTGTCACAGATCCCGCAGCCAGCCGCTCGGGTGCCATGTACAAAAGCTTCAGCGTTCCAGCCTCAAGCCCCTCCCAGACAGCATCAGTTTCCTCAGAGGTATTGCCAGAAGTCAGCGCCCCTGCCCCAACGCCAAGTTCTTGCAGGGCGCGCACCTGATCTCGCATCAATGCAATCAACGGCGAGATAACAACCGTCACACCGCCGCGAAGCAACGCAGGCATCTGAAAACACAAAGATTTACCGCCGCCGGTCGGCATGATCGCAAGCACGTTTTCGCCTGCGGTGACTGCCTCGACGATCTCTTGCTGCCCAGGGCGAAAGCCATCAAACCCAAAGACATCACGAAGTAACGTGGCAGCGCCTGACATGGAAAACCTAACATCTATTTGCTCGACAGCGGCAGAATCCCACACTCAGGTCGCAGGGACAATCCCCCGCTTCTCTTGGCCTCTACTTCTCTGGCTTACCAAATATCCTCCCCGAAGGGTCGATCAGTAAAACATTGCAGCGTTGTTAACTAAAAGGATTCGCAAGATAGCCACCGATATCAGCACAACCAACGGTGCCAAATCAAGTCCGCCCATTTGCGGCAAAAAGCGGCGTACCCGACTGTACACAGGTTCAAGCAAACGATTCAGCCCGTCCCAGATTTGCGCGACCAAAGGCTGGCGCAGATTGAGTACCTGAAAATTGATTAACCAACTCATGATCACATGCGCAATGATGATGAACCACACGATATTCAACAATAGCATCAGAATTTGGAAAATCGACGTCATGAACAGGCCTTTCATTTCTTTGTCCGCAGGTAAGCATAACGCCACCAAAGAACAAGAGGCAGCCGCGCGCCGCAGCCCTTTCAAACCTTCAAATTTGAACTGCCTCAGGCCTGCATTGCGTTAATCACTGTTGAAAAATCAAGCTCATCGACAAACAACATCGACCAGTCGGCAAAGTGCCGTGTATCGATAGCCTTTTCGTCAATAATTTTGAACCCACTGTGGCGTTGATCCTTTTCAATGTCCTGAACAAGACCACGCACCACCTGTTCATCGCCCTCAAGCAGCTGACAGAAATTCCTACCGTTGAAGGCCAATGCCCCGGTCACGCCGCGTTCCGCATTCTTTTTTTGCGAAAGCGTCACAATATCCGTGACATCAGAGGTGGATAGGGACGCGCGAGCGGTACTGAAATAAAGCAGTCGGATCATTATAATATCAACCTTGTCGTAAACTTACCGGACCCTTTAATAATTCCCGATGAATTAACCCACAAGCATTCCAAGCGACATTACTACAAAATAAAGTAGGCAACCGCAGATCCTCAACAAACCATGCCTTGCGTCCGAATATGGCACTGCTTTAGCGTCAAACCAGATAAAGGGGGAAAATGTGTCGAAAATTTCAGCGCGGAAAAAGATATGGGGCTGGTACTTTTTTGACTGGGCCAGCCAGCCATTCAATACACTTTTGCTTACCTTTATTTTCGGCCCCTATTTTGCACAGACCGCGACCGCGGCGCTGGTCGACAGTGGCATGGACCTTGCCGCCGCAAAGGCACAGGCGCAGGCCTATTGGGGGTACGGCCTTACGCTCGCGGGTATCTTGATCGCGATATTAGCCCCTACTTTGGGTGCGATTGCAGATTCATCGGGCAAACGCATGCCCTGGATCTGGCTGTTCTCAGCGTTTTATGTGGTGGGATCGGGCGCACTTTGGTGGACTGCACCGCAAGATTTCTCGATCCTTTGGGCCTTGTTCTTTTTCGGGATCGGGCTGATCGGGATGGAGTTTGCGACGATCTTCACGAATTCCTACCTGCCGGAACTTGATCCCGACCCGGACGAACGCGGGCGCTTGTCTGGGTCTGGCTGGGCATTTGGATATGTCGGTGGGCTTGCGGCGCTGATTATCATGATCGCCCTGTTCCAAGCAGGCAGTAACGGCCGCACAATGGCGGGTCTGGAACCCTTGTTCGGGCTCGACCCCGCGACCAAGGCAGATACCCGTATTGTTGGCCCACTATCTGCGATTTGGTACGCGGTCTTTATGATCCCGTTTTTCCTCTTTATTCGCGATACGCCAAAGCCCGATGCCGCGCGCTATGAAATAGGCAAAGGACTTGCTGATCTGATGCGCACGCTGAAAAATCTGCCGCGCCATCCCTCTTTGCTGGCCTATCTGGGATCATCGATGTTCTATCGGGATGCATTGAACGGAATGTACACCTTTGGCGGCATATATGCGCTTGGCGTGCTGAACTGGTCGATTACCGAAATCGGAATTTTTGGAATACTGAGCTTGATTTCAGGGTCGATTTTTTGCTGGGTCGGTGGGCGTGTGGATCGCACTGTCGGACCGATGCCGGTCATTATCGCCTGCTGCATTATTCTGACGGGCACCTCTTTCCTGATCATTTCGCTTACGCCCACTTCGGTATTCTGGTTTCCTGTTCAAGAAGGATCTAGCCTGCCCGACATTATGTTCTATCTGGCAGGTGCTTTGATCGGGGCCGCCGGGGGCACATTGCAGGCATCGTCGCGCAACATGTTGACCCGGCAGGGCAACCCTGACCGGATGACCGAAGCCTTCGGCCTTTATGCGCTGTCGGGCAAAGCTACGTCCTTTATCGCCCCCGCGTTGATCGCAATCACAACGGATCTGACTGGCAGTCAAAGATTGGGCATCACACCCGTAGCAGGGCTGTTCATTATCGGTCTGGTTCTGTTAATATGGGTGAAACCGAACGGAGATTTCGCAAAATGATCTTGTCTCGCCTGCTTGTCTGCACTGTTCTTTCCCTATCGCTTATTGCCTGCGGCGGCTCCGCTACAAAGCCCAACCCCGGCGCTTCGAAAGTTCTGCCGACAATTGGATCATCCGGTGGTGCCCTGAGTAACGTACAAGCCAAAAAACTGTTTGGTGCGAAATCTGCCCCCTCGGCACAGGTTCCGTCTGCCTATGGCAGTTATGCAAAGGGATGCGTCGCCGGGGCGCAGGAACTGCCCGAAACCGGACCGACCTGGCAGGCCATGCGACTGTCGCGCAACCGCAACTGGGCCCACCCAGAAACGATTGATTTTATCAAAAAACTTAGCGCAAAGGCGGCCCTCCAACCTGGATGGAACGGCATTTATGTCGGTGACATGAGCCAGCCACGTGGCGGGCCAATGCTGACCGGTCATGCCAGTCACCAGATGGGGCTTGATGCAGATATCTGGATGTTGCCGCCAAAATCACTTGGGCTTAGCCGCGCACAACGCGAAAGCATCTCGTCCATCTCAATGCGCAAATCAAGCGGTGCCTACGTCAACAGCAGCTGGACCCGTCAACACCACGAAATCCTCAAAGCTGCGGCATCTGACCCTCGGGTTGCGCGCATTTTTGTATTTCCCGGTGCCAAAGTACAGATGTGCAATGACGAAAAGGGTGACCGGAGCTGGTTGAACAAAATTCGCCCATGGTACGGTCATCACTACCATTTCCATGTGCGGCTAAGCTGTCCGAAAGGTGCGCGCGGCTGTGTAGACCAAGCACCACCTCCGTCCGGAGACGGCTGCGCAGATGCGCGTCAGTGGCAAGCCAATATCCTGAACCCACCACCGCCGAATCCAAATGCACCCAAAAGAAAGCCCAAGCGCGAACTTGTGTTGGCCGACCTCCCGGCGCAATGCCAGTCTGTATTGGAAGCCAACTGAAAATCCTAATTAGTTTCCTAGTGTTAGGTCTGGCCGCTTCCGCATTGGCAGGCGATGGGCCGTCGCCGCTTGTCCTAAGATCTGAGATGGTCTGGAGCGAAAAAGCCCGCTGGTTTGGTGGCATTTCTGGTGTGGAAGTCAGTAGTGGCGGCCAGCATATGACTGCCATCACGGATCGTGGCCACGTGATCGAAGCAGTCCTGAAGCGCGAGGGTAGCCTATTAACTCGCATCGAAATTGACCATGAAGTGGCTTTGCATAACCCCGCCGGAAAAAGGTTGTCCAAACCCTTTATCGATTCTGAAGGATTGGCGATCGGCCCAGACGGTTCCGTATATGTAAGCTTTGAAGGGCAGCATCGTCTTGCCACGGTCAATGTCGGGACCGGCATAACAACTCCTGTCCCAAACAGTCCTGACTTTGAATTTCTCAACGAGAACTCGGGTCTTGAGGCGCTCGCTATCACTTCTGACGGCACGCTGTTCACCCTACCCGAGCAGAGTGATGCCGACTTTTTTCCGCTTTTTTCTTATGGTGATGCGGGTTGGTCTTTGGCCGCGCGAATCCCCAAAAAGGGTCCTTTCCTTCCCGTTGGCGCGGACTTCGGACCCGACGGGTTGTTTTACATGCTGGAGAGAACAATCACTCTGCTTGGCTTTCGCAGCCAGATCCGGCGCTTTGACCTAAGCAAACCGGAATTGGGCGAACAGCTTTTACTGCAAACGCTGCCGTCCCGCTTCGATAATCTCGAAGCAATCTCGGTCTGGCAGGATGCACAAGGGAAGACCTTTATCACGCTGATAGCGGACGATAATTTCATACCTATCCAGCGGACCCAAGTCGTCGAGTTTGAGGTGATACAGCAATAAGGTTTGCATCTACTTTAGAGTAGTTACGGTACTGAAACCCTTTAGGGTTTGATCCAAATTCACTAGACATCTCAAGAAATAGAATATCCTGAAGTTCGGCGAGAATCCCAGTCAATGGATATGTTAGACCATTTAACACCAAAGTAATTTAAGTATCCCAAAAATTTTTGGCACTCAAAATTTATCATTATCTCAAGATTCATGCTCCTGAACTAACTCGAATTCAATCACCTGCTCCCTATACCGGGGTGCAGCTGTCTTTGGATTGGAACAAACGTGACTGCTTCTAATCGGCACGAAATGGGCGATAAGGGGTACTCACCTCTCAGCAGCCGGTCAGGATGGCGGGACGGCCTTTCTAAGGTATTGAACGGGAGTGGGTTTATAGTACTTTCGACTTCTATTCTTCTTGAAGCCGGCCTAAGAGAAATTGGCATCGTATTACTTATACTCTGCATGGCTGAAATTTCCTCTTCGACCCCCATTATACTTTCATGCTGGTGCCGCGCAAATGTGGAGAATAAATATTCATCCAAGGCTTCTGATTTTGACTTCATCTTATTGTGGATTATGGCACTTCTAATTGTATTCGTCATGCTGTCAAACTCTTGGAGCCTAATTGCAGGATTTCGCGATTATGATTTTTCCATATTGATATATGTGTTGATCACAGTGCTCCTCGTTTACATAAAGATAAACGGTCGTCTTATTACGAATCTTTTCTATTGTATTTTGATAAAACCTCGCTTCATGATTTATGCATTGCTGGCAACACCATTACCACTAGGGTCACGCTTCTATATTGAACAGGCGTCTGTAAAAATGACTGCTGGTGTATTATTGATAGCCGCTCTCACATTCCTCATGCGCAAGAGTTATCTAAGAGATGCGAAAACTGAAAAAATCTCCAGCATTCAAAAGACAAAAAGGGATGTAGATCCAGTATTATACATTTGTCGAAACGTTGACCTGTTGATTATCGCATTTATCTTTGAGATTGAGGAAGTCGCGGTATACTTGGTTGCGAGAGGGTTGGCATTCAGCATTGTCCTTGGCCTATCTTCATTCGGTCGAATTCTTATAGGTGCGCCTAGATATTCAAATAAAAATAACGTGAAATATTCCATTAATGCCCTGGCAGCCCGCCTCAACCTCGCAATTTTCTTTATCGGCTCAGGGGGTGCTATGGGAGTTTTGGCCGCCGGAAAGCTAATAGCCCCCCTATTTGAAGCACACCAAAAAGTCTTTTTGGTTGTGATCTTTTGGTCCGTCGCCCGGTATTCTGCTAAGGCTTTGTTCGGGACCTATGAAGATATTCTTGCATTAAAAGGAATGGACGCATTGGCCCTCACCCTTAATCTATGCTTTCTCACCGGCGTGTTTTTATATTGGTACCTTTTCCCACTTCAACCGGTGGAGAGGTTTGCAATGGTTATCGCCTTTGGCCAGCTGATGCATGCCGCCCTCAGCGCCGGCATCGTTGCTGCCCGATGTGGTATCTGGCCTGGGCCAACAGCAATATTTTTCAGGCAGATCAAATTACTGTAGCTAAATAGCGGTTGAATAAGATGATGCCTGAAAGGCGTGAAAACACTAATTCAGTTTGGGTTCTCACCTCCGCCATGCATTACACAATTCCTCCTGCGTGAGGTGGTCGGGCAAATTAGGACTGCGGCTTCCCAAGACCGGTAGACGTTTTTCTTGGTAGTTTTGGAGCCCACGAGAGACAGATATGAACAAAGGAATACGGTTTACGGACGAGTTCAAGCATGGCACCGTGGTACAAGCTGTTGAGCATGGTTATTTAGTCAGCTAAGTGGCTGAGCGTCTGGGGTCGTCATACACTTGGACAGATCTGCTTGAGAACACATCGGGCATCAGGACAAACACGTTGGAGCAGGCTGCCGAGATTAAGCGGGTCAATGAAATGTGTGACAGAGCAACGCAATATCTTAGAAACGGGTCTCGCATACTTCGCCCGCGAGTCTCAGTGAGATATGCTTTTATATGAGCACATCGGGTCGAGTGCTCGATTTGGGTAATGAGTCGCATTCTGGCTGTACATTTCAGCGGCTTCGCGCATGGCTTAAGGAACTGTTGCGTCCGCGTGCGAAAGATGATGCCCGCCAGACAGGCCTAATCCAGCAAACATGAGCTGACAGCGGAAAAATCTATCGATACCGCAAGCTGCACAACGATTTATTGAATCGGGACAAGACCTGCTCAGACAACCGCGTTGCGCGTTTAGCCAGCTCGGCAGGCATAGGAGCTCAAATAGTCTATAAACGTCGGCCTGGCCGATATGGCGGCAAACCAGCTGTCATCGCTGAAAACACGCTGGATCGGCAATTCGAGGTCGACGCAGCTGATCGGATTTGGGTGGCCGACATCGCTTACTTCCAAAACCATGTGGGTTGGTCACATCTTGCTGTTGTGATCTATTTTTCCTAAGGATGTGTTGTGGCTTGGTCAATGCAGTCGCGCACGACGACGGAACTCGCGCTACAGGGACTATTGACTGTTGTTTGGCGGCGCAAACCCAGGCCCAAGCCCAACATCCATTCTGATCAAGGCTGACAATTCGCCAAAAAATAGTGATAAAAGTTTCTTGGTAAACATAATTTGGATGTCAGCCTTTTCTGCGGCATGCTTTGCCTGCGCCAAACAGGTAATACATGAAACCGCCGCACGATCTGATACTTTCGGGCAAGCAACAGCACGTCCAAAATCACAAACAGGTTAGCCACCGTGTCTAGGCGATCACAAGACCAGCGGCAACTCGCACAGTCAGATTGGGAGAACGAGATTGCATCTTAAAGATTCAGGATGCGCTATGGCTCCTGCTAAAGGCACCTCCACCTGCAACTACTAATATTCCAGCAACAGTCATCTAAAAATGAAGCTCGGACACAAGAACTTTTCGCATTTGAATTCTTATCTATTGAGATAATTCTCTAGCTCGATCCTTCTTAAGCTACTTTCAGCAAGAATTTCTCTCGCACGCCCAATGCTTTTAGTTTCCTTCTCAGGCATTAAACTTACTGTCTCCTCCAACCCAGTTTGACCCTGACCACGGCCTTCAACTAAGTCGGTGTCATTTTGCTGAGCCCCAACACCACCATCAGTAACGCTATCTGCTCGTTGGCTCAATGGTGGCACGCCAATTGGGCCATCCTCTATCGGATCTGCGATGATAAATTGCGGCGTTTTAGAAAGCCAAATTTTCTCCAATCTATCTTCAAACAATTTTTTGGTCGCCGGTTCTATACTGTTCAGTTCCCTCTTTGACATGGCCGATGTCACTTCCAAGAGAATACTATCAATACCATTCAGAGTTACGCTCTTGATCAAGTCTTCATATAAAAAAAGATTTTTCGGACTGCCCATTTCGTCTAGAGTATTTAGTGCATCCAAAAACATGCCCTTCGATATCAAAGCAAAAAACTTTTCTTCTTGCAAATTCTCGCGCATCTCCAGATTAGCCTCCTCAAATATTAAGGACTCCAATTTGACAATATCTGATTCTAAGACTTCCCGCTTCAAAATTGACTTTGCACTCATTATAGAAACAAAGTCCTTAGGTGTATCTATTTGGCTTCCAGCTGCAATATCGTCAAGAATATTTCTGGCCTCATTTGGCTCATTCTGATTCAGCTGATACCTGAGCTCCTCCAATTTTATCTCTGTGCTTTGACTAGGCTTCACTCGAGCGAGGGTGTCCAAGACAACTGGCACCGCGTCTGATCTTCCTAGTCGATTCAGCCCATCTAGAAAGGGCTGGAAAAGGTATCTTCGGAGGGCAGACGAAAGATCATTAAAGTATATTAACGATTTATGCAGTTTTTCATCAGAAATATGGTCCGTCTTGGTACCCCCAATGATATTCCAGAATATTAAATCACTGATGCATTCATCATTTTCATCAATCAAACCCATGTTTTCACTGCTGCCGTTTTCCAAAATATCTCCAATTACCGACAGGATAAGAACTTCAGTTGTTTTTTCTTTAATCAACTCTATCGCCTGCTTTGCCTCAGCGCCTAACCCTAAACCTATCAGCTTTTTCGCATAGGCCGTAGCAATACGTTGATCAATATTCCCAGCGTCATCCGTAAATTTAGCCAGCTCGGGCAAAGAAAGTAGATCGAACTCATTATCTACTGACATCTTGAAAGATAAACTTTTATCCTTGACGCATGACTTTGATTTGGCATCTGCTTTCCGGCTTTCTACCGAGCGCTCTATAAAATTTGGGAGGAATATATTACTATTCTCAATCTCGAAAACATTCCGCGACTTAGCCGGATCTATTTTGGCAGTCTGGCGATCTAACCCACCGTGTATTGTTTTGTCTGGAACCAAAATGCTTGCTGTTCCAAGCTGCCCCATATTTACCAATAGGCGTTCTTGAAAACTCGCAAGGTCTGGTGTTGCTTTCACCGTCGGAAACTCTTGTGTTCCGAGAGATCTGTCTCTTTTTTCTTTTTCCTGGTCGACAACTTCGACTTCCAACTTTGGAGTATGCGTTTCAAGAAGCCTTCCCAAAATCGATGTTCCTGCGTCAGAGATGTCTATTACAATATTTCTATCTGAATCGAGAAAGTTTGATATATAGCAATCGCAATTAACTCCTATTTCCAATGTATCGTCGGTAGCGATGATGGCGTTCATCCTTCCCTTTCCGATTCGATCAAAAGCTTCACTAATATCAAAGCCATCTGTGTTGCTCTCGATCCGAATGATGACTTTATCGGAATCTCTTCGAGCTTCCCATTCGACCCCATCGTTTGCCAAAATAACCAAGCGTGTAAAGGAAGCATGATCGCCAGTTTTAACTGGTAAAGGCGCTCCCGCCGCCACAATCGGTGTTATTGTGAACATAATCATGACCAGTGTTAGATTAAAACGCATCATCCTCCCCCCTGCTTTAATGACTTGATTGCCTCTTCGAGTTCAGAGAATGATGGTCGGCAGTGCGAGGGTGTGTTCTGGCGGCCGACTTCTATACATATATTTGTTGCGTGATTGTGTAGGTTTGCGACAAGGACTTCCCTTATCAAATTGTAAAAATGGCCGTCCTCTTTCGTAACGTCTGCGACCTTGGCTGCGAAAGGTCCCACTAAGCCATACGCAAGAAATACTCCTAGAAAGGTTCCGACAAGTGCACCGCCAATAAGTTTCCCAAGTATCTCGGGCGGCTGATCGATCGATGCCATCGTCTTGATCACCCCCAAAACAGCGGCGACAATTCCTAATGCTGGTAGTCCATCCGCAACTGTTTGTAATGCGTGACTGGAATGTAAAGAATGCTCCAGGTTTGCCTCCATGCGCTTCTCTAACACCTCCTCAACCTGATGAGGATCATCATAGTTCATTGAAGCAGAACGCATTGTATCACATATCATTGCGATGGCCTCGGAATCAGTTAAGATTTTAGGATATTTTGAGAATATCGTAGATTCCTGGGGGCTCTCAATGTGCGGCTCTATTTCGATAGGATTTTGTCGAGCTAGCCGGACAAGCTCAAACAAAAGGCAAAGGAGGTCTCTATAGTCCTCATGCTTCCATTTTGCCCCCTTGAAGACTTTACCTACGTCTTTCAGGGTATGCTTAACTGCTGGAAGATCGTTACTTATCAGAAACGCACCCGCAGCAGCGCCACCAATCATGGTAAACTCAAATGGGAGAGATTTTAGGATAATCCCCATTTTCCCACCAGCTGCAAGATAGCCGCCAAAGACCATGACAAAGATAGTGATAATGCCGACGATACCGATCATTTGAGCCCCGTATTTTTTAAGGTTTTGAATATTTCCGCACGCCCTGATTAAAAGGCGGTGACTATGGTCAGCTTTTTGGAGCGTTTGCATTTCTACCAGCAAGAATAACACTGATAGAATATGCAAATTCGGGTGGAAGGCCTGCCATGACATTTGCTGCGGCATCTGGCCTCATTCGACTCAAAAATCCAGCAGCAAAATCTGGCTCCATAGCTTCAAAGAGCGCGGCAGCGTCTTTTGGCTTCATATTCTCGTAGACAGCGGTTAACTTTGATAAATCGCCTTCGGAAGCACCGTCAGTAATTGCGATAGTTGCGCGGAGATTATCTTCGGCCTCTTTTAGCTCAGCGAGTCTGGTACTTATTTCTTCACCGGCAGCTTCCAGAGTTTTTTCGCGCGAATTTTGTTCTTTTTCTCTCGCTTCGATCTCAGCTTCTTTTGCTTGAATGGTTTCCAACATTTTTGCTAACCGTTGCCGTTCTGCCGGCGCGCTAAATGTTTCGACCTGAGAATACCTATCAAATTCGACAACACTATTTTCTTGTGTGGGTAAGCTTGCTTGCGCAATTGCTGTATTCGCTCCAATGAAAACCCTCAAAGCTGCGGAACCTGCAAAAAGTAAGGTGATCAAGGATAGCGCGCTTAGACTGCGCCTGCGAGATTTTTTGTTGGAGATTTTCATCCTGCCTTCCTCTGTTTCTGGTGGCGTACAAACATCGGCTCCACTGCGTTTGATTGGGTAGGAAGGGGTTTCGACACAGGGGATGTTTCCACCGCGGGATTCGTTTTTGTGGCAGGTGCAGGTGATGCGGGTAGGTCGTGAAGCGCCGCAATTTGAAGTTCGATTCGTCGAGAACTTTCTTCTGCTTTCGCCGTTAGGTCCATCAAGCTTTCTGCAGATTGGGCTGCCGTTTTTTGGGCCGCGGAAAGTGTTTTCGTAAGGTCATCAACGCGGGAAGAAAGCACAGCTACTGCACCACCAACACCTTTCTCCAAGTCACTGAAACGCTTTAGTCGCCTTGACAAGACCAGACAGTAAATTGCCGCGCCGAATGCTCCCGCTGCCAGTAGAATATCAGATATCAGTCCCATTTTATGTCCCTCAGGTGAAAACAAATTCCATGATGAGCAAATCTTTGACCCGGTCTGGACCAACGACAACTTCGATACGGTGAAGCATCTGAGAGCGTAGTCGTAGCAGAATAGCCGGGCTCTCCAGATCTTCGACCTTTACCGCCCTAAGGTAACCATTCAGGATATCGGTCACCCTAGGCAGCAGCTTTTCGACGTCGGCACGATATTTTGACGGAACTTCCATCTGTGCGCGAAACCGAAGATGTTTTGATTGGGCCGGTTGTCGAAGAGAAATAACAAGCGGGTCTATGGGAACATAAACGAAATCACCTATTGGCGCGAGATTGTCTGTGTCGGCCACATCGCTCTCTGTCTCGTCGCCCATTATCATCCCGCTCCAAGTCAAATAGAATCCGCCCCCACCGCCGACGAGCGCTAAGACAAGGCTCAGAATTAGGGGCATCTTCGATTTCTTCGGTGCGGCCTCTTCAATCTCGTCTGGTGTATCTGTCATGGTTCTCCATCCGTGCTGTTGGAGATGGTATAACCACGATTGCACTAACCGATTGTTAAGTCTGATGGGTCATTTGTTCCTCATGAGCTGGGCAGAAAGCCCGGCTGGATGGAGGCAATTGTGCAGCAATTTCTGAACATTTGGACAGAACTTACCTTTCGCAAACAATTAACGATTATTGTTGCGACCGTGGCGATGTTTTTTGGCGTACTTGCGATGTCGAGAATGGTATCTTCGCCCAATATGACCCTCCTGTATGCGGGGCTGGAAAGTGGTGCTGCCGGGGACGTGGTCAGGGCGCTTGAACAAAGAGGTGTTGTTTATGAGGTGCGAGGCGGATCGATTTTTGTCGATTCGAAAGCACGCGACGAACTCAGGCTCACCTTGGCAAGCGAAGGGCTTCCGGCAAATGGCAACCGGGGCTATGAACTGTTGGATAACCTCACAGGGTTTGGCACCACATCACAGATGTTTGATGCTGCATATTGGCGCGCAAAGGAAGGCGAGCTGGCAAGAACAATCGTGGCGAATCCCCAGATTTCAATGGCCCGGGTGCACATTGCTGGTACAGGGTCGAACCCTTTTCAACGAGGTGTTGTTCCTAAGGCTTCGGTTTCACTGACACCAAATGGTGGAGAGATTTCTGCAGCAGAAGCGAAGGCCGTTCGGTTTCTTGTAGCCTCTGCTGTTGCTGGTCTTTCTCCTGATGACGTCGCGGTAATTGATGCAAATGGTAGCCTTATTGGATCCAGTGATGACGCTATGCCGACATCCCAAGGGGATGACAAAGCGGACATGTTTAAGGAAAAAATCCAACGGATCTTAGAGGCGCGTGTCGGGCTTGGGAATGCCATTGTTGAAGTAAGTGTAGACACGGAAACTGAAAGCGAATCGGTTCGTGAACGGCGTTTTGACCCCGATGGGCGTGTGGCGATTAGCACTGATACCGAAGAGCGCAGCAATACATCTTCTGACGCGGGAAACGGTGACGTCACCGTCGCAAGCAATCTGCCAAGCAATGATGGGCAAGCAGGTGGAGACAGCTCATCTTCTTCAAATAGTGAGACGAGAGAACGCGTAAACTATGAAGTGTCCGAAACTGAGAGAGAGATTGTACGCGCGCCGGGAGCTGTAAAGCGAATTACTGTGGCCGTCTTGATCAACGACACCATTGCTACTGACGAAGGCGGTGAGGAGGTCTCTCAACCAAGAGACGATACCGAGTTGGAGGCGCTACGTGAGTTGGTATCTTCTGCTGTTGGTTTTGACGCGGAGCGAGGTGACATCATTACGATCAAATCCATGGCGCTTCAGTCGATCCCACCTATGGGCACTCAAGCAACCACCTCCATTGTTGATCGCTTCAATCTAGATTTGATGTCTGCAATTCAGATAGCCGTTTTAGGTCTAGTTACTATTATTTTGGGTCTTTTTGTTGTGAGGCCACTTCTTTCGCGGCAGCCACTGCCTGATCCCAATGGCGGTTTTCCTGCGCTGACATCCGATCAAAACGGTGGGCAATCTGATCAGCAAATGAACGATATGAATTTGGCGATTGGATCCCAAAACGCGGGTCAGTCAGAATTTCTATCCTCAGATGAAGGGTTCCAAGGGGGAATGGAGCCTGGATCGTTTCTTCCCATGATGGGAGGCGGTCAAGATACGCAAGTTGACCGCTTGCGTGGCATGATCGGCGATAAACAAGAGGAAACCATCGAAATCCTGCGCAGTTGGCTTGAGGAAAAAGAGGAGAACGCGTGATGTCACTTGCACATAGATACAGTGAGTTCAGTTCAGCGGAACCAGATGTAGCTGATTCAGATATGGGGTCTGTCGATGCCAACGCTGATGCGAACCTAGAATCTTTCGAAAACGGCTACCAAGCGGGCTGGCAAGATGCTGTCGTAGCGCTGGAAGCTGAGCAGAGAAAAATTTCTGCTGATTTTGCACAGAATCTACAAGACATGACGTTCACCTATCAGGAGGCGAGAGGAAAGCTTTTGACCTCTCTCAAGCCAGTTCTTGAGGCCATCATGGCAAAACTAATACCCGGGACGTTAGAGGCATCACTAAGATCCCATTTGGTCGAGCAAATCCATGATTTATTGGATGAATCTACTGAACACGCGATCGAGTTTGTCGTCTCGCCCAAAAATGTAGAGTTCGTAGAGGCCTTGCTGAACCAACAACTCAACGTGCCATTTCTTCTGAAGTCCGAAGCAAGCTTGGGTGAGGGGCAGATCTTTCTCAAAGCTGACCAGACCGAACGCCTCATCGATATGGATGAATTAAGTAAAAATATCTCCAATTCACTCGCTTCGTTTTTTCAGCAATCTGTAGAGGTTCCAAACAATGGATGATCCCGTTTCTGTAAGCCGCGCCGCCGCTGATAAAACAAACCCTTTTACATCTGTGCCCATTGAGGTGTCAGTTTGTGTCGGAAAAGCGCGCCCCCTCATAAGGGACTTGGTCGCGTTAGGAGAGAATGCCGTTCTGACACTTGATCGGCGTGTTGACGATCCGGTTGAACTGTACGTCGGGGATCGCCTGATTGCGCGCGGTGTCCTTGAGGAACAAGTTGAAGGCGGGTCAGATCAACTTGTCGTCAGATTGACCGAAGTTGTTGATATGCAATCCGTCCTATGACCGGAAAATTCCGCCTCGGGGTGGGGCTTATCGCGTTGCTGGTTTTACTACCTAGCTTTGCGATTGCGCAGGATGTTTCGATCGATTTGGGGGATCAAGGTGCGCTTTCTACGCGCACGATCCAACTTTTTGCCCTAATTACGGTTCTTAGTTTGGCACCGGGCATTGCCATTATGGTGACGTGTTTTCCTTTTTTGGTTACGGTTCTATCGATACTAAGGCAAGCAATTGGGCTTCAGCAATCTCCACCTAATATGCTGATCGTAAGCTTGGCTCTTTTCCTGACCTATTTCATTATGGAACCCGTGTTTTCGGCGGCGTGGGAAAATGGCTTAAAACCACTGACCAATGAAGAGATTGACGTCGAAACTGCGTTTGCTCAGACAATCGCACCTTTCCGACAGTTTATGGTCAGAAGAATGAACCCTGATACTTTCATCGCTATGGCGGAACTAAGGCCCGATACGGCAGGCCTGAAGTTGGAAGTAGATGCGCCCCTATCTGTTTTAGTTCCGAGTTTCATGCTGTCTGAGATTACACGTGCGTTTCAGATCGGTTTTTTGGTCTACCTCCCCTTCCTGATCATCGACTTGGTTGTGGCGGCGATTTTGATGTCAATGGGCATGATGATGGTACCTCCAGCTGTTGTTTCCCTTCCTTTCAAACTCGCTTTCTTCGTCGTCGCTGATGGTTGGAGCCTGATCGCAGGCAGTCTCGTGAGAAGTTATTTTTAGGATCTATCGAATATGTTCTGTCACGTTATAGGGAACACCTAGGGTAGAGGGCAGGTAAACTGCGCCTGCTATTGAGTGCTTTTGCACCTAAATGTAGCGCATCATGGGATACGATGCCGCTTTTGCGTCATTTGCGTCGCTCTTTTAACGCTTCAAAACTGCTCAACGTAAACATGTGGGATAAGACGCGCCTCATAGCCAAGCCTGCCAATCTCGCGCCCCAGTAATGAGATGTAGAGCAAGCCTACATCGGAACAACGCACCTTGGAAACTCACTCAAGAGCGCCGCAAGCTCAGGACGTGACAATTTCCTGCGAAACACGACAGAACCGTTAGCAGCAGCCAAGTACAGCTGTAAGGCTTGTCGCAGTCGTCTGGCCAACAGCGGTCTGATCTCGTCACGCTGGCGTATATCAAGGAGCAGTTTGATCTCCATTTGGGCAGCGCCCCACTTGGACCAACATATGTCGTGACCCGGAGTGATTGCGCGTGTGCAAATCGCGCCGCTATTTATCGGTATCGGTCCGGTGCATATCTAAAAAGCCGGACCCGCTTGCTCATTTGGAGAAGCCCGCGTTCAGCAATCTGCCAATTCGTCCAAGATCGTATGAGCGCTGCACCAATATGATGAAGCGATGTCCCGCTCTGCGCCTTGTCTGAACTGTGCGGGGCAAGGCAGACTTTATTCACCAGCAAGGCCATTGCATCGAATTCGCCAGTGACACGCATCAAAAACGGAGATCCAGGATGCCCGTTAACCAGATCGTCGAAGAAAACGCCCGCACCGACGGGCGCATGCCGAAATCTTATTGGGACGTTCCCCACTCCACATTCATAGAAGGTTTCACGACCGATTTTAGCGTCGATGCAGGCACTCAGATCGACTTCAAGATCAACGTCAGCGACAATCCGGGCAGCGATTATCAAGTCGAAATATTCCGGCTGGGCTATTACGATGGCGACGGGGGGCGCATGGTCGAAAGCTGGACGAACCAATCTGCAACCGTACAACCAGATGCCACGTTTAATACGACCACGGGTACCGCAGACGCAGGCAACTGGAGCGTTACCGACAGTTGGAATATTCCGGTGGATGCGGTTTCCGGCGTCTATCTTGCGCGGGTTCAGCGGCTGGATGCGAATGGTGATCCCGTCACGGGCGCGGTGAATCAGATCCCCTTTGTCGTGCGCGATGATGACCGCCCGGCGGATATTGTGCTGCAAACCTCTGACACCACTTGGCAAGCCTATAACGGATGGATCGGCAATAACGGCGAGATTGGTGCAAACTTTTATGGCGATGCCAGTAACACGATCAACAACCCCGACATTCCAGGTGCCGGCGGTTCCGGTGTGGACCGGGCATATGCGGTAAGCTATAACAGACCGCTGATCACCCGCGGTATTGATGGCCAGCAAGGGGGACCAGCGGCTGGCGCTCAGGACTATTTGTTCGGCGCGGACTATGCAGCCATCTCGTGGCTAGAGCAAAATGGATACGACGTCGCCTATATCTCGGGTGTTGATACCGATCGGCTCGGCGCAGATTATCTCAAGAAATACGAAGCATTCATCTCGGTCGGACATGACGAATACTGGTCTGGCGATCAGCGCTACAATGTCGAAGAAGCGCGCGATGCGGGCGTCAACCTGCTGTTCTGGAGCGGCAATGAAGTCTATTGGAAGACACGTTGGGAAACCAGCACGGTAGACGGCCAAGAGTACCGCACTTTGGTTTGTTACAAGGAAACATGGGCGCATCTGGACCCCGCCGCACAGCCAAGCGACTATTTCAATCTTGATCCTGAAAACATCTGGACAGGCACATGGCGTGACGACCGGTTTATCGGCAACCCTCTCGCGGGTGATGCGGCAGACCGGCCAGCACTTTCAGGCCAGCCCGATCTCTTCAAAACTGCCGAAAACGCTCTGACGGGTCAGCTTTTTGGTCCCGATGGTACCGGAGAGTTTGGCGGCGCAATAGATGTGCCTGAGGAGTATGCCACGCTAAGGTTCTGGCGCGACACGGACGTCGCGGGGTCAGGTGCCGTTGACATGGCAGCGGGGATTTTAGGGTATGAATGGAACACCTCGCCCACCGATGAATATCGCCCTGACGGGTTGATCCACCTGTCCGAGACGACAATCCCGTGGAGTGGCATCCTAGTCGATCAGGGCAACACGGTCCAACCCGGCATTGCGACACATAATCTGTCGCTCTATCGGGCCGATAGCGGTGCGCTGGTCTTTGGTGCTGGTACAGTGTTCTGGACATGGGCACTTAGCAATCTACACGATGGTGAACCTTACGATGCGCAAATTGAGAACGTCGCGCTTCAGCAGTTTGTCGTCAATCTCTTCGCTGATATGGGCATCCAGCCGGGTCAGACCGATACCGTGCTTGCCCTGCAAGGCCTCGCCCGTGCAGCGGGTTCAACGGATGTCACGCCCGCAACCGCCACGCTTGACGCGCTGCCTGAAAACCTGCCGGCGGGCACAGCTTTCCTGCTGACGGGCACCACAACCGACAACGATGGCAATGCAGCCACAGATGATGGGGCAGTGGCGTTGGTCGAAGTGTCATTCGACAACGGTGGCACTTGGTCTATGGCGGAGGGCACCACGAACTGGTCTTATTCTTGGTCCCCCAGCGCCGTGCAATCCTATGAAATTCTGGTCAGAGCAATCGACGACAGCCTGAACCTGCCCACGACATCAGGGCTTGCCCGAGACATCGTTCAGGTCACGCCACCAGACACAATCAGACTGTTTGACCCGTGGGTGCAATTCAACGGCGCAGACTTTAGCAATCCCCAGCCGTTGCAGCTTGGCACTCAGTTTTCTGCTTCGACGACGGGCCAGATCACGGAAATCCACTATTACCGTGACATTTCGGATGCTGCCGACACTGATACAAGGACCGGGCGGTTATGGCGGGACGACGGCACGTTGCTTGCCACCACCAGCTTTGTCTCTTCACCCGACCAAAGCGGGTGGCAAACCGCAACGCTTCTGACCCCTGTTAATGTGCTCGCTGGGCAAAACTATATTGTTTCATATGAAACATCAGATAACTACGTATCCACGAACGGCTTTTTCGCAGAGCAATACACCGACCCCTTCGGCTTCCTGACCGCAGCGACGTCAACCGGCGGTGTCTATGCTCAGGGGGCCGGGGCCATCATGCCCACCCAAAGCTATCAAGGTTCAAATTATTGGGTCGATGTCACATTTGATCCCGGCGAGATTTCTACCAATCCGCCAGTCTTTACCTCGTCTGCCGCCGTGACCGTCGCCGAAAATTCGGTGCTCGCCGCCACGGTGGTCGCTCAGGATGCAGACCCGATATCCTATGGCATTCAAGGGGGTGCGGATGCTGCCGCATTCACCATTGACGCGATCACCGGCGCGCTCAGCTTTGTGTTTGCACCGGATTTTGAGGTACCTACCGACAGTAATGCCGACAATGTTTTCGAGGTCACGGTCAGTGCATCGGACGGATTAAGCGCCGCTGCGACCCAAGATCTTGAGGTCACGGTAACGGATGTTGCCAATGAAACGGGGTCCATTCTATCGACCCTGTTCGGGCCCACAGAATTGCCCACCACAACAGAAACCGCTGATGCGACGGATTATGAACTTGGGATGCGCTTTACCGCAAGCAAGAGCGGTGAAATAGCCAATCTGCGCTATTGGCGCGGGGCACCGGACGCGGGCGATATTGATACCCGAACCCTGAACCTTTGGGACAGCACCGGCACGCTGCTTGCATCTGAAACAGTAACCTCTGCCGCGGGGCAAAGCGGCTGGCAGGTTGGCGTCCTGTCGTCAGCCGTACAAATCACAGCAAATGCGACATACACCGTATCCTATGGCACCACCCAGAACTATGCCGTGAACACAAACTATTTTGCGACACCCCAACCTGGGGCAGACGGCATTCTGGCCGCCCCGGCAAGCGCTGGCGTCTATGCCGCAGGCACGACCGGTGTCATGCCAACCCAAAGCTATCAAAGTTCGAACTATTGGGTCGACGTCGGATTTCGCGGCGATGATACCCCAAACCAACCGCCTTCGTTTACGCTTGCAGGGACCAGTTTCACCGCACCCGAGGGCCAGATTGCCGCTGCTTTGATCACCGCGATGGATCCCGATGGCGATAACTTTGTGTTCGCCGTCGCTGGCGGTAACGATGCCCCTGCCTTTACCATTGATGCCACCAGCGGCTTGCTGCTTTTTGCCTCGGAGCCTGACTTCGAGACGCCACAGGATTTCGACTTGGACAATATCTATGAAGTTTTGCTGTCGATTTGGGACGGAACAAACCCAGCGGTAGAGCAAGCCATCACCATTGAAGTCACCGACGTGGTGTCCGAACCCGGGCCAGACACCGTGTCCCTGTTTGGCGCAAGCGATGCCCCGACGCAGATCATTACAGATGATGCGACGGACTATGAACTTGGCGTCGAATTTGTCAGCTCGGCCACAGGTGAAGTCACCGCGCTACGCTATTGGCGCGGTGATCTGGATGCTGGCGATACCGACACACGGACGTTGAACCTGTGGAGCGGCACCGGTACCCTGTTGGCAACTGCAACCGTTACGTCGCCCCCCGGTCAGGTCGGCTGGCAAACTGCGACATTGGCCACACCCGTCGCCCTGAACGCCAACGAACTTTATGTGGCGTCCTATGGCACGACGCAAAACTATGCCTTCAGCGGTGATTTCTTTGCAACCGACTGGGTTGGCGCAGATGGGACGCTAAGCGCGCCTGCCGGAACAGATCCCTCGGGTAATGGCGTCTTCAGTGCAGGCACGACCGGCATTTTCCCAGACTCAAGCTACAACGCGTCAAACTATTGGGTAGACATTTACTTCGACCCCTACGACGCCTTGGTTTAATCCGATGAGCGGGCGGCAGGACCAAAGCAGTCACACGCCTTGCACTATTCCCCGCGACCATCCGGACGGGTTCACCCCGATTCAGCCGCATAGGTATCTCGCGCAACTTCTGTTTGAGCCTCTGCTGCAGGTCAGACAGACGCGGGATAGAAGGTTCCGGAACCTAGATCGCACTCAGTGAATGGAAATTGATCAACCTGCCAAATCAGCACGAACTCGTCGATGTCCGAAACTTTACCTTAAAATATTGAAGAGTAAATAAAACAGTACTCAAGGTCCATTTAGGGTACCGTTTTGCGCAGACACTGGCCTTTTTGGACATAAGTACTTGAAAAAGTCGTGATCCCGGCTGGGTTCGAACCAGCAACCTGCCCCTTAGGAGGGAACCGTTCATAGCGTTATTCCTTCTTTGATTTCTGTTGTTTGGGTGTCTGTACAGGGTCTTCCTGTACATGGTTTGTACGAAAACGGGCCCTGACATCGGCCTCATCCGTCTCTGCGTGGGCATAAATGCGCATTGGCAAATTAGGGTCAGCCCAGCGACCAGCTTTGGCCGCAGTTACGGGATCGACACCTTGCCGGACAACTAATTCAGTGAAGAACCCATGACGCCCTGCTTGGTGCGCGGATAGGTATTGGATACCAGCCCGCTTGCAGATGGTCTTCCTGCAACTGCGCTAGGCCCGTCGCTCCGTATGGTTGAAACTCAGTACTGCAGCCAGGTTCGAAAAGACGTGTAGTCCGACCGTTCCATTCTGTCGCTGAAAGTTTGTTTTGTCCGAGTTGATCGAGCCCGCATCCGAGGCATGATCCGTCCTTTCCGAGGGTTACGATATGCCCTGCGGCAGCGTAAGGCTCGAGCCAGCCATATATTGCCTTTGTGTTGTTATGCTGACTTAGCCGCCAAGCTTCCAGTCTTCCCTCGTCTCGCCAGCTTCCAATAGTACACACAATCCCCAGCAAGAACGTCCCCGTGATCAGCCAGGGCGAGATCGTCAGCCAGCTCTTGTTCTGTCGCAGAAAGGTGCGGGTATCGATCTCGATTGTATGCTGCGCGTTGGTCGCAATGCTGTTCAAATCGGTCCTGAAGCTCTTCAATTGCGATGCCATCGAGGCGGCGTAGTCCTGCCGGATCGTGTCCAGTTCCGCGTTCAGCTTCTCGCTCAGCCGGGTCGGCTTGCCAGTTTTCATGGAAAATCTCTCCTTTCAAACGCCAGCGTTCGCCGGTGTCGGGGTCTTGAGCTGTTAGGTAGGCTTTGCCGACGCGGGGCAGGTCGAAGCCTGCATCGGCAAGGGCGTCGAGCATGCTTGCGCGGTCGGTGATCAGGCCGACGCTGATCTGGTCTTGCAGCCACGCATGCAACTCGTCGCGCCCCTGCGCGCGGGTTGGGGTCTCGACGGTGTCGCGGACCTCTTGGACCCGCTCCAACTCCATCGGGTCGGCCCAGCTGTGGCGCTGGTTCATCACGTCGCGCAGGCTGTCGAAGGCGTTCTGATAGCCGGGCGGCGCAATGTTCAGGCTCCGGCCCGAGGTCAACTCCAAGCGCGGCGTGCAGAAGTGAAGCTCGACGCGGTCTTCGTGGGTATGTCGGACCCAAAGCATGTCATATTGCGTCGGGTCCAGCCCCGCGAAGGCCAGATGCTCGAATCCGTCCATGACCTCGACCTGCTGTTCTTCGGTTGGGGCATCCTCGGCGGCAAAGCTGATCACGCCCGCACGGTAGGTCCACTGGTGGCGGCTTGCATCGATCAGGGCTTCGGTGCGGTCGGGATTACCGCGTAGAGCCTCGGGCAAAGGTTCCCGCGTGACCGTCATCGGCTGGCCGTCTGCATCGCGGATCAGGTCGCGATTGTCGTCATAGGCCAGCACCTTGTCCGCGACGAGGTAGCCAACCGGACCAGCGCCCGCGCCTTTGCCGTTGCGGAAGAACTTGATCAGCATCGGCGCGCGGCCTCGACGATCTGGGCAAGCTGGCGCTCGATGGTCAGCAGGCGGCGGGCAACGGTCAGCGCGTCGAGGTCAACACGGCCAACCTGCATTGCGCGGTTCAGCCAGCGAGCAATCTGGTTGAGGTTGCCGCCAATGCGCCCCACCGCCAGCACCAGCGCCGGATCGACGCGGGGGATCGGCTTGCGGCGGCGGGCCTCGGTCAGGCCAAGCGCCTCACGCAGCAAGGTCGCAGCGGGCAGGCCAGCAGCCTTGGCCTTGGCGCGCAACTGGGCCTTCTCTGCCGCTGTGCACCGGAAGACGAAGGTTTCGGTCAGCGGCTCTTTGGTGCGGGCTTTTCCCGCGCCGGTGGGGTTCGAAGGGGAGGCTTGCCGCCCCTCGCAAGGTCCCGTGTCAGCAGCGCCAGCGTATGACATGGGTCGCCTTGCTGTTTGCTCTTCTGTCGGATCGGTTGCGGTCATGATCTGAGGCCTGCGGCTTGGATTTGCGTCCTTGTCACCAGATTTAAGGCAAGCAAATCTGCGACCTGCGTCGGCGTGATGTGTTTGCACATCGGGTGGCTATCGCTGATCCAGCAAGCCAGTCGAGCGCGATGATCGGCCCCCAACGCCGTCGCCTTTTCTCGATCTTCCGCCTGCTTCTCAACATAGGCTTGCCAGCGCCGCGACTGAAACCAGTTGTCGGAAAAGCAGACCTTGGAGCGGGTGAAACCTTCGCTGTCGGTGGCGTAGGAGCGCACGGCTTGAAGGAAGACATCCGGCCTGATCCCTTTCTTCATGGCCTCTTCGATCTGGGCAAGACAGGCCGCTTTTCCGCGCAATCGGTCCGGTGGATATGCAGCCAAAATCTTCTCAGCTTCTCCATCCTCCGCCGCCTCGCGCTTGCGCGTAGGTGGTTTATGGATGGTTTTAGGATGGTTTGGGGGCCGTGGTGGCCCCGGTACCCCGGCCACAGTGGCCCCCGTACCGGGGCCAGACTGGACGGGGGCCACTGTGGACCCCGTCTCAATTTCGGGTTCTGCGGTCGGTTCCAGCGCATCGACCTTGGCCAAATCGATCCGGTAGACGACGGTGAAACCGTTCTTGCAAGTGCGTACACCGGTCTCGACCAGGATGCCTTCCTTCAGGAACGCGCGCACGGTTCTCTTAACGGTGGTCTCCCCCAGTTCGGTGTGCCGCTGGATTGTGCCCTTCGAACACCAGATGCCCGAACCATCGTCTGACGCCTTGTCGGCCAAGAACATGATGATCTGCTTGCGCGTTGCGCTGCCGAACTTCCGTTCCGCGCACGTGTTTGCGACCCGCCAGCTCATCGGAAAGCCCCAAAGTACGCAAAGACGTGCGAATTTTGTACAGGATTTGTACGAGATTTCCGCCGTTTCAGCAGAATTCGGCGCGAAAGCTCACGGGACTTTCTGCACGCTCCTGCACAAAGCCCTGTAAATAAGCCATATTTTACAGGTGTTGTTGGTGACCCCGATTGGATTCGAACCAATAACCTGCCCCTTAGGAGGGGGCTGCTCTATCCAGTTGAGCCACGGGACCACGTTTTTTTACTATCGCAAAAGAAGGGCTGGTTCCAGATCAGATTTACGGTGCCCAAAGGGCGCGTTTTGGAATGCTTGGCACATGCGTGACTGCATTACGGTTGAGGTCACTTGCGTCATTGCGGCAATCTACGTTAGCGTGAGACAGAGTTTTATCAGCAGGATATTGCCTTTGTCACAGCCCCCCAAACGCCCGCTTACCCTTCGTGATGTTTCTGACGCCTGCGGGGTTTCTGAAATGACGGTCAGCCGGGTGCTGCGTAAAAGGGGTGATGTTTCGGATGCCACGCGTCGCCGTGTTTTGGCAGCGGCCAAGGAACTGGGCTATGTGCCCAATCAGATCGCGGGATCGCTGGCCTCGCAACGGGTAAATCTGGTCGCCGTGATCATCCCGTCGCTGTCGAACATGGTTTTCCCCGAAGTGCTGAACGGCATCAATCAGGTCCTCGAAGATACGCCGTTGCAGCCTGTCGTAGGTGTTACGGACTACATGCCTGAAAAGGAAGAGCGCGTCTTGTACGAGATGCTGTCCTGGCGGCCTTCTGGCGTGATCATCGCAGGGCTCGAGCATTCGGATGCCACCCGCGCCATGTTGAAAAACGCAGGGATACCCGTGGTCGAGATCATGGATGTCGATGGACGCCCAATTGATGCAATGGTCGGTATTTCGCACCGGCGCGCGGGCAATGAAATGGCCAAGGCGATCCTGAAAGAAGGTTATGAGCACATCGGTTTCATGGGCACCAAGATGCCTTTGGACCACCGCGCGCGCAAACGGTTCGAAGGCTTTACCGAAGGCCTTGCCAAAGCAGGGGTCGAGATTGAAGACCGCGCGTTCTATTCCGGTGGCTCCGCGCTCGCCAAAGGGCGCGAGATGACGCAAGAGATGTTGGAACGCTCTCCTGATCTGGATTTTCTATATTATTCCAATGACATGATCGGTGCTGGCGGGTTGCTGTATTTGATTGACCAAGGCATCGATATTCCGGGGCAAATCGGTTTGGCGGGGTTCAACAATGTCGAACTGCTGCAAGGTCTGCCGCGCCAACTGGCCACGATGGATGCCTGCCGCCTTGAAATCGGGCAGGCCGCAGCGCGGATTATTCTGAATGACACGCTTGATGCGCCGGACCCCGATTTGCAAAGCCAAATCACGATGACGCCCACCCTGTCTTTGGGGGATACATTGCGGCGCAAACGCAACTCATGAACATACGCAAGCTGGGCAACCGCGACGCCCGGCGGATATTTCTGCACCGCCATTTACTAAGCGATACGCCAACGGGGCCAGCCCAAGGCGCGGACCTACTGAGCCTGATCGAAGGATTGGGTTTCGTCCAGTTGGACAGCATCAACACAGTCGCCCGCGCCCATGATCTAATCCTGTTTGCGCGCAAGCCAAGGTACCGACCCCAAGCGTTGAAAACGCTGTATGAGCGCGACGGTGGCTTGTTCGAACACTGGACCCATGATGCCGCAGTCGTTCCGATGGCCTATTACGCCTATTGGGAAATGCGCCGCAAACGCGATGCTGCGACCCTGCGCAAACGCTATCGCAACTGGCATCAGCATGATTTTGAATCGCAGCTTCAGAATGTCTTGGATCAAATCCGCGAACAGGGACCCGTCTGTTCAGCGGACGTTGGCAAGGACGAAAAACGATCAAACAGCGGCTGGTGGGACTGGCATCCGTCCAAGACTGCACTTGAATATTTGTGGCGCGCAGGCGCGCTGCATGTGGTCGGGCGGGACGGGTTTCAAAAGCGCTATGATCTGACCGAACGGGTCCTGGAAACCCATTTGTGCGATCCGGCACACGCCCTGGATGATGCGCAAACAATTGATTGGTGCTGTAGCGGCGCGCTGGACCGGCTGGGCTTTGCAACACACACCGAATTGGCCGCGTTCTGGGCCCATATCACCCCCGCAGAGGCCAAGCAGTGGGTGACCCGCGAACTGGCGCTTGGGCAACTGGAGCCGATCGAGGTTATCGCCGCCGATGGTAGCGCGCGCAGCGCCTATGCCCGCCCCGGCATTGGCGATGATCCAGCGCTGCTTAACGCGCCAACGCAGCGGTTGCGCGTGCTCAGTCCGTTTGATCCGGCGCTGCGCGACCGCCAGCGCGCTGAGCGTCTGTTCGGCTTTTCCTACCGGATCGAAATGTTCGTCCCAGAAGCCAAACGGATCTATGGCTATTATGTTTTCCCCATTCTGCAAGGCGACAGCATTATCGCACGGGTTGATATGAAAGCGTTTCGTGGTCTTGATACCTTGGTCGTTCGCGCACTTTGGGTGGAACCCGGCACCCGTTGGGGCAAAGCGAGACAATCCGCTTTCGAGGCAGAGCTGGCACGACTGATCCGGTTGGCAGGTGTGTCAAAGATTACCTTTGAAGACGGCTGGCTGCGCTAGCACAAGATTCACGAAAGCTGACTGTTTTTTGCACAAAACCAGCCTTGATCAAATTAACGATGACAATTTGTAAACATTTTATTGACGAAGTGCGTTTCTATGCCAAAGTGAGCGCAAAGGAATCATACCCATGCGCACCCTCTCCTACTTTTTTCAAAGATGCTGCCGTTGACCCGTCATGTCGTGGTGATTGGTGCCGGTATTGTTGGCGTTTCGTCTGCGATCTGGCTGCAACGCGCCGGTGCGCAGGTCACGATTATTGACCGCACTGGCCCCGGCAAGGGCACGTCCCACGGCAACGCAGGGGTGTTGGCGGCGTCTGGGGTTGCTCCGGTCACTGGGCCAGGTTTGCTGCGCAAGGCACCGTTCATGCTGCTGGACCGCGATGTGCCGCTGTATCTGCGTCTTTCCTATCTGCCGCGCCTGCTGCCATGGTTGGTGAAATACATGGGCTATGCGAATGACGCCGACACGCGGCGCATTTCAGCGGCACTCGCGCCGATTGTCAGCGACAGCGTGGAGCAACACAAAAGCCTGACCGCTGATCTAGGCCTGTCCGATTGGGTCACCGACAGCGACTATGTCTTTGCCTATCGCAAGCACGAGGATTTTGAGGCCGAGGCCTATACATGGGCGCTGCGGGCGCAGGCCGGGTTTACCCCGCAGTTGATCGAAGGCGGGGACGTGCATGACTATGAGCCTGCATTAGGGTCTGAAATCACCTGCCTCGCGACGCTCAAGGATCACGGCTTTATCCGCGATCCGGGGGGCTATGTCGCCGCTTTGGCACAAGCGTTTGAGCGCGCTGGCGGCACAATAATGCAAGCCGAGGTCAAGGATTTCGACCTGACCGATGGCACTGTGGCGGCCGTGCAAACCGCCCAAGGCACTGTGGCCTGCGATGATATCGTGCTTGCCACAGGCGTGTGGTCAAAGCCGCTGATGGCCAAGCTGGGCCTGAACGTGCCGCTGGAATCCGAACGCGGCTATCACGTGATATTCGAGGATGCGACCGGCGGGCCGACACGCCCCATCATGATATCAAGCGGTAAATTCGTGGCCACTCCGATGGCACAGGGCGTCCGCTGCGCAGGTATCCTTGAGTTTGGCGGGCTGGATGCGGGACCTTCCAAGGCACCGCTTGCATTGCTGCGCCGTCAGGCCAAGGCGGCGTTTCCGAACCTCAAAGCCGCAAATGAAATCGAATGGCTGGGGCATAGACCCGCCCCCAGCGACAGCCTGCCCCTGATCGGGCAGGTTGGGACCAGCCGGGTCTATACCGCCTTTGGGCATCATCATATCGGGCTGACCGGCGGGCCAAAAACCGGTCGGCTGATTGCAGGCATGATCATGGATCAGCCGACGAATACCGACATGAAACCCTATCACCCACAACGGTTCAGCAACGTCTGAACCACCCAAATCACCAACAAGGAGAGTGACATGAAACTGACCAATAAACTGATGACAGGCGTCGCGACTGCGGCAATCGCCATGACCAGCGCGCTGCCCGCATTGGCCGCCGAAAAGTGGGACATGCCAATGGCCTATTCCGCGTCCAACTTTCATTCTGAAAACGGGATGGCATTTGCCAAATGCGTGACCGATGGCACTGCCGGAGAGATCGAGATCACCGTTCACCCCGGCGGGTCGCTGATCGCAGGGGCGGATATCAAACGCGCCATCCAGACTGGTCAGGTACAGTTGGGCGAACGCCTGTTGTCCGGTCACCAGAACGAAAATGCGCTGTTCGGCTTTGATTCAATCCCGTTCCTTGCGCCTTCTTTCGACGATTCCGACAAGCTGTGGAAAGCCGCCAAGCCCAAGATCGAAGAACTGCTGGCCGAACAAAACCTAACCCTGCTTTATAACGTGCCATGGCCGCCCCAAGGTCTGTATTTCAAGAAAGACGTGAACAGCGTCGAGGATATGAAGGGCGTCAAGTTCCGCTCGTATAACAACGCGACCAGCCGTCTGGCTGAATTGACAGGCATGTTGCCCGTCACGATCGAGGCTGCCGAGCTGAGCCAAGCCTTTGCCACGGGCGTTGCTGAATCGATGATTTCAAGCGGTGCGACGGGCTATGACCAGAAGGTTTGGGAAAGCCTGACCAATTTCTACGAGGTCGATGCATGGCTGCCGCGCAACTATGTCATGGTGAACAACGACGTCTGGTCCGATGTGTCTGACGCCAACAAGGACATCATCACCACCTGCGCAACCGAGGCTGAAGCCCGCGGTTTGCAAGCGTCCAAGGACTATACCGAGTTCACCTATGACGGTCTGCGCGAGGGCGGCATGAAGGTCGAACCCGCAAGCGAAGAGCTGATGACAGGCCTGCGCGCCGTGGGTGACACCATGACGTCGGAATGGCTGGAATCGTCTGGTGACGACGGCCAGACCATCGTCGATGGTTACAAGTCGATGCAGTAAGCATCCCTTTGGCGGCCCCATCAAAAGGGCCGCCATTTCTTTCCGCCAAACGGAGATTTCCCATGAAAGCCCTGCGCAAATCGCTGGATGCACTCTACCTTATTTCCGGGGCTTTGGCTGCGGCTTGCCTTGTCGCGATCCTGTTGCTGATCGTTGTGCAAATGGTTGCCCGCTGGACCGGCGAAGTCTTTCCCGGGGCCGCAAGTTATGCCGGGTACGCGATGGCAGGGGCAAGTTTTCTGGCCTTTGCGAATGCGTTGAACCGGGGCGCGCACATCCGCGTGTCGGTCCTGCTGAACGCGCTGCCTAACGGCCCAAAACGGTTGCTTGATATCTGGTGTTTCGGGCTGGCGGCGGCGATTGCGTGGTATTTCACCTATTACGCCTATTGGTTCGTTTACTGGTCGTGGAAATTCAACGAGGTCAGCCAGGCACAAGACGCTACCGCCCTTTGGATACCGCAATCGGTGATGGTGGTTGGCGGCGCGATCCTTGCCATTGCCCTGACCGACAATCTTGTAAATCTGATCGTTAAGGGTGAACACCGCCTGACCCGCGATCTTGTCGATCAAAGTTTTGGGGAGTGATGCGATGACTGAACTCTACGCAATCGTCCTCTTCCTCGTCGTCCTTTTCTTTCTGCTCGGTACTGGTGTCTGGGTCGGCCTTGCCTTGATGGGCGTCGCTTGGGTCGGGATGGAGCTGTTCACCACGCGCCCTGTTGGCGATGCCATGGTCACAACGATCTGGGCCAGCTCCAGTTCATGGACCCTGACTGCGCTGCCGCTGTTTATCTGGATGGGGGAAATACTATTTCGAACCCGCCTGTCCGAGGATATGTTCAAAGGTCTTTCACCGTGGTTGGCCAAATTGCCCGGCGGACTGGTCCATACCAATATCGTCGGCTGCACCGTTTTTGCCGCCGTGTCCGGATCATCCGCCGCGACATTGACAACCGTGGGCAAGATGTCGATTCCCGAATTGCGTGCGCGCAATTACCCCGAGAAAATGATCATCGGCACGCTGGCCGGTGCTGCGACCCTTGGCCTGATGATCCCACCGTCGCTGGCGCTGATCGTTTACGGCGTGACCGTCAACGAAAGCATCACCAAGCTGTTCTTTGCAGGCGTGTTGCCCGGACTGTTTCTGGCGGTGATGTTCATGGCCTATGTGGCGTTTATCTCGCTCACCTCCAAAGACTGGAACCCGACGGTTGAACGCGACATGAGTTTTGCCGACAAGCTGCGCAACTCGCGGTTTTTACTGCCGGTCTTTGCACTGATTTCCGTCGTGATCGGGTCGATGTATCTGGGTTTCGCCACCGCGACCGAAGCCGCCGCAATTGGGGTGATCGGCGCGCTTGTGCTGGCGCTTTTGCAGGGGTCGCTGAACTGGGACAGCTTTCAAGAAAGCTTGATGGGTGCGATGCGCACATCGGCCATGATCGCGTTGATCTTGGCGGGGGCGGCGTTTTTGAAACTGTCGATGGGGTTCACCGGTTTGCCGCGCGCATTGGCAGATGGCATCGCCTCGTGGGAGCTGTCGCGGTTCGAACTGCTGATGGCGCTGCTGGTGTTCTACATCGTCTTGGGCATGTTTCTGGACGGGATTTCATCCGTAGTGCTTACCATGGCCGTGGTCGAACCCATGGTGCGCGATGCAGGGATCGATCTGATCTGGTTCGGCATCTTCGTCGTTGTCGTCGTCGAGATGGCCCAGATCACCCCGCCCATCGGGTTCAACCTATTCGTGCTGCAAGGCATGACCGACCATGAAATGGGCTATATCACCAAGGCCGCATTGCCGATGTTCGCAATCATGGTGGTGATGGTCTTTGTGTTGATCTTTTTCCCCGACATCGCCACATGGTTGCCAGACAACATCAGACAAGGGCCATCATGAGCCAGTTCCCCAAAATCCAAACTGTCGGCCTGACGGGTATTCTGATCAGCTTTGCCGACACCATGTCAGAGCCAGCCAACCGTGCTGCTCTGTCCTTTCGGGCCGCCATTGACGCTGCCAATTGGCCCGAAGTGTCCGAAACAAGCACATCGCTGGTGTCGACCTTTCTGCAAGTCGATCTGGTCACCCAGCCGCTGGACGCGATGCTGACGCGTCTGCATGACCTGCTGGACACGCAAGACTGGTACACTGCCCCTTTGCCGTCGGGCCGCACACTTTGGCATATCCCGACTGTCTATGGCACCGATCTGGCCCCCCAGCTTGAGGAAGCCGCCGAACTGGCAGGCCTTGATCCCGACGCCGCCATTTCGCAGCTGTCGCAAGCCCGTGTGCGTGTGTTGACCATCGGCTTTGCCCCAGGGCAGCCCTATATGGGCGAGCTGCCGAAAAACTGGGATATCCCCCGCCAGCAGGCGTTAACGAAATCGGTGCCCGCAGGCGCATTGATTGTCGCGATCCGGCAGTTGATCATTTTTACCAACGCCTCGCCCACCGGCTGGCGCCACATCGGGCAGACCGCATTCAAGACATTCCGACCGCGCAGCGACAGCCCGTTTTCGCTGTCACCGGGGGACGAGCTTTGCTTTCCGTCCATCTCGCGCAGCGCGTATGACAAGATTTTGTCGACTGACACATCCGGTGCCGGCGGCGCAGAGACCGAGGTGCTGTCATGACCACAACCCTCACCATTGTGCAGGCTGGCCCTGCCCTGACGATCCAGGACCGTGGCCGCGCCGGTTGGTTGGCCCAAGGGCTGACCAAAGGCGGTGCTGCCGATCTGGTCGCACTTTACGAGGGGGCCGCATTGCTGGGCCAATCCCCCGATCTGGCCGTGATCGAGATGACAGGCACCGGCGGCACCTTTACCGCAGACGCTGACATGCGCATTGCCCTGACAGGTGCCAGCATGGCCGCCAATATCGACGGCGAGACCATCGTTTGGAACGCCAGTCATTTGCTGCCCGCCGGGGCCAAGCTGACCATCGGCGGGGCAACGTCGGGTACCTATGGCTATCTGCACGTTGGGGGCGGGATTGCGACGGAGCCTGTTTTGGGTGCCCGTGCCAGCCACCTAAGCGCAGGTCTGGGTGCGGCGCTGAAATCTGGCGACCGTTTCCCGATTGGTCCGGACAAAAGCCGCGATACGGGGATGCGACTGCCCCGCGACACGCGCTTTGATGGCGGTGTGGTGCGTGTGGTCGCCAGCATGCAAACCGACCGCTTCACGGCCGATGAACGCGACCGTTTTACCGCCACGCAGTTCGCGCGCGACCCACGCGCCAACCGCATGGGCGTGCGCATGGATCACGACGGCGCAGGGTTTTATGCCGAAGGCGGGCTGACGATCCTATCTGAAGTCATCGTGCCGGGCGACATCCAGATCACCGGAGATGGGGCCCCTTTTGTGCTGATGGGTGAATCGCAAACCACCGGCGGCTATCCCCGTATCGGCACCGTGATCCCGCGCGATCTGCCCCGCGTAGCGCAGGCACCAGCGGGCACCAAGATCACGTTTGAATTCATCACCCTTGAACAAGCCATAACTCTTGAAACCCAACACCGCCGCGATATCAAAGCGTTAACGGGCCAACTGACCGCCCTGATCCGCGATCCTGCGACCATCAAAAACCTACTTTCCTACCAATTGATCGGGGGCGTTACCTCGGCCATCGACAACCCGTTTGAAAAGGACATCTGACATGACCACCGTCGATCTAAACGCCGATATGGGCGAAAGCTTTGGCCCGTGGAAAATGGGCGATGACGCGGCTTTGCTGAAAATTATCAGCTCGGCCAACATCGCTTGTGGTGGCCACGCTGGCGACGCCGATGTGATGGCAGCCACAATGAAGATGGCACACGAGAACGGCGTCGGCATTGGCGCGCATCCGGGCTTCATGGACATCGCAGGCTTTGGCCGCAATCGCATGTCTATACCGCGTGCAACGCTGCAAAATCAGGTCCGCTATCAGGTGGCCGCCAATGTCGGCATGGCCCGCAGCGTTGGCGCGCAAGTGCGCCACCTGAAACTGCACGGCGCGCTGGCGAACATGGCGTCAGAGGATGAAACCCTTGCCCGTGATCTCTACGAAGCCGCCCTGAGCGTGGCACCAGACCTGATCATCATGGTGCTGGCCGCTACGGCACAACAGGACGCAGCACAGGCATTGGGCTGCAAATGGGCCGCTGAAATCTTTGCCGACCGTGCCTATAATGACAACGCGACGCTCGTGGACAGGTCCAAGCCCGGCGCTGTGATCCATGATGCGGCCCTTGCGGGCCAACGTATGGTCAACATGGTCAAGGCCGGTGCGATCATCACCGAAAGCGGCAAGAAGATCCCCGCCGCCATCGACACCATCTGCCTGCACGGGGATACCCCAGAGGCCGTGGATATCGCAGCCTCGGTTAAATCCGCGTTACAAAAGGCAGGCATTTCCCTGAAATGCTTTGAAGGTCGGACCGCCGCGTAGATACACAAGCCTGAAAACACGCCTTGCGACTGCAACGTCGCAAGTGCCACGGGTCGAATACCGTCGGCGCATTGCGCGCCCCTAATCCATCTGCGCTTTGACATAGCGGGGCTCTTTGCATCGGAATAGCCCCGCTATGTTGCGTTTATTCCCCGCAATCACAAAAGTCTTAAAGTTTCTAAAACGTTTACGATGATTGCCCAAATTTCGCCATTATGCCCGAGCAGGTTGTAGTCAACGACGTTACTATATCAATTCCTTAAACGGTATCTACTGGGGCTTTACGATGAAAATTCTGGCGGTTGACGATGACCCGATTATTCTTGAGTTGCTGTCCCACTTTGTGGAGTCGATGACGGATCACCAACTGGTCACGGCATCCTGTGCAGAAAATGCATTAAAGGTAATGCAGGACCACACGCGCAGACCTTTTGATTGTTTCTTGTTGGACATTCAGATGCCCGGCAGCGATGGTATCGCGCTAGCCGCTCAAATCCGTACCATGGACAGCTACTTTGATGCGCCAATCCTGATGCTGACGGCGATGTCTGAAAAGCAATATTTTGATTCCGCATTTGCCGCCGGGGCAACCGATTACATCACCAAGCCTTTCGAGGTGAATGAACTTCAGGCACGGATTGGATTGGTCGAGCGGGTCGTAGAATCAAACCGCGGCAAGACCCGCAAGGTCTTTGCAACCAAAGCACTCAAAGCAGAACCGGGCAAAGCCACACCGCCAATTCAACTGCACGAACCTGTTTCAATCTACGAAGTCGACAATGTTATCGAATTCAGGGCGATGGAAAACTATATCCAGCATCTGACGCGCAACGACCTTTTCGGGTCAACCGTGTTTGCCTTTACGATCCGTGATATCCAAAATTTTCATAGCGCAATGACGCCCTTTGAATTTTACAGCATGCTGTCAGATGTGAGCGAAGTGATCTCGGACACGCTGGGAAGCCACCAGTTCCTGATGACCTATGCTGGCAGTGGGACCTTTTTGTGCATCACTGAAAGCGGGTGGAGCCCCGAACCAAAGATGCTGGAAAACAGCATCAACATCGCGCTGTCGCAAATCGAACTGTTCGACAACCAAGGTCAGATGATCGAGCCACGCCTTTGCGCAGGCCGGGCAGAACGGCTGATCTGGAAATCCGATGCCTCGTCCGTGATGCATGCGGTATCAATTGCCCACATGTCGGCCGAAGCTGCGGCGCAAGAATACGCCCGCATCCAACAGAACTTTTGGCAAATAGGACGCCTGGCATGATTCAGCAGAAGCTTGAACTTCCCGGCATCGAGCGGATCCGCAATCGTTTTCTGGAGATGCTGAAAGACCGGCAATATGCCATCGCCGAACATGCGTTAACTGCGTGGGAAAGCGATGAACTGGATGAAATCAACAGCAACCTAGACAATGCACGCACTGTCCTGCACCAGATTGCGGGTACGGCGGGATCACTGGGGTTCAAAGACCTCGGCACCCAAGCACGCGCTTGCGAAATTGAGATTGACGCCCACCTGAACGGCCCTGATGCAGATCTGGCGATCTGCCCTTCGCCGCTGATCTTTCTGATCGACCAGTTCGTGCAGGAATCAGAGGCGTTGATCGCCGCGAACCCGCAAAGCGTTAACGCCTGATCAAGGGCCACGCGCCTGTCAAAGTGCGCGGGCAATCAGGAACCGCCCAGACTATTTCAATCATTATTATATAATAGATTAGACCGAATGGCACAGCCTAGGGTTCAGCTGATCGCGGCCTTGATCTGATCTGCCAAGGACATGGGATCAAATGGCTTGCTGATCACCTCTGTCGCACCAATCGAACGCAATTCGTTCAGTTCGCTGTTCTGCGCCCGCGCGGTCATAAAGATCGCCGGCACGTCTGCAAGGGCGGGGTTTTCGCGCATCCGCTCAAGGGTCTGACGGCCCGTCATTCCCGGCATCATCATATCAAGAAGCAGGACATCAGGCGCAAAATCGGCCACGCGTTCCAGCGCGGCCTCGCCACAATCGCACTGCACAACCTCGAATTCGCCGGAAAGCTCCAGCGCCATTTTCGCGATCTCGCGGATGTCCGCGTCGTCTTCAACATGAAGTAATTTAATCATTGTGTTCTCTCAACCGACGCTGCGCAGCATCGGCCTTACTGGTTCTTGGACTTTATCACTTATTCTGGTGGGTAGTGTAAACATGAATGTAGCGCCTTCGCCTTCCCGGCTTTCAAAGCCGATCGTGCCGCCAAGGCTTTCAACGATCGCCTTGCAAATGCTTAGCCCAAGCCCCGTGCCGCCTTTGGCGACACGATCAGAATTTGTCATATCGGCAAACCGCTGAAACAGCTTGTGCTGATCTTTTTCAGGGATGCCCGAACCTTCATCACGCACGCTTACACGCACGCCAGACGCCAGCGATTCAATCATAACCTCGACCGTATCGCCGGGTTTGGAAAACTTGGTCGCGTTGGACAGCAGATTGATCAAAACCTGAATGATCCGGTTTGGATCCGTCTCGACGATATGCGGCGCGTCAACGCCAACACAGCGGATGTTCATGCCGGATCGTTGCTGCATTGCCGAATTGGACCGCACTGCCTCTTTCACCATTTCAGACACATCGAATTCCTTGATATCGAAATCCAATCGACCGGATGATATCTTTTCCATGTCCAGAATATCGTTGATGATCAGCACCAGACGGTCCGCGTTCCGATGCGCGATCTCAAGCAATCCTTCGGCTTTGGGAGAAAGCTCCCCCGCTGCTCTGGACAACAAGAGCCCCATAGCCCCTTTGATCGACGTCAACGGGGACCGTAATTCATGGCTGACCATCGAAATAAAATCCGCCTGCTTGCGCTCTTCGGCCATCCGGTCGCTTATGTCATTAAGCATGATCAGGAACCTGCCATTGGGCGTATTCGGGTGCAGCCATTTGGTCGAAACGTCGAATTTTGTCCCGAAAATGTGGGCTTCCAGCTTGATGAATGTTTCCTTGTTCGCTTTCAGCGCGGCACAGGCATCCAAGATCGCTTTACAATCATGCTCTTGCGCCATCTGCGTCAGGGTAATGTCTGTATAGCTTGTGGGGGTCCAGCCAAAGCGGTTCTTGGCCGCGCGGTTCATGTATTTCAATGTCTCGGTTTTTTCATCCACGATCCAAACATCATCGCGCAGTTCGTGCAGGGTCAACCCGATGTCACGCTCTGCAATCAGTTCGACTGTTTTGGTGATGTCTGTCCGCGCCGAGATTGACCCGATCCATTTGCCGTCAGAATCCAGCAACGGAGTGACCGTTGTCTGGGTGATGCAAATGGTGCCGTCCCGTCTGCGCAGCAATGTTTCGCCTTGCCAGCCTTCTTTGCTGCACAGCTTAGCTCTGATCTGATCAGCGAAACTTGTGCCGTCATTTGCATAAAGCTTTGACACCGGTTGCCCGATCAGTTCATCGCGGGAATAGCCGGTCGCCTCCAGCAGCAGATCGTTGACTTCGACCAGCAGGTTTTGCGTATCGACGACATTGACCATCGTATGTGTCTTCAGCAGCCGAAGCTGCTGGGCAAGGGATACATCCCCGATGTGCTGGATTGCGGTGGCTGGCTTTCGCACAGCAAAGGCTGACATGAGCGCAGCAATAATGACTGCCCCAATCACGGGAAATACTTCTGCAGGCCAGCCCGACAGGACCGCTCCGCTTAAGGTGTACCAAGCAACAGCCAGAAATAGCCCTGCCGAAAAAGCGGCAATTGTTCGTCCATCAAATTTTATTTTAGGCATCCAAATGTCCTTAGCTTCCAGAGAAATTGCTGTAATTCAGCAGGCAATACTTGCCTTCCCTAGCGTTCTATAGATCGAAAGTTCTGGACATTTTTAAGGCGTTTATGGGCCATGCATCATCACAACTATGCGCGTTAGCTTGCTTTTCTCGTTAAATCAGAGACACAGGCAATAAGATGGGCGATCTCTGTTTGCGATTTCACAAGGTTCACGTTTACCCGGTGATCCTTCTTGTGGGCAGCATCAGACGATAGGCTGATAATCCGCGCATGCGCTTGGGTCCTGCCGATTTCCTCAAGCAAGACAGTGGCATCACCATCTGGAAGCTTCCAGTCCAATATGATCACATCCAGCGGGCCTTCGGTCAGCATCTTGCGTGCTTTGGCTACTCTGGTCACGTTCCTCACATCGGCTAGGGGATCAAGCCCGGTGCGGATGACTTCTGCAAAATCCTCGTCGTCTTCTACATGCAAGATCTGCAACCGGCGGCCCGTCCAGGTCTCGGGCCCGAAAAGTTCCGGGCGCTCGGACACTTCAACGGCTTTTGCGATAGGACAGGTGAACCAAAACACAGTCAGCCCACCCGGCATGCTTTCAAAGCCGATCTCGCCTCCCTGCCGCTTGACAATCTGCCGGGTGATGTTGAGCCCCAATCCGGTGCCGCCCTTAGCGCGGGTATCCGACCCATCCGCTTGCGAAAAAGCCTGAAAGATCCGATTGCGAAAGGATTCCGGAACGCCCGGCCCTCTGTTTTGGACATAGATGATGGCGACATCGTCCAGCTGTTCGAGCTTTATGCACACCTCGGTATGTTCCGACGAGTATTTGCAGGCATTCGAAATCAAATTAGCCAAAACTTGCACCGTGCGGCTGCGATCTGCGGTTGCGAAAACCGGCGTATCGGGAAGCTCGCAAACCAATGTGTTGTCATGGGTCTGCGCGAAGGGCATCATTTCGTGAACAGCCGCCTCAACGGTCTCACCGATATCCACCGGCCCCAGATAAAAATCGACCTCCCCCGAGGAAATCTTTTCGAGGTCGAGAATATCATTGACGATGTTGGTCAACCTGTCTGCATTGGTGCGGGCGATTTCAATCAGCCGCATCGTCGTCTCGGGAAGCTTCTCGCGGGCGGATACATCAATGAGTCCAAGCGCCCCCTTGATCGATGTCAGCGGCGTGCGCAATTCATGGCTGACTGTCGACACGAATTCGCTTTTGATCTGGTCGAGCTTTTTCTTGTCTGTGATGTCAACGACTTGCGCGATATAAACATGAGCATTCGCGTTTTTGTCATAGGTCCAGGTGATATTGAACAGACCCCAGCGTTCGCCGCCATTCTTGGGCATGATCCGATGCTCTTCGCGGTAAACCTCTTGAACATCCATTTCTGTTGCCGCCAACAAGGCTTTGCGCATCCGCCTCATGTCATCGCTTGGGACAATCCGCATCATCGTTAATTCGTCCAACATCTCGGGTTCTGTGTACCCTGTCAGGGCGCACATCGCCCCGTTGACAGCGACGAATCGGCCTTGATCGTCAAGGATAGCCATACCGACTGGTGCCGCCTCAACCACCGTGCGGAACCGCACTTCACTTGCCTCAAGCGCATTGCGGGAATGTCGAAGCTCTGTGATGTCCGTCTGGGTGCCAACCATGCGCACTGCCGTCCCGGTGTCATCCCGTTCGATCACAACCGCATCAGAAAGCATCCAGCGCCAGCCATCCCCAAAGCCCATCCGGTATTCGGTAACCGACCTTCCGGTTTCCCCCATGATACATTTTCTGTCCGCTTCAAACAGATCGGGCAGATCGTCAGGGTGGATACGATTCATAAAGATGCCTTGGGTATCTTCTTCGTCCTCATCTACCTGCATAATCTTGCGCCATGTTTGCGAAACGACAGAGCTACCGGTGCGCAAGTTGACTTCGAATACGCCAATTTCTGAGCCATCAAGAGCCATATCATAGCGCTGCTTGGTGATGGCCAACTCCTTGACCGCGCCCATCTCGACGGTGACGTCGCGCACGATGGCCGTCGTGCGGCGCACACCGTTCAACGTCACCCAACCATTTTGCTGCAGATCAAGGTAAAGCTTGCCGCCGCCCATCGTTTTGCCCACGGCATTATAACCGCTGTTGCTGGGGATATCAGACACCTCAGTCACAAACTGACCAAGGGGCACACCCCCCATTTCGTTAAAATCCTTACAGCCGAAACATTCTACCGCAGCACAATTGGCGGACAATATCTTGCGGTTCTCATCAAGAATAAGCACGGCCACTACCGTGTTTTCCATAATCGATTTGTTCTCTTCTTCACGCGCACTGATCTGCTTGGCACGTAGCGCTGCGATCTCTTCCATGGAATTGCCACGCAAGCGAATTTCGCGCAGCGCCACAGCCATCATACCCGTCAACAAGATCCCTGCCAAAAACAACAAAAGCGGCGCGCGGCCGGGGAAAAAATCATCAAAGTATTTTGTGCTTTGATAGTGGATCGTCCAAGGTCGGCCAAAGAAACTGGTCGTGTATTGCGTGCTGTATTGCCCAGCCACCTCATCGCTAAGGTCACTGCCGTGGATAAGCATCTCCGGGTCGGTGCCGATCCCTTCATACACCTGAAAATCATACATTTTGCTTTGATTCAGCGTCAGGTTCTGCATCGCCTTCTTGCCCACAAAAGGTGAATAGACCCAGCCCCGAAATTCCCCCTCGCGCGGTCCTTTTTGGTAAAACACCGGGTTCAGCAGCAAAAAGCCGGGCTGCTTGGTTTCATCCTGCACAAGGACAATGCGCTGTGTCAGTTGCGGCGACCGCATGTCGCGCGCGCGCTCTGCGGCTTCCCTACGCCCCTTCTCAAAGGTGATATCAAGGCCGAGTGCTTCGGCGTTGGTTGCAATAGGTGCGATGTATTTGATGATGTATTTGACGTCGCTATCGGTCTTGGGATGAACGCTAAAGTCAGTCAGGCCATTGGTGCGCAGATCCGCAACATAGGCCGGCATTTGCGCGCTCGGGACAGCTTCGATAAATCCGATTCCGCTGAGTCCCGGCAGGTTTTCTTGCAAATTCAGGCTGTCGACAAAGACCTCGAAGTCATCATATTCCAAATTTTCCGAGGTATGCATCATCCCTGCTGCGGCATTCAGACTTTGCAGATAGGTATTCATTCGGACTTGCAGCGTTTGAATACTGTCTTCCGTGACACGCCGCATTTCTGTTGCAGCCGTGTTGTTAATGACCTGCATACCCCGCGCATAGACCCCAAAGGTCACGCAAAGGCATACCACCACAAGAATAACTTCAAGTCGCTTGAACAAGGACCAACCCACACATCCTAGTCGGAATCGGCATCGGCCCTCTAAGAAGGATTACCCCCGATGCTCACCAACATTTTACCAAAACGTTAATTCACTTATAGGTAGTGTATTTCGCTACAGACAACAAAAATCGAATCTGTGCAGAATGTGTGGCTCAAAAGACACCCTATCGGACGCGTCAACATTCGCTCATCACGAGGGTACAGGACCAATATTTACACGAAAGTCGATTAGACAGGTAAATGGGGTTAACACATCCCTTGCCCGCCATTTTTCCTACTAGCGACTATATACCGACCGGGGCACTTACGTTATCGCATAGCGCATTTCTGCACTATAAAATTAAAAATGGTGAGCCCGTCCGGGTTCGAACCGGAGACCTACTGATTAAAAGTCGCCAAAACGGGGTTTCGCCGGTTGTCGCTCATTCGCGCTGAACGCTCATAAATGCATGACTTAAAAGGTTTATTCTTGACCGAACCATCGCCAGCCTAGCACTACTGACGCTACGAAACGCTGCACGGGTCTTCCGATAGGCTTCCGGATTCGGCAATTTTGAGCGGGTGATCTAATGGCAAAACTAACCAAGCGCTATGTTGATAGTATAGTCGAACCTGATCAAGAAACCATCCTTTGGGACGACGACTTAGCTGGCTTTGGCCTGCGAGTATATCCGACGGGCCGCAAGGTATTTGTCGTCCAGTACAAGTTACATGGTCGCACACGCCGCAAAACACTTGGCAAGCACTGTGTTGTGACCGCGGACGAGGCAAGAAAGAATGCAAAGCTTGTGCAAGCGGATGTTGCGCGCGGTGCTGATCCTTCGGCTGAACGCAAGTCGCGAATGCGTAGTCCGACGATCAAAGAACTAGGTGACCGTTTTTTAAAGGAGCATGTGGCGTTACACTGCAAACAGACCACCCACTACGATTACACCAATCTTCTGAATAAGATCATCATCCCAGTTTTAGGAGGCATCAAGACGTCCGAAATCACATTTGCCGACATTCAGTCCCTGCATTTGAAGCGGCGTGAAACGCCCTATCAGGCCAATCGCAGCGTCATGTTGCTCTCAAAGATGTTGAACCTTGCAGAAGACTGGGGCTATCGCCCAATGAACACCAATCCAACGAAACGTATCAAGCGGTACCCCGAAGAGGAAAAGAAACGATATTTGGATGAGGATGAGCAACAAAGGTTGGGAGAGGTTCTAGCCGACATGTTGAAGCGCGAGGAAATCAGTCGCTACGTCTTCGCGGCCTTTTACCTGTTGTTGCTCACAGGTTGCCGCCTTAGCGAAATCCAAAAACTCAGGTGGGACTACGTATCTCGGACGCACCTAGAACTACCTGACAGTAAAACAGGCCGCCGACGCATCCCCCTGCCCCGCGCGGCCCGAGTATTGCTTGATACGTTAGATAAGCGTGATGGGAACCCATACGTTATCTTAGGTAGGCACGGTGAAGGCCATTATAACGATCTACAAAAGCCATGGCGAAAGATCAGGGAGCGGGCGGGCCTCGCAGACGTTCGCGTTCATGATCTGCGACACACCTACGCATCCGTTGCTGTCATGAACGGAATTGATCCCTTCATGCTCAAAGAAATCTTAGGCCATAAAAACCTCTCAACGACGTTGCGCTATGCGCATCTGTCCGATGATGCTGTTCAAAGAGCAGCAGGCCAGATTGCCAATCGGCTTGCAGCCGCGTTGGGAACTGTGGCGTCTTGAGGCGAAACACGATTTAAGGACTTTCAACTTAAAAGCAGGTCACCGATAGGTGGCACGTTGTGAGGATCGCGCGATGTGGGACCACCGTCTATTCTACGTGTTGAGCGAGGTGTATTGGCGTACGGGTCACGCAATGTATGGCGACATCTGGACGGGATACGAAACCACATATCGCCCCAAGGCCGATCTGTCGGTTTTGCGTCAAAAGCACAAGAACGCTGCGCGGGATTTTGACCAACACTTAGGCCAAGCAAAATTATTGCGTATGCATTACCCCGAGAATGCGACCGACGTGGAATACCGATCGCACCAAGCGGATATAATAGCCGCAGAAGCCGCTGCCGCTGATGCTAGGTTAAAGCGAGATCAATTGAGCGACGCACTACGTGTTCCCGAACAAAACCAAGAGAATTTTGATCGCGGTGCAGGTGTTCAGCGACGTCTTGTAAGAGCATTCAGCCATGGTGAACTTGCCTTGATCTTTGGGACTGGTTTGCAGGTCGAATGGGGTAAATGGGCGCGCCACGCGACCTTTCGCGTAAGTTTCGCACAATCCTTGATCTATGCGCCGTCCGATCTCAGCGGCACAAGACGCGCAACAGGATTCGTAGAGCGGAAAGCTTTCGATGATTGGCTTAACGGGCCTTTCGATATTGAGGTTCGTTTGGCAAAACGCGAGGGTTCGGAACAGTTTTCGGAAATGCGAGATTGGTTTCTTAGCTGGATTTCCGAAAATCCCCAGAAGCCGAATAAGGAAGACGGTGAACGCCTATTTTTAAAGAGATTTTCCCCAAATGGTAAAACTACTTTCGCTGATCTTTGGAAAGCATTTGCGCCAGACCATTGGCGGCAACGAGGCCGCCCAAAGTCTTAGATTGGAGAGCTTTCTAATTAAGTACCCCCGATCCTAACTTGCTACAAGACACTGATTTCAGTGTATTTTATCTTCAGTGATTTTCTTATTTTAGCCATGTCGATTTTCATTTTTTACGGTGCATCGCCTACGTACCTTGTCCTCACATCAAGTAACGCAACCGACGTGAGGTCACATCCATGCAGCAAAATGAACCGAGTCCCAGCACCCTAGTCAATGAACGCGAAGCCGCGTCGATCCTTTGCTATTCTGTCCGCGCTTTGCAGAATTGGCGGCACCGTGGCGGCGGACCCGACTTTATAAAAGTGTCGTCCCGCTCCGTCCGCTATCGCCGTGCCGATCTGGAAAAATGGATCGCAGCCCGCACCGTTAGCAATACCAGCCAAACCATCTAACACATCAGTTTTGCCTCAGAGGGCTTGGCAGCACCTTTGAGGATTTTGGGGCCGAAAGGCTTTCAAACGGGCGCGAGGTTTCGCAGCTTCGCGCCCTTTCTTTGTCTGCCGTCCTCTCAAACACAAAGGTTTTCACAATGACAAAAACGCCCGCCTACAAGTTTCGACTTGGACTTATCACCGCAACCATCTGGGATAACGACGGCTTCTACTCCGTTGATTTAGCTCGTTCTTATAAAAACAGCGAAGGCCAATGGCAAAGCACCGCCAGCTACGGTCACGCCGATTTGTTGAATGTCGCTAAGTCCGCAGAACGCGCCGAAAACTGGATCGCGAGGCAAGCAAATGCAGCCAAATAAGTCACCCCTCAAAAAACCAGTTCGGCCCCAAAATAAAAGCTGCCCCGCCGGAGGCACCAACCAGCCTGAACAAACACCAAATCAGACAGCCAATCGCACTCCAAGGGGGGTGGTAGTAGCACCCCACTCTAGAAATACATCGACCATCCCCGACATGACAATATTGCACAAAGGCTTTGACACCATCACTTTGTCGATCAAGGCCAAGCTGACACCAGAATTTCTGGTATTCCTTGAAGGCGAACAGGCCCGCGCCAAGGCTGACAACGTATCTGTCCTGTGCAGCTACGGGGGCGTTGAGTTCCATCTTAAGCATCACGGTGGGTCAGGGTACCAATTCCTGCTAGATGGCGGCCCAGACGGCGCGTCATGGGCCATTAAGGTGCCTCACTCCAAGGATCCTTGGGGAATTCGGATCAGTATTGGTTCACGGTTCTTGGCGCTTAATGGTCTGGGCCGGGCCAAGGCGCACATAGAGGACACTCTGGCCGCTTGGGGTATCCGATTTAAAGCCGCTGATGTCAGCATCGCCCGCATTGACTATTGCGTGGATGTCTTTGCGCCAGACTTTATTTTGCAGCCAGATCATTTTGTCATGCACAGCAAAACAGGCAGACGCGACTACATCACCGACGATGAAAAATCAGTGAACGGAAATTCAGGGCGAACTACATCCGTCACAATTGGCAAGATGCCAAACCGTCAAGTTATCGTATACGATAAACGCGCCGAGGTGATTGCACGGTCCAAGACATATTGGTGGGCCATCTGGAACGATACGTTACGTAGACAAGGCTTGCCGCTTCTACACTATGATACGTTACGTAG
>ERZ651776.393-NODE-393-length-63071-cov-7.485935_pt1 | contig 63071 bp, 40 predicted proteins | sample MGYA00514761_ERZ651776 | MGnify/ENA metagenome assembly ERZ651776
TTCGATAACCTTTCTTAAAAGTCTGTTCGTCTTCTCCTTTTTATTATTCTCTTTTTTACTCTCGTCTCTGCGTTTTCCCGGGAAAAGACTTTGAATATAAATAGAGAGAAGATTTTTGACCTCTTCTTCTCTCTCTTTAATACGCGAAGCCTCTCTCTCGTCGCGCTCTCTCAGAATCCGCTCTCGATGGTGAGATTACGAGTGCGCTCCTCTTTTGCCGATTTTTAAAAGAAGAAGAGAAAGAAGAGAAAGAAGAATAAAGAGAAGCGCTTTAAGAAGAGAGCGGGGCTCTTTTTTGTCGGTGTGTCTGGTCTCTTTTGTTTTTATTTGACCGACTTTCGGCTCGAATGGTGGGAATACTACTCTCGCAACAAAAGCTTATTTATTAATTGTTGTTCTAATGTGATTGACTGGTTTTTTTGTGGACGGAAATATCTCCTTTTGTGTTGTGTGAGCTCTCTCGTGGTATCTCGTAGTCTAACAACATTGGATAATCTTTTTTCTCTAATCGACTCGAAAGAGTCCTCACAAAAACGCGCAGTTGCAAGTTTATATAGAACATAAACACACGCTCTCTCTCTCTTACGACGAATACATTTTTGTGAATTCTCTCTTCTCAGTATAATGCAAACGCAACTTTTGTTGAGAACAACAGGAAGAGAAAGCCTCGCGAGTACTAAAATTCATCATCATCATTCATCATCGAAGAATATAAATTCTACTTCTTTAAAGAAAAAGATGAGCACCATCACTCGAGCGCAAGCCGTGGCAGGCGTGGCGGTGAAACCAATCCCGACGACACCGATCGAAGGACAAAAAACCGGCACGTCTGGTTTAAGAAAGAAAGCGAAAGAGTTTTCGTCCGGGAACTATCTCGCCAACTGGGTGCAGTCGCTGTTCATGGCGTTACCGCAAGAGGAGTTGCAAGGGAGCGAGATGGTGTTAGGCGGCGACGGGAGATGGTTTAACAAAGAAGCGTCGCAAATCATCTTGAAATTAGCCGCCGGGAACGGGGTGAAGAAGATGTACGTCGGGCAAAACGGGTACTTGTGCACGCCGGCGGCGTCGGCGGTCATTCGAGCGCGCAAAGCATACGGCGGTTTTATCATGTCCGCGTCGCACAACCCGGGCGGGCCGGAAGAAGATTGGGGGATCAAGTTCAACTCCTCCGCCGGGGAACCGGCGCCGGAAAAGATCACCGATAAAATCTACGGGTTTACGCAATCCGTGAGCGAGTTGCAAATGGCGGATATTCCGGACGTGGACTTGAGCAAAGTTGGCGTGACGAAGTTTGGCGACTTTGAAGTCGAAGTCGTCTCGCCGACGGAAGATTACATGAAGTTGTTGAAAGAAGTCTTCGATTTTGACTTGATCAGTAAGTTGTTGAAGAGAAAAGATTTTTCCATGCAATTTGACGCCATGCACGCCATCACTGGCGCGTACGCGAAGCCGATTTTGGTCGACGCTTTAGGAGCGCCGGCGAGTTCCTGCGTCAACGATACGCCGATGGAAGACTTTAACAAAGGTCACCCGGACCCGAACTTGACGTACGCGGAAGAATTGGTGAAAGTTATGTTCTCCGAAAACGCGCCGGACTTTGGTGCCGCTTCCGATGGTGATGGTGACCGTAACATGATTTTGGGCAACAACTTCTTCGTCACGCCGTCGGATTCCGTCGCCATCATCGCCGCCAACGCGCAAGAGTGTATTCCGTACTTCAAGTCTGGCTTGAAAGGCGTCGCGAGATCCATGCCAACCGCGGCTGCGTTGGACAGAGTCGCGCAAAAGTTGAACGTCGAGTGCTTCGAAACCCCAACTGGTTGGAAGTATTTTGGTAACTTGATGGATGCCGAAAAGTGCTCGGTCTGCGGCGAGGAGTCCTTCGGTACCGGCTCTGACCACATCAGAGAAAAAGACGGACCGTGGGCCGTCTTGGCGTGGTTGTCCATCTTGGCCAAGAGAAACGAGAACGTCCCAGAAGGCGGGAAACTTGTCGGCGTCAAGGAAATCACCGAGGCACACTGGAAGACGTACGGCAGAAACTTCTTCTCCAGATATGATTACGAAGGGTGCGAATCGGATCCGTGCAACAAGATGGTTGAATCCTTGCGCGAGAAAGCGAGCAAAGCGAAGAAAGGAGACAAGTACGGCGCGTACGAGTTGGACTACGCGGACGACTTTGAATACACCGATCCGATCGATGGGTCCGTTGCCTCCAAGCAAGGCGTCCGATTCGTCTTTACGGACGGGTCCAGATTTATCTTCCGTTTGTCCGGTACCGGATCCTCCGGCGCCACCGTGAGAATGTACATCGAGCAATACGAAGCCGACGAAGCGAAGCAAGGCATCGACGCGCAAGTCGCGTTGAAGCCACTCATTGACATCGCGTTGGAAGTTTCCGAGTTGAAAAAGTTCACCGGCCGCGAATCGCCGACCGTCATCACGTAAGTTTTTCGATTTGATCGACGAGAGAAGAAAAAAGAGAGACAGATACGTACGCGGCGGCGGCGCTTACAACAGTTTACGCACACACACATATACACAAAAAAACATGAAGAGGAAAAAGAAGGCAGAGGTTGCTTTGAGAGCGCGAGAACAGAAGAGCGAAGTGCGACGGTGGCGATGATGTAGCTATATTGAAATAAACTCTACTAAATAACACGTACGCTTTCGTTTCGCAAAAATAGTTACCCGAGACACATCTTCTTTTCTCTCTTTCTCACTCTCTACTATGACTAAATAGTATACAACAACACACTTTGACTCTTTCCACTTGAATCATCATCGCATTCCTCCTCCTCCTCCTCCAATCGCTCTCTCCCTGCTCTCTCTTAACCTCTTCGCCTCTCTCTTCAACTCTTTCACCACTAACGCTAAACTTTCCGGTTCCACGCCGTTTTGGAGCATAGAGATGCACACCGCTAACGTCTCCCGGTCCAAATCGCACTCTAAAATTTTCGAAATCTCGTGCGTAATTTCCAAGTGTTTCTGCGCACTTCGCGAGGAAATTCTGTCTCCGTCGAAACAGTCGTCCGCCTCAAAGTTGTTCTCGTTGTTCTTTCTGTTAAAATGGTCGTCGTCATTTTTGTGGTGGTGGTGGTGGTCGTTGTTTTGACGACGACGCAAAGGAGAGGAAGCGTCGTAGGGGGTCTTCATTGTAATAATGAAGAGTTCTTTCCAAAGAAGTCAAACAGAATAAAAATCTCAACAAAACGTCTTTTTTGAGGCACACGCAGAAAAAAAAAAGAGAGAGAATGCATCATCATCGAAGGTGGTGTGTCGCTCTCGTCCTCTTCCTCTTCCTCTCCGGAGCAGTCGCAAACAGTAGTCGAATTGCTGAAACTCGACAGAGAGAAGAAAAGAAGGAGGACAAGAAGACACTCGCTTTCTCGCACGACACGAACGACAACAAAAGGGTAGCGTTGGGTGCGAGATTTTTAGAAGACGATCAGTTGGACTCCCAAGAAGAGTGCATGAGAGATGCGTTTTTTTCTATTTTTAACCAACATCATCATCACGGCGGCGGGCGTCGATTCAAAGGATCAGAAGAGGATATCTTCTGCGAACATCTGGTGCAGGCGAAGGATAAAGACGCGTTGAAATGCCTCGTCGCGGTGAATGCGGTCTCGTGTCGTCTGGAACGGTCTAAAGTAAAAAGCAGATTGGGGAAATGTAATAAAAAGCGTTTCGATGGTGGGTGCGAGAGGTGCGCGTTGAAACGAATAGGAGGGTCAGACGACGACGACGACGACGACGACGACGACGGAAGAGATGGTGAAGATACAAAGAACAGCAATGGACTGAAAGGACTGTTCAAGTTTCTGTTTTACGACGAGGACGAGGACGAGGACGACGACGACAACGAAAATAACGCCGATGGAATGGACGAAGAGGAAGAGGAAGACGAAGACGAGACTACCCGTCGTAATTTTTTCTCCGTTACGAAAGCAACAGAACTCAACATGTATTTTCAAGCGCTTTCGAGAGTAGAATCAGAGTGCGCGCAACACGAGCAACGATTCCGCGCGCTGAGAGCTTCGAGAGAATTATCCGAGTTTTTTAAACGAATCGAACTTTCCGAGTTGGAAGCGAAAAAGAGCGTTGAAAATTCAATGGAAAGATTACGAGCGATGGAATTTGAAATCAAAACATCAGTGCACGAGACGCTGTTAGAGACGCAAAACGTGCACAATCAAACGCGCGAAAGACTCAACTTGACGTTAACACGTGTCCAAGAAGCACAAAACGCGGTAGAAAAATTGACTGCGTTCGCAAAGGTACACTCTATGCGATTGAAAGAACTCGCGATTACTTTCAATCGCATGCGAGACGCGCTCTCGAAATCGAGTTTGGTTTTCTTCTTCTTCGTTTGGTGGTTCGTGTTTGGGACTTCTTTTGTGCCACACGCGTTGAGAACGTTTCTCAGAGAAAGTTTAAGACAGATCTTAGGCGCCGTCTTGTGTAGTCACGCGATTGAAATCGCCCTCGTGCCTCGATTTGTCGAGTATTATTACCGTCAGCAGTATCAAATCAAGGAAACGGCGGAAGAAGAACGAGAGGAAGACATCGACATCGAACTTCTCATCGCGCAAGCCACGCAACTCGTCCGCGTGACCGTAGCCACTACCGTCGCCGTACGAAGCATACGAACCACGATGCTAAAAAACAAACGAGAGAAATCGCGTTTGCTCGAACAAGAAGCTTTCGCGAGCAGTTTGCGCCGAGTCGAAACCGACGTGCGCGCTTTGCTCGCAGAACGACGAGGACGAGAAGAAGAACAAGAAGAAGAAGTAAAAAGAGGAAGAAGAGGACGAGTTGTGGTCAAAGCCTTGTTACCACCATCGAGAAGACAAGAAGACGATTCAGACGATTCAGACGAGATCTCAGAGAAGACCAAGAAGACCAAGAAGACCAAGAAGAAAGTGAACACTTTTAATGAAGAAGACTTTGTTGAAACCATCGACGAGGACGAAAAAAGCGAAGAAAACAAAATCAAAACTTTGAGGAAAAAGCGAAAGAAAGACCACTAACACCACACAAAAGGTGGTTTAAAGATGAAAGAGGATTTTAAGGAGGAGATAAAAATATCGCGCCTGACGGTGTACCCGTTGAAATCGTGCAAAGGCATCGACGTGAAGCGCGCGCGTTTGACCGAAACTGGATTCGAGTGGGACAGATGCTTTTGCGTGATCGATAAAGACGGGGAATTTATCAGTCAGAGAACTGTTCCTGAGTTGGCGTTGGTTGAAACCGAGTTTCGCGGGGCCATCTTTGAGGATGATGAAGAGGATGATGATTTTGATGATGAGAACAGTACGATGGAACGAGTCATGAAGGAGGATGTGAACGACGACGGGGTAAACGACGTAAACGAGACTGAATCGATGATGAAAGATGCGAAATTAATTCTGCGAAGTCCAAACTGCGCGGACGAGTGCGAAATTCCTCTGCTGGCGAGAAAAGAGGACATGTCTGGCGAGGTGGAATGTTCGGTGTGGGACTACTGCGGCGTTCACTTGGCGGAGAGCGACGCGGTGAACGAGTGGATATCGAGGGCGATAAGAGTGCCCGGGGCGAAAATTGTTCGTTGGATTGGAACCGGAGGGATACCGGAACGGTTTAATAAGTACGTTTCGACGAGCGATCGCAAATCGAGACCGAAAAGGCCTTTAGACGAGCGATACGCGAAGAACGGCGGCGAGACGGCGTTTAGCGACGGGTACCCCGTGTTGTTAGCCCACGAGTCCAGTCTCGACGATTTGCAAAAGCGCGTGGTCATGGGGAAAGAGCTGTTCAATTTAGCCGGAAGCGAAGTGAAAATGAATCGCTTTCGACCGAACGTGGTTGTTTCCGGAGGTAAAGAGTGGGCAGAGGACAAGTGGTTAAAGATAGAAACACGCGCGAGAAAGAGCAAGAGCGATGGCGGCGGCGGCGGCGGCGAACGCGGCGGAGATGAAGGTGGTCTTTCTTGGGACCTCGTCAAACCGTGTTCTCGGTGTACGATCCCGGATATAAACCAAGAAACCGGCATCTTCGATAAAAACCGCGAAGTCTCTCGCGCGTTGCAAAAATTCCGCTCCGGGACCGTTCTAAACAGCCAAACCAAATCGTGGGCGAACGAAGTCTTCTTCGGGTGGAACATGATTACGAGCGCGCCAGGCGGCGGCGGTTTGAAAATATCCGTCGGAGACGTCGTGACTGCGAAAGAGCTCAGACCAAATCTCAGTGGTGGTGGTGGTTTCATGTAGTTCGTCCCTTCTTATTTGTGTGCGAGTATTAGACTCGTAGAGTAGTAATAGTAGTAGAGTAGTAGTAGTGGTAGTAGTACAGAGAAACGACGGATGACGATGATAAAGAGTTACACTCATTTTTCTTTCAATTTTTCTTCTTTTAGTCGTCGACAGACGCAAAGGGTTTTCACCTCTCTTTTCCTTCTTTTCCTTCGTTACACGTTCGACGCGCACGATATAAACGATATAAACGATAACAACAACAACAACAGTTAGTATTCGTTTTTACCCCGCGCTCTTTTAATCTTCTGTTACATTTAGTATTATGCTCGCATCTACCAGCAGCGCTGCTGCTACTGCTGCTATTACTACTCACACGAACACGAACGCTTCTTGCGCTCGGCGGCGGAATTTTTCCTCCGATGTGCAACACCATCAACGTAAGAGAAACACGAACAATTCAGAATTCAGAAGACAAAGAAGACAAAAAAGAAGAAATAACGGGGACAGCACTCTTTTCGTGACACGTGCGGAAAGTGGCGGTTTTGGCGATGGTATCACCAACAATGGATTGACTCGAGAAATCAGCGAAGATGTCGATACCGTGTTGTTAGATTGCGATGGGGTCATATGGCACGGAGACGCTTTAGTTCCCGGGGCGAAAAAAGCCGTGGACTATTTACGAGAAACGCTGCAAAAGCGCGTGTTTTTTGTCACGAACAACGCGACGAAAACGAGAGAGTATTACCAGTGGAAGTTTTCCGAGCTCGGGATGGAGGTGGACGTGAACCACATATATACCGCGGCGTTTGCGTCGGCGTCGTATTTATCCGCCATCGGATTTAACAATACTCACGGTAGTACTACTACTAAAGATGGATCGTCGTCATCAAATAAGAAGATATACGTGGTTGGTGAGCAAGGGTTAGTGAGAGAGTTGGAGGAGTGCGACGTCGGCGATATCGTCGGGGGCGTATACGAAGCAGTCTCGTGTACTTCGAGCGATTGGGAGGAGATGCACGAGTGGACGGGAGGTGACGCCGAAAACGACCACGACGACGATTCTCGAGTAGACGCGGTTGTCGTTGGTCAAGACACGTCGTTTACGTTCGCAAAGTTAGCGTACGCCTCGTATTTGATACAAAAAGGCGCAAAGTTCATCGCCACGAACCCAGACGCCGGGGATAGGTTAGGGAAAGAGAAATTATTGATGCCCGGAGCGGGGCCTATAGTGAAAGCGATTGAAACCGCGTCTGGGAGAGCACCGGATGTGATTTGCGGAAAACCAGGAAAGTACATGTTTGACGCGATAATGTCGCACTCGCACGGCGACCCGCAGAGGACGATGGTCATCGGCGATAGAATGGACACGGACGTGAAATTCGGGAAAGATAACGGCGCGAGATATTCCGTCTTAGTCCTCACCGGCGCGAACAAAATGAAAGACGTGGAAGAGAACGAAGACGAATCGAAGCAACCATCGTTCGTGGTTGGTTCTTTAGCGGAAGCGTGCGGAATACCATTCGATCCAAACGAACCGACGCAGCGCGTCGGCGAAAGAGCGAACATGGCGAAGAATTACCCCGTCGGCGACGGTACCGTCCACGATTTGTGGGCCAGCGGAGACGACGACATGGACGACGACGACGACGACTACGACGACGACGACTTTATTCCAGCCACGTGATGAGAGAGTATTCTTATTGAGAGAAAGATTTGAAGGGAGAAAAAGAGAGATGAAGATGATATAAATTTACTACACTACTATATACTGACAAAATAAAATAACTGAAAATCTTCACTTCTTTTCAAACAAAAACTTTTAGAACAAAATGACTGTCGAGAAAACAACGAAGAAAAAGACATCCAAGAAGACGAAGACAACACCTCCGTCTTTTGTTGCAGAAGAAGAAAAGGACGACGCCACTCCTACGAAAGAACAACACTCACCAGAAGAAGAAGAACAACAACAACAACAGATGATGCCGAGTAGTGCCGTAAAAAAGTTACCCCAAATAACCGTCGCGCGTTTGTTAAACGAAACTCAGTTAGGCGTCGCCATGCACAAACGCATCGTGAGACAAATGACAGAATTACGACACGTGAGCGGTAACGAGAAGTTCTTACAGGACGTGTGCACGTGCTTGTTGCACGTTTTATTGGAATACAAGGTATATCTTCTTAGTCTTTGTGGTCGTCTTTATTATTGTCTTTATAATATCGTCGTCCTTATCCTCGTTTGAAGAGAGTGATTTTGAGAATGAAATGGATTTTTAGAGACGAGAGAGATACAAAATTTTTTTCTTTTTTCGTTCCCCTTTTTGTGTCTCTTGATTTTCAAATTATTATATTCGTATGAATAAAACGCTAATATTATATTATTCTAACAACATTTTTTTATAACAGAGAGACTTACACACGGAACGGGTGATTCGATTTATAATCGCATTCACTTCACACCGAGAACCAGGCCACGAGGAGGAAGCGGACGAGTTTTGCGAATCTTTGATTCGGTTTTTGTTGAACGTCACCGCGGCGAAGGATCGAGCGGTTCGGTTTCGAGCGTGTCAAATGGTGGCGGGGATTTTGAACGCGCTCGGACCAGATGCGGAGATTTCGGACGATTTATACGACCAGATGGAAGAGACGATGTTGGAAAGGTTGAGAGATAACACGCCAGCGGTGAGAGCGCAAGCGGCGAGAGCGTTATCGAGATTGCAAGATGGCGGGGAAGACGCGGATTTCAGCAACAGCGAAATTACCACGGCGTTTATCGAGTTGATCGGAGGCGAGAAGAATAAAGACGCGAGGAAAGCTATTCTAGGCGCGTTGGCGATTTCTGATCACACGATTTCCGTGGTCGTGGAGAGAACGAGAGACATTTCCGAGGAAGTGAGACGCATCGCGTTTTTGGCGTTGGCCGCGAAGGTTCCGGTGGAATCCGTCTCGATCGAACATCGCGCGTTGGTATTGAGAAGAGGCTTGAACGATCGATCGATTTCAGTGAGATCGGCATGCGTTGACATGCTCAAGAAGTGGATGTCCTCGAGCGTGTGTGAGAACGACCCGATTAAGTTGTTGAAATTACTCGACGCGGAGTCGCACCCGAACGTTTCGGAGATGGCGTTGAAGACGTTGATTGAAACGAAGACGGTGAAAGCGATGGCGTACGCGACCAAGGAGAAGAGCGAAACGAGCGGGTTGCGTAGATTCTTTCTCAAGAAATCAGAAGAAGAAGAAGAAGAAGAGAAAGTAAGTGTGGTTGAGCTCTTTTCGCCGGAAGAGGCGTTGTTCTGGCGCGTCATCGTCGAAGCGCTCGCGAACCAAACGTCGAGTTCAGGGAAGGACACGTCTCTCGCCGTCGGTCAAGCGCGCGCGGTGCTCCAAGCCGAAACCGAAGAAGTCGAAGATGCTTTGGATCAGTGCTTGCCAGAATCCTCGATGGATTTGCTCCGCGCCATTTCTATGCACGCCGACGGGAAAACAACGTCCTCGGTCTTTGCGGCGAGACAGTTGATGATGACGTTGAACTGCTCGGATATGAACGACGGCGCCTTGCGAAGAGGCGCCGCGACGCTCGTCTACGAACGATTGAGATCGATTGGCGACTTAAACGACGAAAACGACGTTTCGTGTTACGCGCGAGGTGGTGACGGCGAGTGGGAAAAGCAGTTGATTGACTTGGCGAAGCGCGTGCACGACGACAACGAACACGTCGCCGTCGTCTTGGGCGCCTGCGACAGTCTTCGAGGCACCGTTACCGATGAAGAGAACAACAACAAAAACGACGACGACGTAAACGACGACACCAACGTCTACGCTGAAACGCAAGCGCTCTTCATCGCCTCTTCGCTCTTTGAAACGGCGAATAACTCGTCGTCATCCAAGCTTCCCGCGCACGCGACTGAAGCTGTCATGCAGTCGCTCGTTCGACCGGCTGTCGCGCACGCGTCCGCCGGCGTTCGTCGCGAAGGTATCAAGTTACTCGGATTACTGTTAATGTGTGGAACGAACGCATTGACGGAAGAAACGGTGCAAATCTTGCGTACGGCTGCTGATGTTGATCCATCGGAGCCGGTTAAGTGCATGGCGTTGCGCGCGATCGGTGATGCCGCCATGTTATACGGACCGAAAGCGTTGGATGCGAGACGAGATATGCCGGTGCCAAAGAAGGGCATTCACGTCCGTTTTGACGACGACGACGACGACGACGAAAGAGAAGAGGATGAGAAAGAAAAAGAGAATAACGACGATGCCGACGCCGACGCCGACGGCGAAGAAAATGAAACCGCCGGGTACCAGCTCACGTTGGAAAAGCAACTTCTTCGAATCATCGAGTCGGCGTGTGAACCGTTTGAAAACCCGAAGGATAAAACGGATCTGGAAGAACTGGACGCCGAAAACATCGACGCGATGAATGAAGCGGCGTTTACTGAATCTGAGAACTCCGCGCAAACCATCGCGTGCGAAACGCTCGCGAAACTCGCTTTGAGAAGAGGGTACTACGCCTTTGAGCAACCGTCTTTGGTCATCTCGACGCTCTTGGGCGCCATCTTTGCGTGCAACGCGCAAGAAACGCCCAGATTGGCGCAATGTCTCGCGGTATTTTTCCCAGCCATCGCGTCTGCACCAGATGCAAAGGTCAGAGCGTGCTTGATCGATGCCGTGTTACCGTCGTTGAGAATGGCGAGTCAAAAGAAGGGCGTCGCGAAAGTTGCCGCCTTTCTGACGTCTCTCTTAGAACTCGAGACGGGAATATCGTCGTCATCCAACCACAAAGAAGGAGGAGATGAAGCATCGAACAGCGATACCGACAAGAACAAGAATTTGGATGGTGTTATCGAACGATCTGATGCCGGTGAAGCCGAACTCGTTCGATCGCTTTCGATTGAAATCTTGGCGTTGAACGCGAAACCGTTCGGCACCGGCGTCGCCGGAGCGCAAGTCAAGGCGTACCACGCCGCCATCTCCAGGGTCTTGTCTAGAGTACCGATTCCGGATGTAAAATCAATGTTAACATCTCAACCAAACGATGGTAGTGCCGTTAATGGAAGCATTGTTTCCGAGGAGACGAAGCAACGCGTTACTTTGCAATTGTCCGAAGCGTTCGTCGCGATGAAGATGGCGACGAAGAAATGTCCGAAGGAGAAAATCGCCTTGAAAGATATCAACATTGCGAAAGATAGAATTCACGATTCGTTGGGCGTTTCCTCCTCGTCTTCCAGTAACAGTAACAACATCAACAACGACAACGAAGAAGGTGAAGACGAAGTGGAAACCTTGTTTAACGAAGACTTACAGTTCGCGGAGTACGCAGAAGGCGTCGAAAAGTACGCGAGCGAGTTATCGCAAAGCGAAGACTTACCATTCTACGATCGTAAAGGACCAAAAGTATCAAAACTAAAAGAAAAAGTCATGGCAGCACCGGCGCGAGAGCGGTCTAAACGAGCCGCAGCACAAGTTGCGTCCGAAAAATGGGTCGAGGACGATTTGAACGTGCCGTTGGCGAAGGTGACTCCTCAACCGACGCGTTCGTCTCGACGCCGAGAAGCGTTGCAGGAGTTCAACGAGTAATAATAATAATAATAAGTTACCAAACAACACGTATTATAATACCGCGCGCGGTATTTCCCAATTGTTACACTATTTTACACTATAAATATACTACATAAAACTATTACGAACTAGTATGTCTACATCGTCCCCATTTTCGCTTTCAAAATTAAGTTTAAAGCGTGCGGCGCCGTCAATCGCACCCGCAAATCGGAAATGTCGATATCGTGCCCGCCTTCGACGAATCCGTGCCTTTCGATTTGATAATCTTCCTCTACTCGAGCGCACTTCAAAGCCTCCTCCGGGTCGATGATATTTCTATTCAACGCTAATCCGATCAAGAGCGATTTGGCTGCCGCCGCCGCCGCAAACGTACACGTCATCTCCCACGGCGACAACGACCGCAAACGTTTCTCCATCAAAAGTTTCACCTCCTCCGGCTGCGGTTGCGCGAATATCGAGTCTGAACTTAAATTCAACTGCTCCCCAAACTCCCTCCTGGCCCAATCGTGCACTTTCTTCAATGTTTTCAACTGGATCTCTCTTAATTCGCTCCCGCTCGGGTGCGCCACCACGGCTTGATCGGCGTCGAAAAATTCGAGCAACTTCTTCACGTGAAAATCAAACGTCGCGTAGTCGCTCATGTGATCTAACGCCGTGGACGATAACTGCATCAACGGCATGGTAAACGGCCGAATCAAATCGTCCTCCTGTGTCGCCCATTCCGTGGCGATTGCGCTCGCTAACAACTTGTTCGGTAATACAAACTGCGCGCGTTTCGGCGACTTTAACGGTTTCCCGTCTAATAAGATTTCGTATTGGTTTTGCGTCGACGAGACTTCTCTGATATCCACGTTCTCGTAATACTTCGTCACCGTCCCGTCTCCTCCGATCGCGTTCGCGTGATCGCTCGATTGAAAATCTCGATTGTTTTCGCTTTTCACAATCTTCTCCAAATATTCCTTCCGTTTCACTTCTCTCATTTGTTTTGTTTTCAGTTCGTTTTCCTCTTGCGTTTGGTACCTGTTCGGCGTGAAATCTTTGTTCACTTTCTCGTTCGAATCGAATTTGGACGGGTACTTGTTTTTCTTCTTTGATGCACCACTCGCGGTGTTTGCAGTTTCATCGTCGTTCCCATCGAGCGACGAAAACGACGACGCCGTCGAAGAAGTCGCGATGGATTTTTTTCCATCGCGCGATGAAGATCGAGTAGTAAAAGCACTCGAAACACCACGAGCAGCGACAGTAGTAGGAGTCGCGGTTCTTGTTCGACAAAAACCTCCAACGAGAAGAACGACTTCGCTAAATCGAGAAGAAGTTAAAGAAATAGAAGACTTTGAGTTATTGATGAGCAGTTGTTTTAGCATTCGTTTCATTTCGTTCTCCCCTCTTTGTGTAGATATAAATTTTTTCTGAGGAAACTTTTTCACCAAAAAACAAACAGCAGAGAAGAGACGAAAAAAAAAAAAAGAAGCATGCAAACAAAAAAGAAGAAAATTGAAATTTCGAGCGATTTTTTGCTTGACCTCTGATGTGGCTTTTTAAATACACACAGGGAGAAAAACGACTAAAACTTCCGTTCATTAACATTTTTTCTGAGTCATCTGCGGCACAATCTATTGATAATACACAAAAACGCTTTGGGGGAAACGAGAGGACACGCGCTGCGGTGAATCGTCTTTACCTCGTCTTTGTCATCTTTGCCGTCTTCGCGTATCAGATATAGAAGAAGACAAAGAAGAAGATTTTTTGACGACGTTTGTTCGACATTTTCGGGAGGGAATCATTGAGAGAAGACGATGAAAAAAGAAGAAGACAAAGAAGAAGAAGAAGAAGAAGAAGACTTTGACGACGCGGTTTCCGAATTATCTTTCCAGGATATTGATGATGAAGAAGAAGACCAAGAAGAGAGAGGAAAAGCAGCGGTGAAGAAAAGCGTCAAAAACGAGGACGAGGACGACCACCGGAGAGGTCGTGGAAAAAATTTTGATGAGTCTTCGAACGTGTCCAATATCGAAGAAGAAGACAAAGAAGAAGAAAAAACAAGACGACGAGGAGGAGGAGGAAACAAAGCTTCCACCTCGAATGCGAACACTACTACTACGACCACCAATAATACTTTCTCGGAACAGTTTCCGTTTCACAAGGCGTGCTTTGAGAACGACCGGGAAACCGTGAAGGACTTTCTAGTCACCGCGGAGAGGTTGAAAACGAGTTCGTCGAGCGAGGGCAAAAATAGGAACCGTCGTCGAGAAGAAGAAGAAGAACAAGAAGAAAAATACGATTTTGATTTACTCAACTCGTTCGATTCGAGAGGTAATACCGCATTACATCTGGCAATCATGAGGAAAAACACGGATATTGTGAAAATTTTAACCGAACATCCTCTCGTTGACGTGAACGTGAGAAACTGCGTACACGGATGGAAACCATTGGACGAAGCGATACACGTGAAGGACAGACAGGCGGCGATTTACATCCTAACCGCGAAGAAAAGGAAAGCGAAGGAAAGTTTGGATACGAACACGCCGAAATTGATGCAACGATTGATGGATGCGCCGGACTTTACCGCAAAGTTGAAGTGGGAGTTGAATTCTCCAATATTTGGACCGATTTTGAGAAGAGTCGCGCCGAGCGATACGTACACGCTGACAAAAATCGGAACCAGAGTACGAATAGATGGGGAGCTGAGAGGAATAGAAGACGTAGAAGGGCAAAGCTTAGAAGAGAAGACGACCGTGGAAGGGACTGCTCGCGATAACAACAACGATAAAAACAACAACAAGTACGGTGGAGATTTCATCACCTTGTCTGATGTCGGGACAAACGAGAAGAAGAGCAAAAAGAACGGGAAGAAACGACGCGGTGGACTTTTACCGGTGTGGCACCGAGCGCCGTTTTCGATCGTGTTCTTAGCGAATCCAAAGGAGGAAGAAGATGCAAAAACAAGCGGCGGTAACATAAACACCGCGATGCTTTATTTTGACCACGAAAACAAAAAATGCATCGACGCTTTAGAAGAAAATACTTCCAAGAAATCTTCGAATATTCCTCCTCCACCTCAGAGCGATTTGCTCAAAGACATAGCGGCGATGACTCCAGAAGAGCTACTTGAAAACGAAGCTGATCTCTTGTTCGTTGAAAACCCCTCGCGCGGCGTCTACGAACCGCAAGAGTATACGTTTTCGCCGGTGGACAGCTGGGGCTCGTATCTCGGAGTGTCCGAACGAACGAAAGAGTCAAAAATCGATGGAAGATACGCAAGAGTCATGGAAGCGAAAGGGAAAGCGATGGAAACGAGGAAGTATCGCTCTGGATTTCTCCCCGCGGACGAAACGTACGACTTCGAGAGTTACGCGAGCGACGCGAAGGAGTTTCAAGACCGACCGATTTATCGAGACGTGACGAGAATACGTTCGGTGGGTAAAAAACAACGAAACGAGGACGAATATTTCGAGTTTGACGATAAGCGAAGGAGTAAGAACAAGAGGAAAGAGAAGAAGAAGCGTAACAGTGGTATTAATGGCAGCAGTATAAATGACGGCGGCGGCGGTGAGACTTTGGAAGACGTCGACGACGGCACGATGGGACGGAAAATGAGCTGCCGCGTTTGGCTCGTCGAAAATTTCCCTCTCAAAGTGCAAGATCTGCTCCCGGTTGTCGAAGTTGCCTCGCAAGCGAACAAGAACATGAAACGTTTTCGAAATTTACTCACAAACTGGGGAAGCGAACCGAGTAGGCAGAATTACTTTCCGGTGAAGTGTTCGATTCCAATCGCGTACACCGTACACTTTGACGTTCTTTTACACAACTTCAAGTTGCTCGCGAAAGACGAGAGCGATAGGTTACAGTTTCAGGATAAAATTTTCAACACTCCGGACGGGTACGATTTAAAAGGATTAGACGAAGCTGTTAAAGAATTAGAAGATAAATTAGATAAGCTGGAAGCGACGGCTATGGCTGAGGAGGAGCGCGAACGAGCGTTAATGGAAGAAGAAGAAGAAGAAGAAGAAGAAGAAGAAGAATCAGAGGAGGAGGATTTTTAGAGGTGGTATTAAGCAGAAACTGAAATCATAGCTTATGGACTGACTCTCTACAGTTCGATACGTGTAAATTACCTAAATACTAGTCTACAATACAACAGGTCACACGCTAAATGCTAGTACATAAAACCTGCCCCTTCTAATCTATTTATTTCTATTCCCCCAAGACGACGACGACGACGAAGATGGCGTAATACGAATCGGTTCTCCATCCGTCTGCTCGAAATACCTCTCCAACAACAAAGCAGCCGCGATGGAATCCAACTTTGGATCGTCGCTCGCCAACGACCCACGCTTCATGCTCATCGCCTCGTCGCTCGTGAACGATTCGTCGTACATTTCAACCGGAATTTTCCGTTCGGCAGTCGTGGAGACTTGCGCCAACGCCTCCGCAAACTGCTCGCACACTCGATGCATGCGAATCGGAACTTTTTTATTCTCCTTGTTCTGCGCGTTACTCTCCGTCACCTCTCGTATCTTTTCTTCGAGAAATTCCAACTCCTCTCGCGTTTGTCGTGGATATCCAACCACGTACACGTCCGCCCGTTCCCTTTCCGCCACGTCTACAATCTCTCGAATCAACTCCACTCTCGACTTGCCTTTACACAACAAACTCTCCAAAGGTCTCGGCGCGAACCCGCCGCTGGATATCGCCAACCCGGTCTTCGAGAGCCCGTAATCGATTCCCAGCGCTCTTCGCGTGGCAAAATTTTCGTTTATCGGCGCATTTTTGGCCGCCCGATTCATCTCTTCGTCGAGCAAAGACCAACTGTCGTCGTTGTTGTTCGCATTCTTCTTCTGTTGTTGTTGCTTTTTTTTCAACGCAAAAAAAATGTTCGTCTGTTTCTTCTTCTTCGTGTTATTGTTGGTGGTGGTAGTTGCGATGAAAGCGCCCCGCGATGCTGTTGTTGTTGGTATCATCGTCCTCCTGTTTGGGGTTGTTCTCGTAAGCTGTTGTTTTCCATTCTTCTTCTCAATTCTCAATTTTGTGGAGGAGACGAGACGAGTTCTTTTTTTATTTTGGTCATGGTTTTTGGTCAAAAACAACTGATGACAGACTGGTGAACAAAAGCGAATCGAGGAGAGAAGGAAATCACACTGACTGTCGAGGGAAGAAGAGCAAAAAAATAAATTTTAAAGCGGAAAAGCTCTCGTTTCTTCGTTTCGTTTCTGAGCGTATATTCCTCATAACAGCACACGTATTAAAGAGATACCAACACTAACTTTGAATTGTAAAATGGCCTCTTTAACTTCATCCGTCGCGTTCGCGATCAAATCCTCGCCGAAGTTGTCCTCGAAGACCAACTCCAGAGCGCAATTTACGAACAACAACAAATCTGCCTCCTCTTTTGGGAGAAAAAATCAATCGTTCCAAATCGTGCGCGCGGAAGGCGAGGCGGCTCCGGCGTGGTCCGCCCCGAAGTTGGACCCGAACACTCCGTCTCCAATCTTTGGCGGTTCCACCGGTGGTTTGTTGAGAAAGGCGCAGGTACGTTTATTCGCGTATATTGATAGATTGATAGTTTCCTTACGCGTAAACGCAAGCGCGCGATGGATGCTTCGGTCGGATTTTCTCCCTCTAAAACAAACTGTATCACAAAACCAAGGGAACTCTTTCTCTTGGTTTTGGTACATTTTTTCGTAGAAGAGCGGAGATATGAAAATTCGCATTCGCGCGCGTATCGTCGTTTTTACCACGGATGGAACCTATTTCTGGATTGGAAATGCATCGCGTTCGATCGAGCGCACTTTTCTCTTAACGAATATCGCACTCGTTCGACGAAAATCGTTTCGCGAGTGCGCGTGTAGAGTTGGAAATCGATCGATGATGCGCACAGAAGAGAATCGCCCGATCTCTCGCTCTCTCTTTTCTTCCTTTATTTTGTTCAAAATATTTTGTTTCAAACTAAAATTTTTCTTTTTCTCTCTTCAAATAATCAGGTTGAAGAGTTCTACGTCTTGACGTGGGAAGCGAAGAAAGAACAAATCTTTGAAATGCCGACTGGTGGTGCGGCGATCATGCGCAAAGGCCCGAACCTCTTGAAGCTCGCGAGAAAGGAGCAGTGCATGGCTTTGGTGACTACGTTTCGCGCGAAGAAGATCGCGAACGGCTGCATCTACCGCGTCTTCCCGTCCGGCGAAGTGCAATACTTGCACCCGAAGGATGGTGTCTACCCGGAAAAGGTCAACGCTGGTCGCGTTGGTGCCAACCAAAACATGCGCTCCATCGGTAAGAATACCAACCCGGTCAACGTCAAGTTCCAAGGTAAGGGCACATTTGACGTATAAATGTTGTTGTTGTTGATGAGGACGATGATGAAACACGAAAATTTGTAAACAAGAGGGAGAGAGAGTGAGAGAGAGAGAGAAGCACTTATATCAACAAAAAAACAATAAACAAATGCGATTTTGCTAGCTAAAATAATATATACTTAGTAGGGAGAGAGAGAGAGAGAAAGAAAAGATGATGATGATGATGATGATGATGATGAGCGTTGTAATCTGTGATGAAATATATCGGATTCTTTTTAAAAATAATATTTGCTTTTCTTCCCTCCTCTGTTTTCTCCTCTCCCTTTTGTCCTTTTCTTTTCTTGTTGAGAGGAAAAAAAGATCTCCTCTTGGGCCAAAAGAGAAGAGAATCTCTGGAATTTTCACCTTTTTTTTCCCTTTCTGAGAGACGAGAGTGACGTCAATTTCACCCTTTTTCTTTGAACGCGCGCAGAAGAACTTCCTCATAGTAATCACACGTAACACACAACAGCGTAAGTAAAACTGATACATCAAAATGGCTTCTTCTGTTTTGTCCATGTCCTTATCGGCGTCTCTCGCCGGCAAGAGCAAAGTCTTTTCCTCCAAGACAAACAAATCTATCTCTTCCAATAGAAAGGTCTCCAAGATCACCACGACGGTGCGCGCGACTGGCACCATGGTGGACGATAAGACCGGGATCAAGAAGATGAGAGACGGCATCAAAGAAGCCGCGGATGAGAACTTGTTGACGCCGAGATTTTACACCACAGGTACGCGTTTGTATTATTATTATTATTTGATCTCTCGTATTCTTCTTTGTCTTCTTCTTCTTCTTCGTTCGGACGAGGACGAGAGACGGCTTCGTATCCAAGATATCTTCGTCTCGTTTGGGTGGAAAAATGGGATAAGTTTTTTTTTCTCTCTCTTTCGTGAGATCGCGCGGAAGTGATCACAAAACGCGACGACCTTTTGAAGGTAAACTAACAGCATTTCTCTTCTCTGATGTGGTCCTCTTTTTCTACAACAAAACAGATTTCGACGAGATGGAACAACTCTTTTCGACGGAAATCAACCCGAATCTGGACGAGTCCGAGATCTTCTCCATCTTGAACGAGTTCAGAGACGATTTCAACCAAAAGCACTTTGTCCGCAACGACGAGTTCAAGGCAGCCGCGGACGGGATCCAAGGCGAACAAAGAAGAATCTTCATCGAATTTCTCGAGCGATCGTGCACGGCTGAATTCTCCGGCTTTCTTTTGTACAAGGAACTCGGGAGACGCTTGAAGAAAACGGCGCCAACCGTCGCGGAAATTTTTACGCTCATGTCCAGAGATGAAGCCAGACACGCCGGTTTCTTGAACAAAGCGATGAGCGACTTTAACTTGGCCTTGGATTTGGGTTTTTTGACGAAGAACAGACAATACACTTTTTTCAAGCCGAAGTTTATCATGTACGCGACGTACTTGTCCGAAAAGATCGGCTACTGGAGATACATCTCCATCTACAGACACTTGCAAGCGAACCCGGACGACCAGTTGTACCCGATCTTCAAGTACTTTGAAAACTGGTGCCAAGACGAAAACAGACACGGTGACTTCTTTTCCGCCATCTTGAAGGCGAGACCGGAATTCTTGAACGACACGGAAGCCAAGTTGTGGAGTCGATTCTTTTGCTTGTCCGTGTACGTCACCATGTACTTGAACGATCACTCTCGATCTGAATTCTACGAATCTTTGGGCATGGACACCACCAAGTTCAACATGCACGTCATCCACCAAACGAACAAAACGACCGCGACTATCTTTCCGCAAGTCATTGACACGTACAACCCGGCTTTCAAGGCTGGCTTGGACGGCATGTTGGCGGCGAACCAAAAGATGGCTGCCATCTCCAAGTCGGACGACTCTGACATCGCGAAGGCTTTGGCCAAGGCGCCGTTGTTGGCTACTTTTGCCGCCGAGTTGGTGAAGCTCATGATCATGAAGCCGGTTGACTCTGGATCTGTTGACACGAACTTGGAAGATCACCACATGGACGTCAACGATCCGGCGTTTATGTACTAAATATAGTATTTAAAAAGAGAACAACAGAAACAAACATCAAAATCATCAACACACAACAGTGAAAACGCGCGAAAAGAGTGAGGAAGGAAATTGAACGAAAAGATTCGAGAGAACACGAAGAAAGGAAGAGAGAGAGAGAAAGAGAGAGATGAAATGAGAGAGAGAGAGAGATGAAAAAAGGGAGGAGGAAGTGAGGGTGGAAAAATCGTTCGAAGAAGAAGGAGTGAGTCGCGGCGAGAAAGAAAGAAAGCTGCAGCAAAACAAACAACCATAGCAAAAAAGAAATCAACCGTCGCAACAACACCCATCGTTCGAACGTTCGATCGTGTGCACGTGTGTGTAGGTTTCGAATTTTTAATATCTAACAATACGTATATTCGAGTTTTAATCCTTCGTCTCTTGAGCAGTTTGTTCTTCTTGTTTTTCCATCATCCATTTTGTGTTTTGAGGAGGAAACGACACAAATAAACAACACCCACACCGCTTTTCACTGCGACCCTTCTTAAAACTCACGCGCGAAACCAACATGCACTTTTAAAATATATACGAATACCACCACCAACAATGTTTTCTCGCTCTCAGAGCAAGAAACAGTCCACCGAAAACGATTTGATCGCCGCCAACCGACTTCTTGTGCAACTCAAAAGGGAGTTGAACTTGAACATCGACCAGCTGGAAGTGACGCAAGAAAACTCTAAACTGGCGCACAAGAGAGCGGACTCGTTGCAAGAAGTCGCGGACAAACACGCGAAAGATTTACTGGACAGTCGAACGAAATGCGAGGAGCAAACGAAAACGATCGAGCAATTAGCGAACGCGGTGTTGAAGAGAGAGAAAGAGTTGAGCGAGAACAAAAGAGTGTTGATTTTGCAAGGAGAGGAGTTGAAAGCGGTGGAGAAGCACGCGAAAGAGATTGAAGAACGTTTGAACGAGAAGGAGAAAGAGATGAAGATTAAGGAAGAGAAGATGCGAGAAGATTTACAGGAGACGTTTAAAAGAGAACGCGAAGAGATGGAAAAAAAGGCGGAAGAGGAGATGAAATGCGAACGCGAGAAACACGTGAGTCAAGTCGAGATGTTGCAAAAAGCGTGGAGTCCCCAGAAAGAAGAAGACGAGAGGAAGAAAAGGGAGCGAGAGGAATTAGAGACGAAAAGAGAAGCTGAATTAGTGGAAATGAGGAAGGAAATCGAGCGGTTGAACGGGGAATTGAAGAAGAAATTAGAGGAAAAATCGGTGATACAATCTCCTCCTCCTCCTCCTCCTCAAAACGACTCTTCAAAAGAGGAAGTCGAAAAGTTGCGCAGAACGTGCAAAGAACAAAGCGAATCGATTCAGCGATTAGAGCGAGAAGTCGAGTCTTTAGACGACGTCATCAACGAGCAAATAGCTATGCTCGAGGAGAACGTACGACTCGACGAAAAGGCTGGAAACGAAAACGATACGAACGATGCGAAAGAAAAAGAAGAAGAAAATTCTAAAGGTGAACGAGAACAGCAACAACGCGCGCGAGAGGAGGCTGTTCACGATGAAACGCGCGCGGTTCTCGAAACAGCCGTTGCGGAGAAAAATAAACTTCTCGGCCTGAGAGATAAAGAGATATTCACTCTGAAGAGATCGATTGAAAACTTGAAGAGATCCGCCGAAGTGAAGCAGCGTAACTTTGAAGACAAACTGAGCGAAGAAATATCGAAACACGAGCTCGAATTGATGACGTTGCAGGCACGACTAGAAGCCTCGAGCGCGAGCGCGAAGCAGTATGCGGAAGCTGAAGCCGAAGCTAAACGTCGCGTGGAAGTTTTAGAGCGACAAAACTCTAAACGCATCATAGAGGAAGCGACTTTACGAGAGACGAGCGTGAAGAACGCGTCTCAACAAAAAGCGCGGCAAGAGCACGACGTGCTTTCGAAACGAGACGTATCTTTGGCAGCAGTACCAACACCACCAACAGTACCGGCCGTTACGAAGAAAAGAGACGAAAAACAAAGACAAAACGACAACGACGACGACGACGAAGAAGAAGAAGACGAATCAATCGACGAAAAAACCGAAATCGCCAACTCTTCGCAGTCCTCCTCGCCGCCCTTTAGAGACGCGAAAAAGGACGTAGCAAACTTGCGCAAAAAAGTCGCCGAGGCGAGGAAGAACGCTAAATCAGCCGCCAACTCCCCATCCTCGCCGAACACGAGCGGAATAGGAAAGTCATCTCCAAACGCGCAGAAGAAATCTGAAATCAGCGCGCTCGGTGAGCGAAGCATCGTCAAACGCGCCATAGAGGCGCAAAAAAGGGTCGAGGAAGCCGCCAAAGGTTTAAACAGAATAAACGAGAGTCAAAAGAGACTTTTTCATCATTAATTCGTTTGAACGCGATAGAAGAATAGTAAAGTTGTATGATGTAGCATGTATTATAGCAGAAAGAAAAGTAAAACGACTCAATGCTGATGCTCGAAAAGAAGAAAAAATCTTTTGTACTCGTAAAAATCAACATTATCCTCTCTGCTCTTCTTAATACAACAACAAAGTATCATCATCATCCACGCGCAGCAGCAGCGAAGACAGAGGAGTAGTGGTCAAGGATTCAACGTAACACGTTATAACACACGGGCGCACGCACACACACACAGAGAGAGAGAGACAGAGAGAGAGAAAGAAGAAGATGACTGTCGAACAGCAGCAAGATATGGATAATAATAATATCATCGCCGATGATGGTGAAAGAAAACCGACGATAAAGTTCAATCCGTTGCCGAAACACGCACAAAATAACAAGAAACACAAGCGAGTGAAACCCCCGAAAATGGACGACGAACAGAAAAAGCTCGCGCAGGCGAGGATAGACAAGCAAATGAACGAAGGGTTCGAGAAGATTTTTTTCCAAAAGATGTTGGAAATTTGCAAAGAAGGAGGACCGAAGCGAGTCGTGCCGACGGGTGAAGAAGGGAAGACGAAAGCGCGAGCGAGTTTGGAGGAGGTGAAGGAGTTCGCGGTGAATTACGTGAAACACGCGCCGCCGTTACCGCCGAAAGCGGAGTTACCGGCTGGGAAAGCCATGCGACACGCGTTGATGTATTATTACGGATTTGACTTTGTGGAAGGGACGATGGTTCCGCCGATTAAATACGGAGAGTGTAACTGGGACGAAGGTATTCCGCACGAAAGCGCGCACAGAGTGTTCATCGACGCCTTTCGCATGCGCGTGGAAGACGAGTTGGTGTTTGCAAACAACGTGCACGGGAACGCGAAAGATGTCAAGTTAGGGACCATTAAGTTTGGGCCGCAAGCGAGAAACGATTTCGCTACGTTTTTGAGGAAAGCTCGAAAAGGCGTAAACGGGCAACCGACCATGTTGCCGTCGTGGTGGAAGAAAGAGGACGATAAGATTTGTGAAGAGGCGGAAATTTTGCACGAACGATTTCAAAAAGCAGACGCGAAAGCGTTGTACGGTGAAGAGTTCCAAAATCTTCGAGTGCTCGGAGAGTTGGTGTTGGGGACGCCGATCGGCGCCGGCATTCCGTACGAAGCCGATTTCGATATTTTCAAAGACAAACAAGGGGTGTACTGGCACGATGTGGACCCTTCGGTGGACACGGTTCCGAAACCTCCCTCGAAAGGAAAACAAGTGGACAAGAAGGAGTTATCCAAGGAGAGGATTAAGGAGGAGTTAGACTACGTCGTCAAAGGACGCAAATAAAAGAGCGAGAAGTTCAAAACAGCTGCGCATTCATCAATCAATTTAAAATGGATGATCTTATTCTTCTATCATTTTTACGCTACTTTACTTACACCAATCAACGCGTCGCACTCTCGACAAAAGTGATACGAGTCTGGAATTGGACACGCTAACAAGGAAATCCCAAACGTCACGATCGCCGCCAAAACGTTCGCCGTTCCCGATTTTTGCTCCACGTCTGTGAGAACTTCCTTTTGACACCTGTAACACTGCAACATCATCGGCGCGTGATTTCCAGGCCCGAGAAATATCGGGCCTGGGTTATCCTCGGGAACGCCGATCGCCGGTGGTACGTACCGTGGTCGCGGGTCCACGACCTGGACGATTTGTACCTGTTCTCGAGGATGTTGTTTGACTTGTTGTTCTCGATGAAAATGTTGTTTCGCGGTGACTCCTCCTTTTGTTTTCTTTTTCTCTTCTCGTTCTTCTCTTCCCTCGTCGTCTGGTTGTCGCTGCTTTACGCCGTCGTCGTCCGGGTAGTAACTCATTCTGTTCTTCTTCTTCTTCTTTCTTTCTTTCTGCTGATCGTCGTCGTCGTATTGTGATGTGTGGTGTGTATCTAAACGCTGTGCAAAAAAAAAAGCGTGCCTTGAAGCAGTTTTGTTTTGAAGAACAAGTTCGTTGAAAGTCACTGAAAATTTTAAAGTCAATAATATACTAGTACATACAATCTAAGCGGACTATTCGTTCTCATCATCGTCACCTTCATCATCGGTGGTTTGTGACTTTTTCTCTCGTTCTTCTTCTTTTCCCAAGCCAAACCAGCTGTCTAACGTACCTGCGACGTATTCTACCACGTTCCCGCCTTCTCCTTCATCCACGGAAGAAGACTCGACGAGCAACGAACTGTTTATGCGACCGCTCAACAAGTCGCTCGTTCGCACGACGAGCGCTCTGACTTGCGTGGCAGCGGCTTCTCTCTCGGAAACGCGAAGTAACTCGGTGTCTAACAATATTTTCTTTTGCGCTTCGAGTTGCTGACGTAAATCGAGGACGCGAGCGGTGAGCTCTTGAATATGGTCGCTTTGAATGACGTCGCCTTCGTTGATATTCAAGTTGATAACGGTTGAAGTCTCCGGAGTCTTTTCTACGACTACAGGAGGTGCTTCTCTCGCTTCGAGAAGCGCTCGTGCAGATTTCGCGGCTTCCTCTCGAGCTTTTGATAACGACTCTGTCGTTTCTGTCAAGAGAACTTTCGATTGCGCAACCTCCTCTCGGGCTCGCGCCAACGCTTCTTCGGTTTCATTCAACGTTCGTTTCAACAGTTCAATTTCAATATTCAGTTGCGTAATCATAAATGCGTTTTCGTTTTCGGATGCGCTAGTTGTCTTCACAGCGGACGAGAGATCTAACAACGCTTTTTCAGAGGATGCCTTGGCTTCGTCGCGTTCGGTTTGTGTCGTTAAGAGTTCCTCGCGAGTTCTTCTCAACTCTTTCTGGCGCAAGTCGCTCTCTTCTCGTTTGTCTCTCAAAGATACCTCTAAAGACTTGACGGACGCTTCCAAAGCGGTTATTTTCTGCCGCAACGCGTCCTTTTCGAGGGTGGTTTCTTTTTGCATAGATTGAATCTCTCGTTCGTGTTCTTCTTTCATTTCTTTATCTTTATTGTCATCGTCGGCGTTATTTTCTACCGACGACGTTTGCGTTTCCGCCTCTGCGGTTATTGCTTTCTGTTGCTTTGCTGCTATCATCTCTTCCATCACCAACTTACACTTTTGCAACTCTAATTCATTCGCTTTTAACTCGTCCGAAACTTTCGTCATCACGTCGTCGTGTTCCTGCGCCAACTTCAACTGCTCCGTGTATTTCTCCGTGACTTTTTCCAACTCACTCTCCTTCGCCTCGTTTGCGTTTCGTATGGATTCGCACGCGTTTTCCAACTCTTCAATTTTCATCCTCGACGCTTTGATCTCTTCCTCGTGTTCCGTTTTCAACGTTTTAATCTTCATCTCCAAATCTTTTTGTTGCAACTCAGCCTCGTTTGCTCGCGTCTCTGAGACTAAAATCGCTGATTCGATGTCCGATTTAAACTTCTCCGTCTCCGTCTCTCGCTCCTCTTGCAAATCGGACAACTGTTGGTTCACCTCTTGCAACTGTTGCTCCGAACTTCTCAAGATGTTCTGCAACTTTTCCTCTTTCTCGTTCGCAGTCGTTTCATTTTCATATTTCGCCTTTTCGAAATCTTCCTTAAGCTTCTTGCACTCTTTCAACGCTTTCTCGTGCGCCGTTTGCAGCTCGAACAGTTTTCCTTTCAACTTTTCCGTCGAGTGTATTCTTCGTTCGCGTTCTAATTTCAACTCTCTCAGAGCCATCTCCTCGGCCGTTCGGTCTATTTCTTTCCGTTCTTTCGAGTCGAGTTCGAGCAATTGCGCTCGCAACAAGAGCATCTCCGTCTTCATCTTTTGCATGTCCTCCGGCGAAGGTGCCGGCGATAATAACTGTATTCTTTGGTTGTTGTTTTTGTTGTTGGAAATATCTCGAAACGTCGTCGCAGCTCCAGCTGTCGCGGCTAACTTTTCGTTCTCTCTCCTCAATTTCATCACGTCCTCTCGTACGCTCTTTGCTTTATCTTTATACTCTCCTCTTCGCGTGGATTGGAGCCAGTGTAAACTCTCTTGGAAACGAGGCGACTGGAAATCAATCGATGATGATGATGATGAGAACACATTATTAGTAGTATTCTCATTCGAAGAAGAAGGCGTCGCTGGTGTCTTTCTCCCTCCCATTATTTCCTCTGTTACTACTACTAACTTACGATGTTGTTGTTGTTGTTGGATAAATAGTGCGTGTGCGTGTGTGTGTGTGCGTGTTTGTGTTCGTGTGTGCGCTTAAATGAAGGGAGAAAAAATGAGGCGAAAGTGTTGTGATTCTCTTTCTCTTTGTGTTGTTCCCCTGCTTTTTAAAGGAAGATGAATTTTTTTTTTTGCTTCAGATTTTAAAAGTGCACGCAGGAAGAAAATATCTCCCGCTCTTTCTGCGCCTTTCGTTTGAAATAATACGAAAGGTTTGACTTTCTTCAGAAAATTCACACGCGCAACACACACACACACACTTTAAACACGAGACAGTCAGATCTCTTCTTCTTCTGTTTCTGCGAAGGAGAATAGGTGCGCACACTCTCTCTCTCTCTTTTCTTTTTCTTCAACAGTTCTTCTCTCGATCTGTTCTTTCACGAGGCGACGACATAGAGAGAATTATATTTATATTTGAATCAAAGCGAAGACTTTTCTATAACGGTTTCGACGTGTGATGCGTGTCGTCGTCGTCGCCTCAATTTTTGTGAAACGACGGACGTCGCGCGCGCGCGCGTCTCTTCTCGTTTCTTTACTTTTCTTGCGTTTCTCTTTCGAAAAAGAACGTTGTTCTTTAGTATCGCGCGATCTGATCTGATCATCGATCCGATCATCGATTGATCGTCGTCTTTATAGTCTCTTCAACACATCGTCGTCGTCAAAAATTGAGAGAGGGCGGTCGTCGGTGTGTGTGTTTGAAATTTGAACCAAAAGACTGATTTTAGTCGTCGTGGAAGTTCCGAAAAAAGACACGAAAGCAAAGAAAAAACGACGAACCGTCGTTTTTATTTTAAAATACTTTGACTTTTAAGAAGACGAAACTTTTAAGACGGTTCGAGTATTCACACATCAATACTCATCATCATCGTCGTCACCAGAAAACGACGAGAGAAGAAAAAACGTGACTGACCAAATCCTTTATCTTCTTCGTTTACGATGGTTTTACTCGTCAGACGGACAGTCATCAAACAGACAAAAACAGACTCTTGTGTAAAAAGTAATTAATAGTTGTTTCTGAAAGAAGAAGAAGAAGAAAAACAACCAAAAAAAAATGATGTTGACTCAGAAAAAAATTTTGCCTTCCTCGTTGTCCTCAAAGGTGTCAAATAATAAAAGCGGAGGACGAGGGGTCGGTCGCGTCGTCGTGAAAAGGAGAACGATAACAAAACGTAATAATGATAATAATAATAATACAATTTCCGCGGTGTTTGAACGATTCACGGAACGCGCGATCAAATCAGTCATGCTGGCGCAGTTGGAGGCGAAGGAAAACCCGAGTTTGACTGAAGTGACGCCGGCGTGTTTGGTCATCGGCTTGATGGTGGAAGCGAAGGACGACGGGGAACACGGGTTTTTGAATACGGGCGTTTCCGTCGGCAGAGCGCGCGAGGTTTTGAAAGACATCGCTGCTGCTTCTGCGTCCGCGTCTGCCTCTCTCGACGACGACGATTCAGACGACGACGACGCGAAGAAGGAGAAGCCGTCGCCTAAACCGGCGGCGAGAAGTCGTCCAATCGCGCCCGGCAAAAAATCTTCCTCCGGATCGAACGACGTTCCGTTCTCCAAAGGGTCGAAGGTTTTGTTTCAACAAGCTTTAGAGTTATCGGAGACGATGAATATTGGATACATCGCTCCCGAACATTTGTGCATCGTCGCGTGTAATACGTTCGACGACGACGAGATTGTCGCCTTCTTTGAAAAGCTCGGCATCGATCGCACCGTTTTAAGAAACGCCGCGAATGCAAAATTAGAAGCCGACGGCGAATTAACAGGCTCGACGTCTTCGTCTATGTCTGGCGATAATAATAGCAATAATAATAACAACAACAAGACTGGTTTACAAGCGAAGCGACCGTATCAGTCAAACACGCAGCAAGGGAAGTTGGTGCAAGACGATCCCGCGCAACACGCAGGCGCGGGGGCAAAAGAGTCCGCCTTGGCAAAGTTCGCGTTCGATTTGACTGAAAAAGCGCGCTCCGGAAAAGTTGATCCAGTCATCGGCAGAGAGGAAGAAGTCACGCGCTGCATACAAATCTTGGCGAGAAAATCAAAGAACAACCCGATTTTGTTAGGTGAGCCGGGAGTCGGTAAAACTGCCATCGCCGAAGGTTTAGCGCAACGCATCGTCGCTTGCGACGTTCCGTCACATTTACTCGGAAAACGAGTGTGTTCATTAGATATTGGTTTAATCATGGCTGGTGCGAAAGAGCGTGGCGAGTTAGAATCAAGAGTGAAAGAGATTTTGCAAGAGGTCGCGGACGACAAAGATATCATCTTAGTCGTCGATGAAATTCATACCATGGTCGGCGCGGGCGCCGTGAACGGTGGCGGCATGGACATTTCAAATCTCATGAAGCCAGCGCTCGCGAGAGGCGAGTTGAGTTGCATCGGATGCACGACGCTCGACGAACATCGAAAGTATTTCGAAAAAGATCCCGCTTTAAACAGACGCTTTCAACCAATCATCGTGGAAGAACCTACCGAGGAAGAAGCCGTGGAGATTTTGTTCGGTATACGCCATAAATTCGAATACCACCACAACTGTAAGTTCACGGACGAGGCTATCCGCGAGTCGGTTCGAATCTCCTCGCGTTACATTTCCGATCGGTTTTTACCAGATAAAGCGATCGATTTGATGGATGAAGCGGGGAGTCGCGCAAAGATGCTCAGTTACGAAAAGAGGCAAAAAGACGTCGCCGAAGCCAAGCGATTGGAAAAGGAAAGCGGGGAAGAAGAAGTCATCACCGCACCAAACGCGGAACTCATCAGTTTATGGCAAGAACACAAAAGCATCACACTCGCAAAGAACCAAGCCGCCGAGGCTGGTTTGTTCGAGGAAGCTGCGACTTTGCGAAAACGCGAGCTTGAAGTCACCGAACGCTTAGAGGCGATGGACGTGAACGCCAAAGGCTTATCGCTCACAAAAAGTAACGAAAACCTGATCGTCACGGAGAATGAAATCGCCGAGGTTGCCACGGCGTGGACTCGCATCCCGGTGACAAAAATGACGTCGGATGAGTCTGTCATCTTGCAAGATATCGACAAGAAGCTCACAAAGTCTGTGATTGGACAAGACGTCGCCGTGCAAGCGGTCGCGCGATCTCTTCGAAGAGCGAGGTGCGGATTAGCGAATGAAAACCGTCCAATCGCGTCGATGATGTTTGCTGGCCCGACTGGTGTGGGTAAAACCGAGTTGACGAAAGCATTGGCGAGAGAATATTTCGGCGACGAAGAGTCTATGATTCGTTTGGATATGTCCGAATACATGGAGAGGCATACGGTGTCAAAGTTGATTGGCGCGCCGCCTGGCTACGTCGGTTTCGACGGCGGTGGCCAACTGACAGAAGCCGTGCGCAAGAAGCCGTTTTCGGTCGTCTTATTCGATGAAATCGAAAAAGCGCACCCAGACGTCTTCAACGTCATGCTTCAAATGCTCGAAGACGGTCGATTGACAGATTCAAAAGGTCGAGTCACGTCGTTTCGAAATACAATCATCATCATCACTTCAAACGTCGGGAGTCAAGTGATTTCGAAGAACGGTGGCGGTGGCTTAGGCTTCGATCTCTCCGCGTTCGAGGAGAATCCAGGAGAGGCTGCGTATAATACCATGCGCGACAAAGTGCTCGACGAGATGAAAAATCACTTCCGTCCGGAGTTTTTGAACCGTTTGGACGAGATTGTCGTCTATCGCCAGTTGGATCAAGAGGACGTCTCGAAAATCTCCGCGTTGATGTTGAACGAAACTGGAAGTCGATTGCACGAGAGAAATATCGGCTTGGCGTTGACAGAAAGCGTCATGGCGCATTTACAAAAGGAAGGTTTCGATCAAGCTTGGGGCGCGAGACCAATGCGCCGAGCGGTGCAACAAATCATCGACGATAACGTCGCGGAAGCCGTTTTGACTGGCGAGATTGGCGAAGGCGAAACCGCTTTGGTCGATTTCAACGCCGAGGAAGCGAAAGTTTTCGTCTCTAAGTTCTCCTCGGTAAACGATGATCCTCGATGCGTGTATAAATACGAAGCCCCAGTCGTAGAAAAGAAACCGGTGGATGTTATTTCTAACCGGCCGACGAATAAGACGCCGAAACTTGATACTACCAACGACGTCGAGTTCGTATAAAATATTATATTATTATTAGGAAGGAGGAGGAAAAGAAAAGTGTCTTCACTTTAATAAAAAGAGAGATAAAAAAAAAGAGAGAGAGAGATAAAGAAGGAGAAAGAGGGTAACTTGTCATTACCACCACCATCCTACCTTCTCTTTCGCGTTTGTTGTAAATACATAAAGTTTGTTGTAAAAAGAGTCATTCTTATATTATATTATTATTATCACGGACCTCCTGTACTTCCTGCTGTCTGATACTTGCCATACTGTGTGTGCTCTCTGTCTACTCGTATTTTTGAAAAAAAACTCGCCGTGCGCCATACACTCGTTTTATTATTTCACTGCTGCGTGCTCTAATCGTTTCTTTTCTCTTTCTGTAAATCTTTTCCTGCGACGACAGAAATAGACGCACAAAAACGCGCGACTGAGGCGAAGAAAAAGAGAGAAACAGCCAATTGACGAACGAGAGGGAAAGAGAGAGAAAGAAGGAGAAGAGATTCAGCGCGACGACGAGAGGAGCGGAGCGCATTGAGAGGAAGAAGAATTCTTTCTTATCATCATCATCGCAAAAAAACAAATTTAGAAGTAAAGAAAGATGTCGTCGAGCAAACCGGTGCACCCTTCGGATTTGAGAAACATCTTGAAGGAAAAACACGCGCAGATGGAAACGATGAAAGAACAACTGAAAGATCCAAACAAAAAGAAAGGCGGTGGTGGTGATAATGCTCCAAGTGGTGTCGGTGGTGGACTCAAATCGCCTCCGACGTGGAAAGTTGTTTTAGTCGTCGTGATCGTCTCCTTGTTAGCGTTAGCGTCGAACCAGTTTCGCTCGGCTGAGAAAGGCAGTCGAGGGAACAGATCGGACGCGGAACACATAAACCCGAACAGAGCGACGAGGAAGTGGGGTTCAGCGTTGAATTTCGAACGAGTTGACGGGAAGAAGTGGAGCACGGAGAGGATTTTAAAACACTTCCACTTGAAAAATCCATCCGAGTTGGTGTTTAGCAAACCGAGCGGGACGTTCGATGAGTTTATAGAAGCCATCGAAGACCCATCGTCGCACGTGGTGACTTTAGACGTCTCTAGAAGCGTGACGTATGATTCAAAAACCGGAAAGCAATACGAAGTGCCGGTGATTTCGAAGTCATCGTACCTTCCGGTATCGAAAGCGAAAGGAGGGATGACGTTTGACGAGGCCGTCAACGCGTTTATTCGCATGGCGACGCAGAAAGGATTACACATTCGGTTCCACGATCCGAGAATATTCAAAGCGGCTTTGAAAATGTTAGACGTCGAGGTAGATTACGGTAGATTACCGGGACCGCTTTTGATTGAAGCGGAGGTTTTGCCCGGTCCAGAAGCCGTGTTGCCGGAGATGTCCTGTCAAATGTTGTATCCCGAGACGTATCCGGGAGGACAGCCGCCGAAAAATTTAAAAGCGGTACAGGTGTCATCTCTGACAGATGGGACCATCGTCGTCCCGTTCGATCCGGTATCGTTCGTCGGGGCAGTATTCGACCACGTCCCTGGTGCGATATTAATGCTCGGCGTGGCAACCATGCATCCGTGCGACGACGAGGCGATCATACCGAGACCGGGACCGTCCCAAGGCGAACAACTCGGATCGTTTTTAGGCGAAGATGGAATCGAACTCACCGCGGAGGAAAACGCGGAAATCGATCAAGACGAACTCATGCGAGTGATTAAACACACCGCAAATGCCATGGTTGGCGACGACGGGAGAGGACGAATAGGAAAATCAGCTTTAGATGAAGTTTCGTGGAAGACGAACAAAAAGGAGAATCGAAAACTTTTGCAGTTGGACGCGTTGAACCAACTTTCCGTGGAGGAAACCGAATTAGTCGCCTTGAAAGACCTGTCCTACCCGAGCCGCGTGGTGCAGTTTTCGGATTTTCCGACTGGATACGGCGAATACGACGTCCACGCCGCGGCAAAACAGTTACAAATGACGAAAGGTTTGAGTTGGGACACTGGGAGCGACGCGATGGCGTTGTTGAACAACGGCACGTTCACCGGCGACGTGTGGTTTCCGGTTTCCGCGTGTTATTTAGGTAAAGGTGGAACACACCCGGGGTATTTGAGTGAACTCGCGGCAACAAAATTAGGCTACACAATTTTCATTCGCGGCCCAATCATGTGGTCCGACGCCGAGGTCAGAAACACGCTGCGGAAAGAACTCGACTCTGGGAAAACCGCCTTTGCGGGAGACTTTACCAACTTACCGTACGGGGATTACATCGAAAGGATGGAAGTGTTTTACAATCTCGAACCTCCGGCGCCACCGGCGAGGAACCCGGAGAAGAAGAAAGGCAAGAAAGGATGATGATGACTGTATACATTTCTGTTGTGTAATATAAAAGTAAAACTAAAATAACGACACAAACACTCACTCTGTCTCACTCCCTCGCTCATTTCTTCCCATAAATTTTCCATCCTTTTTCCCTCTTCACCTTCATAAATTAGCCCACACACATTTAACGGAGTATAAAATATGGTTCTTAAGACTGAAAACTGCTCGTGGTCGGGCCTCCGCGTCTACCCGGGTCACGGTACGTATTCGTAAACGTATATTGATTATTTCCTAGTTTGGACGCTTCGTTCAATTCGCATACGGATAAACGCGCGCGCTTTTGATGGATGTTTCCAGGGGCTTTTCCCGCTAAATTTTCAAGGGAGTTTGACGACTTTGGCGAGGGAAATGGGGCCTAGAAAAGCACATCGCGGTGTACTGGTGGCGCCTTTGCGACGCGATATCGACATCGAATCCGTTGGATTCAGCTCGAGAGAGTATTTGCGCGTGTCTTTTAAGCGCAAACAAATGCGTTCAAGGGTGGTGGTCGATGGCGTTTGCTGGTTTCCGCGCGCGCGCGATTCTTTTTTGCTCGTTCTTTTCCTCCGCCTCAATAAGGGCTCTGTTTTGAAAGCAAAAAACGGAGAGAGAACAAACAATCTAATCTCGTCGTCGTCGTCGTTTAGAAAACGACTCACTCTCGCTGTTTACTGACTTCGTTTCCTCCTTCTTTTCCTTCTCGCATCATCAACAAAACAAGGCATGAGAACGTACCTCAGAGACTCCAGAACGTTTTTGTTCCTCAACGCGAAGATCAAGTCTTTGTTCGGGCAAAGAAAAAAGCCGGCAAGAATCGCGTGGACGACGGCGTATAGAAAAGAGCACAAAAAAGACCAATCGACGGTTGTGAAGCAAAAGAAGAGAAAGATCAACAAGAACGCGAGTAAGCGATCGTACGTCAGCGCGTCTTTGGAAGTTTTGACGAAGAAGCGCCAGGAAAAGCCGGACGTTCGCGCCGCGGCGAGAGCGCAAGCGTTGAGAGAAATCAAGGAGAGAAACGCCAAGAAGAAGGGCGGGAAGAAGTAATCGTCGTCTGATTAGGACACAAAAACCTCCTCTCGTCGTCTGAATCGTCGTCATTTTCGCTCGCTTCTGACGAGGTGTGTGTTGTGTGTTTCTTTACTCGTAGCGAATCACCTGCCTTTAGTTTAATAATATATAGTTTAATAATAAATGAATCCACTCCAAAAGCTTTTTTCACAGACAGACAGACAGAGGATCTCAATTTTGAAACCTTTCTTTTTCGCTTTTTTTCGTGGTTCAAAAAAAACGGCGCTTCGCCTTCATTTTTTTAACCAATCAACGCGCGCGCGCGTTTTTTGTAGTTGTTGTTGTTGTTTAAATAGGGGGATAGATAGTAAGAACGACGCAGTAAACGAAGACTGTTATCAACAGAAGAGATTTCTATTCTTTGTCCTTCCTTCCTCTCGATCGAACATCGTCGAAACGCGGGAAAACAAATAATTACTCGCGTTAGAAAAAGAAGAATATACCTTTTCGGGTTGGTTGTGGGCGTGTGCTTCAAAATTCGGTAGAAAAAATTAATAACACAGAACACGCTTTGCTGCTGCGATGGTTTTACATCACGCGCCGTTGCTGATGAAGCACTTCAGCGAAATGATTGCCTTCAGTCAGGAAGATATGATGATTTTAGGGTTGAACATGCTCGTCTGCATCGTCGTCTTCTTCATAATGAAAAGCATCAGAGGGTCTCAAACGCACAGTTGGTATCTGACGTTCTACGCGAGTTTCGTGTCTTCTTTCGTCGGTTTGTATTTTGGATATCACTTACTACACGATGGATTCACATCGACGATATCGAACGAGACGGTGATTTCGAGGTACATCGCTTTATTCTTCATCGGGTATTGCGTCATGGATTTGGTCGTCGGAAGCGTGCATTATGTGGAAGAGATATCCTTCGAAGACGGGTGGATCCATCACCTGTTATACATCACCATTTGTTATTTCTTGCTCCACCACGAGATGACGGCGTTTTTCGCCGTGGCGCTGATTGAGGAAATACCGGTGGTTTTGTTATCTTTCTTTGAAGTCAGGAACAAACAACGTCCGTCTTTATTGTTTGGCGTGTTGTATTTCCTAACGCGAGTAGTCTTTCACACGGTATTAATTTACAAAGTTGGACAATTTTCGCACTTTGTTTTGTTCTCGGGAATGGTCTTGCTCACGTGGCACGTGAAAGTTTTCCAAAAGTGGGTGCGAGGGTATCTCATGCGCTCCGCGTCCAGGAAACGGATGAAATACAGACATAAAATGCTCATCATGTTGAGCATGCTCATCGCGCAAGTGTTGGTGCACTCGTACGCGATGTGGGATTTAGTCACGCAAAAGTACGAGGATCATCACCAGGATTCGATACCCGTCATCGCTTTACACGGCGCCATATTTCTCTACTTTATGACGTTATTCGGCGTTATGATTCACGACGTGTACTGTCAAAATTTCATCATGACGTCGATTGGGAAGAAGAAAATCATTTACAACATCAGCTGGGAAGACCCAGCTATCGATCATAAGGTCATGCACATGAACGAAGACGACGTCGTGTTGACGATTTCTTCCGCCGGGTGCAACGTTTTAGATTATTTGTGCGAAGGGCCAAAAAAGATTATCGCGGTGGACATGAACGCGGCGCAGTTACACACGTTAGAACTGAAGTTGGCGTGCATCAAAGCGTTAACCTGGGAGCAGTTTTTCGCCATTTGGGGTCGATCCGATTACAAAGTTTTCATCGCGGTGTACAAATCGAAGCTTCGTAAGTTGCTCCAAGCGGAAACCGCGGAGTTTTGGGATGCAAACACGCACTTGTTCCGCGATAACTTCATGTATGCCGGAACATCTGGTTTGATGGCGAAGATTTTGTGCGCACCGTTATGGTTAGCCGGCGTGCACAAACGTATCGTGAGCGGAGAAGATGTCGGCGGCGACCGCGGCGGATTCTTCTTCTGGTGCACGATGAAGATCTGCTCCTTCACCACGCTCTGGTCGTGGATTGCCCCGTTAGGTGGTGTTCCAATCGAACAACTCAACTTAGTCATGCGTAATCCGGAGGTATTTGTGGAGCGCTTAGAGGAAGTTTTAACCACGCGAATGTGGAAAAGAGGAAACTACTTTTATTACGGGTACATTGTCGGCGAGTTTTCGCCAACGTGCTGCCCCAGGTACTTAGAAAAGAAGAATTTCAAGTCTTTGAAGGAGCGCACGGACCGAGTGGAGTTATTTCACGGCACCTGGGCGGATGCCGCAGAAAAGGAAGGCCCGGGATCTATTACCATTGCATCCTTGCTTGATTCTATGGATTGGATGCCGCATCAGATGATTGCGGAGAACATTTCGAAAGTAGTCACCGGAATGGATAAAGAGAGAGGAAGGATTTATTGGAGATGTTTTGGTGATCGCGTGCACTCACCGGTGCTCGGACACCTTCGCGCCAACTTAGTCCCGGATTACGATCGCGTCGGGTGGTACTTGACCACGTTCATCGGTCCAACTCCGGAGAATTACGAGCCGAAAATGATTACTTTGAACGGCACGAACAGGAGCATTTCCAACACGATCTTTGACGATATGTTGGTCATGTATGCCATGGCTAGTCACGGTTTGAGCTCAAACAAAGACGTGAAGAAGTTTTATAAGTCTCAAGGCACTCGATACGACGGCTTTCGTGAAGCTTTGTTGCCACACAGAGACGTTTTCATGCAATACGTCGTTCCGTGGACAAAGATGCCAAAGACGTGGATTTCGGTCGGATGCGGCACGGCGAGGGATATCGAATTTGTCACCGAACATATTCGCGAATCGAAAACGAAAGTGTATTTGTGCGATTTATCGGATGCTTTGTTAGCCATGGCAAAATCTCGAGTGAAGGCGCTCGGTTTGACTAAACAAGTTGTTTTCATCGAAGGCGATATCAACGCCGCGGAGACGCAAAAGAAACTTCCAGCTGAAGTGGATTTGGTGACGTGCTCGTATTGCTTGACGATGATTCCTCCGTGGAGAGAGGCTTTGAAGACGATGAAAGATCTCGTCGCGCCGGGCGGGAACTTGTGTTTGATTGATTTCACCTTGCGCGAAGGCGTCGAGGATAGGTGGGATCAAAGATTGTACAAGTGGTGGTTTGCGCACGACGGCGTGTATTTCAATCGCGCGCACGTCGACTTTTTGGAACAACAAAGAGATTTAGAAACCGTGTGGTATTCTGAAAACGAAGGCAGAGTACCGTACACGCCGTTTATGCCTACGCATTACATGTATTGCGCGGAGAAGATTTCCATCGAGAAGAAGAAAACCAACAATCGTCGCATAAATGGCCGGTCGCCTTCGCCGACGCCTCGAGCTTCGCGAGGTTCTGCGGCGTCTTCGGCTAAGAAGACTGCTACGAAAAAAAGTGGCAGCGGCGGTGGTAAGCGTCGATCGATGTCTCCTACGCCTCGTCGCAACACGCGAAGAACGCAATGATACTATTAAGACACATTACTAGATATTGAGAGAGATAATAATAATAAATATAAAAGGGGAGAGCGGAGAGAGAGAGAGAGAGAGAGAGAGAGAAAGAGAGAGAGAGAAAGAGGGAGAGAGATTATATTTAGCGGTATGAAGACGTGCATGTATTAGAAATAATCGTGTACCGGTATTGAATAACACACACACATACGAGTCTACATCACACGTAGCTGTTCTTAAAAAAATTCCGCAAAACCAAAATTGGAATAAAGCTCGCCTCTCCGGCTTTAACAGAATAGAGGTACACACGACACATCATCAACACCAACAAAACGCAAAATAAAGCAGAGAAAAGATGGGTTTGGATCCTCTCGAGCATCGCAACACGGTCGACCCGCTCGCGGAGCCAAACATGGAAATCGTAAACAACAGCGTGAACGAATCCTACCCCTCTTCGCCGAGGCATTCCGGCAGCCGAGAGAATTCCGCCGACCGCCCGAGAGGAGGGTCTCCAGACTCTTCTGGGTCTTTCGAATTCACCAACAAAGGCGGGGATTCCGACCGCGATTCTTCTCAAGGCGCGGATTCCTCCCAAGGCCAATCCAATCCAGGGTCGAAAAACTACAAAGAATACGTCGGGAGACATTTGACTTCGGAACTTTTATTCTCGGCGTCGATTGGGAATTTGAAAAGAATTAAACGGTGCTTAGAAAAAGCGGGGAAAAGCATCACGTCGGAACCGTACCAAGATTATGATTTGAGAGCACCTTTACACATCGCGTGCGCGGACGGATCGTTCGCGATCGTGGATTATTTAGTAAAGAATGGGGTGGCGATTAACGCCGTCGATCGATGGGGAGCGACGCCGTTGGAGTGCGCGGTGTTTGGGAACCACGGAGAAATTGTAAAGTACATAGAACAAAACGGGGGGAAGATTAAAGATAGATTGACGGGTACTTTAGTGAAGCTATCGGACAGTCACTTGTCTTCGGTCGCTGCGCCACAGTTGGCGAATTCGTCGAACATTTTCTTGCCGCAAGACGCCATGGCGTGGGAGATACCGGAGGAGGAAATCGTGGATAAGGAAAATATCGGGTCCGGGGCGTTTGGGATCGTCATGAAGTGTAAATGGAGAGGAACGCCGGTTGCGATTAAACAAATTCACAAGCATATGGCAGAGGACGAGATCGCGAGAGTTGAGTTCTCGTTGGAGTTGAAGGTCATGCGTCAGTTGCACCATCCAAACATCGTCCAATTTTTAGGCGTCATGATTTCGAGCGAAACGAGTCAAGTGTCCATCGTTTCCGAGTTCATGCAAGGAGGGAGTTTAGACCACTTATTTCGTTCCGGGAAGTTACTTTCTTTGTGCGAAGCGGCAAACATGGCGTTAGATTGTGCGAGAGGGATGGCGTACTTACACGGTCGCGTGCCGTTACCGGTGATTCATCGAGACTTGAAACCGGGAAATTTGATGTTGACGAGAACCGGACGTTTGAAAATAGGCGATTTCGGTTTGTCGAAAACTTTATCCGTGCGAAACAAGATTCCAAACTCGACGGTTTCTCAAGAACCGTTCGTTTTGACCGGCGAAACGGGCAGTTATCGATACATGGCGCCGGAGGTTTTCCGACACGAATTCTACGGCACCGCCGTGGATGTCTACGCCGCCTCCATGATTTTCTACCAACTCTTCTCCGGTCAACAACCGTTCTCGAACGTCAATCCCATCCACGCGGCGCGAGCAGTCGCTACCCAAGACACTCGTCCACCGTTGCATAACGGGTTAATGCCGAAAGAATTTATGACGTTGGTGAGAAACATGTGGAACCCGATCGATAAGAAAAGGCCGACGTTTTTCAACGTCATCTCTTACCTCGACCCGATCGTCGAGAAGTTGAGAGAGGAAGCCGATAATAAGAAGAATAACGCAGGGTGCGGGTGTGTCATATCTTAACCAAGGATCGATCGATTGAAGAAGTAAAGAAGAAGTAAAGAAGAAGTAAAGAAGAAGTAAAGAAGAATAGCGAGAAAGTAGAGAGAGAATGAAAAATATGAAAGAAGAAGAAGCAAAAATCGCAAAATTCCATATCATCAATTTTATAAAACCCGAACGAATCACAAATTTATACTGCACAAATTATAGAGTAAAGTAACGGATCTGCTTTTTTCTTCGCCGCGATAAGAAAGAAAATTATCTAAATACGAACGATATAATAATGGACGCATCAACGGACGAAGAAGAGTACGAGTACGACGCGGACGCCGTCGACACTTCCGACGATTACGAAATGTACGGGGAAGAAGATACCAGCATCGATGATCAAGAAGATATCTTAGGAGACGACTTGCTCTCCGAAGATGAGGACGAGGACGACGATTTTGAAGACGACGGCGAGGAGTTGGACGGCGATTTCGACGCCGCCGCAGAAGAGGCGGCGACGCAAGCGGCAGCCACGAAAGCGGCGTCTTTGAATTCAGCCGCCGCGGCATTTGTCCCCGGTGGTGGTGCTGGTGCAGCTGCTGCACCGCCGCCGCCGAGACCACCGCCGCAATTTCCAGGCCAAGGGGGAGGGCAACAACCTCCCTCGCAACAACAACAACAACAGGGCTTTGGAAATACGAGCGGTTTGCCGCAGCGGAATACTACCACCTCCGCTGCGCCCACAGCGGGTGCGGCTGGTGAGGGGGAACCAATCACGCCACCACAAGCGCAAGGCCTTGGCGGTGGCTTGTTAGCGCGCACGGTAGCGCGCGTGGCGCCTCAAAAGGAACCGATTGTTCCAGACGAAAAGCCAGACCCGAAGGATGAACAAGCCACGAGAGCGTACGAGCTTCAACAGCTTCGAATTAAACTGTTACGCTTGACATCGAGATTAGACCAATCGCCGAGAAATACGATTGTCTCGCAAGTGATTTATCGTTTAGAGCTCGCGGAAACGTTAAAATCTGGTAAAGGTACATCGCCATCGGGAGCGCAAAAGTCTCAAACGAATACGTTCGAGCGCGCTGTGGCGCTCGCCGAGCACTTTGAAAAGATAAACCCGAACGAGGAATTGGATTTTGACTGCACGATTTTAATGATTGGTAAGCAATGTGTCGGTAAATCTTCCGTGATCAAATCGTTGTTAGGTCCGGACGCGCAAGACGAGAAGACTTTGGAGGCTTTGGATGAAGAGACTACGAAAGTGAGAGTGATTGAAACGACGGTGTGCGGGATGAAGTTGAGATTGATTGATACACCTGGTTTGCGAACCTCTTCGGCGGATATTCAGTATAACTCAAGGATTATGGGTCAAGCGAAGAAGTATTGCAACAAGCATAAACCGGACATTACGTTATATTTCGATCGATTAGACATTCCGTTGCGATCGGAAACCGCGGATATCATGATTTTGAAACAAGTCACCAACACGTTCGGTCCTGGGGTTTGGTTCAACGCCATTGTGGTCTTGACGCACGCCGCTGGGGCTCCGCCAGATGGACCAAACGGCCAGCCGATGTCGTACGAGCTGTATGTGGCGCAAAGATCGCACGTCGTTCAACAGACTGTTCGTCACGCTTCCGGGGACGCGCGTTTGATGAACCCGGTTGCGTTGGCAGAAAACCATTCAGGTTGCAGAACGAACCGAACTGGAGATAAAGTGTTACCGAACGGTCAAGCTTGGAAGCCACAGCTTTTGCTGCTCTGCTTTGCGAGCAAAATTCTCGCGCAAGCAAATACGCTATTAAAACTCGACGACGGAACGCAAATGCTGAAGAAACGTCAGCAACAACAACAGCAACAAGGTAAAGTTGCGCCATTACCGTTTCTCTTGAGTTCCTTAATTACGACTCGTAAACCAATACGGTTGGAAATGGGCGACGATGATTTCGAAGACTTGGAAGAATCCATCATTTCTGGAGAGCCGTCTCCGTACGATGAGCCGAATGCGGGGAAAGATTTCTACATGCCGAAGCAGTTGTGCGTCCCGGCCCCGGACCCGCAGTTCCCTCCTTCGTTTGATTCGGATACTGGTTCGCACCGATATCGTTATCTTGATACGAACCCACAAACGCTAGTTCGACCTATGGTTGACGCGCACTCGTACGAGCACGAGACGGGCGTGACTGGGTTTTCAGTCGATCGACAAGTGATCATTAAAGATTTCATCGGTGGCAAAGCGTCGGCGCAAATCAATAAAGACAAAAACGACTCGTCGTTTGCTTTCGAAGGCGAATTGTCGGTTCCACACGGTAAGAAAGCAATCACCACCGCTGGTGTCGACGTGCAGAACGTAGGTCAGCAAAGAGTGTACACATCTCGGGCGGAAACTCGTTGGAAGTGGCACAGGGTGGACAAAATCATCGGTGGATTGTCCATGTCATTCGTTGGAGGCCTGTTAGCATTTGGCACGAAGATTGAAAACCGATGGAAGGCCCGAGATGGAATGAAGGTCGTCGTCAGTACCGGAGCTGTAAGTTCCAAGGGTCCACAAGGAAAAGATGTCGCTTACGGTGGTAACTGCGAAGCCATCATTCGTCACTCTCAAGACGAAGGCGACGCGAACTCGTCCACCATTGGAGCCTCATTCATGAATTGGAGAGGTGACATCGCCTTGGGTTGCAACGCTATGAGTTCAATCACATTAGGGAAAGATACGCAATTGACTGGCAGATTTAATCTCAACTCGCGAGGCGCTGGTGCGGTTACCGTGCGTGCGACGTCGAACGACAAGTTACAAATCGCAGGTGTGGGTTTGATTCCGTTATTGTGCGCAGTCTGGGGTAGAATCTTCGGCGATTAAGGTTAATGATGGTGGAGCACACTGCATTGTTTTGATCATATATATAGGTGTTATTACAATTGGTTTTTGTTTGTTTTTCAACTAAACTAATACAGATTATTCGTTATACTACATTTCTGTTGTGTCTCTTTCTTTTTTCTTCCCTCGTCGAGAACGTTAGCTGCGCCTTTCCAGTCGCCACTCCCTTCTCTCTCTCTCTCTCTCTCTCTTTCTAAGTGAATTTCTACTACTTTACCTCCTCGACCTCCACTTTTTACGCCGCAACAAAGTCATCATCCCTGAACGACGACAACGAGCTGGCTTCCAGAACTCCTGTTGGTGAGTACACGTCCACAAATCTCCCAAACTCATCCGTCAGTTCTTTCACCTTTTCGTTGTCGTTACTTCCTTGTCTCATCGGCACTGCAACTGACCCAATCGTGTTATTTTTGTCATAATCATCGCCACTCGAAACACAATCTGGGTCATTCCTTGCAACATAAATGTTTAAGCAATGTTCGATTAACCATCCGTGTATCTCTGATAAATTACTCTCGCTCACGTTTGATGCCACTTCCATTTCTCGAGTAACCGCCGGGAACAATCCAAGTTTTGCACGAGCCGCACCGATACAAGCAGTAGCGAGCACGCTCGGTAAAACAGCACCACGAATAGCAGGGTCAGCCAGGACACCTTTGTACATTTCAAGAGACATAGAGCTCAGTTTATCGACGTAATCAATGGTCCATTCTTCTTCTTCGTCGGTTTCTTTTTCTATTCTTTCAAACTCGTGCGTAGCTCCGTCGCAAATTTTTAAAATACTCTCGATGAAGTGCGAAGTCGTCACGCAACCCAACTTCCAACCTAATTCGCTCAATAACGCACTTTCCATCCTCAAGACGGTATCTTGACAATATTGTGGCGCGAACATATTTCGCAAAGCTGTCGTACTCAAAACGACATCCTCAATTTCTTCGTATTTGACAGCTATGTGCAAACAGCACATCGCTATGAGCGAAAGCGTAGACTTAGGGATGTCCATGTTTGACAACACTCGATCGACGTACACCATGCACACATCTGCTGTAACTGCGTTGTAGTTTGCCATAGCGCAGCACTGCAAGATATAAGAGATGATAGGTTCTCGTTGACCTCGAAGGACGTGTTTCGCCGTCGCGGCGTTCAACACAAAGTGCTCCTTCGTTTGCTCCTTCCTCAGTTGATCTCGCAACATGTCTTCGTGAAGTTCTATATCGTGCAACGGAATCTTCCTCTCGTCCGTGTCGTGGAAAGAGAGCAATTGCGAGATCGTGCAGCCTCTGAAACTTTCTCCTGCTTTAGCGTCGTTGTCGTTGTTGTTGTTGTTGTTGTCGTTTTTTCTTTTTGTCGTTGTTGCTTTTGTGTTTTTTTGTTCCTGAAGGGTCGTGAGCGAGCTTTTTAAATCTTCGACAGCGAGGAGCGAGTCGTCGTCGTCATCATCATCATCATCTTCTTCGTCGTTGCAGTCCATGCGTTCACACTCTTCATCGTAATCGCACATGGATGAACTTCGAGAGATTTTCTCCATTCGAATCTGCGACTCGACGCGGGAGATGTGCGTTCGCGTGACCACTTCCTGCTCCTTTCGTTTTAGCGGGAAGAAGTCCTCGTTCGTCCTATTACTGTTGAACCACCATTTCTCGTCTTCCGCGCTTCTTTCTCCGCTCTCGTTCCTCTCATAAATAGCGTTTACCGCAAAATTTTCCATCGTTTCTGAATACAAAACTATCTCACGCACACATTAAAGTATACAGTAAGGATAGGTGAATGTCGCGAGACCGCGAACTTCGTTATGGCGTCCGCGGAAAATCTCTATTCAAATATCCAACTCTGAAAAGCTTGATATTTCGACGCGTCTGCTTTTTTTCGCTTTTTTTCAATTTTCAAATAGAAGTTTCACGGCTGTGTGCAACACACAGCCACTCGTTCGTTTTCAAAAATACGATCACACTACTTCGCGGGGACGAAGTGAAAATAAACTTTTAAACTATCCATCCTTTAGAAAAGTGTTTGTACAAAATATGGACTCTATTACAGTATTGTTATTATATTATATAATGCTAATGTTCTGCTAATTGGACAATTTATATGGTTTCAGGATAGTATTACTTTGTTTAACTATCTTTTCTCCAGCAACGACGCGGGAACAGGCGACCACGATAGATATACGTGTATTATTAAATGCCCTCGCTCGCGTGTTGCTTCTTCGTCTTATTTCTCCAGTTCTTTTTCTCTTGTTGATCTTATTACTCGTTTATTAATTCGTTTTATTTTTATTTTTCTTCTTCTTCTTCTATGCCTTCTTCGGTTACGCAGAGCCCGGAGAGATTCAAATACGACGTCGAGGACGGTTCTTCTCCACCCGGGATCCAACAACAGATGTTATTTTTGTGGCAAATAGCTTCCGCTCCTGAATACCCAACCAATTCAAAGAACTCTTCCGTTTGTTTTCCTTTATATAAATCCATATCCGCGCACGAGTAATTCACAATGGCTTTACCAACTTCTTTCTCTTCACCTGTTTCTTTATCTCTGTAGTTAATCGTGACGCAATCGTCGACGTCAAAGTCGCCTCCGCAAGATATGATACCGGCAGCGAACAACGAGCTATCTTTTTCAATCGCTTGCATGGCAATTTTCGTCACAAACACGTGGCCCATCACCGGTTGCAACAGAATCCAACGCTTCCGGCCTTTCAACGGTTTCGGCATCGCCAAAAAGAGCGTCCCGATACTTGCGCCTTGGACAACCGATTGAACTTTATTCATGTTGTTCGAGTTCATGATGACGGTGTTCACGCCAGCAGAGGTTGCGTATCTAGCCGCGAGAAGCTTGGTAGCCATTCCACCGGTTCCCAGAGCCGAACCAGCACCATCCGTGGTCACCTCGAGGTCTTCAACGTTTTCTACCACGCTGATTAATTTCGCGTCCGGATTTTTGTACGGATTGGCGGTGTATAAGCCGTCCACGTCCGTGAGTAGAAAAAGGTAGTCAGCGTTGACTAAAGCCGCGACGTGCGCGCTCAACGTATCATTGTCTCCAAATTTGACGTCTTGAACGGCTACGGTATCGTTTTCGTTCACAATTGGGATTATGTGTCTCTCTAAAAGAGCGCCGAACGTGCTCTTGGCGTTCTCGTATTGCTTTCGATCGAGCATGTTGTCTAAACTTACCAACACTTGCGCAATCTTCAAGTCCAACGTCGTAAAGAAGTCTTCATACATGCGCATGAGATGCACTTGTCCAACCGCAGCGAACGCTTGCTTTCCAGCCAAATCTTTCGGTTTCGGCGAATTTAGAATCTTGCAGCCGACACCGACAGATCCTGATGTCACGACCACGACTCTCATCCCGCGTTTACTGAGATCCGCGCACGTTTCCGCGAGAAAACCGAGCATGGATAAATGCAAGCAATCACCGCGAAGCAAAGAGGACGTCCCGACTTTCAAGACAACCGTCGGTTGATCGCCAACTTGAGGCGAGTTTGGGCGCATAGAGTGCAAAAACTTCGTTTCGTCGTCGTGAGACAAACGCTTCGGTTTTTGCTCCAGAATTTCATCCGCCGTGATGGTGCCGTTCTTCATCTTCTTCTTTAACTTCTTCTTCTTCTATTATTATATATTATTGTCGATCGTGTTATATATAACTCAATTTTCTCGTCGTCGTTTCTCGTTTATTAGTATCAGATGAGATGAATACACACACACACACACTCTCTTATTATTGTAAGCGCTGCAGTGCAGTGCTTCTTTTTCTTTGGCGATTCGATCGATTTTCCCCACTTTTTCTTCTTCTCTCTGACGTGGAAATTGAAAAAGATATTTTCGTTTTGTTCAAAAAGAGATTCTCTTCTTTTTGCACTTTTCGACAAAAAAAGGAAAAAAGTGAAAAACAGAAAAAAATTTGGTCTTCCATCCGTCCATCCACGTGTATTCATCATCATTCTTTTTCTTTTTCTCTGCGTCAGAGATTTTAAACACCAAACACCACCAAAGAAAAGGATAGAACGAAAAGGCGCGCGCGCATATAACTGCAACAACACACGAACACCGAAAATGTCTCTCATCGCTTCGTCTCATCGTGCCTTCGTGCACACGCTCTCCGCGAAACACAACATCGTCGCAAAAGGAAAAGGAAAAGGAGGAAGAATAAGAAGAGAACACCACTCATTCTTTTTGTCGAAGGAGTCGAAACGTCGTCGTTTGAAAGCAGCGAGAGATGATAATACGACGCGCGCGACTTCCGCGTCGTCCTCGAATGATTTCACGACGACACATAATCATCATCAACGACAAGAGCCACTGAGCATGAAAGCGACGAGCGGTAAAAAGAAATACCCCGTGGCGACGCACTCGATTCAGACGATTCAGACGACGGCGAGCGCGTTCACACAACAGGAACAAAAACAGGATAAGAAGATGATAAAAAAAACAACAACACGACTAAAAAAATCAATAGTAACGAATACGAATAAACAAAAGTGGTGGGAGAAATACCAATCGACTTCTTCTCATCCAAGAAACTTGATACTCGTCAAGAACATCGACGAGTTTCTCAGCTATTTATACGCGTCCGCGACGATGATTCATCGCGACATCGATAACCACTCAAATTCCATCGACGAAGGCGTCGAGGACGAGGAGAAGAGCAACGACATCGAACAAATACTCGAACGTAAATCGCCGCTCGTTGTTGTTAAGTACTTCCGGGAAGATTGCCCGGCGTGCAGAAGCGTCCATCCAAAGTTCGCTAAAATAGCTGAGCGTGAATTTTCGAACGTTTTGTTCCTGAAAGTCAATTTGTCGGAGTTTGACGACAGCTTCGCGGAGGACATGAACATCGTCTCGGTTCCTCACGTGCAAGTATACAACGGCGCAGAGGGCTTAGTCAGTGAATTTTCGTTGAACCTGATGCCTAAATCTCTGCGAAACTTTAGAAATATCCTCGATGCGTACACATCGTGCGCGGATAATCTTCCAAAGAGAGAGATCCAAGGGCCGGCTTCTTTTGTTTCCGCAACCGGTTGGCCGGGATATTATCGCGGCCAGATGAAATACTTAGTCGAGTGTAAGAGAAACTTTTGGAGGTTTCGCAGGGCAGAAGAGGATGAAGAAGAGTAACCGCCAGAGGGTTCATAGTAACTACTACGTAGAGATTGTATTCTTTTGTAACAATAACAATTTAACAATAACAACAACAACAACTTTTACTTTTTAGAACTGCTTTCCGGAAAGGCACCCCAAAACCTTTTGTCTTTTCACAAAAAAACAGAACAAAAAAGGTGGTGGTCTCCTCGTTCTCCACAAAAATCATCTATTGAGCGGAAGAGAGAGAGAGATGTCGTCGTCAAACAACACGCAAGACGCGACGGCATCGCCATCGTATTCAAATTCTTCGATGGTGACGGTCGAGTACGACTATCTCGCCGTCCTATACGCTCTTCTCGCTTCGGTTGCTTTCGTGCAACTGATTCGAATCCAAAAAAGGAACTCGATTGTTTGGACGACGCAAAAATCGTTCGTCGTTTTAAACTTTTTCGTCATGTCCGTTCGAGCCGTGGTGTTTGCTATTCGCGAGAGGCTGGACGAGATTGAACCGAGAGTGTTCGCTTCCATCTTACTCGATTTACCCGGGTTGATATTCTTCACCACATGTGCGTTCTCTTCTTCTTCTTCTTCTTCTTCTTCTTCTTCTTCTTCTTTGAAAAATCTTTCTTTCTCACGAGTAAAAACTAACTACTTTAAAACTACTCTTCTTACTCGTCGTAAACACGGCGCGTTCTGATAATCATTATCATCACATTCCACAGATTCGCTCCTCATATTGTTTTGGGCGGAGATCTACGAGCAAGCGAGGTCGATATCTCCTCAAACGAGAAACCTAAGGTTCAAATTTTTCGTCTTGAACGCTTTCGTGTACGTCGCCCAAGCGGTGTGTTGGATAGGAGAAGCAAAGAGTAGCGGTTCGAGCAGCGCAAAGACAAGGAGCGTACAAAACGGGTGGATCTTGGCTGCGGCGGTGATTCGATTGTCCGCCTTCTTAGCGGCATCGATTGGGTTTGCCACCTACGGAGGACTTTTGTTCTTCATGCTGAGAAAGTTTCCAAACGACGCGGTGGGAAAATCTCGAAAGCTTTTTGAAGTCGGAATCGTCACGGCTTCGTGTACCGCGTGTTTTACGTTCCGAGCGATGTGTATTTTAGTCGCCGCAATAGCACCACAAAAGTTCCCTCTGGACGTAGTTACCGGTGTGAAGTTGAACGCCATATATTACATCGTCTCGGAAATCGCGCCGTCGGCCATGGTTCTCTTCGCTTTGAGGAAGTTACCGCCGAAACGAAGAAACAATCAAAGAAGAGAAGGAAGAACGGATTTAGACGACGTCAGCGACGAAGAAGACGACGACGATGACGACGATGACGACGAGGAAGAAGAGGAAGAGGAAGAGGAAGAGGAAGAAGCAGAAGAGAAAGAGAACGAAGTGGACGAAGAAGAGGCGCTGTTGCAGAGAGGTAATAGCTCATGAGAAGAGAAAAGAAAGAGAGAGCGCTGTACATTATAATATAAAAGAGAGAGAGAGAGAGGAGAGAAACTTATTCTTGTTATAAATTTGATTTTTGTAAAACAAACACAACAAAAACTTCGCTCACTGACGGGCGGCGTTCATTTTATCGCGATAGGGATACACTCACATCAGGCATATAATGGGCCTCGCTTTGAACGAACAGACTATTCTGCGAAGCGTGCATAACGTCTCTTCGTCCGAAGCGGTTGCCGTTTGCGACTTGAAAGGTAAATCGTTGACGGCCATCGCTTTATCGACGAACGCCGCCGTCCAGTTTCCAAATCTGTTGCGCTTAGACTTGAGCGATAACGCGATTAATAACATTGAAAATCTGAAACATTTGAAACAATTGAAGTGGTTAAACCTTTCGAATAATCGGTTAGAATCGAACGGTTTGGAACCTTTGAGCAGATGCTGCGAAACTATTCGCGTGTTGAATGTCTCTGGAAACCGATTGAGCAGTTTTGAAGGCGTGTTGGACGCGCCTTTGACGAGAAGTTTGTTAGCGCTGATTGCCTCGGACAACGCGCTCACGGAGGAGTGCCTGAACGCGGTGAAAAATTGTAGAGAGTTGAACTCGTTGATCGTATCGAACAACTCCATTGAGAGTCTCAAACACGAGCTTCTTCCGCTTCGCAAGCTTGGAAAATTTTCGGCGTCGAACAGCGGTATGCAAAACATAGGTAATGACAGCTTCTCTCAAAACACAGATTTACGAGAACTTCGATTAGCGAAGAACAAGCTCACGGGTCTGCCGTCGGGATTGGGTAAAAATATCAATTTACGCGTGCTCGATTGCTCTCACAATCAAATAAAAACCTTTGCCGAAGTGCAAGTGTTGGCGAAACTTCCAAAATTGACGCATTTGAGTTTGCGAGGCAATCCGATTGCCATTCTCGATGGCAAAGCGTACGTAGATAATATCAAGGCAATGTGTCCTCGACTGCGAACTTTAGACGGGCATCCTTTGGACAAGAGCCATCCAGCGTTGCAAGGTGATGATGATGATGACGACGATGATGATAATGATGAAAAGAACACTAAAAACAAGACAAAGCCGACGTTTGGATTAAAGCGAACGACTGGCGACGACGACGACGACGACGACGACGACGACGACGAGGCAGCAAAAGAAGAAGCGCGTCCGTCGAGTAAGAAAAGAAGGGGCAAACGAGGCAAAAAGAAAAAAGAAGAGAATAAAAACGAGAAAAGCTTTCTCGAAACAGTAGTGAATGGTGAAGATATCGACGGCGGTGGTAACAAGCACGATAGCGACGAAGATGGCGAGGAAGACGACAACGACAAGAACGCAAGGACAGGTGAAGACGGTGACCTGAATAGCAATAAAAAGAAAATAATAGTTTTAGGAAAGGAGCTGGAAAAGCAAAAACCGTTGAGCGATAAAGAGTTTGACGAAAAGCTGGAAAAAGATCGATTAAAGCAAGCTGGCGTGGTAAAAGTCGAGGAAGTGAAAGTGCACAGACACAAAAACAAAATCTTTGGATCAGAGGTATTTAAGAAGCTCGGCAACGAGGAAAAGAAAAGCGCATGGGACGACGACGACGACGACGACGGCGAAAAGGTGGATGATGATAAATGCAATGACGACGGCGGCAGGGAAAGAGATGCTCGTGGCAGTAACGGCGACGCAAAAGTTGCGAAAGCGGAGAAGCACGCGGCGAAGAGGAAGAAATCGACAAAAGACATGACCGAGGAGGAGAGGAAAGCATATAGAAAGCTGCAAAGAAAACGCGGTTATTAGAACGTGTAGTATTACTTAGTGAAGCGTATAAATTTGCACTGTTCACGCTAAAAGTTTAACGCCCGAAAATGAGCTCCTAACAATCCGTTCCCGTTCCAAGTCCGCGGCGCGATGTTCAAAATTTCATCCACTCCCGCACGGTTGACAAGAACGCGGTGACTTTTTCCTAAGTTGTCTTGAATGAGCAAAGCCGCATCGGCGATCGAAAATGCTCCACCAAAATCTAAAATTCGATCGTGTACCATTAATCCGTCTAGATCTGCGGGCGACCCTGGCGCTAATATATCCACCACCGCGAACGCTTTTCGATTTGTTGATGTAGTTTTAGGTGTTGTTGACTCCGTTGGTATCTTCACCTTCTCGTTATTCTCTGTTTGCGTTTTAACTATTGTATCTGTTCCTCCTCCTCCTCCTCCTACAGCGGAAGGAGAAGCAGAAGAAGAGAGTAACTGTTGCACTTCTTTCTCGATCGCATTCGTCAACTGCAAGTGGTCGTTCTTCAACGAGTTATATCTCTGTCTGTCCGCTCGTACGGAGTACAAATCCACGTCTCCTCCACCAATTGGAAAGCCTTCGTTGTCCACTAAAGAACCTTTTAAACCTGGCATGTTTGGTCCGTTTAGTCTCTGAGAAATCGACGCCATCTCCGCTTCGAGCTCTTCTCGCTGCTTATACAATCGCTCGACTTTCTCCTTGTTCTTTTTTATCACATCTTCCCCCATCATGGATGTTATTCGTATTAGAGTAGTATTCTATATTTTTATACGTACGAGGTGTTTGTTTTGAGGTGAACAGACAGACAGCAACTCATACGAGAGAGAATAGATTTTTGCCTCACTCTTCCTCTTTCTTTCTCCTTCGGCACCAACCACCACAAATAAGACAGAGATGGCTGCTCCGAAATTCGGGAAAGTTGCCGTGCACAATTTCCCTCTCTCGTATTATTACAAAGTAGCCACGGCCTCGTTCGTGTGTGGCGCCGCCGTGGAAGCGTTCATGATACACACGTGCGTTCGAATGAAAATTCAAAAATCCCCTACTAATACTACTAATACTGACTTTCCTCTCTCTCTTTCTTTCTTTCTTTCTTTTCTCCTCTCTCTCTCTCTCTCTCTCTCTCTCTCTCGATAAACACAGCGGATTCTACGAGAAAGTTACGCAAATAGAAGCGAACAGACGGGCTGATTTTTCAACCGAAGTTTCGAAACGATGACGACTGAAAAACGACTGAATTTGGATCCGGAAAAAGCTGCGTGCTGTTGTAAGTAAAAAGTGTTCGTGTACGATTATATCTAGTAAAGGAGAATTATGTGGATAGAAATTAGTCGAAGTAGTCTAAGCGAATGCCGCCAGTTTTTCGTTTCTTCGTTTCTAACGCAGAGGAGAGTTGGGATGAGAGCACTTCCACGTTCGCCTCTTGCTCTTTGCGCTTTTGTCCTCTCGGGTGCACAGTTTTCATTCCAACTCTTCCTCCTTTCCCTCTTCGAAAGGCTACATCTGCCGCTAAGGAAGAAGAAGCCAACTCTTCGTCCATTCTGTTCTGATCTGCGTCGTCGTTACCGACACTTTTATCGTTCTCGTTTGTGGTATTTTTTTCTCGACCTAACGAAGAGACGAAGTCATCTATGAGCGTCGGCCATTGTTGCTTCCCGTACCAGTCCTGCATGCATCCGTTGTTTTTTCTGTACGACCGAGCAAAGTCTAGCGTTCTTAAAAATGTATTCTCATCGACGATAGGAGAAACAGAAGAAGTAGGAGACGACGACGATGACGCACGCTCTGTGCAAAATTTACAGAATGTACGGTTCATCCACCGCGGTAAAAGCATCCCTTTGGCTAAAACGGACGATGGCGTGTTCGTGGTCGTCGCGGTCGTCGTCCTCGGTGGAGCGCCTCCTTCTTCTATAGATAACGACGACGAAGACTTTCTCAGCTGTTGTTTCTTCGTCGACGACAGGAGAAACGACCACAGTTCACACGCCTCGTGCACTGAAATCGTCGCGTTTGTTCCCTCTGTTTTCCCTTTCAAACACGCCAGAAAACAAAAGTGATAAAACTTCGCACAGTCTTCCTCATCCTCTTCTCGTCGTTGAAGAAATATCTCCCGTAACACGTCGATGATGGTTCTTGTTGTTCCATCATCAACGCTCTTTAAACTATTGCTACTTTTGTCGCTGTTTATGCTACTGCTGCTGCTGTTATTCAATCGGAGACGAGCGACGTCATCCCTGGTTATCTTCGAGGTTCTGAAGTTTTCGAAAACATCGCGCACGTGCTCTTCTCTCTCTATTTTTACCTCTTCTTTTTTACCTCCGCTCTTCATTTTGCTCTTGATTTCTGATGCGATGTTGTTGGTATATAAAAAGCAAAAGACTCTAGGTGTGTTTTGTCTTCTATTTACTACTATTACTACTGCTACTACTAATCTCTTGCGCGCGCACGGATACACACACAAACTCACTCGCGCGCGCGACTCTTTCTCTTTCTCTTTCTCCTTCTCTTGCCAAACAGATTTTGTTGTGACTGTTCGTTTCCCCAACACACAACAAGTGAGATATTTTTGCCTTTTTCTTAGTTTCGTTCGTAACGCTCGTTTGTTTTTCAATCAATTTTTCTCCCGCCTCCTCCACAAAATCTTCATCTCATTCATATGTATACGAGAGTCACTCTAAACCTCCGATAATAAGATGGTTCGAAAGCTCAATCACTACAAAGTACTCGGAATCGCGCCGAACGCGAGCGAAGATGACGTCAAGAAAGCCTATCGCTCGCTCGTTCGCACGGCACATCCCGATAAAGGAGGATCAGCCGAACGGTTTCAACGCATTCAGAAAAGTTACGAATTGATTTTACAGAAAATGAGTAAGACTCGTACTACGCATAAAACGAAGAAGGAGACTGAACGACAAACACCGCGCGGTGACGATCCCGACAATGGTGAACACGATCAGAAACAAAGAAGAGGGTTTGAAAGAAGTGAGAAGGAGGAGACGAAAATAAAGAGCGAGAACATTGAAGACACCTACCGACGCGTGAAATCAGATGCGCCGTATTCGTGGCGAGCGAAAACGATTCTGAAGAATACCAACAGAAAAGATCAAGATCTAGAAGAAGAAGGAGAAAAAGAAGAAGAAGAAGAAGAAGAAGAAGAGACGAAGAAAACGAAGGAGATTGTGTTAGAGATTCGCGAAGATGCGGCGGATTCACAGCCTCTCGTGAACGGTTTGAATCTCGAAAAAATTGGCGACGACGCCATGACAGACGAGGATTTCTCGAGAGCGCGCGAATGTTACACGCAAGCGCTCGCATTTTCTAAACTCGAAGGTCTGCATCGATACGCGGAGCTGTACCATAAACGTGCTCTGTGTCATCGCGCGCTCGGCGATTACGAAGACGGATTGTCCGATGCCGAAAAATCGTGCTCATTTCGCAGACTCTGGATTGACCCGTATTTGACATGCGGAGATATTTTAGAGCGATTAGAACGGTGGAGTGCGGCGCTCAAGAGCTACAGAGAGTCGCCAACGAGAGATGCGACCCTGGACGTGAAATTGAAAATAGACGAAGGTATCGCCAGATGCGAAGAGAGAATGAGGAGTTCGTCGTCGATGTGGGTTGTTGAAAACGCCCACGAAGGAGGCGTCAAACGCGTCGCGGTAAAATCTATATCGTTACGAAGAAGAGGTTTCCCCGTCTCGTCGACCACAAAGGTGGTCTCTTCGTCGGAGTTTACGTACTTGATCGCAACGTGCGGTGGAGATAAGTTTATCAACGTCTGGTCTGCAGATGGCGAAAAAATTGCGAGACTAAAGTGTTCAGAAGATGTTGTTGATATACGATGGAGCGATCCGAAAGTATCAGGAGACGATATAGAGGCAGACGAGGATGTAGATACTCACGACACTTGCGAGGACGATACTTATGCATACGAAGATTCACTGGACTTGCCCACGCTCGCGATTATTGGACGCAATAATACTGTCATGATTTGGAAAAATATGGTTCCCGAGATGAAAAGCGGCAACGAACAAGTGCTCCATTTAAGCGGCTTTCACGATGAAAAAGTAACCGTCACCGCGTGCGCGTTTTCACCAATTTTGTTTTCACATCGACTCGCTACCGCAGATTCGAGTGGTAAAGTAGCCACATGGGATGTTCAAACTGGATCTTTAGAATGCGTGACGAAGTATCATCACCGCGATGCAGTCAATGAAATTGCTTGGCACCCGCAAACTGGTGCATCTCTGACGACGGTTTCAAACGACGGTGACGGACGTGTGTTTGATATCGACGGAGACGTCAAAGATCCTGGGAGCTGTCTGCACACCTTGCGATGGATGGCAAAACAAATGACGCATGTAACGTATACAAATTGCGGACGTCTCATTTTAACCGCCACGTGCGATAGTTATGGGAATGGCGGTCGAGGTGCGTATCGCATTCTCGTTTGGTCGTCTGTGAGCGGGCGCTTGTGTAAATGGTACGACGATCACTCCAGTAGAATCACATCACTCTCTTGGCACCCGAACCCTGGAACAAGAAACATATTGCTAACTGGTGCTTCAGATGGTATTTTGAGATGTTTCTCAATCAGAGCGTCACCGAGTGGAGCGGGAAAAGCGCTCGTTCAACAAGACGAAAAATCTGGTGATATTTTAAGACTCGCGGGCGAAAAGTGGACGCATACGACTTCAGCGCACAATTGCGTCCAACATAACGAATATGGTGGGTTTGTAGCAGTCGCGAGTAATGATGCATACGTTCGAGTGTATTCGAGCGATGCGCTCGAGCTCAAGCACGAGCGGAAATGCGGTAAGTTTAACGCGTCGGAAGAGTGCGCTTGCGCAGACTTGGCATGGCTCAAAGCGCCGATATCTACGAAAACCGACAACGGACTCGCAGAAGTGAACTTCTGGGGACTCGTAACAGCGACATCAACGGGAGAATTGAGACTATGGAGAATTCCTCGAAGTCAACACTCCATGGTCGCGGAAGATCAAAATCATGGCGAGAGTGGGCACGCGCTGCAAACTCTCGAATCTTGCACGTGGTGGGATCCGAACGAAAACGCCGACGAGGCTGTCCCAGAAAAATACAAAAACTTCCAAATTCAAAGCGCTTCGCGACGGAACTGGCACTATCTCGGACCTGGAATGAACGATAAACTTGAGCACAAAGCACTGGTTTTGAAGGGTTCTTCTGAAGAGCTCGAGTTCGATGGTATCGGTGATAACAAAGTAGTGAGCGACGCGCTGTTACCGGGCGACGGAGACGTATCCGAAGAAAACCTGGAAACGATCGAAAACGAGATGCAGATGTACATGACAGAGAGAAGGAACTTTATGAAAGATACGGCTAATTCTTCTAAAAGTAAACGCGCTTACCACGAAAGCTATTGCGAAAAAATTAAACCTTTGAGAGAGCGAAGAGGAAGAATCTATCGCAATCTGAAAAACTTAGACATGATTTAATATAATAAATGATTTGCACCAAGATGTGTACTCGTATATACAATTTTCTTAAATGCCGGGTACAACTTCATTCTTTTCTCATTGATCGTAAATTTACATTTTTGGCGTTTCAGAGTCATCGTCTTTGCGCTGCGACGAATCTGAGGATGGCGCTATGGACCTTTTGTAATCTTCGAGCACATCCTTGAGCTTTTGTTGCTCGACTCGAGGCTTTTCCATCATCTTTCGAAGTCGTTTGGATTGGCCTTTAATAGAATCGATGCGTGGGTTTATCTCGAGAGTAGACTCAAACATCATCAACGCTTCGTCGTAGCATCTCATTCCCAATTTACATAAACCCATGCCACTACGCGCGCCGAAATGGTACGGATTCAACCGAAATGCCTCCTCAGCGTCGGCGTATGCCGAGGCCAAATCGCCTCGCAAATACAAAGCCGTCGCTCGTTGATTCCAGGCTTCTGCGAACAATCCATTCGATTTTTCGATAATTCTCGTAAAGATATCGATCGATTCCGATAAACTTCGCGCTCTCTCCTGCTCGAAATCGCGTATTTGTTCTTGTATTTCCTCCTCAGTTGGTTCGTGTTCAACTCTCCCTTCTAATATGCGATTCATGTATTTTCCATGCATAATATCTCGTCCTTTTTGAAGTAGTAAATCGAGTTCCATGTCGCCGCTCTTTCCGAACAAAGTCCACATGCTTCGTTCAATTTGAGCGTGCGCTTTCGCGCTCACGTTTTTCGCTTTCGCGCTCACAGTGGGCATTCGAAGCGCTCGGGCGAGAGCTGGTAGAGCTCTCGGATCACCGATTAATCCAAGCTTCCTCGCTGCCATGGTAATCTCCTCTGTTTCAGTTTCATAAGCCGAGCTGCCTATTATGGATGTCGGTGGTTGGTTGACGCGTCGACATAAATCGCACAGCATGCTAAAATTAATATCTTCATCTGAGTTTTCCGGTTGAAGATTTTTTTTGATTTTCGAAGCGGCGTCGTAATCTTCTGCCGCGAGAGCGAGTTGTAGCTCCAACTCCAAGCTGTCGCACTTCTGTAAATACTCCTCGACTTCGTTTCTCTTCTGCGTCATCGTTGAAGCGTAATGCAGCGCATCGTTGGTGATGATCACTAATTCATCTTTTTTATCTTTATTATTCTCTTCTTCTTCTTCTCCTCCTCCTCCTCTTTGCTCGAACGAAGACGACCCCGAGTTCGTTAATCCAGAAAAACGGGTGATGCGTCTCTTCGTCAGCAAGAAAGAGAGAAAGATCTTCTTCTTATTACTATGATTGTTGTTGAAAGCGGCACCCCGCCGCATCATCATCGAAGACGACGACGACTCGACGACGACTCGACTGCACAAAGCCATCGAGATTAAGAAGAAGGAAGAGGATGGTCGTTGTTGTGTTGTTCGTTCAATAAAAGAAGTATTATACTGGTAGTAAGTATGGAGTTTGTTTTTGTTTTGCAGAGGAAAAAGAATATAAAAAAATGAAGAACGAAGAAGGGTGATTGATGAGTGAGATTTCCCCCCTCCTTTTCATCCTCCACATAATTTATTAACAAAAATTCATTCACGCAGAACTAGTATTGCTTCTACTAAACATGGATGGAGAAGAAGAGTAATACGCGATGAGCAGCAGCAAGTGGAACATCAGGAAAACATCAGAGAAAGGAGACAAAGAATGGACGCGACATCTTCTCGCCACCAAAACTTTGGTGACGGACTCGTCGTTCGCGTTTACAAACACACTCGTCTCTTTCCTCGTCCAATCGATTCTAATTGTTCTGTTATGTTCTTTGATTGCGTTCGTGTTGACGCTAAAGAAAAAGAGGCAGAGATACAAGAGAGAATTGAAAGCGAGAAAATTAGTGAAAGACAGCATCAATGCCGAGTTCACGACGGTCGAATCAGGTTCGTTCGAGTGGATTAATCTTTTGTTGCGACACCAATACAAGTGCGTTCTGAGTCAAATTGCGGACGAGCACGCGAAACGCGTGGCGGTTGATATTCTTAAAACGGTAAACAATAATACCGATATTAACGCGGCGGAAAAGAAGAAGAACAAGAAGCATTCGTTCATCGGCGAGGTGAGTTTAGAAGATTTCTCGCTGGGAACGACGCCACCGACCGTTAACTTGTACGTCGCGAGGTACAATCCCAAAGCGGACTACGTGCAGTTTGAGTGCGATTTCGATTGGGATACGAACGCGTCGCACGCGAGAATACAAGCACAAATAAAGCCTGGAATGTACTTGAAAAGTCTAAACGTCCCAGTCCACATTACTAACTTATCCATCCACGGTAAACTCATCATGGGAATGCGTCTGGTATCGAGGGAACCGGGCGTTTCCGGCGTCGATGTGTCCTTCAGAGACACACCCACCGTAGATGTTTCCGTTTCGCCCATGGGTCTGCCCGTCTCCGATATTCCTGGTTTACACGATTGGGTCATTTCATTCATCCAAAGCGCGATACAAAAAGATTTCGTAGAGCCGAGACGAATGTACGTAGACGTGGAGCACACGTATATGAAAATTGCAAAGAAGGCGCAGCTCGAAAATTCAAACGGGATACTCGTCGTCAGAGTCATGAAGTGCACGAATCTCGTAAACAGAAACATTAGCTTTGGGTACCCGTACGCGTCGATCTCGTATCGCGGCCGAAAGGCACGAACGGCTACGAGGCCGTGGTCGAAAAGAATTGAATGGGGATCGAGACATGAATTTGATTTGCCGGCTTTTGATGACGGCAACGACGACGCCGAGGACAATGTAATTAGCAACAACGCGTTGAATAGGATAAGTTGCGGGGAAGTGAGCGTCAAAATACTCGACCGAACGATAGTTGGATCGATCCTCAAAATCGGGGAAGCGACGTTCAAAGTCAATCGCTCGAAAGTTGTGAATGGGAAAAAGTGCGACCGCGAAGCTGGCATGCAACGCGTAGATATAGATTTAGACGTACACGGAGCGAGCAACCGACACAAAAAAGCACAAATAACAATAGAATGGGAAGTCGTCGATGCAAATATAAACGAGCAACCGACACAACGCGATTCTTCGGGCGATAATAAATACGATTCGGACGCAGAAAGCGACGCAAGTGAAGACGCTTTTGACGACGCAGAAAAGACGGGCGTACTTGACGGTGATTATGAGGAGGAAAAAGTGAACAACGACGCTACAACGACGAGGACGATAGAAGACTTCAACAAAAGCGCGTCGTCGAGAGAAAATGAGAACGCGTCTTCCCTTTTATCATCAAGTGGTAAAGCGATATCGCCTTCGAGACGACTTTTTCGCGCGACTGGATCGGATTTGATGGACTCGACGCCGACTTCGGCGACGATTAAAGCGTTTTCATCCTCGAATTCTCCCTCGGTCGCGTCGACGACTTCACATTTGCTGCACACGGCAAAATTGCAACGCATGTTGAAGGATGAACGCGATCGATTCAACGATAAAATTTTAGATCTGAAGCAAGAAGTAGAAGACGCGAGGGAAGAAGTCGAATTATGGCGAGAGCGTCGAAGCTCCGAGCTACGTCGAGCTATTCTCGAGGGCGCAGTATTTATTTCGCACACGAAATACAGGAAACTTGGGTTACGAAGAAGGGAGCGATATCGCTTTTACTACAACACGACGAATAATACTCTGAACTGGACTTCGCCGTCTTCAAAGTTTTGGTTCTTCTCGCAACGACGACAAACTTTATTAGCCGAGGGTATCGCTGACGTTCAAACTGGCTTCGACAATTATACAATCGGTCAAAATATAGAGAAAATGACGAGTGGAAATAAAGGGCGAATGAAAGCTGAGAGAGCGACGCACGGGTTAAATCCAAAGCGATGCTTTTCAATCATACTCCGAGAAACGACGGAACACGGGAGACAAATGCAAGGTAACGAGAACGAGAGCGTTCAAGCGGCGTCAAAGGGCAGCGCAAACGACGCCAGAAACCTTGAAAAATTGCGCGCGGAACGTTTGTTAACGATTGATTTAGAGCTCCCAAAAAAAGGTAACGGAAGGTCAGCGCGCGAATGGCAGACTGGAATCATAGAATGTTGCCTAAAAATGAATAGACAAGTGTAACTTTATTATGGACAAATGCAATCTAAAACAAACGCGTATTCGAACGCGACTTCTTTGAACTTCCGATAGCGGTCAGTCGCACTAAAGTGACCGGCGCTCAAATCCGTTTTCAGTAAAATCCGCGCCTCTTCGTTTTCGCACGACTCGCGCATGCGCACGGCGTATTTCGCGCTTTCCCAATAGGCGACGCGAGGGTCGTGCAAACCAGCGGTTATGAGCACATCAGGCTTGCGAGATTTTCGAATGTTTTCCATAGGAGAATACGATTTCATGTATTCGTAGTATTTGGAGCAGTTCGGATTGCCCCATTCTAGCCATTCGCCCGTGGTGAGAGGAATCGACGGGTCGCACATGGAAACCATAACGTCGACGAAGGGCACGCCGGCAACGACGCACTTGAATAAATCAGGCGCCATGTTCGTGACCGCACCCACAAGTAATCCACCGGCAGATCGACCAGAAATCGCGAGCGTTTCGGGAGAAGTCCAACCACTCGCGCATAAATACTCGCCGCAGTCGATAAAGTCATTGAAGGTGTTCATTTTATTCAAATATTTTCCCTGCTCTTCGTACCAATATCTGCCGAGTTCACCACCTCCGCGGATGTGCGCGACTGCGATAGTGACGCCCCTATCCAACAACGGAACAACGGAGCGATCAAACGCCGGATCATTTGAAATACCGTACGATCCGTATCCTTCTAATAATAATGGTCCTTGCCTTTGTCTCTTACCTTTCTTGTACGCAATCGACACAGGGATTTTCGTTTGGCCGTCTCTGCTCGTAACTTGGATTTGCATCGTCTCGTAATTCTTTTCTACGAAACCTTTCACGGCGGTTATTTTCTTCATAACTTTTGTTTGCGAGTCCATATCGAATTCATACACAGTTCGAGGATTCACCAAAGATGAGTGCGTTAGCAACAGCTTATTCGTATCATAAATTTTGTTCGCGCCGACGCACGATAACGATGCGGATGCGCGCGAAGGATAAACAACACTCGCGGCTGGCCATTCAGATCGATACCAGTCTGAAATGCTGCTATCGTCGTCGCTATTCGAGTCCTCGAGTCGTAGCACCCAAACTTGCGTAAATCCATCTTCTCTGCCATCGATAACTATGTGATTTTTAAACGTCATAATGCTTTCTAAAGTCCGCTTCTCGCTCCACGGAAAGCCTTTTCCTTTCAAATCCGTCCAGTTTTCCATCCCGGGTGTTTCTAAGCTCGTGACTTTCAAGTCAAAGTTGATTTTCTTACCGAGTTGATTCGTTAACACGTACAGTTGCTTATTGTTTCTGCTCGGCTCGACGTAATATCGATGATTATCACGCCTTTTCTCCACGAGTCGCGGTATCTCGCTCTGAGACTTTTTCAAATCGAGGAGCCAAATTTCGTTAGTTTCCGTGGATTCGCTTTCGAGAATAAGGAAGTTGCCGTTGTCGCTTTTACCAAAGCCAATATTGTATAACTCGTCGTCTTCTGAAAGCAAACATTCGTCCTCGGACTGCGGGGTACCAATGTTATGTCTCCAGACTTTGTTAGGTCTGTGCGCATCGTCCATAGTTGTATAAAATAATTGACTGTCGCCATTCCAAGAGACCGAACCGGTTGTGCCTTCCAAAACGTCAATCGGCATCTCCTCTCCAGTTTTGACGTTTCTCACTTTAATTCTGTAAGTCTCGTACCCTGTTTCATCAACGCCGTAGGCTAATAAATTATGGCTCGCTGACATGTTAAATCCACCGATTGAACAATAGGACATTTGTTTCGCGAGTTCGTTCACGTCCAACACGTTGGTTTCACCGCCACCTTTGGTGGTATTCGTTCTTTCTTGTCGACAGACGATTGGGTAGGATTTTCCTTTCACCGTGCGGACGTAATACTCAAAACTATCACCCCATTGAAATTTAACGTCCACATCGGTCTCCTCGATCGCTTTGACGATTTCGTTGTACAGATCTGTCTCTTTTTTTTTCAAGTGTTTCGTGTGCGCTTCCGTGTATTCGTTCTCTGTTTTCAAGTAAGAGAGAATTTCTTCGTTCTTTCTATCGTCGTCGCGCAACCAGAAAAGGTCGTCGTTGACCTTAACCGCTGGATCCATGGCATTCTCGCCTCTATTCTCGCCGGGAACGATACCGAATGATACGGCGTGATCGATTCGCTTACACACAGGCTTTGGAATATTCATAATCTGTTTTGAATTAGTAACGCCGGCTTCGCTTCCTCCTCCTCCTGACACTGATGCTGCCCGAGTGACGATTTTCCTCGCCGTTGAATTTTTTCCTTTCGACGTGGTGCGCAGAAAAGTAGCCGTGAATGCGATTGCCGCGGCGATGGGAAAGATAGGCTTCATCGTGAACAAAGAAGGCGAGAATAGTAAAGTCGTACAAATACCTCACTTTTTATTGTTTGTTGTTGGAGTGAAGAAGGATTAGGGGTTGTGAAGGGTTTGCTGTGTTTTGATTTTTTCTTTTTTCGTTTTCGTTTGTCCCTTAAATTCGCTTCAAAAAAAGAGACGCTCTGATGACACACCGCGCAGCAACACCTACTGGTTCGAATAGTTGGAAGACGACGAAAATGAAAGCGATTTATGATCGAAATCGTTATCGGTCGAGAATATATCCATCATCATTACCTTCATCATCATCATCATCATCGCAAAACTGTGCTCCTCACACGTCGCGGCGGGATGAAAATACAAATTCACCTAACACCGTGAATAATGATAAAAACAGCCGCAGCAAAGGAAGGGAAAGAATGAGAACATTCTATCGCCGCCAAA